>Ga0302235_10001620_pt1 | contig 16720 bp, 20 predicted proteins | sample II_Palsa_N3_3_FD_193577 | JGI IMG/M metagenome (GOLD analysis project Ga0302235, IMG submission 193577) | Peat permafrost microbial communities from Stordalen Mire near Abisko, Sweden - II_Palsa_N3_3 | ecosystem: Environmental > Terrestrial > Soil > Palsa > Peat permafrost | place: Sweden... | reverse complement strand
CCAGCGCCGGTTACTACTAAACGTAGTAGAATTTCGTGCGTGAACGGCGCCGTGCCCACCACGATCATCATCGCCGGTCTCGCGCTTGCCGGGTACTCGCTGCTGATGACCGCGCTGAACCGGCGAATGACCGTCCCCCTCCTCGCCGCGGTTGGCGTCCTTGAGATCCTGCTGCTGGTCGAGGTCGGCCTCGTCGTGGCCAAACTCGCCAGCGATCAACGCCCGGCCTCGCTGCCTACGCTCATCGGATACCTGATCGCGACGCCGATCGTCCCGGTGGTCGCCGCGTTCTGGGGGCTGGTGGAGCGATCCCGGTGGGGTCCCGCGGTCATCGCCGTGGCCGGGCTCGTCGCGGCCGTGCTGATGGTCCGGCTCCATGAGATCTGGCCGATCATCCATGTCTGAGCCCGCGGCACCGCCTGAGCCCGCGGCACCGCCTGAGCCCGCGGCACCGCCTGAGCCCAGGGCAGCGCAGCCGGACTTGACCAGGACAGGCCCGGGTCGGCTGCTGGTCGCCGTCTACGCGCTCTTCGCGCTCTCCGCCTCCGCGCGGGCCGGGGTACAGATCGCGACGAAGTTCGGCCACGCCCCGGTCGCCTACTTGCTGTCGGCCTTCGCCGCCGTGGTCTACATCCTCGCTACGGTCACCCTCACCGTCGGCAATCCAACGGCGCGCCGGATCGCCGTCCTGTCCTGTTCGACCGAGCTCGCCGGCGTGCTGGCGGTTGGCACCTGGAGCCTCGCCGACCGGGCCATGTTCCCCGACGCCACGGTGTGGTCTAGCTACGGCAGCGGCTACGGTTTCGTCCCGCTCGTGCTTCCCGTTTTCGGCCTGCTCTGGCTAAGCCGCTGGAGCAAGCGCGCTAGAACCAGGCGGACGACCGTGACGTGACCTGGAACAAGCACAGCCCGCGGCGAACGCCGAGCGACCTCAGGCAATAGCGGCCGCCGGGCCTTGCGGCCCTGGCAGCGGCACTGCACAGTCACTACGCTAGGCTGCGTGGACGCGGGGCGGGTGGGGGAGCTTTTTGGGGTTCTGCCGTGGTGGCGGCGACCGTTAACGCGGAGGGGCGCCCGTCGATTACCCGGGGTTGGGGTGCGACGATCTCTCCGGAGGGGTACGTCGTGGTGTGCCTCACGGCGCGTACTGGGTCGGCGATGCGGTCCAACCTCGCGGCCAAAGGCCGGATCGCCGTGACTGCCGCCCACCCCGTGACGTACAGCTCGGCGCAGGTAAAGGGCACCGTCGACGTCGTGCGGGACCCGACCGATGACGAGTTGGATCGGGTCGAGGCCCACCGGGCCCGGTTCGCGGGGGCCGCAGCCGAGGTCGGGGCGACTGACGCTGAGTGCCTGATGCTCGGTGATCTGGTGACTGTCTGCTTCAGGGCGGACGAAGCGTACGACCAGACGCCCGGCGGGCGAGCCGGCCAGGCGCTGAGGTGACCAGCCCCGACGTCGCGCTGCGATCGATCATGCCTGCGTTCGAGGAGGTGATCCCGGCGACGATCGCCACGGCGTCCGCGGACGGAACGCCCAACATCACCTACATCTCGGTGGCTCGCTTCCTTGACGAGGAGCGGATCGCGATCTCGAATCAGTTCTTCGGCAAGACCACCAGCAACCTCGAGGCCAACCCGTTTCTCGCGGTCCGGGTCGCCGATCCCCAGACCCTGCTCGAGTACGAGCTGGACGCGACCCGCCTGCGTTCAGAACGTACCGGTGAGCTGTTCGACTCGATGCGCGTGCAGATCGATGCGATCGCTGACCAGACCGGAATGCGTGGTGTGTTCCGGTTGCGGTCGGTTGAGGTTCTGCGTGTCGATCGGTGCCAGCTGGTCGAGGGTTCGGTCGGCAGGCTGAGGCGGAGCACGTCGTCGGGTGCCGGCGCCCTCGACGGGCTTAGTGTGTTCATCAGCAGGCTCGACGACTGCCGCGAACTCGGCGAACTCACCCAGACCGCGCTCGAACTGCTCGACGATCTGTTCGGTATCGGCTCCTCGATGCTGCTCATGGCCGATCACGACCTCAAGAGCCTGTTCGTCGTCGCGCACCACGGCTACGCCGGCGGCGTCGGAGCCGAAATCGCGGTGGATGAGGGCGTGATCGGCGTCGCGGCGCAGCGACGCCGGCAGGTGCTGGTATCGCACGTCATTCGCGCTCAGAACCTGAACCGGGCCGCGGCCCGGTCGCGGACGGAGGACCGGCAGGAGATCCCGCTGCCTGGACTCGCCGGCGCGCAGAGCCTGGGCGGTTCGGCACCGTGGACGGCCAGTTGATCGATGTGATCGCGCGTCATATCGGGATGAGCATCGGCCTGCTGGACACGACGGCGGACGATCTGAGCTCCGGTCCACGACGTGCTGGCACCAAGCCAGCGGCTGATTCCGGTGGCCGTTCCATTACCTTCCATGATCCTGACGGGACGGTACTGATCGACGGTGACTACATCATCCGGGGAGTAGCCGGGTGGATCCTGTTCGCGATGCTGAGCGAGTACCAGCGATCCGGCCGTACCCGTTTCTCAAACCGGGAGCTGCGGCTCAACCGCGACATCGGGCTGCCCCCGGGCAACGACAACCTGGACGCCCGGCTCGTTACCCTGCGCCGGCGACTGGCCGAGCGCGGCGACCCGGTCCAGCTCCAGCAAGCCGGGCGTGGCCAGCTCGAACTAATCGTCGCCGCTGCCGTCCGGGTCGTTCGGCTCGAGCGGAACGATCTGAAGGATCTCCTTTAGCCAGGCCACGACGGCGAAAGTAAGAAACAAAGAGTATCTGGCTAAGGGACACCGACGTGGTCGTCTCCCTACTGTCGCAGATGTACCCACTACGACAGGGACCGCCGTGCTGCGGGCGCCACCTCGGTCACCCTGACCCGGGCGCCGGCCAGCGCGGACGGGTCAACCGACATCGTCGCCTTCATACAGTTCCCCGACGTGGCCGCGGCCGCGGGCTTCCTCGACAACCCGGACCTGGCCGAGGCGATGAAGGAGGCCGGGGTGATCGGAACCCCCGAGGTCCAGATCACCGAACTGGTCGAGTCAGCGAGCTACTGAACCCGCCGGGGGGACAGCCTGATGGACGCTTGGGAGCAGCTGACGCCGAGCCCGAAGGCGGCTGGCCGCCCGGTCGGTCCGCTGACCTCACACCAGTTCGCCCTCACCACCGCGGCGGCACCGGCCGCGGTGTGGACCGCGCTGACCGACGGCGACCTGACCCGACGCTACCTGCACGGGCTGGCCGCGCACTCGACATGGTCCCCCGGCGCGCCGCTGACGCTACGGTCCGGCGGCGGACCCGGGGGGCCGCCCGCCGCGGGACGGCTCACCGGGCAGGTCCTGCGGGCCGAGCCGCCCCGGCAGCTGTCCTACCTGCTGCGGTCCGGACCAGACGACCCGCCCACGTTCCTCACCTGGCAGCTCCGGGCCACCCCCGGCGGCACCACGGTCCGACTGCAGATCGACGAGCTCGAGGGCAGCAGCGACGAAGACGCCGAGGACACGTGGCTGCCGGTCCTGGCCGCCCTCCGCGCCCTGCTCGACCCGGCCCCTGCCCAGGCCAAGCCAGCCACCGGAGAGCAGTCAGGACCAACGAGCCCGGCGCCCATCGTCTGACCGGCCAACCGCCGCGGGCGTATCTACAGCGGGATCGTTAGGAGCGGCGGCTCGCCGTCACGATGGCCCGCCGCCGCTGAGGCTCGTGTTTGCGCTGCTGGACGTGCTGCTGAAGCCGATCTCCCCGCCATCGGCCGGCGGACTGGCGGGAGCGGTGCTGGTACAGGTATAGGAGCCCGTGTCGATGAGCGTGTAGGAGGTCTGCGCGCCGTTCGCGAGCTGGAAGTTACCGAAGCTCAGTTCCGTTCCCGCTGGCAGCGCCGCGGGATTGATCGTCATGGTCCGGGCCGGACGCTGCTGGGGCTTACCGACCACCGGCGGCGGCGCGGCGAGCTGACTCTTCTGGATCGACACGACCTGCGAGAGACCGGCAGGGGCCGGATCGGAGGAGCAGAAGCTGCCCGTCGTGACCATGGCCGGGATGCCGTCTTGCGCGAGGTCGCTCTCCAGGGTGCCGGGCTCGAGTAGCACATTCGGGTTGATGGTCAGCGTGGCCGTGCCGTTGGCGTTACTGACCAGCGTGAACGCCGCGGTCCGGATCGTGCCCGTGCCGTGCGCCGGCGCGGAGCCGGTCAGGCCGAGGCCCAGCGCGACACCCGCCCCGGCGATACCCGCCGCCGATAGCCCGCCGAGAGACTGACGCGTGAGGGAACGGCGGCGGCGGCGGTCGCCTTGCCGGATGATTTCGGCCACGGCGGGCGGCCGGGCCTGGCGGGCGGCGTCATCGGCCATCCGCCGCAGTTCGCTGGTTAGCTCAGACACTGGGATTACCTCCTGGTTAGCTACTCGGTTACCGGGGCGGGCGTTTCTCGCAGGTGGGGCGCGAGGGCGGCGCGGCCGCGGGCCAGCCGTGCCTTAACCGTTCCGGCCCGCACCCCGGTCTCGGCGGCGACCTGATCGACCGTCAGGTCGCATAGGTGGTACAGGACCAGCGCGCGGCGCTGTTCGGCGGGCACCTTGCGCAGCGCGTCGTGGAACGCGACCCGGTCCGGGGTGGGCCCGGCGGTGGACTCGGGCCGGGCGGTCAGCGATCCGAGCCGGGCGCCGTCACGGGCTCGCCGCCACCGCGAGGCCGCGATGCGCCAGGCCGTCACGCGGACCCAGGCCTCGGGCGCTCCGTTTCGGTCGATCTTGCCGCGGCGCGCCCAGGCCCGCACGAACGCCTCCTGCACGGCGTCCTGAGCCTCGGACTGGTCTCCGGTCATCGCGTAGAGCTGCCCCACCAGCCGTTGGAAACTAGCGGCGTAGAAGTCGGCGAATTCCTCACGCTCCACTGGCGCCTCCGCCTTTCCCCGGGAGCTGGCCGCCCGGTCATCTGGCCTGTCACCATGAATACCTACGGGAGCGGTAGCTGGTTGCACGCAACCGGCGGAGAACGGCTCTCCCGGTGCTGGCCCTTCCGCTGTTACGCTGAAACAGCTTTCCGTGGTCTGCGGGGCGAGGTCGGTAGTTATGGCGTGGGCAGTTGCCATCATCGTGGTCATCGGGATCGGCGTGCCCACTGCTGCCTGGCTGATTGCCCGTCGCCGCGGAATGCAGCGGCACGTCTCGGCCAGCGGGCTTGGCCCGCCGTCAGACGCGGTGGACAAGTGGCTTATCGAGACGTACCGGCTTCCTGCGCGGCAACGCTGGCAGGTCCGGGACGCTGTCGTGTACGGACGTGAAGTGGCTGATCCGGTGCTCCGGCGGGCTGCGCACGAACTCGCCGAGTGCACCCTGCGGGGGGAGCTCAGGCCGGGCCGCGGCATCCGGATCGGAGGCATCGCCATGGTGACCGAGGGTGCTGCGGGAATGATCCTGGGGATCGCCCTGGTAGCCGCGGTCGGCGGTCTGGGCGTCGACGCGGCAGCCCTCATCCCGATTCTGTTCGGCGTCAGGTGGATGGCGAAGGGAGCGGCCACGCTGAGGATTGTCGGGCAGGGGGCCACGCGCGCCCGCCAGCTCAACGCCTGAGCCTCCGTTCACCTGGTGGGTTTTTTTCTAGGCTCAATTTTTGGATCGGGGCAACCGGATGCCGGCCGGGCGCCTTTAGGTGATGTGACGGCACGACAGGGCGGTGGCCGGTGAGCGGGCGCCAGGCCGATTACGTGGAATACGTCGAAGCACGGCTGGCCTGGCTGCGGCGGCTCGCCTACCTGCTGTGCCAGGACTGGCACAGCGCGGATGATCTGGTGCAGGCGACAGTGACCCGGCTGTTCACGCACTGGCCGCGAGCGTCCCGGATGGACAACACCGATGCTTACGTCCGGAAGATCTTGGTCCGGGCGTTCCTCAGCGAGCGGCGCTCACCCTGGTTCCGGCGCGTGCTGCTGTCTGGCGTGCAGGCTGACCGCGCCGCTGTCTACGCGGACCCGGACGCCGTGCTGGACGTCCGGGAGGCGCTCGCCGCGATCCCGCCGCGTCAACGGGCCACGCTCGTGCTGCGGTTCTACTGCGACCTGGATGTCGAGCAGGCCGCGATCGTGCTCGGCTGCTCGGCCGGAACGGTGAAGAGCCAGACGTCGAAGGGCCTGGCCGCGTTGCGCCGGATGCTGGAACCAGCCTGGGGAACCGGGCCGGTCTCGCGTGGAGGGGGACCCGATCGTGGATGAGGCGAGCGTACGGACCTTGCTCGGCCAGCTGGCGGACACCGAGCCACCGCCGGCCCGGGTTGACCTCGACGCGGCGATCGCCGCCGGGCGGCGGGGGCGCCGCTGGCGGCGGATGCGGGGCGGCGTCCTGGCCCTGGCGGTTGCGGGGGCAGTGGCCGTTGTCGTCGCTGCGTTGCTGGTGGTGCCGGCACAGCGGCCGGGGCACCAGGCGGCGGGCGCCACGGTCACCCCTGCCCGTTTCAACGTACTGGTGCCGTACGCGTCGTTCGGCTGGCTGCCGCCCGGCTTCAAGACTGGCGCTGCGGGCGGGACGATGCCGGCCTCGACCCCGGTGAGGCTCAACCTGGTCGCGGTTTCCCATAGCGTGTTTATCGAACTGTTGGTGAACCCGGCCGGGACATGTCACGTCGCGGGGCGGGCCCTGCTGTGCAGCGCGTACAACACCATGAACGCGGTGCGGAGCCGGGCGCCCGACGTGCAGGGGCACCTGGCGTACTGGCTGCTGGGGGCGCAGCTGGCCTGGGAGTACGCGCCCGGTGCCTGGTCCGTGCTCGACTGGACTGATGCGAACTCGCCCTGGCCGCCGACCGGAGCAGAGCGTACGGCGGTGCTGCGGGTCGCCGCGGACGTCCGGTTCGGGCAGAGCACGCCGATCAGGTTCCCCTACTGGATTTCCGGCCTGCCGACGGGATGGCGGGTATCAGAGGTGGACTACACCCCGCTCGCCGGCCAGCCGGTGGCGCAGACGCTGCATCTTGACGATTATCCGGGCGATATTGGCAACTTCGCCGTTACGGGCGTTGATCAGGTCCAGATATTCGCCACTCCGGCGGCTCACAGTGACTTTTCCTGCCCGCAGGGAACCGGCCAGCACGTAACAGTCGACGGAGCCGCCGCCGTCCTGGAATACTCCCCCGCCCATGGGCGAGACCAGCAGCTCTGCATTTCCGACTCGCATGGGCTGCGAGTGCTGGTCTGGCTTACCGCCCGGGCTAATGCGCCGGCACCGAACCCGACCGGACCCCACGGCGTGCTGGCCTACGCACGCCTGCTGCATCTGCTCGGTCCCGACGCAGCGCGCTGGACAGCTAACCTGCTCCGATGAGGCCGCGGGTCAGCCGGCCGGCCACGCGACCACGTGCCCCGAGTTGTCGTAAGCCGTCCAGCTCACCCCCTGCGGGCCGGCGAGCAGCCGGAACGCGAAGAGCTTCTCGCCGGCCACGGTCACCGGCCAGACCTTGGTCGTGGTGGCGCCGGGCTGGTTCACGATGACCCAGGCCGTCGAGGCCGGCGCGTGCCCGGCCGCCACGGACAGGCTGACCCCGCTCATGGACAGGTCACCCGAGTTCACGTCCAGGTAAGAAAGGCTAGGCACACAGTATGCCGACGTGATCCCGGTCGCGGGGGCCTGGATGCAGATGCCCCACGGACCCAGGAACGCGGTCACCGACCACGCGATCCCGTTGGCCGTGCCCGAGCCGATCCGGCCCGAAGCCCGGGCCAGCCCGCGCTGCCCGGGATTGAGCCAGACGCCGAAGGCGGCCACCCCGCCCGGGGCGTTGAAGGGGATCGCGGCGGCGATCTCGCCGTGCCGCGAGTACGCGGTGGCATCGAGGACCTCGGCCCCTACCGGGACGGCGAACGCGACCGCGCGGACGCCGTACACCGTGACCGGACGCAGCATGAGCACGATGCCGTTATCGAGCCGCACCGCGACGTACGTCACATCGGCCTGGACCCCGCCGAACTGGACCTGGACGTTCCCGGCGGTCAGCCCGTAGAAGAAGACAGGAGCCCCGCTGTCCACGGCCACCGCGGGGCCAGAGGCTGCGTTCCCCCCGAACGCCGGACCGGAGGTCGTGACGCTCGGCACGGAGCCTGACGGCCCGCCGCTGACCGGCTTGGCCTCGGTGAGCTGCCAGCGTTTGCCGTCGATGGTGCCCGACGCGATCAGGCCGGGCGCCGAGTGCGGGCCGGGGGCCTGGACCGTCACGGTGTAGTGGCCGACCGGCGCCACGGGGGCCGGCGCGGCCGAATGGTGCAGCAGGGTCGGAACGGCAAGGACCCCGATGGCCACCACCGCGGCGGCACCGGCCGCCACGGCCACCCGCCGCCCGACCTTGATCGCCCGGCCCCGCCGGGCCGCCGCCTCGATCGGGGCCGGCCGCGGGGTGATGGCCTCGAAGGCCGCCTCCAGCTGCCCGTGCAGGTCACGCTCGTCGTCGATCCTCACTGGAATCCCTCATCCACCAGTTCCGTGTCTTGCCGCAACGTGGCCAGGGCGCGTGACGTCTGGCTCTTGACCGTACCGACGGAGCAATTCAGCGCGGCCGCGGTCTCGTATTCGGTCAGGTCCATCCAGTAGCGGAGCACGATTACCGCCCGCTGCCGCGGGCCTAGCCGCTGGAGCGCTGCGATCAGGACCGAGTGGTCGTCGTAATGCCGCGTCGTATCGGTCCACGCCACATCGGCGTGCCCGGACTCCGGCGGCGAGTCGGTCAGCCGTTCGGTCACCCGGCGCCTGCGGAACCGGTTCCGGTTCTCGTTGACCACGATCTGCCGCACGTACGCGTCCGGGTCGCCGGCCCGGCTGACCCTCGGCCAGGACGCATAGGCCCGCGCGAACGCGGCCTGCGCGACGTCCTCGGCATGACCCTGGTCCCCGGTCAGCCCGTATGCGAGCCGGACCATGACTGGCCACCGGGCGTGCATGAACTCCCGGAATTCTCCGTCCAGCTTCGCGTTCACGGCTCACCCCCTACAGCCATCCAGACCACCGCCGGCCCGTGGATGGTTGCATGGCACTCAGGACGTCTGGGTGCCAGCGCTGCGCGGGTCCCGCACGATGGCTACCGCCTCCCGCTGGGTGAGCCGGCCGCCGACGGAGAACAGCTGCTCGAACCGCTCCGCACCCAGCCGCTGGCGGACCTGGGCCACCAGATCGGCCTCCACCCGCCGCAGATGCGGCCACGCCCGCTGGCCGACTCGCCGGCGCAGGCCCTCGGCCGCGCCTTCCAGCCGCGCCGCCCGCTCCGGGTCGCCCTCCGCGAACGCCAGCCAGGCGTACCCGGACAGGCACAAGGTCACGACCGCGGTGCTGCGGGCCGCCAGGCTCTGGTCCAGCGCCTCCGCCAGCACCGCCCGGGCCTCGTCGAGGCTGCCCCGCAGCACCGCCAGAATGCCGAGGTCTGCCCGAGAAACAGCACTGATCCAGTCACCACCGGCCCGTTCGGCCAAATTGCACGCCTCGCGCAGGTGGCCCTGGGCATCGTCGTAGCGGCCCAGCGCCGTCTCCAGTGAGCCGGCCGTGAACGCGGCCGTGGCCGTGAAGACGAGCTCGTCCTGGCCGCGGAACTCCTCCAAACAGACCGCCACCTCGCGTAGCGCCTGGTCAAAGTCACCGGAGATCGGCCAGGTCCACGCCAGGGCCAGCCGGGACGCCGCGTGCAGGAACGGGTCACCGATCCCTGTCAGCAGCGGTGCCAGGCGCTGGCAGGCCGCCAACGCCGCCGCATCGTCACCGGTGTCGATAGCGATCGCCGCCGCCGCCCACGCCAGCTCGGCCCCGGCTTGCGCGTCCAGCGCGCCGAAGGCCGGCAGCAGCTGTTCGACCCAGGACCAGGCCTCGCGCTCGAGATCCCGCAGCGCCCAGAACAGCCACAGGACCCGGAACATGTGCGGCAGCGGCCCGGGATCCTGGACCAGGTGCCAGCGCACCGCGGCGGCCAGGTTGGACGCCTCGGCGTCCAGCTGCTCCAGCCACTCGCCCTGATCGCCGCTGCGCAGCGGCCGGTCCGCCTGTTCAGCCAGGGCTCGATAGAAGCCGGCGTGGCGCCGCGCGACCTGGTCGGCGTCGGGCCGGGCCGCCAGCCGCTCGGCCACGAACCCGCGAACTGTCTCCAGCATCCGCGACCGGGGCCCGAGCTCCGTAACGTCCACGTAGACCAGGCTGTGGCGGGCCAGCGCCTCAGACAGCTCCAGCGCCCGGTCCTCCCCCAGGCCCGCCACCTGGGCGGCAGCATCGATGGTCCAGCCGTCGGCGAACACCGCCGCGGCCTCCAGCAGCGATCGCTCGGCGTCCTCCAGCAGGTCCACGCTCCACTCCACCGTGGCCCGCAAGGTGCGCTGCCGCTCGGGCAAGTCCACCGCGCCGGCACCCAGCGCATCCAGCGAGGCCGCCAGCCGGGCCAGCAGCGCGGCCGGATCCAGCAGCCGGGTGCGGGCGGCAGCCAGCTCGATCGCCAGCGGCAGGCCCTCCAGCCGCCGGCAGATCTCCGCTACTGCCGCCGCGTTGCCCTCGGTCAGCGCAAAGCCGGGCCGCACCGCGCGGGCCCGGTCCACGAACAGCGCCACGGCCGGCCAGGACCCCAGGTCCGGCAGCGGTACCGTGACGGGGTCAGCGGGCAGCGGCAGCGGCGGCACCGGGTATTCCTGTTCGGCCCGCAGTCCGAGCACCGTGCGGCTGGTGGCCAGCATCGCCATCCCCGGGCAGCGGGCCAGCAGGTCGCCCAGGTCGACGGCGGCCTGGATCACCTGCTCCAGGTTGTCCAGGATCAGCAGCCACGCGCCGTCGGCAAATATCTCGGCCAGCGCCTCGGCCGGCGCCCCCGTCCTGGCCAGGTCGACGCCCGCGGCCCGGCCGATGGCGGCCAGCACCAGGGCGGGATCGGCGACGGAATCCAGCGGAACGAACACGGTGCCCGCACCGAACCGGTCCCGTAGCCGCTCACCCACCGCGACCGCCAGCCGGGTCTTGCCGACCCCGCCCGGCCCGGTCAGCGTCACCAGCCGCACCTCAGGACGCTCGATCAGCTCAGCCACCTCATCGGCCGCCTGCTCCCGGCCCAGCAGCGACGTCGTGCTCACCGGCAGCCGCCCAGGACGGCGGGCACCCGCCGGCGCCTCGGACGCGGCCTGGCTGGCGGCGGCGGGGCTGGCAGCGGGCTGGCTGGCAGCGGCGGCGAACCGGTCACTGAGCAATACCGCTAGGTCATCGCGAACCAGCCGGCCCAGCTCGGCGGGGGTGCGGAAAGAACGGTAGGAGGCCGATGACTCCTCCTTGATCCGGTCCAGCAGATCAGCCAGCCGCGGCTCGCGGTCGGTCGCCGGCGCCTTGACGTACAGCAGCCGTGGCAGCCCGCCCGACAGGTCGAACTCCTCCTCCAGCCCGGAGACCTGCGCGCCGGGGACCAGCTGCCCGTACCGCTGCCAGTAAAGGCCGATGAACACATCGGCTTGCGTCAGATACGCCCGGTAGACCTCGGCCGGAGGATAGGGCCGGGCGCCCGCCTCGAACATCACCGGGGTCAGGCGCAGGGCAGAAACGGCCCGCGAAACCGCCCGCCGCTCTTCGGCCAGCTCGCCCAACGTGGAACTCACGAACACCCGCAGCCGTCGGTCCGGCGTCCGGATCACCGCCTCCTGCGGCCCCTGGCTCACCGGCCGTCCCGATCAGGCCTCACCCACGCAAGTCTGCAACCAGCCATCCCCGCCAGCAAGTCCGCACAAGCAACGAACCCCTCAGCCAACACCAGCGATCACAGCCGCCCAGATGCTCCGGGTACAGCTCCCCGGCCACGGTCAGCGCCGGCCGAAAGCTTGTCATTTGCCAGCTCGACGGCGATCGCCCTCCCTGATATGCAGTGGGCTCCGGATCTCCTCAGACAAGGTGAGCTGGGCCTTCGGACGGACCTTGACGCGAGCCGTCAGCGCGGCTGTGGCATCCGCCGAGCGCGGGCCCTACTATGACGCCATGAGCGCCCAGCCCGCTGAGCATCACGAGGATCCGCTGGACCCACAGCGGATCCTCCGGGAACTGCCCGACCCGGAGCGCGCGAACTTCCTCGCCGCCTACCGGGAAGCCGTGGATGGTGCGCGAGATCCTGCCGGATGGGGGCATCTGAGGCGCGTCTTGCGGCTCTGGAGCGGGATGGTGATCGCCGCGAACCGGCCCGGCTTCTACGAGGCGCAGGAGGCAGCGCTGACCGGGACAGGCGGCGGGATGCTCCTGGAGGATTACATCCGACTGCGCCGTACCCAGACGTGAGCTATCGGCCGTACCTGGAGTCCGGCGCGCTCGGGCAGATGCATGGCCTTCCGGAGCAGGCGTTCGAGATGCTCGTGACGTTGCTGATCAGGATCTGCGACGACCCGTACGACGCGGTGTTCAGCGCGCCGACCGGAGTGCCGCGACGGCGGGTCGCAGATGTTGGCGACTCCGGGTTCATCGTATTCGCGGTCGACGAAGCCGCTGGTCTGATCCGCGTTTTCGACCTCGCGCGACCCACGGGGTGAGCTGGTCGTCGGTGAGCAGATCATCGGAGCTGATCTGCAGCCAGCCGGGCATCGGCCGGCCGCGCATCTGTACCAGCCTCGCCGTTGTCGTCGCGACCAGGGCATCGGACTGCTGCGGATCAACACGGACCATGGCGCCGCCCTGGTTGCTGGCGGCGATCGCCATGTTGCCGCCGATGAGGAAGGCGAGGCCGCCAAACATCTGCTTCTCAGTGAGATCGGGAGCGTTGGCGATGAGCCGCCGGATACGACCGGCGAGTTCCTGATCGTAGGCCACGCCGGCGAGCCTACCCAGCGCTGCCGAGGCGGCGGGTGACAGGGCGCGGCGGCGAGCATTCCAGGCCCTGGTCACCTGGTTGATGGGCCGTTGTGCCAGCTCTTGCTTGTACGGTGGCCCACCCACCATGTTCGGCTGGCCGCGCCGGGGTGCCGTACGTTCGGGCAAATAGGGTAAAAGGTGATGAAACGGGCATGACATCGCGACGCGTTACAAACTCAAGCTAGTTGGAGCGCTCACCGGGTTACGGTGATTGTCCGGTTAACTGCTGGGACCGGAAACGGGGCCAGGTTCCCGGTGGGTTGGGTCCGCGGGGCGGGGCTTACCGGGGGCGACGGTGCGGGCCAGGATCCCGAGGGTGGCTCGCAGCGCGCTTTCGGGGATCACCGGGAAGATGGCGGCGTCCTTCCAGCTCTGCTCGGCCGCCGACCAGTCGTAGTAGGACGTCACGAGGGTGCCGTCCTCGACTGGCTCTAGGCGGTAGCCGTACACGTGGCCGAGGTTCAGCTGGCCGCGGACGGTCCAGGCGATCTCCTGGTCCGGCTCGAACGTGACGATTTCGACGGTGACGTCGTAGAGACCGAGGGGGTAGTCGTTGAGCGCTTCCCGGTCCATGTGCACGACGAAGGTGTCTCCTACCTTGGCCACAAGGTCCCCGCTGGCTGCCATCAGCATGCCGGAGCTGTCGATGGCAACGTGTCCCCTGGGATCGCTGAGCACGGCGAAGATCTCGCCCGCCGATGCAGGCACAGCCCGCTGCACTTCGAGTCGTTCGCCCATCTGCCCATTGTTCCCCACCGGGCTGCCCCGCTGCGCCAGCCCGAGCACGCCGATTCCTTTCGCCGACCTTGGCGGTCTGCATTTCGAAGGCTTCGCGGACCTGACGGTGCCGCGCGGCACGACTTCGTGAAGGGAACCAGGAATGAGCGATGACGCCGAGGTGCGGGTGATCAGCGATGGCGAGTAGGCAGTCAGCGGCGGTTAGGCGGCGTTGGGAGGCAGCCCGGCTGGCCATGGTGCAGCCGGGCTTCGAGGCACCCGACGACGAATCGTGGGGGGACCTCACGGCCGAACCACGGGGGGTCGACTACCTGGAGACCGAAGCCGGGGGGCTGCCCGCCATGTGGGCGGTGCCGAAACGCGCGAGCATGGACCGGGTGCTGATGTGCATCCACGGCGGAGGGTTCGTCAGCGGCTCGATCTATACCCATCGCAAGATGTTCGGGCACCTGGCGAAGGCGACCGGCGCGCGGGCGCTGCTCGTCAGCTACCATCTGCTCCCCGAAGGGGTGTTCCCCGGGCCGGCGGATGACGTGATGAATGCCTACCGGTGGCTGCTGGATCAGGGGATCAGTGCCGGCCGTATCGCGTTGGCGGGTGATTCGGTCGGGGGCTGGCTCGCGATCACCGTACAGCTGCGCGCCAGGGAACAAGGACTGCCGCTGCCGGCGGCGGCACTACTGATCTCGCCGTGTGTGGACATGGAGACCACTGGTGAGTCGTACGAAACGAACCAGGACTCCGATCCATTCTTCAAACCGGACGTCGTGCGCGCGATCATCCGGAGCTTCCTGGGCGACGGTACCGATGCTCGCGATCCGCGGGCTAACCCGCTCTACGCCGACCTGGGCGGCCTCGGCCCGGTCTACATCCAGGCGGGCGGAGACGAGACCCTCGCCGACGACGCTCGCCTGCTGGACGAGCACGCCAGGAAGGCCGGCCTCGACGTGCGCCTGGACATCTTCCCCGACATGCTGCACACCTTCCAGATGGCCGCCGGGCGGGCACCGGAGGCCGACGACGCGATCCGCGAGATGGCCGACTGGGTACGGCCCCGGCTGGGCCTGTGAGCCCAAGGCAACCGGCTGGGCCTGTGAGCCCAAGGCGACGGGAAAGGACCACGATGACGGAGCGCTCCGATGAGTTCATGCGCAGCACCGAGCAATTCCGGCGGGAACTGCTGGCGCACTGCTACCGGATGCTCGGCTCGGCGGACGAGGCCGAAGACGCCGTGCAGGAGACCTACCTGCGAGCCTGGCGGTCATACGACACGTTCGAGGGCCGGTCGTCGGTGCGCTCCTGGCTCTACCGCATCGCCACCAACGCATGCCTGACCGCGCTCGATCAACGCGGGCGGCGGGCGCTGCCCTCCGGGCTCGGCGGCCCGGCCGACGATCCGGACGCCCCTCCCGCCCCGGCTCAACCGAGCATCGGGTGGCTGGAACCGGTCCCGGACGCCCTGGTGACCCCCGAGTCGGAAGACCCCGCAGTGATCGTCGCCGCACGCCAGTGGCTCCGGCTGGCGCTCATCGCCAGCCTGCAGTACCTGCCCGCCCGGCAGCGGGCCGTGCTCCTGCTCCGGGAGGTGCTCGGCTTCCCGGCCGCCGAGGTCGCGAGCATGCTCGGCACCTCCACCACAGCCGTCAAGAGCACGCTGCAGCGAGCCCGCGCCCGGCTAGATGAAGTCGCCCCGGAACCAGAGCGGATCATCGAGCCGACCGAGCCGCGGGCACTGGAACTGCTGGGCCAGTACATCGCCGGGTTCGAGAACGCCGACACCGCGGCCCTGGAAAAGGCGCTGCGCGCCGACGCCGCGATCGAGATGGTCGGCACTCGCACCTGGTTCTCCGGCCGCACGACTTGCCTGCGGTACCTCGGGCACGTGATCGGATCTCCGGGAGACTGGCGGATGGCACCCACCTTGGCCAACGGCCAGCCCGCGGCGATCGCCCGCTACCGCGACAGCGCCTACGGGCTGGGCATCCTCACCGTCACGCCGGCCGGCATCGCCCGCATCACCGTCTTCGGCGGTGGCCCGGACCTGGCGGCCAAGTTCGGCTTCCCGCCCCTGTTCGAGGGATCCTTGGGAGATGACGGTAGCTAGCGGACAGGCCACGTATGACATTCCGGTGATGCCAGACGGGCGGCGGATGCTGGGGCATGCGCTGGAGTTCGGGCGCGATCCGCTGGCGCTGTTCCAGCGAGCCAGGCAGCACGGCGATGTGGTCCGCATCCGGTTCGGGCCGTTCAACGTTTGCGTCCTGAACAGCCCGGAGGCCATCAGGCAGGCGCTGGTCAGCCAGGCGCCGAAGCTGGAGAAGGGCCTGAGCTTCGGCCGGGCCAAGCGGCTGATCGGCAACGGGCTGGTGATGTCCGAAGGTGAGGACCACCGCCGGCAGCGGCGCCTGATGCAGCCCGCGTTTCACCGCGCGCAGATCGCCCGCTACCTGGGCACGATGCAAGATGTCGCGGTGCCGCGTATCGACATGTGGCCAGCGGGCGGGACGCTCGCCTTGGACCGCGAGCTGCGGTCGATCACGCTTACCGTGCTGACCAGGACGCTTCTTTCCAGCGACATCAGCAGCGAGGCGGTCGAGGAGATCGAACGGCTGCTGCGCCTGCTGCTGTCGGAGCTACTGGCCCGCGGGATCACCGCGAACGTCCCCGGGCTGGGGTGGGTGCCGACCCGGTCCAACCGGCGGTTCGCCGCGGCCCACCGGCGGCTCGGTGTCATGCTGACCGACATCATCGACGGGTACCGGACGGCGGGGGCGGACCACGGCGACCTGATGTCGATCCTGATGCGCGCCCGCGACGACGAGACCGGCACCGCGATGACCAGCAAGCAACTGCGCGACGAGGCGGCCACCCTGGTCATTGCGGGTTCGGAGACCACCGGGAACACCATCGCCTGGGCCTGCTACCTGATCGCCCAGCACCCGCGGATCCAGGAACGGCTCCAGGCCGAAGCCGACCTCGTGCTGGCCGGCGGCGAGGCCAGCTACGAGACCCTGGCCAGGCTGCCCTTTACCCGCGCCGTGATCACCGAGGCGCTGCGCCTGTACAGCCCGGTGTGGATACTGCCCCGCCGGGCCCGCGTCGACGTCGAGCTCGGCGGCCACCTGCTCCGGGCCGGAACCAGGATGGTGTTCAGCCCGTACGCGC
>Ga0302235_10001616_pt1 | contig 16748 bp, 18 predicted proteins | sample II_Palsa_N3_3_FD_193577 | JGI IMG/M metagenome (GOLD analysis project Ga0302235, IMG submission 193577) | Peat permafrost microbial communities from Stordalen Mire near Abisko, Sweden - II_Palsa_N3_3 | ecosystem: Environmental > Terrestrial > Soil > Palsa > Peat permafrost | place: Sweden... | reverse complement strand
TGAGCCTGCATTTCGGCCACTCCGGTACCGTGACGGCCCTGCCCGCGATCCTGAGCGGCCTGGCCAGCCGGAGGCTGCGTCCGGTCACCCTGACCGCCCTGCTGTCCCCGTGACGACCCGGGCGACCCGGCTGGCAGGCACGCTGGCCGCGGTCCTGGCCGCTGGGGCGATCGTCGCGGGGTGCGGTGGGAGCGCGGCCGTCCCGGGTCCGCCGTCGGCCTATCTCGGTACAGTGGTGGACCGGCCAGTGCCGGCCGGGATCACGGACCTGCCCCTGATCACGGACGCTGGCCGGCCGACGAGCCTGGGTGCCTGGCGCGGCCAGGTGGTGGTGCTCGCGGACTTCCTTACCTTGTGCCAGGAGACCTGCCCGCTGACCACGGGAAACCTGCTGGCGATGGATCGCGCGGTCATGGCGGCGGGCCTGGGACACCGGGTGCGCTTCGCGGAGCTGACCGTCGACCCGGAGCGGGACACCCCGGCCCGGCTACGCGCGTACCGGGCGCTGATCGAGGCGCCGGCGAACTTTCTCCTGCTTACCGGCCGCCCGGCGGTGATCGAGCGCATCTGGCGGTATCTGGGGGTCTGGTACCAGCGGGTCGGCGAGGACAGTCCGCCCGGCATCGACTGGCTGACCGGCCGGCCGCTGAGCTACGACGTCGACCACGAGGACGCCCTGCTCTACATCGACGCCGCCGGACGGGTGCGGTTCGTCGTTGTGGGCGCGCCCGACGCGTCCGGAGCGCCCGTCGCGCCCGCCCTGCGCCGCTTCCTCAGCGCCCAGGGCCGCGCCGACCTCAGCCATCCCGACGCGAGCACCTGGACCGCGGCCGAAGCGCTCAGCCCGATCGCCTGGCTGACCGGGCGGCCGGTCCGGCCAGCCGGCAGCTGAGCTGGCCGGCAGCTGAGCTGGCCGACGGCTGGGCTGGCGACGCTCATGCGCGGCTGACGGGCAGGCGCAGGGTCACCGAACCGGCGTGGGCGAAGTAAAAGGTGATGGCCAGGCTCGTGCCGGGCGGCAAGGCCGAGCCCGGCTGGACCGTCAAGGTCGCGGTCGCCGGCGGGGACGCGCCGCCTGACCGTCCCGGGATCAGCAACGGCCCATAGTGCAGCCAGGTGTCCACCACGACCGGCGACGGGGTCTCGGCCCCGCAGCCGGACAGATCAGGCAGCTCTCCGACATTGACCTGCTGGTGGTAGACCGCGACCGGTGCGCCGTCAGCGGCGGTCGCAGCGTCCAGCTGATCCGAAGGCTGCCCGCTGGTAGTGACCTGCACACTGGCGGTCAGTGTGCCGCCCCGGCCCGGGGCCAGCGCAGTGGCGCTGACCGTGACCGGGCCCAGCCGGGCGAGCACCGTGTCCGGAGCCGGGGCCGGAGCCGCGCCCGCGAGCCCGAGCAGGGCCAGGCCGGCCAGCGCCAGGCGGAAGACTTTCATCGGGTGATCCCGGTATGGCCCAGGGAGTAGCGGCCCGGCTGAGGCCATACGCACAGCCCGTGCGGCTCTACCCCTACCGGGATCTTGGCCAGCAGGTGGCCGGTCGCCGTGTCGATGGCGTAGACGACGTTGTCGTAGCGCCCGGACACCCAGAACACCTTCCCGTCGGGGGAGACGTTGCCCATGTCCGGGCTGCCTCCGCCAGGGATCCGCCAGGTGGTGACGATCTTCCTGGTCGCGAAGCTGATCACGGTGATGGTGCCGTTGCCGCGGTTCGTTACATAGAGAAAGCGAGCGTCACGGCTGGGGTACAGGCCGTGCGCATCGGGGCCAGTGGGAATGAACCCGGCCACCCGGAAGGTCGCGGCGTCGATCAGCCAGACCCCGGCGTGGTTCTTGTCGGCGACGTAGAAGATGCGCCCGGCCGGGTCGAGCTTGATGTCCTGCGGCGCGGAGCCCGGCAGGTTGAGGTAGTCCACGACCGTCAGCGTGTGCAGGTCGACGCGGACCAGCCGGCCGCTGAACTCGCAGGTGGCGATCAGGTAGGCACCGGTGGCCGCGAAGTCGATGTGATCCACGCCCGCGCAGCTGACGTGAATCCGGTGCTCGAGGGCGAAGGTATGCGGGTCACGGAAATCGAGGTCCTGGCGAGTCTCGGCCACCACGATGGCGTAGCGCCCGTCGGGCGTGAAGTACATGTTGTACGGGTCGTCCACCGAGATGTTAGGCCCGGCAGGCCGCCCGGTCATAGGGTTGATCGGGGTGAGGCTGTTGCCCAGGTCGTTCGTCACGTACAGCGTGCGCATGTCGTAGGCGGGCACGACGTGCTGAGGATTGAGCCCGGTCTGGTAGGTCCCGATCACCTTGTAGGTCGCCGGGTTGATGACGGTCACCGTAGAGCCGCCGCTGTTCGGCACGTAGATGCGGTACGGCACCCCGCGCACGGCCGGGCTGAGCATGTTCGCCCCGGCATCGGCGTAGATATTCGCCGGGTTCGGTATCGGAGGCATCCCCGGCAGTGGCTCCGACAGGTCCGCGATCGGGCTCGCCACCCGCCAGGTTTCGGGCGTATTGGAGGCCGAACGAACGGGCGCAGCGCGTCCCGCACTCGAATGGGGCTTTCGAACCGACGGGTGTGCCGCGGGGTGCGAGGTCGGCCAGAAGATCATCACGCCGACTGCGATCACAGCCACGACGGCCACGGACACACCGCCGAACCACGCCGTGCGCCGCACCCGCTGGCCCGCCGGCCAGCCAACCTTGCCCATGCCGATCCTTCCTGCACGACCCAGCCGGCCGGCGTTCGTCCCGTCCTGGTGCTTGCGGAGTCCGCGATCAACGCCGGAGACGGCTACCCGCTCCCCTGTCTGGCCGGTGATTACACTCAAGGCAAGGCAGTAAACCACAGCCCTGTTCGGCCCGGAATCGCCTGGTGTGACCATAGACAGGCCGTGAACACTACGACGGACCCAGGTGCGGGCCTGCTGGGCCCGCGAAGGGGACCCTGTGGGCGGTTGACGATTACGGAAATCGCGCCAGAGGCGTTCTGGGCGCTGTGCTCCGCGTCACGTGACGGGATAGCTTTTGGGTGGCGTGGCCCGCTCAGGCCGTGGGACCGCTGCCAAGCCAGCCGCGCCGTTTGAAGAGAAGAAACAAGAGCACGATCGCGACCAGCTCGGAGCCGATGCCGAGGAAGAGGAAGTAACCGATGCCGACCTGCAGATGAGCGATCGGCCAGGCGAAGTTCTGCCCGAAGAACCCGGTCAGGAAGCCCAGGGGCAGGAAGATGGTGGCGATCATGGCCAGTTGCTTCATGATCACGTTCAGCCGGTTGGACACCATGGACAGGTGCGTATCCATGGCGCCGCCGATCAGGTCCCGGTACCCGTCCACCATGTCGCTGATACGGATGAGGTGGTCGTAAAGGTTGCGGAAGTAGGCTGATCCCTGGTCGGTCATCCCGGGGATTGCCACCATGCCGGCGTTGAGGCTGGAGATCATGTCGCGCTGGGGCGTGATGACCTTGCGGATCAACAAGATCTGCCGCTTCATGGCGAAAAGTGTCCCCAGCTGCTCCTCGGTCGGATTCTTCAGGATGGCACCCTCAAGATCGTCGATCGAATCGTCGAAGTCGGACAGCACGGGGAAGAACGAGTCAATCAGCGTATCCATGATCAGGTAGAAGATAGCAACCTGTGGCACTACTACCTCCGACGAACGGTGGGTAGCGATGCGGTTGCACACTGTGCCTAGTGCCGGACAGTCACCCTGGTGGAGGCTGATGATGAATTTCTCGGTGACGAAGCAGTGCACCTCGGCCACGTTCTTACCGTCGCCAGCCACGCCAAAAGTGATGATGTGGACGAAGTCGTCGTAGTCATCGATGCGGGCCCGCTGGCCGAAATGATCTACCGCCTCGACGGCCACGGGGTGGAAGTGGAAGGTTTTAACCAGCATCCCCGTGACATCGTCGTCGGGTCCCGGGTCGTGGATATCGAGATCAAGCCAGAAAAATTGGCCGCCGGCCACTGCCTGCTCGATCCCCTGCCGGGTTGCGCCGCTGGTTACGCCGCCTTGTGTGAGGGTGCCTTTCATGTGAGCGATATTCCCACGCTCAGGAGACGGACGCTCCCTGATCTGCTCCGGGCGGCTCATTCGTGCCGGACTCGGCGTCTGCCACAGCATCCACGGCGGCCACCTCAGCCGGCGTGGCACCCAGGCGGCGCTCTACGTCGGCCAGCCGGTTACTGATCTCCGACAGCTGCTGGCCTAGGTCGGCGTGGCCCTTCCTGAACTCCTCCTTATTAGCGTCGGTGTGCTCTTTGACGAACACCGACGCAACGGTGGCGGTCAGCACGCCGATAAGGCCTATCCCAAGCAGCATGAGGATCACAGCCACCGCCCGGCCGCCTTCGCTGACGGGGAACCGGTCCCCGTAGCCCACGGTGGTCACGGTGACGATGGCCCACCACAGGGCGTCGGAGTAGCCGTGGATGTTGCTCCCCTTGGCGTGCTCCTCGAAGAGCAGCACCAGCCAGGCCCCGAGGAAAAGGGTGGCAGCGGCGGCGATCAGAACCCGGAAGAGGCTGTGATGCCTGAGAACGGCCTCGACCCGTAGCTCCCCCTCCCGCAAGAGAAGGCTCATCTTCTCGATCCCGACCAGGCGCCAGCCCTGAAGGGGGGGCAGCGCCACGGTCGCCGGCTCTACCCACCGCCGCTTGAGATAGCCGCGACGGTCGGGGGTAACCACCAGGCGCACCACGTACTCCACTAGCAGGATGACCCAGAGCGCGAAAAGGGTGCCGACCAGGACGATGGAAGCCGAGCCGTTGACGTCGGTCGTGACCACGGCGATACCGACGACCAGCCAGGCAATCCCCAGGAGGGCCATGGGATACCTCATGGCCCGCTCGATGCGATCGACGAGATCGTGGCGCCCGCTCGACGGCTTGACCCCCGCGATGATCTGGCGCCGTCGCTCCTCCTTGCGTTCCTTCTCTTCCAGTCGCTCCCGCTCCAGCTTCTCCAGCCGCTGGATGCGCTCGATGGAAGAGGGTTTCTTCGCTACCGTGATGTCTCCTCGATCAGCTCCTACATGGTGAAGTCCCGTGTATTGAGACGAAGATAGTAGATGGGCATTCCTTGCGGAGTTGTGCGGCTAGTAACCGCGGGCCATGGCAGCAGTTCATCCTAGGTGACGAGGTAAACCTCGGCCCGCGGGGCACCCTGCGGGCCTGGTCCCCGGGAGCTACATCCGGCTCAGTAGCCGTAGCCGCCTGAGCCAGATCCGGACGAGCCGCCCGAACTACTGGAGCCACCCGAACTGCTGGAGCCGCCCGTCCCGCGCGGCACCGAGGACGTCAGCACCTCGCCGCTGATCACGTGCCACACGCCGCCGACGCCGTTGCCTGCGGTGTTGCCCGGCCCGTTGTCACCGGTGAAGGTGTACAGCGGGTAGCCGTTGTAGGTGGCCTGCAGGACGCCGCCGGGCCTGGTGATCGTTCCGAGGATCCCGTTCAGCTTGATCCCGGAGACGGCGGCAGGCTTGCCGGTGAGGGCAGGCCACGAGCTGAGGCACTGCCCGGTGCAGGCCGAACTGCCGCCGTTCTTTACGTCCCTGGAGTACCAGTAGAGCGTGTAGCCCCGCGCGTTGGCCAGCACGTATCCGATCTTGGTCTTCTTGATCGTCAAGATCGCGCTCTTCGGCTGGGATGTCATGGCCTCGGAACCGCTGGATGCCGCCGGGTTGGCCGCAGTGGTCGCCGTGTTGCCGCCGTAAGCCGAGCCCGCCGACGATGCCGGGTTACTGGAGCACGCCGACAGCAAAACGGCGAGCGCTCCGATCGCCGCCAGCGTCAGCCCGGTCTTGCGCATGAGCTATCTCCGTTCCGTGTCCAAGTCCTGACTGCTGCACACGGAAGATACGACCCACGCGCCAGCCCTGTTCAAGGTTCACCCGCCATAGCCCCGACCGTAAGGATTCGGTTATCCCCTACCGGCCCATCGCCGGTCCGATAGGCCGCGACCCCGTTATCGGGTTAGCGTGGATCTGGGTGCGGGCCGGTTCGGAGAGGGGAAGGACGTGGCCCTGCGGGCGGTGGTGGTCGGCGGCGGGATCGGCGGGATCGCAGCGGCGGTGGCGCTGGCGCGGGCCGGGATCGACGTCCAGGTGTATGAGCAGGCGCAGCAGCTGACCGAGGTCGGCGCGGGCGTGTCACTGGCGCCGAACGGCCTGCGGATGCTGGAGCGGCTCGGGGTGGGCGAGGGGATCGGGCGAGTGGGCGCGCGGTACGTGTCGGCTCAGCTGCGGTTCTCCGATGGGCGCGCCGTCAGGCATGAGCCTGATCAGTTCACCCGGCCGGGACAGAACGTCGGGATCCACCGGGCCGACCTGCTTGCGCTGCTGGCCGGGCAACTGCCACCTGGCACGGTACGGACCGGGCACCGGTGCACGGGTTTCAGCCAGGATGCCGGCCGCGCCACGGCCGGCTTCGCCGACGGGACCACAGCCACGGCAGACGTGGTGATCGGGGCGGACGGCATTCACTCCGTCCTGCAGGGGTTTGTGGTAGCTCCGGCGAAGCCGGTGTTTTCCGGGGTGGTGGCCTATCGCGGTCTGGTGCCGTGCCTGGATGAGTACCCGGCCGACGCACTGCGGATGTGGGTGGGCCAGGGCAAGCACTTCCTGGTGTTCCCGGTGCGTGCCGGACAGCTGCTGAACTACGTGGGATTCGTCCCGTCGGATACCTCGGTCCGCGAGTCGTGGTCGGCGTCCGGCGATCCGGCGGCGCTCGCCGGACACTTCGCGGACTGGGACCCGGTTATCGGGAAGGTCATCGCGGCGATCAGCGGACCAGGCGGGAGCGGGTTCCAGTGGGGCATGTACGATCGTGCGCCGCTCCCCCGATGGAGCAGCGGGCGGCTGACGCTGCTCGGCGACGCGGCGCACCCGATGCTGCCGCACCTGGGCCAGGGTGTGAACCAGGCGCTGGAGGACGCCGTGGCGCTGGCCACGCTGCTCGGAGCCAGCACCACTTCGGCTGGCGTGCCCCGGGCGCTGGCCGCCTACGAGAGGCTGCGGCGGGACCGGACGGCGCGCGTCCAGCTGGGCTCACGGCGGCAAGGCGCCGGCTTGGACAGCTCGGGCAGCCAGCTGATCGAGCGACGATGGATCTACGACTACGACGCGTGGGCCGAAGCCATCGCGCTCACCTGAGGAGGAGGCCCCGGGCGGGCCCGGTTCACTCTGGCCTTGGGTCCCACCGGAACCGCCGGAGCGCCACGGTCGCCCCGATCACGCCCCAGGCCGCGAGGACGGCCAGGTGCCGCCAGTCGGCGCCGATGTGCCGGGACAGCGGCCCGGTCAGCGCCTCGTTGAACGGCCGGATCGGTAGCCAGCCGGTGACCCGGTTGAGTAGCTGGGAGGAGATCGGCAGGTAGGTACCGGACAGGAACAGCAGCGGGAACAGCACCAGTTGCGTGACGGCCGGCGCGGCCTCGGCGTTGGCGATCATTGACGCCACCGCGACTCCGAGGGCGCAGAAGCTGGCGGCGCCGAGCACCAGCGTCAGCGCGATGGCCGGCCACTGCGACGGGAACGGCACCCCGTACAGCCGCCCCACCCCGACGATCAGCGCGATGTCGGCCAGGCTGACCAGGATGCAGTTCGCGAGCAGCCCGGCAAAGTAGCCCCAGGCCGGCAGCGGGGTGGCCCGGATCCGCTTGAGGATCCCGTTCTGCCGCCGGGTCGCGAGCCCGACCGCGAGCTGCCCGTAACACGAGCCGAGCACGCACAAGGCGGCGATCGTCGGCACGTAGTACTGCAGCGCCGTGAGCCCGCCGAAGTAGGAGCTCTTCCCGAGGCCGCCGAACAGGGCGCCCATGATGGCCACGAACACGACCGGGAACACGAACGTGAAGATGGCGCTTTGCGGGTTGCGCCAGAACGACAGCTGCTCGTACTTGACCTGGTGGATCACCAGGGTCAGGTTGTTGCGGCGGCGCGGCGCGCGGCCGGCCAGGACGGCGGTCATCGGGGACTCCTGTCGGGTGCGATGGGCGGCGTGGCATCGCGGGTTAGCCGCAGATAGACGTCCTCTAGGCTGCGCCGGTCCACGGTGAGGCCGGACAGCGTCACGTCATGCTGCACCGCCCAGCTGCTCAACCGGTGCAGGTCCGCGGTCGGCTGGGCGGTCTCGATGACCACCGAACCGTCTTTCCTCGTGCCTGGTACCGGCAGGTCGGCGAGCGCCACACCGGCCGGCAGCCCGAAGGTGATACGCGCATGCTCTGCGCCCCGCCCGCCCAGGCCGGCCGGCGGACCCTCGGCCACCACCGTGCCGTCGCTGAGCAGCACTACCCGGTCGGCGAGCGCCTGCGCCTCGGCCATGTCGTGCGTGGTCAGCAGGATCGTCGTCCCGGCCGTGCGCAGCTGCCGGACCAGGTCCCAGGCGCCGCGGCGGGCGGCCGGGTCGAATCCGGTGGTCGGCTCGTCCAGGTACAGCAGCTCCGGGCCGCCGATCAGGCCCAGGGCCAGGTCCAGGCGTCGTTTCTGGCCACCGGACAGGACTCTGACCTTGCGCCGCTCCAGCCCGTCGAGGCCGGTGAGGCTGATCACCGCGGGCACGTCCCGGGGAGCCCGGTAGTAGCCGGCCTGGCGGGTGATGGTCTCCCGCACGGTCAGGTACGGCTCGACCGCGATGTCCTGCAACACCAGCCCGGTCCGCTCGCGCAACTCGCGCGCGGCTGACTTGCCGCCCGGGTCCAGGCCGAGCACCTGGACCTCGCCGCCGTCGCGGGTACGGAACCCCTCCAGGATTTCGAGGGTCGTCGTCTTGCCCGCTCCGTTCGGCCCCAGCAGGGCGACGATCTCGCCATGCCCGACCGAGAAGCTGACGTCACGCACGGCCCGCACGGCGCCGTAATTCTTGCGGAGCCCGGCCACGGTGATGGCCTGCGGCGATTCCCGCCGAGCGGCGCCCCCCGCCGCGGCCGCCCCCGACGGGGCCGCGGCGGCCGGGGGCGGCCCGCCGGTCAGTTCCGGGTGCATTCGACCTCCACCGTCAGGTCCAGGTAGGTGGCGAACGTGACCCGGGACCGGTCCGGGCCGATGTCGTAGTGGCCTAGCTGTAGTGCGGCCCCGAGGACCGCCGGATCGGCTTTCATGGTCCCCAGTGCACCCCGCCAAGCAGATCGCCGGGCAGGGCCGCCGGTAGGGTCCTGCCACGACGATGGGATCTCGTGCCGGGCCGGCCTGCGACTTTAGTAGGTTCTCTGGCCGGCCGAAAGTATCGCCGGCCCGGCTGGCGGGGCGCGATGAAGTAGCGTGAGCCGCATGAGCACCCGGTCGTGCGCAGCGCGGCACAACGTGGCGCTCGACGTAGCCCTCGCGGGCTTCTTCGTGGGGTCCGACACCTGGGTCACGCTGGCGGGTGCCTCCTGGTGGCCGGCGCATCCCGGCAAGCTCGCCTGGGCCATGCTGGCGCTGCAAGCCGCGGCGGACGCGTCGCTCGTGGCCAGGCGGCGGGCACCGATGCTGGTCATCGCGATCCTGACCGGGTTCACGCTGTTGATCTCCGAGCTGATCCTTCCCGCAGGAGCGCTGACACCGGCCCATGCGGGGAACCTCTGGGCCCCCTACGGAACCTGTCTGGCCGCCTACGGGCCGTTCTACTACGGCAAGGACCGCCGCGCCGCGTTCGGAGCGGTGGGCATGATGACCATCATCGCGGCCCGGGTCTGGGATCCCTCGGCGGCCGTGATCACGATTGCCGTCCTGCGGACGGCGGTCGGACCGCTGCTGGCGCTCTACTTCAGCGCGCGCGGCGAGATGCTGCGGGCGCTGCGGGACCGGGCCGAACGGGCCGAGCGGGAGCGGTACCTGCTGGCCGAGCAGGCCAGAGCGGAAGAGCGCGCCCGGCTGGCCGGCGAAATGCACGACGTGGTGACCCACCAGGTCAGCCTGATGGTGCTGCAGGCAGGGGCGCTCGGCATCACCGCCACCGATCAGGCCACCCGGCAGGCCGCGGAAGAACTCCGCGCGGCTGGCGTCCAGGCCCTGGCCGAACTACGCGATCTGGTCGGCATCCTCCGCACGGCACCCGAGGACGACCAGGCGCCCGCGGCCTCGGCCCTGGCCGAACTGGTCGCCGAGTCGACCGCCGTCGGCACTCCCGCCGAACTGGCCGAGCAGGGCGACCCGGAGCTCGCCTCCCCCGTGGTCGGCCGCACGGTGCACCGGATTGTCCGCGAGGCGCTGACGAACGTACGCAAGCACGCGCCCGGCGCCCAGGTCGCCGTCCAGGTCAGCTACGACGAATCGCAGGTCAGGGTCAGCGTGCGGAACACCGCGGCGGCCGCCCCGCCGGACGGCCGGCTGGCCGCCACCGGCTCCGGGCTCGGCCTGGCCAGCCTTCGGCAGCGCATCGAGGTGGTGCACGGTACGCTGCGAGCCGGCGGCACGCCGGAGGGCGGATTCGTCCTGGAGGCGACCATGCCGTCGTACGTGCCGACGACCGGGGCGGCGGTGTGACCGGCATGGTCCGGGTGGTCGTCGTGGACGACGAGCCGATGGTGTGCGCGCACCTGCGCACGATCCTGGGCTCCGCGCCCGACATAGAGGTCGTGGATGAGGCGTATGACGGCGCGGCGGGCGTGGCGGCGGTCGTTCGCAACCGTCCCGATGTGGTCCTCATGGACCTGCGCATGCCCATGCTGGACGGGATCGGGGCGATCGAGCAGATCGGCCGGCTCGCCGACCCGCCGGTCGTGGTGGTGCTCACCACCTTCGACGCCGACCAGTACGTGCTGCGCGCGCTGCGGGCGGGGGCGGCCGGGTTCCTGGTCAAGTCCACGCCGCCGCAGGACCTGATCGGGCTGGTGCGAGTGGCGTCCGAAGGCCACACGGTGCTCTCTCCCGCGGCCGCCCGGAGGCTGATCGCCGCCTCCGCCGACCGCCAGCCCGCCGCCGAACGCGCCCGCCAGCTGACCGGCTCGCTCACCGAACGCGAGGTGGAGGTGCTTACCTGCCTGGGCGAGGGGCTCTCCAATGCCCAGATCGCGCGTCGTCTTTACCTCTCCGAGGCGACCGTCAAGGGCTATGTTTCCCGGATGCTGGAAAAACTTGGCCTCGACAACCGCACTCAGGCCGGGCTGCTGGCCCACGATGCGGGCCTGACCAGCCGGTAGCACCGGCGGTCAAGTTCTCGGCTCAGCCTCTAGTGATAGCTTGCGATGGTGTTGGCGGGGACTTCTGAGGCCGACGTGACGACCTCTTCGGATTTACTTGTTGGGCGGGTTTCGGGTCACGGCCGGCGGCGGCACGGCAATCACCAGACGAAATGCGAAGGCCCATGCGAATTCTCGTGCTCGGCGCCGGTTTCGGCGGCCTGGAGTTGACCACCCGACTCGCGGACGAGTTGGGCGATGCGGTCGACATCGTGCTGATCGATAAAGCCGACGGATTCGTGTTCGGCTTCTCCAAGCTCGACGTGATGTTCGGCCGCACCACGGCGGAGGCGGTCCGCCATTCGTACCGCGACCTGGTCAAGCCGGGTGTCCGGTTCGTCCAGGCCACGATCCGGTCCATCGACCCGGTTCGGCGCCGGGTGCAGACCGACGCCGGCGCATTCGGGGCCGACGTGATGGTGGTGGCTCTGGGCGCGGACCTGGACCCGGCGGCGACGCCGGGGCTGGTCGAGGCCGGCCGTGAGTTCTACACCGTCGACGGCGCCTTCGCCAGCCGCGACGTGCTGGACTCGTTCGGTGGCGGACGGGTTATCGTCGGTGTCACCTCGACACCGTTCAAGTGCCCGCCCGCCCCGAGCGAGACCGCGCTGATGCTGCACGACTACCTCGTCGAGCGAGGTCTGCGCGGTGCCAGCCAGATCTCGCTGGTTATGCCGCTCGGCACCCCGATACCGCCCTCGCCCGCGGCATCGCAGGCACTGCTTGCGGCCTTCGCGGAGCGGGAAATCAGCTGGTACCCGGAGCGACTGGTGAGCGGCCTGGACCCGCAGCGCCGGGTGGCGGTCCTCGCCGACGGTGAGGAGATGCCCTTCGATCTGTTTCCTTGGTGTGCCCGTCCACCGAGTGCCCGCGGTCGTGGCAGAGTCCGGGATGTGCGTCGACGGATGGATCCCGGTCAACCCCCTTACCCTCGAAACCGCTTACCCCGACGTCTTCGCGGTGGGAGACGTGACCAGCGTCGGCACGCCCAAGGCGGGAGTCTTCTCCGAGCGGCAGGCATCTGTCGTAGCCGATCAACTGATCGCCCGGCACGGACAGGCCGGCTCGGCGTCGACGTACGACGGCAAGGGAATCTGCTACATCGAATTCGGTCACGACCGGGTCGCCCGCGTCGAAGTCACGTTTCTCAGTGGACAGCGCCCGAACGGACAGTTCGACGAGCCGTCGGAACTGCTGCTGGCCGACAAGGCTGAGTTCGGGACCAGCCGCATACGGCGCTGGTTCGACCGTGACTGGACTAGCTACTGAACCCCCTCGGCCGAGGTTAGCTGCAGCGCCGCCTTTCCCCACGCCGGCGGTCCTGTTCGGCATAGACACACCGGCGAGCTATAACTGACGGCTATGCCACGACAGTCAGGGCCGACTATGCCGCCGCGGCCCGGCGCGATGAACTGAATGAGGTAAACCGCTCTGGGCCGAGCGGCGGCCGAGATCAAGGAGGCGGATCGGTGAGCGGAGCCCGCGAACGCCGGCAGCAGGTGGGCGAGTCGTGGACGACCTGGCTCGTCACCCGCGGACACTGGCGGTCAGTCGCGGCCTGCCGGTCGGCTGATCCCGATCTGTTCTTTCCGATCTCAGATTCCGGCCCGGCTCTGGAGCAGGCGGCGAAGGCCAAAACGATCTGCGCGACCTGCCGGGTCCAGCCTGAATGCCTGACGTTCGCACTGCGGACCGGGCAGCTCCACGGCATCTGGGGTGGCACGACCGAACACGAGCGCGCTGCTGCGCGGCGAAGGACGCTCAGCGAACAGCCGGCAACCAATGAGCAGCGCCCGGCGTGACGGTCGGTCCAACGCCGACGCGCGTTGCGGCGTCTTAGAGGCATGAACACTATGCGCGCCGGCGTCGTGGGCGCCGCTCTCCTGGCCTTGGCCGTCGCGACGGCCTGTAGCAGCACCTCGAGCGGCCCGGCCAGCTCCAGCTCCACGCCGACCTCGGCTGCGGCGTCCGCCGCTGCCTCGCCCTCGCCGGCCTCGACGCCCAGCAGCAGCCCACCGGCTTCGGTTCGCCCCAGCTTGGCGGCCAGCGACGTGAGCTTCGTGTCGACGCAGCGCGGTTGGGTCCTCGGCGCCGGGCAGCTACTCACGACCGATGACGGGGCGCTGAGCTGGACGGCGCTTCCAGCACCCCCGGCCGGAGTGACCCACCTGCGCTTCGCCACCTCCTCGGACGGCTACGCGTGGAGTGCCGACGGCGCGTTGTGGCTCACTACGGACGGTGCGGCGAGCTGGCGGTCCGGCCAGCTCAGCCAGGTGCTCTCGCTGGAGACCGCATCCGGCTGGGTCTGGGCCATCGCCGGCCCGCAGCCCTACCCGGACGTCTGGCGCGCACCAGTCGGCAGCACCGTCTGGACGAAGCTCGGCCTTACCCCGGACCGCAGCGCCACTCTGGTGGTCCACGGGCCGACCGCCTACGTGGTCGGCCAGGAGGGCGCCGGACCCATCCCGCCCTCGGTCGAGGTGTACACCGGGACCCAGGCCGGCCGGCACCAGGCCGTGCCGTGTCCCACCTCGCTGCCGGTGCCGCAAGTCGAGCTGGGCGCCTCTACCGACGGCAGCCTGGTGCTCATCTGCGACGTCCAGGGCCAGTCGGCCGAGTACGACCGGGCCTACGTCTCCACGGACGGGGGGTCGAGCTGGACGGCCATCACGGCGCCGGCGGTCTGGTCGAACGGCGTGACGGCGATCACCGGCAAGCGCTTCTCGTGGAACGGCAACGTCCTGGTCTCTTCCGGTGGACCCTGGACGGTCGCCCTGGCCGGGCCGTCGGGCGGGTTCTCGCTGGTCGGGTTCGAAACCGACCAGCAGGGCGTGGCGCTGGCCGCCGGCGGCGCCCTGTGGATCACCAGGGACGGGGGGTCTACCTGGAGCCGGGTATCGTTCGCCGGGTAACCCGCGTCCGGAAACCATTTGCACGCAGTGCGGCTGACCCGCGATCCTGCTGTCGTGGCGCACGGCACGGTCAAGTTCTTTAAGCCGGACAAGGGCTGGGGGGCCATTAGCTCTCCCGAGCTGCCAGATGGCTTCGACGCGTGGGTACATTTCAGCGCAATCCAGATGGAGGGCTACCGTTCCCTGAACGCCGGCGACCCGGTCGAGTTCGATTACGAGCCCGCCGAGCAGGACAGCTTCCGGTTCGTCGCCACCCGCGTCCGGAAACTGTAGTGAGCGCGAATGACCGGCCGGCGAGGTGGATTCGCCGCCTGCTGTACTGCGGTCTGGCTGCCGGACCGGTCTTCGTCACGACATTCCTCGCGGAGGGTGTCACCCGGGCTGGGTACCGCCCTTTGCGTCATCCGGTCAGTTCGCTTGCGCTCGGGCCACACGGCCGGGTCCAGACCGCGAACTTCGCCGCGACCGGGACGCTGGTCCTCGCCGCCGCCGTCGGCTTGGGACGCGCCGCTGATCCCGCGCTCAGCAGCCGCACGGCAAGGGCCCTGATCGGCGCAGCGGGCGCGGGCCTCATCGGCTCAGCCGCCTTCGTTACCGACCCGGTCAGCGGCTACCCGCCAGGAACTCCCGACGCGCTCACTCAGCCCAGCCGCACCGGCATCATGCATAACCTCGCAGCAGTCCCGGTGTTCCTCGGCCTGCCCGCCGCCGCGTTCACCTGCGGCTGGCGGTCCGCCCGAGCCGGCCACCGCGGATTCGGCCTGTACTGCGCCGCCACCGCGACGACCATGCTGGCCACCTCGGCCATGGCCAGCGCCGGTTTTAATCAATCACCCCGGCTCGTCAATCTCGCCGGATTGTTCCAGCGAGCCAGTATCGTGACCGGCTGCGGCTGGCTCACCGCCCTGTCCGCGCGAGCGCTCACACGCACGCCGGCCGCTTAAGCTCGCAAACCGTCCGCCTGAATGAGGATGGCTGACATCGCGCGCTGTACCTGCTTTGACGCAGCGTCACAGTACCGCTGGAGTAAGGCCGGATCGTTGGTTTGTGCTCTTTAGCGATCTGGGCTCGGGTTTATGCCTTTTGCCGTATCTTCGGAAAGTCCGCGTACGGGCAGAGGCTGAGATGGCAGGCGGGGCAGACGGGTGGCACAGGGCCTGAACCGTGGCGCTGAACCCGGTCCGGGCCTGCCCCGCCGCCGACTGCTGCTGGCCGGGGCGGGTCTGTTGTCCACGGCGGGGCTGGGTGCGGTCGTGTGGGAGGCCAGCCGTCCGGATGCGGCTCAGCCGCGGACGACGGCCATGCGGGAACCACCGGCCCGGCGCCTGGCTGCGATTGCGCCGACGCCGACAGTGCCGGCGAAACCACCGGCCCGGCGGGCGGCGATCTGGCAGGCCAAGATATCTGTTCCCCGGCCCCAGGTGATGGCGGCGGCGGGCGGGGTGGTGTGCGTGGCCGGGGATGAGGGGGTGTATTTCAACCCGAGCACGTCGCGCGACATGGTGCAGGCACTGAACGCCCGCGACGGCAGCCACATGTGGTCCTTCACCGTCCGGACCGGCGTCCGCGGCATGGCCTTTAACGATCCGCCGGGCCTGGCTGCTAGCCAGGGGTGCGTCTATGTGGCTGTCGATCGCCTGTACTGCCTGCGGGCTGGCGACGGCGCCAAGATGTGGAGCGCCCCTGATCCGCTGACCGTTAACCTGGCGGCCGGGCCAGATGCCGTCTACGCCGTCCAGTCGACGCTGTACGCGCTGAGCAGCCGCGACGGAACCCAGCTGTGGTCCTTTGCCGCCGACGCCAGCGCCATGCCCGCCCCGCTCCTGGCCGACGGCGTCATCTATGTGCTCGGATACGACGCGCAGACCAAGGTCATGGCTATCCGGGCCAGCGACGGCGTCGAACTATGGGAGTCACCAGGCCCGGGCGGGGGATGGCTGGCCTGCGACGGGAAGACCGTCTGCGCCGTGTCCGGCGTCGGCCCCGGCGTCCAGATTTCGGGAAACGCCGGGGCGATACCGAGCCAGATGTGGACCTACCGGGCCAGCGACGGCAAGCTGCTGTACCGATCGGCAGCCAACGCCGGGTACAGCTTGCCACCAGTCATGTCCGGAGGGATGGCCTTCGCTCTGACCGCCGGAGACGGGCACATCCCCTCGAAGCTGCACGCCGTGGACCCCGGCAACGGGCGGACAGCATGGAGTTATCCGGGAGCATCAGTCGGGCTCGCAGCAGCCCGCGGCCGGATCTACACCACCAGCCCCGACGGCGATCTGATCGCGCTGAACGCCAGCGACGGCACTGCGGTATGGCAGTGCCCGATCCGTTTCACACTCGGGCCCATCGTCGTCGGCAGCACCGTCTACGTCTGCGACAACACCACGGTCTACGCCGTCCGGACCTGAACGCCAATCCGCACGATCACGGGCGGTCGAACGGACCACCGCGGCGGCTGCGGCTCGGGTTACAGGCGGGAGGTGAGCTCGGCGACGATGTCGGCCGCTGACTGCGGCTGGGTGGCGAGGGCGACGCTTTGCCCGGCCCACATCGACAGCGCCTCGATGTCCCCGGTGGTCCCGGCCATCGGCGGGGCCGGCTCGTAACGGACGATGGCTTCGCCGGAGGCGAAGTGCGCGATCACGTCGCCTTGTCCTGGCCGCTGCGCGTCTGGCGG
>Ga0302235_10001611_pt1 | contig 16771 bp, 9 predicted proteins | sample II_Palsa_N3_3_FD_193577 | JGI IMG/M metagenome (GOLD analysis project Ga0302235, IMG submission 193577) | Peat permafrost microbial communities from Stordalen Mire near Abisko, Sweden - II_Palsa_N3_3 | ecosystem: Environmental > Terrestrial > Soil > Palsa > Peat permafrost | place: Sweden... | reverse complement strand
GCTGCTCGCCGTCGGCGCGATCGTGCTCAACCCGTTCGGATCCGGCAGCTCGGCCCAGCAGCAGGCCGAGCTGGCCGGCTCCGGGTGGCAGGCCAGCCAGTCGGCGTCGGCCGCGGGTACGCACGCTGGCACCCGGGCGGGCGGCTCCGCGTCCGGCTCCAAGTCGGCGACCGCGCGGCCGGGCAGCAGCCCGACCCCCGGCGGCGCGCGGACGACCGGCAAGGCCGACCCGTCGGCCACCGGCTCATCGGCCGCGACCGGTGCGTCGTCGTCGAGCTCACCGTCCCCGGCCGGCGCGCCGTCGCCCTCTAGCACCGGGACGGCCGACGCGGACGGGTTCCCGATCCTGTACGCGAGCGCCGGCGATCAGGCGCATGTCTGCGCCGTCATCGGCAGCGCCTACGACTCCAACGTCAGCGCCACCGTGGAGGGCGTCGTCTGCGCGGACATCCTCACCGCAGGTGGCTCCGGCGGCTACACCGCCCAGGCGCAGCTCGAGCTCCTCTGCCAGACGACCACCACCGATGCCGATGTCCAGTGCGCGGACGTAATAGCGCAGGGAGAGCTCTCCAACGATGCCGGGAGCGTCGTCGCCTCGACCGGCGACTATCAGTGCGGGCACAGCTCCGGTGCCTGCGCAACCGGCCGCAACTACGTTAAGACGGGCACTTACTCGTACTCGGGGTTCTCCATGTCGAACTGCACCTCCAACGCCGGGGCGGCGACCGACACCTGGGGCCTGGCCCTTGGCGGCGGCGACACCAAGATCGAGCTGCCGGGGTCCGACGACTGGGTCAGCCTGAGCACTTCCAACGCCGACGATGGCGGCAACCAGTCAACTGGCCACAACTACGTCTGCCCGTGACCCATTTATGTTGCACTCTGTTGAACCAGCTTGACACCCCATTCGTGGCATCGGTAGGCATAGCAGACTGGACCTGAGATATTGATCACTTTGCGTGATTGCGTTTTTACAAGTGGACAGAGAGGCGGGGTGGCATGAGCGATCTGAAGGTGGATTACCAGGCACTCTCATTCACTCACCAGACCCTGGGAAGACTGGTGACGCAGTTCGGGGACATTCAGACTCAGCAATCCCACTACGACTGGGCCATGGGCTCGGGCGCAGTGGCCGGGGCGATGGACAACTTCGCCGGCAACTGGAATTACCACCGCAAGCAGCTGATTAGCAGCATGAACGATCTTGACGCGATGGTCGCGACGGCGCTAGAGCAATTTCCGAAGACCGATAACCAGCTCGCGAAGAATCTGACTAAGAAGTAGCTGAACGGACAGGGGAGAGTCAGATGGGACGGCCGTCTGGTAACCAGTGGCAGCCGCTCGGCTGGGACACCGACCCGGTGCCCGGTGACCCGGAGGTCATCAGCGAAGAGGCGCGCCTGCTCGCGTCGGTCGCGGAGCAGATCAACGGGCAGATCGCGGCGCTGCGGAAGATCGCGAGCGACCAGACGAACCTCGGCAAGTCGGCCGACGCGATCAGGTCCTCGGCCACCGGCCTGGTCAGCACGCTCGAGGTCGTGTCGGAGCGGTACCAGCGGGTGTCGTCGGCGCTGACCGGGTGGGTCGGCGAGCTGGAGCAGGCGCAGAGCCTGTCGATCCGCGCGCTGGACCAGGCCGAGGCGCCGTACGCCCAGCTGAACCAGGTGGTGGCGCTGCCGTCGGGCAACAGCCTGAGCCAGGGGTCGCCGCCGTCGGCCACCCTGGGCCAGCCCGGCCCGCTGTCCGGCGGCAGCCTGACCCCCGCGCAGCAGCAGGAGATCCAGAATTACCACGCCGCCATGCAGCGCGCCCAGGGCGAAGTGGACGCCGCCAAGGCGCTGCTGAACCAGGCGATCGGCCTGCGCGACGCGCAGGGCGGCTATTACGCGAGCAAGATCAACGCCGCCGCCGACGACGCGCTGCGCGACAGCCGGTGGGACAAGTTCAAGAGCTGGGTCTCCGATAACGCGGGATGGCTGAAAACGCTGGCGAAGGTGCTCGGCGACATCGTGGCCGTTCTCGCCCTCGTGTGCCTGCTTATCCCCGGCGTCGATCTCCTGCTTATCGCGGCCATTGCCCTGACCGCCATGCTGCTGCTAGTCCACACCATGCTCGCGGCGACCGGCAACGGCAGCTGGCTCGACGTCGCGATCGACATCATCGGAATCGCCACCCTGGGATATGGCCTCGAGGTCGCGGATTCCATCGAGGGGGCCGAGGGGACGGCCCGGTCGCTGGCCGAGGCCGAGCAGACGTCGATGTTCAGGAGCGCGCTTGAATCCGGCCCTTTCAGCGACGCCCTGCATCTCTTCCTCAGCCAGGTCGACGCGGACGGCAACCTAACCAGAATCGGCGAGCTTGGCATCAGTAACCTCTGGGACGCGATTCTCGCGGAGACGCCGAAACTGCCGGAGGAGGAAGAGGCCCTCACCGGCTGGGCCAAGACGGCGGCCCAGTTCAAGGCCGGCCTCAGCACCTGGAAAACCTGGGACAACATGATCGACACGTTCACCCACGGGGCCGATCCCGGGATCGCGAAGTCGGCGGAGTCGATTGGCACGCTGCGGGAGTCCTTCTCCACGGTGAAAGCCGTCACCGGCATGACCGGCGCGAACGCGGCCTACCTGATGGGGAACGTCACCGTCCTCGGCGACGCCGATGCCAGCCTGGCCGGGGGCGATGGCTACGACCATTGGAAGGACAGCATCTCGGATTACACGCTGTCGACCGGGACAGTGGACGCGCTATTCCCGGCTTTCGCGCTGGCGACGTCGCTGTGGTGACGCTTTCCTCGAGGGCCGTTCGCGAGGCCGGCGGGTACACGATCGTGATCCCGCCCGGATGGTGCCGGATCCCGCTGCGCCACGGAACCAACGCGGCCATCAAGAAGATCCTCGACCGGTCCTTCCGTCATCTCCCCCGGGACCGGGTCGCGCCCTACCGGATGGAAATCGAGCGTCGGCTGAAGGCCCTGGTCGCGCAGTCGCGCAGCAACGCCGGGGTCGACCTCTATTTCCCGGTCGAGCCGGCCCAGGACGGGCCGGTCCCCGCCTCGTTCCTGGTGTCCGAGGCCCGTTACTCCCCGCCGGTGGAAGACGGTGGGGAAATCGACCCGGCGCAGGTGCTGGCGTACCTCGCGAGCGAGAGCGCGAGCGCCCGGATCATCGAGGCCGACGGCGCTCCCGGGTTGCGGACGGAGCAGATCGTCCGTCCCGGACCGGAAGCGGAGTTTCAGTACGCCACCAAGCGGGTTGAGTACACGCTGGCGGTGCCGGGCAGCCCCGGCCGGTGGCTCCTGGCCGCCTTCTCGACGCCGGGCTCGGCCGATCCGGACGGGCAGCTCGCGCGGCTGCTGACCGAGCTGTTCGACGCGATCATGCTCACGTTCCGCTGGCTGCCCGCGCCCGACCAGGGCAGGACCCACGATGGCAGGGCCGCGGGCAACCTTGCGCAGTCGAGCGGAGCGGGCAATGACGCGTCCAGCTGACCCGGCCACGCCGTCCGGCTGGGGCCGGATCGCGGTGCACTATGACATCGAACGGTGGATGTCGTGCCCGCCGGTCCTCCCGGCTGGCTACGACGTCCAATCCTGGGCGCGCACCTACGCCGAGGCGTTCTCCCGCCGCCCGGGCTTCTCGCCCACGCCGGAGCTGATCAGCGCGCTCGCGGCCCGCCTGGCGGAGATACACGCCGACGCCTACGGCGGCGGCCGGATCGTCTGCCACCTGTGCCTCATCCACCAGCCTGACCCGCTGACAAGCCCGCTGCCGCTCTACCTGAGCGCCTGGGACTCGCGCGGCGACCGCGACGAGACGCTGCGGCGGCTGAGCCACGCCGACAACGCGGCCGTGATCCAGCCGCCCTACGTCGCCGAGTTCACCGCCCGCGAGCTGGGAACCGGTCTCAAGGTGCGCTACTACTCGCGGCACCCGGCCCGCCCATCGGTGCTTTACGCGGGGCTGAACTACGCCTGGCGCGCCCAGGAGCTGGCAACCGACCTGCGCGTCTTCGTCACCACGACCGACCTGCGCAGGCTGGAGCGGGCGCTGCCGGATATCGACGAGCTCATGAACGTGACCCGGATCGTCCCCAGCGTCAGCTGAGCCGTCCGGCTACGGTGCGGGCACGGTGACGGTGACCAGGCTGCCGTCGCCGGCATTGAGCAGGCAGCGGCCCGGCCGCGGCGCCTGGCCGAGCATGCTGTGGGTGAGGCGGATCCCGATCAGGTCTCCCTCCGGGAGCGTCGAGGGCGCGGTGAGGCAGCCGCGGCGCGCTCGCTTCGCGTCCACCTGCCAGCCGCTGAACCCCAGGCCCAGGCTCTCCGAGTCGCCGCCGAAGGCCAGCGCCCGCCTGGAGTCGCCGCCGAACGCGATGAGCCGGCTCAGCTCGCCCGACGCGTCGCAGTCGCGCAGCAGCTCGGCGTCGTCGATCATCACCACCGCGGGCCCGGTGACCGACGACAGCGCGGCCCGGAGTTCCTCCTCGTCGAGGTCCGAGCCGTCAGTGAACGCCGCGGCGACGCCGGGGGACGCCTCCAGCGCCCGCAGCGGCGAGGGCCGCGGCGTCACCAGGATCAGCGACGTGCCCCCGGCCAGGAACGACCGCGCCATCGAGAGCAGGATCGTCGACCGTCCCGACTTGGCAGGCCCGGCCACGGTGAAGCACGGCACCCCGCGCCCGAGGTCGGGCCCGAGGCCGGCCAGCATGTCTCCGCCCACTCCGACCAGTCCCCACAGCGGCCCGGCCGAGGCCGGTCGCATGGCCCAGGCCTCGGGGAACGAGATACGCGAGGGCAGCACGTCCACCCGGAACGGCCGCCGCGCGGGCTCGACCGCGGCGTCCCTGGCCGCGCACGAGGCGGCGATGGACCGCAGCGCTGCCGCCTGCCCCTGCCCGGACGGGTCCGGGCCGATGAGGGCGACCTGGACCTCGACCCCGGAGCCGGCCCGGAACGCCCGGCCCGGGGCGACCTCGTCCGGCAGGTCGCGCGACCGCAGCCCGATCAGCCCGTAGTCGTCCTTCTCGGCCAGCTTGAACGCCAGCTTCTGCTCGCACAGGGCGGAGATCCGGCCCGCCAGCAGCGACCGGTCGCCGGTCATCACCAGGTGCACTCCGACGCTGGCCCCCTCGCCCAGGATCCGGGTGATCACGTCGGTCAGGCGGCCGTGGTCGACCTCGCCGAGCGTGGTGGTGAATCCCTCCCAGCGGTCGAGCAGCACGACGACATGCGGCAGCCGCTCGCCGCCGGGTGTCCCGCCCCGCTGCTCGGTGATGTCCGCGAACCCGCCCTCGGCCAGCAGTTCCTGCCGTCGGCTGACCTCGGCCGCCAGCCGCCCGAGCAGCCGGGTTGCGCGTTCGGTTTCCGTTCTGGTCACCACCGCGCCGCAGTGCGGCAGATCGGTCAGCGCCCGCAGCGCCCCGTTGCCGCAGTCGATCCCGTACAGATGCAGGTCGGCGCAGCTGTGGGCCAGCGCGAGGGCCGCCGCGATCGTGCGCAGCAGCTGCGAGCGCCCGCTGTGCGGCGCGCCGGCCGCCATCAGATGGCTGAAGGTGTCCAGGCTGAGCGTCGCCGGGCGCTGCTGCTGGAACGCGGGCAGATCCTCGACCCCGAACGCGCACAGGTCACCGCCGCCCGTCCCTGCCAGCGCGCGGGCGTCGAGCGATATCAGGTCGCTCAGCAGCAGCTGGTCGGGGAGCGGCGGGAGCCACGGGCTCCGCTGGCGGGAGATGCGCAGTCCCGCGTTGGCGCGCTGGATCTCCTCGACCAGGACTTTCAGGTCGGTGATCTCCTCCTCGGCCCGCCGCCTGGCGGCGGGCCGGGCGGGCTCCGGCTTGCCCAGGTCCTGCCAGTCAACCGCCGCCAGCCACGGCTGCGAGGTCACCGCGATGGCGGCGCCGGGCCGTCGCCCGCCGACCCGGCCGGCCTGGAACGGCACCAGCGAGGCGTGCCCGAGCCGGACGTAGGCCCGCCCGGGAGTGGACTTGGAGATGAAGGCGGCCTCCGGCGCCTCGATCACGTCGGCGCTCTCGGCCGTGTCGGTCACCCGGAGCGCGATCCGCAGGTTGGTGTTGGCCCGGATGTCCTGCGAGACCACGCCCGAGGGGCGCTGGGTGGCGAGGATGAGGTGGATGCCGAGCGAGCGGCCCCGCTGGGCGATGTTCACCAGCCCCTTGACGAAGTCCGGCAGGTCCCGCGCCATCGACGCGAACTCGTCGATCACGATCAGCAGCCGCGGCATCGGCTCGGGCGGCCTGGCGGCGCCGCCCGGCCGGCCCCGGTCGAGCAGGATCTGGTAGTCCTCGATGTCCTTGGCCCCGGCCGCCGCCAGAATGTGCTCGCGCCTGGTCAGCTCGGCCGACAGGGACACCAGGGCCCGCTCGACCAGGTGCGGGTCCAGGTCGGTGACCATCCCGACCGTGTGCGGGAGGCGCACGCACTCGGAGAAGGCGCTGCCGCCCTTGTAGTCGACCAGCACGAACGTCATCTCGTCGGGCCGGTTGGCGACCGCGAGCGAGGCGACCAGCGACTGCAGCAGCTCGGACTTGCCCGCCCCGGTCGTGCCCGCGATGAGCCCGTGCGGGCCGTCCTTCCTGATGTCGATACCGAACGGCCCGTCGTAGGACTCGCCGATCATCGCCAGCGTGGACCGGCCGCCGGCGTTCCACCGGGCCGCGATCGACTCGGCCCGGGGCGGCTCGAGGCGGAGCACGTCAAGCAGCCGGGCGGAGTCCGGCAGCCCGGCGGCGTCGTCGTCGTCGCTGGCGTCCCTGACCGGGGCGATGGACCGGGCCAGCCTGGTGCACCAGCCCGGGTTGACCCCGTCCGGGCGCACCTGCCGGATGGTGGCGGCCATCATCTGCTGGACCCGCAGCCCGTCCGGGTCGACCACCACGACCGCCTGGCACTCGGCCGGCAGCAGCCGCTCGTCGGCGTCCAGGCAGACCGCGTACACGCCGACCTGGGGGCCCTCGCGCAGCAGCTGGATTGACCCGGGCAGCGACCGGAGCTTGCGCGACCCGTCGAACACCACCACCAGGTCGGGCTGGAACTGGCCCTCCTGCTGGCCGGCCTGGCGGACCGCCTTCTGACGCTCGGCGATCAGCGCGAGCAGCTCGGCGATCCTGGTGGCGACCGACTCGGCGTCGTTGCCGATGAGCGCCGCCCCGCCCCGGCCGCCGGCCGGACGGCAGTGCGGCAGCCACCGCACCCACTCCCAGCTGATCCGGCCCGAGGAATCGGTTAGCAGGCAGATCTGCAGGTCGTTGGGGCTGTGCAGGGCGGCGAGCTGGGCGACGAGCCAGCGCCCGACCGCGCGCGACGTGTCACCCGGGCCGGCCACGCCGAGCACGCCCCGCTGCGCCAGTGGGACCGTCACCGGCGCGTCCGGGATCTGCCAGAACACCTGCCTGCGGTGCTCGTCCTGCTCGGGGTCGGTCAGTTCCACCGCCGACGGGAGGTCGGCCGTCCCCACCCGCAGCAGCAGGTAGTCGGGGTTGCTGCGGCGTCGCTCCCACAGCCGCCGCCGAGGTCCCGAGGCAATCGACAGCACGGCGGCCGGGTCGGGGCATTCGTCGCGGCGGGCGATCCGCTCGGTCTCCAGCGCCTCGGCCGCGTCGCGCTCGATCCGGGCCTTGTGCTCGCGGTACTCGGCCAGCCGCTGGCCGTGCGACTTGCGGCCCTGCTTGCGCTCGCTCAGGTAGCTGCCGAGCAGCATCACCGGGGTCAGGCCCGCCATCGCCAGCAGGTAGATCTGGTGCAGGAAGTACGCCATCCCCACGCCCATCAGCAGCGGGACGACCGCCATCAGCAGCGGGATCGGGCGGCGGTCGGACTCGGCGGGCGGGGTCGGCAGCTGGAACCTGGTGATCCGCTCGGGCGGGAGCAGCCGCGGCGGGCGGTTGAAGTCGATGCCGCCGCCGTCCGACGAGGGGTGCAGGGCCGCGTCGGGCGGCTCGTACGGCGCGAGCCCGAGCATGGTGCCGCCGACGGCGATCTGCTGGCCCGGACGCCACTGCGCGGCGGCGGCCAGCGGCTCCCGGTCGAGCGTGGCCCGGACACCCTCGTAGGCGGCGACCTGGCAGCCGCCGCGCGGGTCGACCCCGATCCGCAGCGCGTACTCCGGCAGCCCGGGATCGGGGATGCGGACGGCCGTCGCCGCGCTGCCGCCGATGTCGGCCTCGCCGACGCCGAGGCGGTGGATCGAGCCGACGCCCGGCCCGCCGATCACCCGGATCTCGACCAGGCCGGTGGGCTCGGGGATCGTGCCGCCGTCGGGACGGCCGAGGCTGATCACCGAGCCGTCCCTGATCGGGGACTCGGCCAGGCTGAGGTGCGGGGCGACCAGCTGGTGGTTGACGTAGAGCGGGACCGCCTGCGGCTCGGCGCGGGCGGCCGGGGACGACATCGCCAGCGAGCCCTGCACCCGCGAGGCCGGAAACTGGAGCACCCTGGCGCCACTCGCGCCGAGCTGCCCGGCGTAGCCGCCGGGCCCGGCGCCGCCGAACATGAAGTGCTCAAGCTCGGCCGCGAGGCCCGCGACCGGGGTCTCGGGATCGGCGTCAAGTATCACGTCCGCCATCTGCCGCGCCGTCGGTGACACGACGGTCAGCGCGAGCCGCATGATCGTCCCTTCCCTACGCTGTGCTCTCCCCGCTGCAGCCGATGGGCCGCCGACCACGGTATGAGTGGTCGGCGGCCCATCGGCAACGTCAGCTCGGCTGCCCTACTGCTTGAGGGCGGAGGCAAGCTGGCTGTCGGTCTCCTGGAACGCCTTGGCGGCGCTGTTGAGGTACTGGCTCATCCCGTTCAGCCCGGCGATCATCTTGGTCGCGCCCGCGGTGAACTCCTCGTACGACGCCTGGAACTGCTTGCTGGAGCTGTCGGTCACATAGCCGCTGGCCACGAGGTTATCGATCAGCTTCTTGAGCCTGGCCAGGTCGCTGTTGATCTGCTGCTCGCCGGAGCTCAGCTGGCCGGCCGCGGACTGCATGTCCCCGTACGTGACGTTGAGGTTTGCCATGAAAGGCTTCCTTTCTCGGTTCGTTACTGGCTGGTGCCGACACCGCCCGGGTGGCCCGGTGGCTTAGCGTGCAAGCACGGCCGGGAAGCAAGAAATGGTCGCCCCGCCGCCCCGTCCGGGATAGTGCCTGCCAATCGCGCGACATATCCTCGCTCAGAGGATTTCAGTGCCGCGGATAGGCCCGCAACCGCTTCCGAACATGAAGTAGCTAATGTCGCCTAAAAGCGATTTAGCGGCTACAAGTCGTAACTCTTAGAGCACAAGGCGTGAGATCGGTCATGACCGTGCATTCGGGGTGAGGACGATGCGGCCGTTGAGCGAGCGGCTTTCCATTCGCTGGTGGGCGGTGACGGCCTCGTCGAACGGGAGCACGTCGATCTCGGTCTCGCCCAATCCCGCCGCGACCGCCTTCAGCGCGGCCTCGGCGGCGGGGCGGATCTCCGGCAGGTGCGTCGGGATGTAGGCCCCGGCGTTGAACCCGGACACGGTCAGGCCGCCAAACCAGAGCCGGTTGCTGTCGATCTGGTGCCCCCACTCGCCGCTGGCGTTGCCGGCCAGGATGAGCCGCCCGGCCGGCGCCAGCAGGTCAATGCTGTGCGTGCGGACGGCGCCGCCCACGGGGTCGATGATCACGTCGAACTTCTCGCCCGCGAGGACTTCGGGCAGCCGCGACGAGTCGACGATCTGGTCGTAGGGCAGCTTGGTGACCGCGGCCGGGCCGAGCTTGCCGGGCCGAACCGTCCCCACTACCCGAGCGGCGCCGAGCTGGTGCGCGATCCCGGGGAAGGCCGCCGCGAAGCCGCCGAGCGCGCCGTGGATCAGCACGCTCTCACCGGGCGCGAGCCGGGCGACGTTGGCGAACGCGAGGTAGGCCATCGCCGCATTCGGCACGACGGCGACGGCGACGGCCGGGTCGATGCCGTAGCCCTCGGTCGACACCACGAGGTCTTGGGAGCCGACGAAGATCGAGGCGTAGCCGCCCGCCCCGGTCGCCGAGAACGTGACCACGTGCTCGCCGACGGCGAAGCCGGCCGCTCCAGGGCCGAGCTCGCGCACCGTCCCGGCCACCTCAAGGCCGGGAACGAACGGCGGCTGGGGCAGGCCGGGCTGGTCTTTGTACAGCCCCTGCCGCAGGAAGACGTCGATGAGCCCGACCGCCGCGTGGGTGACGTCGATCGCGATCTCACCCGGGCCTGGCGTCGGATCGGGCAGGTCCACCACCGTGAGCACGGTCGGGTCTCCGAACCTGGCGGCCTCTACGGCCTTCATGATGATCCTCTCCTTCACTACGCGCCACGACGCGGACGGAAAGACAAGACCCAGCGGTCCGAGGACCTGCTCGCGGCGGCCGAGTCGCTTGCCGTCGAGCTCGGCGGCGTTCGGTTCATCACCCTGGCGCGGGTCACCGAGCGCGCGGGCCTGCACCGGACGGGCGTGCGGCGCTACTACGCGAGCAAGGAGGAGCTGCTGCTCGAGCTGGCCGAGCGGGGCTGGCGTCAGTGGGGCGACAGGATCAGGGCGATGGTCGGCGATCGGGTCGGCCTCGGGCCGCGGGAGGTCGCGGCGGCGATGAGCGAGACCCTCGCCTCGATGCCGGTCTTCTGCGACCTGCTGACCCACGTGGCGGTGAACCTGGAGGGCGACGTCGGCATCGAGCGCGCCCGCCGGTACAAGGCCAACTCGTTCGCCGCCCACGACGAGATGGTGAGCACGCTCGATCACGCCAGCGACATGACCGCCGGGCAGATCCGGGCCCTGGTGGCGGCGGCGATGGCCTTCGCATCCGCCTTCTGGCAGGTCGCGCACCCGACCCCGACCCTCGCGGCGCTGTACGAGCAGGTGCCGGCCTGGGGCCACGTCGCCCTCGACTTCGCCCCGAGGCTCAGGCTGCTCCTCGAGGCGACCGCGGTGGGACTGGTCGAGACGCTGCCGTCGGCGCGGAGCCATGACAGGTGAAGGCCGCCCAGGCATGCGGGGCGGTGAGGAAGGGGCCGAAGCGGAAGGCGTCCGCTAGCTCGGACGGGAGGTCGGGCAGGAGGGTTCGGCCGCCATCGAGCATCCAGAGCTGCGCGGCGCGCAGCGCGTCGGCCGGATGCGGATGACCGTTGTTGAGGAAGTGATGGAACATCACCATCAGCGGCGCGGTGGCCAGGTCCTGGGCCGGCCAGCGAGCACCGATGACCGCGCAGGCGCCCGCCGCGAGCAGCGCGGAGGCGAGCGTCAGCGCCTCGTCGTGGTCGACGTGGGCGAGGTCGGTCATGCAGGCCGACAGGACCGCGAGGAACCCGGGGCCGGCCGGATCGCGAGCCTGCGCCTGGGCGAGGATCGCGGCGATCGTCAGCGGTCGCCGCTGCGCCAGCAGCAGGTGCGAGGCTGCCAGCGACGACGCGACGTCCGCGTGACAGCCGCAGTGCACCAGGGAGGCCATCGGCCCGGCCCCGCCCGGCAGCCGCGCCAGCAACTCATCCGGCCTGCCGGGGCCGGTCGCCAGGTCCGCGGGCAGCCCGAGGAAGACGGCGTCCGGATAGTAGCGACGCCGAAGCTCGGCCACCTCGAGCTGGGCCGCCGGAAGCTCATTGGTTGGGTCGGACACCAGGAGCGGCGCGGCGGCCCACGGCCCGGCCGGGCGACGGGACGCACGGTCGAACTGCGCTCCCGATGCGGCGTAGGTAAAAACAGCGTCCTCGATCGCGTAGCGCCAGCGGCCAGCTGAACCCATCGTGCGCGCGGCGTGCCACGGGACGACACCGAGCCGTCCGACCGGGACGAGCACCACTCGCGGAACCCCGCCGGCCTCGCTCGGCCGGCTGGCCTGGCGTCGGGCGAGCCATCGCAAGACCGGTCCGGTCCCGGCGTCCCAGGCCCAGTCGCACAGTGCCTCGAGCGCTTCCTGCCAGGCCAGCCGCGCGCCTCCTTGCCACCCGCTGCTAGTCGCCTCCTGGTAGGCCGCATCGTAGGCATTGAGCGGCGTGGTTTCCGAGAGACCGGGCAGCGGGATGAGGTCGGTGCCGCCATCCTCGCCGAGCACGAGGGCGTAGCCGCCGCCCGGCTGCGCCGGGACCAGGTAGACGAACGCAGCGGCGCCGGCCAGCCGCAGCGCCGCGCCGAGCTCGGCCGGCCCGGGCACTGCGAGCAGCTGAGCGCCGACTGGCGTGCCGTAGAGGGCGCCGAGAACTTCCCGTCGCGGCAGCGACGGGATGCGCAGCGGCTGCTCGGCGTCATCGAAGTCGTCGGACAGACGGAAAACGCCCGGCTCCAGGAGGGCCAGCGGGCCATCGGACCGGGCGGAGCCGTCCGCGATCTCTGGCCGCCACTCGTCGGCCAGGCTATCGTGCCCGGCCAGCCTGAGCAGGCCGGGGATGTCGGTCGTGACGGTCGCCGCGTGCAGCACGAGGGCGCGGCTCAACTCCAGCGCCTCGACCGCCAGGTCGGGCTGACCCTCCGCGAGACACCAGCGGACGAGCCGCGTCAGCTCATCCGGCCGACGGGCACGGGCAATCCGCAGACCGTGCGCGGTGCCGCTTTGCAGCAGTACTTGGCCGGCCCGCTGCCGGAGTGCGCGCAGGCCGGCCTCGAGGGCGCTCTGCTGATCTCGCCGCGCGCGGTCACCGCGGGTCCAGCGGGCGAGCGAAAGGCCCTGCAGAAGCCGGTAGCCGGCCTCATCGCCCGCGATCTGCCCGGCCTCCTGCAGCTGGCCGATAGCCAGGTCCAGGTCCCCGGGGTCGTGACCGAGCTCGTAGCGCCACAACAGCGCCATCCCGTGCTCCCGGCACAGGTCGGACCGTCCGCCCGCCGTCAGACCGGGGGCGCTGCGCAGTGCCGCGATGCGCTGCAGGGCGGCCGTGAGGGTGCGCGGATCCCTGGTGAGCCGGCCGAGTTCGACGGTAGCGGCCGCGGCCCGCTGGCGAGCCGACGACTGCGCCCCGTCGACCAGCTGCGTCAGCGGCTGGCAGGCGGCGGCCTGGTCCAACGCGCTGACGATGCTTTCCAGACCCCGGACCTCGTCCTCGAGCAGGCCCGAGAGCGTGCCGCGCCGTCGCCGTCCGGCGCCGATCCAGCCGACGAGCAGCCACCGGAACTCGTGATCGGGCCCGAGCTCGGCTAGGTCCGCCGCCAGCTCGGCCAGGACGACGTCCACGCCCGCCAGGTCACCGGCGAGGAAGGCCGCGTCCAGCCGCTCGTCCGCCGCCTGTCCGCTCCACAACAGCGTAGCGACCAGCTGCGCCGCCCACGCGAGCTCGGGCATCTCGGCCGCGATCTCCCCCAGCAAGCCGCGCTCGGACAGAAGCCGGGGCAACTGCCGGCCGTAGACGTCCGCGAGATCCTGGTCATCAAGGCTTGGCGATGCCGCGAACGGGTTCTTGAGCAGGCTTTTGAAGACGCCTCGGATCGCGGCCGGCATCGCCTTCATGAACCCGGCCGCCCGGTCCGTCTGGCCGATGTTCCCGACCACCCCCAGCGCCTCGCGCAGCTGCGACGCGGCGGCGGCGAGATCTCCCAGCGGGCTCCCGGCGTTCGCGGTCATGCCCGCCAGGAGATGCAGCACCGCACCGACATTGGGGTCAAGGCCCGGGGCTCCGAGCGCCTGCGCGATCAGCTCCGGGGCCGATCCGGCCGCCGCGTCCGGGGAATCCGGACGCCGGGTCAGCGAGAGGTAGGCGAGGAAGGCGACCGCCTTCGCACGCTCGGGATAACCCGGATCCAGGAGCGTCACCGCCGCGGAAAGGCACTCCACCGCTGGCACGCGGTGGTCTGATCGCCGCCACGACGGCGGCGCCGCGCCCGGCCGCAGCACCAGGTGCATATGCGCCAGGCCAAGCTCGAGGATGAGCTGCGCCCGGCTCGGATGGTCAACCGGGAGCTCGCGCAGCAGGCGCTCGAGCTCCGGGATGTCCGCCAGCCGTCCTGCCTTCCGGCCGACGATGCCCTGGGCGAGCGCCAGCTTGGGAACCAGGTGCCCGCGCAGCGCGGCCGCCTCGGCCCGCTCGGCTGGCGTCACCAGCTCCGACGTGGCCGTCGCGGCGACCGCGAGCGCGTCGACCGCGGTCTGCAGTTCGGCCAGGAACTCGGCATCGCCGGCCGGCGGCGGTCCGCCCGGCCGGCCGTACAGGTCGATCCGGTTGGCGAGCGCGCGGCCGAGGGCGATGCGATAGGTGTCCATGTCGTCATCGCCGACTGGCGGCGGCGGGTCGGGGCAGCCGACGACGCGCCTGAGCCGTTCGATCGCGCCGTCAATGTCATCGACTGAGTCGGTCAGCTCATACCGGTCGCCGAGCGCCATGGCCAGCAGCAGGCCAGCCCAGAACCGGACGCCGGGATCGTCGGGCACGGCCGCCTCGAGCTCGGCCAGCGATGCGATGGCGGATTCCAGATCCGCTGGCGATCTCGTCGACCGCCAGCGCTCAAACTCCCTGATCCCATCGGCGAAGACGCGCCCCTGGTCCACCGGAATGGCCCTCCTCTAGCGATGCCGTGATTGCCGGGGGGCTTTAGGGGCCCACGTGGATGTGTCCGGCCCACAGGACGGGCACGTCGGGAAACCGGTCCCTGAGGCGGCGGGTCGCCTGGTGCAGCGCCACCGCGGCCCGGCTCACGTCGATCGCACCGGGTCGGCCGGGAACGGCCAGCTCGGCGTAGAACGCGCGCGTCAGGTCCACCGAGGCCAGGTCGGCTACCCTCCACAGCGTTCCGATCACGTGCTGGTACCCGGCCAGCTGGAACGCGCCGGTAATGTGCACTGCCTCGTTCGTGAGCTCGTCCGTTGTCACCGCGGTCTCGCACGCGGCGAGGAAGGCAAGCCCTCCCGGCAGCCGCAGCCGGCTGATGTCGGCAACGGTGAGCGGGTTCTCCGCGTGGTCGGCAAGGAACAGCCGCGAGCGGCCGGGGTCATCGACGTCCACGGCGCTGTGGCAGGCGAAGTGCGCGACCGGGTGGCCGGGAAGGGCCGCCAGGACCGCGTTCCTGGTGGCCCGGTCCAGGCGCAGCGCGCGCGGGAACGCCGCCGCGATGACCTCCGCCTCCAGGTCTGCGCCCGGTAGCGGATCCGCGTCCGGGGCCTCGGGCACGGCGATCACGAGCGGCGCGCCGGCCGCCCCGACCGCTGGCAGCGGCTGCGCCCGGGCGTAGCGCAGCGCGCGGGCGGTCGGCAGATAGGAGGAGACCGCTTCGTCGAGGCAGACGGCGTGCAGGGGCAGGTACGCGAACTCGCCCACCGGGCACCACCAGATCCGCGGCAGCGGCCCGCCGGCGTCCGGGCGGACCGCGAGGCGCCCGGCCCGGCGCAGCGCGGCGAGCACCGGCCCGGTGACCTTGTCCCGCAGCCAGCCCATGATGGCGAGCATTTCCCTGCGCGCCGCCGGGTCAAAGGGATCCGGCGCGTTCTCACTCGGCTGCAGCCCGAGCAGCTCAAGCAGGCGGTAGGACTTGTCATTGAGGTCGGCCGACGTGATCTCGAGCGGGACCACGCGGACGGCGGCATCCGCTCCGGCCGCCAACGGGTCGTCCGGGCCGGCCAGGATGAGCGCGTCGCAGCGGAGCACGCTGCAGTAGAGGTACACCACCGGCCCGTCGGCGGCGATCGCGGTGAGCTCGCCGATGCTCAGCGGCCGACCGTGGTCATGACCGGCGCGGCGGTCCAGTTCGCGGGCGGCAAGCACGCCCCTGGTCCGCTCGAGCAGTTCGACCGCGCGGTCGGGCCGCCCGGCGGCGACCGCCGTCCCGGCCGCGTGCGCCGCGAGGTGCCGGACGGACGCGATCTCGTACTCCTGGTCGCCGCGGTCGAGCTCACCCGGCAGCAGGCCGGGAAGCAGGTCCACCGCCGCCTCGATGCAGGCAAGCGCCTCTTGCGGCGTGTGCCCGACGCTGGGGGCCATCTCAGCGGCCCGCCGGAAGGCCCCGATCCGCAGCTTGGCCGGAGACAGCGGCTGGGCGGCGGCGGCGTAGGTGGCCTTCCACGCCTCGGCCGCCAGCGCGTCCGCCAGGGCGTTGTCACCGGTCGCGACGGCGGACCGATGGCCCACCCACAGCGCCCAGCCGAGCAGGTCACGGCCGCGCGCGTAGTCGGGGTGATCCGGCGCGGCGGCGTCGGAGGCCTCGCGGGCGAGCCGCAATGCCTCGGCTGCGACCGACGCATCCTGACCGGCTTCCCACTGGTCAAGCAGCAGTGAGCTGAGTGCGTTGGTCCGGCTCGCCCGATCGGCATGGCCGACCGGGGTGGCGGCGAGCGCCTCCCTCGCGTACCCGATGGCCGAGTCGAGGAGGTCCGGATCGGGCTGCTGGAAGCGCTGGTACAGCGACCGGTAGACCCGGGCGAGGTTCTGCTGGCACAGGGCGCGGGCCGGGTGGTCGTCCGGCAGCGTGCCGAGCGCCTCGACCAGCAGCTCGGCTGCCCGCAGGCTGGCGTCCAGGTCGTCCGTCCGCGCTGCCAGCAGCTGCACGCTGCCGGCCAGGTTCACCAGCCGGTTGATACGGCTCTGGTATCCCTCGGGGGTGGCGGCCAGCGCCTCCTCCCGTACCCGCACCGCCTCAAGGAGGGCCGCTGAGTTTCGAGTCCGCACGAACTGACTGGTCAGCACGGCGCCAAGGTCATCAAGGCGGCTCGCGCGGGCGGGGTGATCCGATGCCACGGCGGCGACGGCCGACCTGGCCGACTCGACCGCCTCGGCGAGCGGGCCGGCGTCCGCGGTCCGCTCGGCCAGATCGTCGAGAATCGCGGAGAGGCTGCCGAGCAGGCCCGCCCGGGCGGGGTGCCC
>Ga0302235_10001600_pt1 | contig 16814 bp, 14 predicted proteins | sample II_Palsa_N3_3_FD_193577 | JGI IMG/M metagenome (GOLD analysis project Ga0302235, IMG submission 193577) | Peat permafrost microbial communities from Stordalen Mire near Abisko, Sweden - II_Palsa_N3_3 | ecosystem: Environmental > Terrestrial > Soil > Palsa > Peat permafrost | place: Sweden... | reverse complement strand
TGGCGTCCAGCAGGTCGATGCGAACGTACCGGCCGGCCGCGAGCGCGTTGATCACGGTACGCAGCGCCCTGGCGGTACGCCCGCCCCGGCCGATGACCTTGCCGAGGTCATCGGGATGCACGCGCACCTCAAGGACGTTACCCCGGCGCAGCGTCCTGCTGGCCACCTGGACGTCATCCGGGTACTGGACAATGCCCCGGACCAGGTGCTCGAGGGCTTCCTCAAGCACGTCAGGCTCCGCTCCCCGACTCGGCCGAAGCCTTCGCGTCAGCAGCGGTTTCGCCCGCAGTCTCCGCATGGGCATCGCTTGCTTCCGCGTCCGCCTCGGCCGCCGGGGTCGCCGGGGTCGTCTCCGCGCCGGACGGGGTGTTCGCGGCCTTGGCCTGTCCGCCCGTACCCTCGTCAGCTGCCGACGGGCTGGCGGAGGCTTCCTCCTTGGCGGAGGCTTCCTCCTTGGCGGAGGCTTCCTCCTTGGCGGAGGCTTCCTCCTTGGCGGAGGCTTCCTCCTTGGCGGTGGCTTCCTCCTTGGCGGTGGCTTCCTCCTTGGCGGTGGCTTCCTCCTTGGCGGTGGCTTCCTTGGCCGAGGGGCCCTTAGCCGGGGCGTCCTTGGCGGTGGCTTCCTTGGCGGTGGCTTCCTTGGCGGTGGCTTCCTTGGCGGTGGCGCCCTTAGCCGGTGCGTCCTTGGCGGTGGCTTCCTTGGCGGTGGCGCCCTTAGCCGGTGCGTCCTTAGCGGTGCTTTCCTTGGCCGGGGCGTCCTTAGCGGGCTTGGTGGCCCGGGACTGGGTCCCGGCCCTGCTGCCCTTGTCTTCCTTGGCTTCCTTGGTGGCCTGGCTCTCCTTGGCGGCGGTTTCGAAGCGCTCCTTCTTATCCGCGCGCGGCTTGGCCGTCCTGAGGGTGCCTTCGCTCCCCGGCTCGCCGGTGAACTTCTGCCAGTCCCCGGTGATCTTGAGCAGGACGCGAACCGGATCCGTGGGCTGTGCGCCCACCGAGAGCCAGTGCTGTACCCGCTCGGAATTCACTTCGATGAATGAGGGCTCGGCCTTCGGGTGATACTTGCCGATCTCCTCGATGGCGCGCCCATCGCGCTTAGTGCGCGCGTCCGCGACGACGATCCGGTAATAAGGCTCCCGGATTTTGCCCAGGCGCTTCAGCTTGATCTTGACAGCCACGACTGTGGTCTTCTCCCAGCGATAGATGCGAAACGGCGGACCCGCGCCGACCGGGGAACAGCCGACAGGACCGCACAGATGAGCCAGGCCGCGCGAACGAGGAGAGGGCGCCGCATGGCCTAGCGGTCAGCATCACATTGTGCCAGACAACCGACCCCGAGTAGTAATCGTCACCCAAACCCGCCGCTCTTGACGATCCGTCCATTAATATGATATCACTTTGATAGATGCCGGACAGTCGGCACCGCAGGTGGCAGGAGACATCCCGATGCACGCACCAGATGACAAAACCACTCCCTTGCAGACCCTCATGAGACGCACCATGTTGCCATGGGAGTACCGCCATCTCCGTGCCGTTGCGAGCGCGCGCTTTGCTGCCGGCGGCTTTACTCTCGCCATCGGCCTCGTTCTGCTCTCTCTCGGTCGTCAGGCGGAAACCAGCCAAGATCGGCGTAAATGCTACAGGTGGGCAGGGTGGTTCCTGGTGGATGCGCCGTTGCAATTCTTTGGCGGCTATATGGAGATGAAGATGGCCCGCTCCGCACCTCCCAAACCTGAGCCTGCGCTACTCGCACGGACCTGACGGGCTGGCTGTGGGGGGTTTCCCGGGTGTCCCCCGCCAACCTGATCCGCGACGACGCGGGGTCGGGCGGGCAGAGCCATGGTGACGGCGGGGGCCGGGGATGGCCTGCGAAGCGTAGGTGTCCGCGCCCCTCCAGCATCAAGCGCCACTGCCACCGCAAGGCAACGAGCACAGGTAAAAGTGCCCAGTCAACGTGGGGCGAAGTGACGCTTGACGCCGGAGCCGACCCCGTAGGCCGACAGCGGACGTCTGGGGGCGCGGCTCGTTGACACGGCGTGCGCGGCGGCGGTGTACTGCCCTGCATGACGGATACGACGAGTAGGGCAGGCACCCCGGAGTCCACGGCTGCTGCTTTTCCTGTCACCACTGCGTTCGAGCTGCCTGGCATGGTGGTGGAACGGAATCTCGGCATCACGTTTGGTCTGGTGGTGCGGGCGATGGGCTTCAGCAAGACCGTCGCCGGCGGGATTTCGTCGCTGCGCCAGGGCGAGGTTTCGCAGTTCACGGTGGTTCTCGAAGACGCCCGCAGGCATGCGATCGACCGAATGATCGAGAACGCGAAGCTGCTCGGCGCCAACGCGGTGATCGCGATGCGCTTCGACTCCGCCGAGATCGGCAAGGCACGCGCCGAAGTTGTCGCCTACGGCAGCGCGGTGGTCGTCACGCCGTCGGCATGAGCGAGCCCGGGGGCGGTGCGCCGGCCGGACGGCGCTCGCTGCTCGGGGACGCCGACCGCGAGCGCCTGGTCGCGCTGCTGAGCGAGCACTACGCCGCGGGTCGGCTGGAGCTGGACGACCTGCGCTACCGGGTCGGTGTGGTGCTGGCCGCCGCCTATGCCGAGGAGGCCGCGGTGGCCCTGGCCGACCTCCCGGCCGCCGGTGTCCCCGATACGCCGGGCGCCGGGCGCGGCGGCGGTTCTCGCGGGCGGCATGCCCAGGCGCGCAAACCCGAGCCGGGCTGGGTGCCGACGGCTGAGCGGTTCCGCGATCCGTCCAGCGGCGTGATCATGCGGGTCTGGATCGACCCGTCAGACGAGAGCCGCCACTACGTACCGGACGACGCCACTACACCTTGGTGAGCCGCCCGGCGGTTCCACATCGGGTGCTGCTAGACCCGCCGGCAGGAATTTCGTCCCGCATCTTCGCTCGTGACGGCTCGCCGCTGCATTCGAACCGAAACGGCACCGCACTACTCGCCCGCTGGGAGCGATCAGTTCGAGATGATCACCGAGGCCGCTGGCTTCTGGTAGCCGTGGGTCGCATGCGTTCGTCCGGGTAGATTGTTGACAATTTTGTCGGGCATTTCTAGGATCGTCCCGTGCGAGGGCGTGAAGAAGCAGCGTCGGGCCAGGCGGCCGGGACACCGCTGGGCGGGACGCCGACGGGCGAGGCGAACCTGGGCGGGACGCCGACGGGCAAGAAGCCGACGACTGGAGCGGCGGGCAGGCAGCGGGCGAGCGAGCGGCTGCGGCAGGCCATCCTGGCTGGGGACATGTCTCCCGGGCAGCGCCTGGTCGAGGCGGAGCTGGCCGCAATGATTGGCGTGACACGGGCGAGTCTGCGCGCGGCTCTTTTCGACCTGACGGCCGAGGGGCTGGTCGAGCGGATACCGAACCGCGGCGCGCGGGTGCGGAGCGTCACCCTCGACGAGGCGGTTGCTATCACCGAGTGCCGGATGGTGCTGGAAGGACTGTGCGCGGCTAAGGCGGCCGAGCGGGTGACCAGTTCCCAGGCGACCCGGTTGGATCAGCTGGGTGAGCAGATGCAGCGCAGCGTCGCCGATGGCGAGCCGCTGAAGTACTCCGCGGTCAATCACGAGCTGCACCGGCTTGTCCGCGAAATCTCCGGCCATAGCGCGGCGTCCGGACTGATTGAGCGGCTGAACGGGCAGTTGGTCCGGCACCAGTTTCAGCTGTCGCTGCGCCCCGGCCGCCCGCAGGCGTCGCTGGGTGAACACATGGCGATCATCACCGCTATCACCGGACGACAGCCCGCCGAGGCCGAGCAAGCCACGCGCCGCCATCTGCGCAGCGTCATGAGAGCCCTACTCGATCAACATCAGCCCAGAAGCACCGCGCCGCAGACAGAAGGGCCGGTGATCATGAATGAGGACCGGTAGACGGGCCGGCGAGGCCGCGACCTCGGCAGTCTCACCCTATGAAACAGTTCCATAACTTACGTTGACTATCCGCGAACAGGCATCCTAGCGTTGCCATACTGTTCTATATCTGTACGTTCGTTCGCAGAGCGCACGATTTGTGCGCGCCGCGACCGGACGCACTTCTCATTGGGTGGTGATAGGAGCCCGCATATTAGGCAATCCGCACGAGGTTCCATGCACCAATGAGGGCTGAATGCTCGTTGCTTTGACCTATAGCGTTCCCGCATTGGGGATTAGGTGATGTTAGCCTCATGACGCCACAGCATCTCCTCTCCAGTCCCACAGGGATCAAGAAGGTGTCACCTCAGACGCGGTCCCGCGCCTCGGCGCGACCTAAAGGAGATCGATTGCACATGAGTGACCAGACTGCGCAGACCGACAGCACAACCGTGCGGGGGGTTCCGGGGGGTCGCCCACCTGGGCTAGCAGAGTCGGCCGACGGCTTCAGCCGTCGCGGCCTGCTGCGCGCGGCCGGCGCCAGTGCGGCCGTCGTGGGGGGCGGCGGACTGCTTGAGGCATGTAGTTCCAGCATCAAGGGCGCCAGCTCGGGATCCAGCACCGGCGCCAGCACCAAGGACATCACTATCGGCTGGATCCATCCGCTCACCGGCTCGTTGGCCGGATTCGGCGCGCCGGACAACTGGGTGCTGAGCAAGATCGCAGCCACCACCCCCTACAAGAGCGGGTTCAAGGTCGGCGGCAAGACCTACCAGGTCACCGTCAAGTCCTACGACACCCAGTCGAGCGTGACCCGGGCCGGCCAGCTGGCCCAGCAGGCCATCAACTCCGACAACGTGGACATGCTGCTGGCCTCGTCCACGCCGGAGACGGTGAACGCAGTGGCCAGCACCGCCGAAACCCTGGGCACCCCGCTGATCTGCGCGAACATCCCGTGGGAGTCCTGGTACATCAACCTTCACGGCAATCCCGCCAAGCCCACAGTGACGCCGAAGTACGTCGTGATGTACTTCTTCGGCGTCGAGCACCTGTGCAAGGCCTTCATCCCGATGTGGAACAGGATTCATGCCCAGCTGCACACCGACAAGGTAGCCGGAGCCGCGTTCCCGAACGACTCGGACGGCAACGCCTTCCGTAGCGTGTGGCCGATCTTCGCCAAGGCAGCCGGCTACACGCTCGACATGTCCGCCGCCTACACCGACGGGACCACGAACTACTCCTCGATGATCTCGGCGTTCAAGTCGGAGAAGTGTGACTTCTTTACCAACGTGCCGCTGCCGCCCGACTTCGCCACGATGTGGAAGCAGGCGGTGCAGCAGGGCTTCAAGCCCAAGCTGGCGACCGTGGCCAAGGTGCTGCTCTTCCCGTCCGACGCCTACGCGCTTGGGTCGCTGGTGGACAACGTGGCCACCGACACCTGGTGGGTGCCGACGATGCCGTGGACCTCCTCGTTCACCGGCGAGACCTGCCAGCAGATGGCCAACGAGTACACGGCGGCCGGAAACGGGCAGTTCAACGCGAACATCAGCAACTACAGCCTCTTCGAGATCGCCCACGCGGCGCTTACCTCGGTGAATGACCCGCACGACAAGACCGAGGTCGCCGCCGCCATTCATAAGGTGAACATCAACGGCCTGGCCGGACCGCTGGACTTCACTTCCAGCAGCGCCCCGGCACCCGGTGTGGTGATTACCCCGCCGGTCGGCGTGCAGTGGCAAAAGGGGACGACGTATCCCCTGGAGATGAAGGTGGTCGACAACACGCTCCAGCCGCAGGTAAAGATCACCAGCGATCTCTTGCCGACGAACACCTGACCGAATGTCGGGTTTTCTGCTTGAGCTAGAGCACGTGACGAAACGGTTCGGCCGGGTCGTCATCTGCGAGGACCTGTCGTTCGCCGTCGGGCCTGGGGACACCGTCGGGATCGTGGGGCCGAACGGAGCGGGCAAGACCAGCCTGTTCGGCCTCATCTCCGGCGACCTGTCCCCGGGCTCCGGGGAGATCTCCTTCGGCGGCCGGCCGGTCACCAAGCTGGACGCCGCGGCCCGGTGCCGGCTGGGCATCGGCCGCACCTACCAAGTGCCCCGGCCGTTCACCGACATGACCGTGTTCGAGAACGTGCTCGTCGCCGCGCAGCAAGGCGGCGGCTTGCGGCGCCGGGCCAGCTACGCCTCCGCCACGCAGGCCCTCGAGCGGGCCGACATGACCGGCGAGGCCAACCTGCCCGCCGCCCGGCTCGGCCTGCTGCAGCGCAAGCGGCTGGAACTCGCCCGCGCCCTCGCCTCGCAGCCCAAGCTGCTGCTGCTGGACGAGGTAGCGGGCGGTCTGACCGACCCCGAGGTAGCCGAGCTCGTCGAGATCGTCCGCGGCGTCAACGCCGAAGGTGTCGCGGTGATCTGGATCGAGCACGTAGTGCGGGCGCTGACCGCCGTCGTGAGCAGGCTGATCTGCCTGGCTGGAGGCTCCTTCGTCGGCGACGGCGACCCGGAGACGGTGCTGGCCAACCCGGCGGTCCGTGAGGTCTTCCTCGGCTCCGCCGTCACCGCCTCCCTCAGCGGCGGAGCTTTGAGCGAAGATGCGAGCCTGGGAGACCACCCGTGAGCGAGCCGCAGGGTCGAGGGGGAGACACGCCTCTGCTCGAAGTCCGGAATCTCACCGTGCACCATGGGCAGCTGCGGGCCCTGGACCAGATTTCGCTGCAAGTGTTTGCCGGCGAGGTCTACGCGATCATCGGCGCGAACGGGGCGGGCAAGTCGACGCTGCTGCGCACGATCGCCGGGCTGCACCATCCCACCGAAGGGTCGATCCGGTTCGACGGCAAGGACATCAACAAGCTCCGGCCAGAGCGCCGGGCCACCGGCGGGATCGTTATGGTCCCGGAGGGCCGGCGGTTGTTTGGATCGCTCACCGTCGAGGAAAACCTGCAGGTCGGCGCGACATACGCGCGCAAGGGGCCGTGGACGATCGAGCGGGTTTACGAGATCTTCGACTGGATGGCGCAGCGCCGGTCCCAGCGCACCGCCCAGCTGTCAGGCGGCGAGCAGCAATCGGTGGCCATCGGCCGGGCGCTGGTCGCCAACCCGCGGGTGCTGCTGCTCGACGAGCTGTCCCTCGGGCTGGCCCCGGTCATCGTGCAGCGCATTTACGCCATGCTGCCGCAGATCCTGGCCACCGGGCTCACCGTGCTGCTGGTTGAGCAGGACGTGAGCCAGGCGCTGCGGGTGGCGTCCCACATCCAGTGCCTCCTCGAGGGCCGCACCACCCTAGAAGGCCGCCCCTCAGACGTAACCCCAGAACAAGTAGAAGCCGCCTACTTCGGCCTAGGCCCCCAGGCTGGACCCGGGACGACGGAGGGGTCCGGGACGACGGCGGCACACGGGACCACGGAAGGGCCCGGGACCACGGAAGGGCCCGGGACGGAGGAAGGGTACGGGAAAGGGACGACGGCAGAGTACGGGACACCCGGCAGTCCCCCCGCCGGGGGGCCCGGGGGGTACGGGGGGGCGGGTAGCCCCCCCGTAAGCGGGGTGGGTCTGGGAGGGGTCGCCCCCTCCGGGGAGGAACAGCTCTTATGGTCTGGGTCAACGACATCATCCAGGGGATCCTGACTGGGGGCCTGTACGCGCTGTTCGCCTGCGGGCTTTCGCTCATGTTCGGGGTCATGAAGGTGGTCAACCTGGCGCACGGCGACCTCGCGGTGGTCGGCGGCTACGTCGCGCTCGGCGTCATCACCGTGACGCATGTACCGGTGCTCTGGTCATTCCTGATCGTGGTGCCGATCATGGCCGCGGGAGGTTACGTGCTTCAGCGCACGCTCATCCAGGCGGCCCTGGACCGCGGCGTGCTCACCACGCTGATCGTGACGTTCGGCCTGTCTGTGGTGATCGAGAACGCGCTGCTGCAGTTCGTCAACGCCAACAGCCACTCGCTCGGGGTCGGCAACGCGATCATCACCGGCTCGTTCTCGCTCGGCTCGCAGATCCAGATCGCCTACCTGCTGGTGCTGATCTTCGCGGTGGCCGTGGTGGTGCTGCTCGGCCTGCAGTACTTCCTGTCCGCCTCGAGATACGGCCGGATGATCCGGGCGGTGGCCGACGACAAGGAGGCGGCCCAGCTCTCGGGCATCGACTACCGGCACGTGTTCGGCATCGCGGCGGCGATCGCGTTCGGCACGGTGGCGCTGGCCGGCATCGGGTACGGCATGTACTCGCAGTTCGCGCCGACCACAGGCACCGACACGATCCTGCTGTTCGCGTTCGCCGCGGTGGTGATCGGCGGGCTCGGCTCGCTGTGGGGCACCCTGCTCGGCGGGGTGGTGCTCGGCGTGGCCCAGCAGATCGGCAGCCAGATCAACGTCTCGGACCAGGTCCTGGCGGGATACCTCGTCTTCCTGCTGGTCCTGGTGCTGCGGCCGCAGGGTCTCACCACCCGGAGGGCGCAATCATGAGCGTGGCTACTGAGACCACGGTCCGTTCCGGGGAAAGAATACGAGTAACCAGGTCGCGCCGGAATGTGGCCTGGACCGGGATCGGCGCGCTTGTCGTCGTCGTGGTGCTGGCGCTGTTCCCTTACATCGTGTACGCCGGCACAACCACCATCATGGTGCAAGCGTTCATCATCCTCACGCTGGCCAGCATGTGGAACCTGCTGGCCGGCTATGCGGGCCTGGTGTCGGTGGGGCAGCAGGCGTTCGTGGGGCTCGGGGCGTACTTCGTGCTCATCCTCGCCCTGCACGGCACATCGCCGTTCGCCGCGCTCCCGGTCGCGGCGGTCGGCTGCGGCGTCGCTGCGCTTCCGCTGTGGTGGCTGGTCTCCCGGCTGCGCAGCGGGTACTTCGCCATCGCCACCTGGGTGCTGGCCGCGACCGTCATGCTCTTCATCGAGAAGTTCTCCTCGATCGGCGGCGGGACCGGCATGCCGCTGCCCGGCCTGTCCGGGTACAGCCCGACGATCCTCACCGCCGACACCTACTGGGTCGGACTGGCCGTCACCGTGGTCGCGCTGGCCGCCGTCTACCTGCTGCTGCGCGGCCGGCTGGGTCTGGTCCTCACCGCCATCCGGGACGACGAGGTGGCCGCCCGTAGCTCCGGAGCGCGGGTCGGCCTGGCCCGGCTCCTGGTCTTCGTGGTGGCCGGGATCGGGTGCGGAGCGGCCGGCGGGGTACTCGCGATCAGCCAGTTGCAGGTGCAGCCGGACGCGGTGTTCAGCGTGCAGTGGACGGCCGAGATGGCCTTCGCGGTGATCATCGGAGGGCTCGGCACGATCGAGGGGCCGATCCTCGGCACCGCCGTGTACATCGTCCTGCAGCAGACGCTAGCCTCCTACAATGCCTGGTACCTGATCATCCTCGGGCTGGTGGCGATCGTCATCGCGTTGTTCGCGCGGCGCGGGCTGTGGGGGCTCATCGACGATCACCTGCACGTCCGGCTGTTCCCGGTTGGCTACTGGCTCTGGGCGCCCGACAGCGGCGGCCGACACGGGCGGGGGGGCCTTGGGGGTCTGGGACGACGACGGGGCGGGCGGCACAGCTGAGCCTAGGCAGGCCTGCCGAGGGCAGTGAGCTGAGGGAGGACCCGATGACACCAGCGCGTTTGCAGGGGACGGGGACACGGGCGGGCGGCAGCGTGCTGCGGCCGATCTTGTGGGCCTCGGTGCCGATCGGCTTCCTGTCCTTCGTTCCGTTCCTGGCCTATGCAGTGATCCAGCGCCGGGCCCGGGACTGGGTGGTGTTCGCGGTGTACCTCGCGGCGACGGTGGCGATGATCATCGCGGTCGGCACGGTCGGCTCCCACTCCAACAGCGGCGCCGGAGCCGGGGTCGGCGGCTTCATCGTCGCGCTGGCCGGCTGTGCCGCGGTGCACGCCGCGATCGTGTTCCGCCCGTCGCGGAGCTTGTCACCGCTGGCCGCGTCGATGCCGCTGAGCCCGCGACAGCGCAACCGGGAGGCCGTGGCGCAAGCCGAGGGCCGGATCGAGCGCAGGAAGGACGCCCGGCACCTGTTCAAAACTAACCCCGGCCTGGCCAGAGACCTGCGAATCGGCCGCCCCGACCTGCCGCGGGAGTATGACGACGGCGGTCTGGTGGACGTCAACCACGTGCCCGGTGCCGTGCTGGCCACGCAGCTGGGGCTGTCCGCCGCCGAAGTCAGCGACGTGCTGGCCGCGCGCGACAAGCTTGGCCGGTTCGGCAGCTCCGACGAGCTGGGCGCCTACACCTCGCTGGCGCCGGACCGGGTGGACGAGCTCCGCGACCTCATGATCTTCGGCTGACCTCCGGCTGATCTCCGGCCGAGCGAGAATGGTCGCGTGCTCCTAGCTGAGATCGCCGGGGTGTCGCGGGCCGTGGCCACGACGAGCGCCCGGCTCGCCAAGATCGATGCGCTTGCGGCCGCGCTGCGCCAGGCCGGGCCGCTCGAGGTACCGATCGCCGTCGCGTACCTGTCCGGGGAACTACCGCAACGGCAGATCGGCGTGGGCTGGGCCACGCTGCGGGGCGGCTTCGCACCGGCGGCCGCCGCCACGCTGACGCTGAGCGAGGTGGACGCCGGGTTCTCCGCGATCGGCGCGATTTCCGGCAAGGGGTCGACGGCCGCGCGGAAGGCGCTGGTCAGCGAGTTGTTCGGCCGGGCCACCGAGACCGAGCAGCAGTTTCTGTACGGCCTGCTCTCCGGTGAGCTGCGGCAGGGCGCGCTGGAAGGCATGATGACCGAGGCCGTCGCCCGCGCGGCTTCGGTACCGGTGGCCGAGGTTCGCCGGGCGATGATGATGCGCGGCTCGCTCGGAGCGGTGGCCGCCGCCGCGCTGGCGGGCGGCCGGGACGCCCTGCACGCCTTCGGCCTGGAGGTCGGCCGGCCGGTCCGGCCGATGCTCGCCGCCAGCGCTTCGAGCATCGCCGACGCCCTGGCCAAGATCGGCGGGGCCGCCCCGGCGGAGGGCACGGCGGAGGGCACGGCGGAGGGCACGGCGGAGGCGGCGGTGGAGGGCACGGCGGAGGCGGCGGTGGAGGGCACGGCGGAGGCGGCGGTGGAGTGGAAGCTCGACGGCATCAGGATCCAGGCTCATCTGGCCGAAGGCGCCGTGCGGCTTTTCACCAGGACCTTGGATGAGATCACCGGTCGGCTCCCCGAGGTCGTTGCGGCGCTGGCCAAGCTGCCGGTGCGCGCGGCGGTCTTCGACGGCGAGCTGATCGCGCTGCGGGCAGACGGCAGGCCGCTGCCCTTCCAGGACACCGCGGCCCGCACCGCCAGCCAGGAAGCGGCCCCCGCCGTCCAGCTTTCTGTGTTCCTGTTCGACGTGCTGCATGCCGACGGGGCGGATCTGATCGACCTGCCCGACTGGCGGCGGCACGCCGAACTGGCCCGGACCGTGCCACCCGAGCTGCTCATGCCCCGCCTGGTCACTCGCTCGGTCACCGAAGCGAGCGAGTTCTTCCGCGACGCGCTCGCCCACGGGCACGAAGGCGTCGTGGTCAAGTCGCTGGACGCCCCCTACGCGGCAGGCCGCCGGGGCTCCGGGTGGATCAAGGTCAAGCCCCGGCACACCCTGGACCTGGTGGTGCTGGCCGTCGAGTGGGGCCACGGGCGGCGCCGCGGCTGGCTGTCCAACCTGCACCTGGGCGCCCGTGACCCGGACACGGGCGGCTTCGTCATGCTGGGCAAGACGTTCAAGGGCCTGACCGACGAGCTGCTTACGTGGCAGACCGAACGGCTGCTCGCGCTGGAAGACCACCGCGACGACTGGACGGTCTACGTCCGGCCCGAACTCGTCGTGGAGATCGCCTTCGACGGCGTCCAGCGCAGCCCCCGGTACCCCGGCGGCCTCGCGTTGCGCTTCGCCCGCGTGCTCCGCTACCGCGAGGACAAGACCGCCGACGAGGCCGACACCGTCGAGACCGTCCGCGCCCTCAGCCCTGAGTAGGAGCCGTTACTTCCTCTTGTCGCGGCGCTTGCCGCCGCGGAACGCGGCGGGCACGTTGCCCTGCGGCGGGGACGGGAAGTTCAGGCCGGGCGGCAGGTTGGCGAGCCCGTCGGCCAGGCTCTCGGGGAAACCCTCCGGCAGGCCGCCGGGGAGACCATCCCGAATACCCAGGCCTCCCGCGCCCAGGCCGGGGACCGCCGGGGCGCCCGGGTCCTGGGCGCCCGCGCCGCGCGCGATCTCGGCGGCACGCCGCGGGTCGCCGCTGCGCGGAGCGGCCTTCTTCTTGCCGCCCTTCTTGCGGGTCGACTTGGTCGCCGCCCGCCGGGCCGCGCCCATGCCGGGCATCGCGGGCATGCCCGGCATGCCCCCGCTGAACATCGCCTTCATCTGCTTCTGGCCCTCGAAGAAGTTCGTGACCAGCTGCGAGACCTCGCCGACGGCGACGCCGGACCCGTTGGCGATACGCGCCCGCCGGGAGCCGTTGATGATCTTCGGATTGCGGCGTTCCTCCGGCGTCATGGACCGGACGATCGCCTCCGCCCGGTCCAGGTCGCGGTCGTTGACCTGGGCGAGCAGTTCCCTGTTCTTCGCGGCGCCCGGCAGCATGCCGAGCAGGTTCCCGATCGGGCCCAGCTTGCGCACCATCGACAGCTGCTCGACGAAATCCTCGAGCGTGAAGCCCTCGCCGGAGGCGAGCCGTCCCGCCAGCGACGCGGTCTGATCGGCGTCGAAGGTCTTCTCGGCCTGCTCGATCAGGGTGAGGATGTCACCCATGTCCAGGATCCGCGACGCCATCCGGTCCGGATGGAACATGTCGAAGTCCTCGAGCTTCTCCCCCGAGGACGCGAACATGATCGGACGGCCGGTCAGCTCCACGATGGACAGCGCGGCCCCGCCGCGCGCGTCGCCGTCGAGCTTGGTCAGCACCACGCCGTCGTAGCCGACCCCATCCTGGAACGCCTGCGCGGTCGCCACCGCGTCCTGGCCGATCATCGCGTCGACCACGAACAAGATCTCGTCCGGCTGGGTAGCGTCCCTGATCGCGACGGCCTGCGCCATCATGTCCTGATCGACGCCCAGCCGGCCGGCGGTGTCGATGATGACCATGTTCTGCTGGCGGCGCCTCGCCTCCTCCAGCGAGTCCCGCGCCACGGCCACCGGGTCGCCGACGCCGTTGCCGGGGAACGGCGCGTAGACCGGGACGCCCGCCCGCTCACCCAGCACCTGAAGCTGCTGCACCGCGTTGGGCCGCTGCAGGTCGGCGGCGACCAGCATCGGGGTGTTGCCCTGCCCCTTGAGCCACAACGCGAGCTTGGCCGCCAGCGTGGTCTTACCCGAACCCTGCAGGCCGGCCAGCATGATCACGGTCGGCGGCACCTTGGCGAACCGCAGCCGCCGCGTCTCGCCGCCCAGGATGCCGACGAGCTCCTCGTGGACGATCTTGATGACCTGCTGGGCCGGGTTCAGCGCGGCGGAGACTTCCTCCCCGCCGGCCCGTTCCTTGACCCGGGCGATGAACTGCCTGACGACCGGCAGCGCGACGTCCGCCTCAAGCAGGGCGATCCGGATTTCCCTGGCGGTCGCGTCAATGTCGGCAGGGGACAGGCGTCCCCGGCCGCGCAGAGAGGAAAAAACCTGCGTCAGCCGGTCAGATAGGGTGTCAAACACAGCACTAGATTACCGAACGGTCCGTGGTACCCGGGTCCGGTCGGCTCCAAGCGGCCCGCCTATCCCGCCCTGATCACCGGTTCCGGAGTTAAGTCTCCCAGCGCGGCCAGGACCGAGTGCGTGGTCGCGCGGCGCAGGTCTTCTCCTGCCAGCGGCTTGCCGTCGCCGTCGGTCACGTAGAACACGTCGACGACCTCGGCCCCGAGCGTCTCCACCCGGGCCGCGCGCACGTCCAGACCGCATTCGCCCAGGGCCCGCCCGACCCGCCACAGCAGCCCCGGCGCGTCGTGCGCGCGCACCTCCACCACGGTCGCGGTGTCCGACGCGTCGTCGACCAGGGTCACCTTGGGCGCGGGGACGGTGGCACCGCGGGGCCGGACGGCGCGCGCGCGGCGATCCAGGCGGTCTTCGACGTCCAGCCGTCCCATCAGCATCCGGCGCAGGTCCGCAGCTACCAGCGTGGCGTCAGGCGGGTCGCCGTATTCAGGCTCCACGTCGAACACGGTGACGGCGATGTTCCCGATCGAGGTCGCGTTCGCGCTGCGGACCGCCAGCCGGTGCGAGGCCAGCACTCCCGCGGCGCGCCAGAGCAGGCCCGGCCGGTCGGGAGCGACCACGGTCACCTCGGATCCGCGCACGGTCGCCGCCGGGTCGCCGCCGGTGGCCAGCGCCAGCTGGTCTTCGCGCAGCGGCGCGGGCCCGGGCATCGGGTCGCCGTCGAGCACCGCCGCCACCCGCCGCACTAGGTCGGCGACCAGGGTGGCCTTCCAGTCGTTCCACGCGGCGGGCCCGGTGGCCAGCCCGTCGGCGATGGCCAGGGCGTGCAGCAGCTCGAGCAGGGCGCGGCTGTGCACGGCCGTCGCCACCTGCTTCACCGTGACCGGGTCGTCCAGGTCGCGCCGGGTGGCGACCATCGGCAGCAGCAGATGCAGCCGGACGGCGGAGGCGACCAGGTCCACGTCGGCGGCGGGCAGGCCCATCCGCCGGCCGACGTCCCGCGCCACCACCTCGCCGGTGACACTGTGATCACCCGGCCAGCCCTTGCCGATGTCGTGCAGCAGCGCCGCCAGCAGCAGCAGGTCGGGCCGGGCTACCTCGCGGGTCAGCGCGGCGGCGTGCGCGGCCGCCTCGGCTAGGTGCCGGTCCACGGTGAAAGTGTGCAGCGGGTTGCGCTGCGGCCGGTTCCTGACCCGCTCCCAGTCCGGGATCAGCGCGGTCACCAGGCCCTCGGTGTCCAGGGCCTCCCACACGCTGACCGCGGCCTGGCCGGCGCCGAGCAGCGAGAGCAGGGAATCACGGGCGGCGGTCGGCCAGGGGACGGGCAGCGGCGGGCATTCGGTCAGCCGGTCCAGCGTCCGCGGCGCCAGCGGCAGCCCGGCCTGCGCGGCGGCGGCGCCCGCACGTAGCACGAGCGCCGGATCGTGGGCCGGATCGGCCACCCGGGCCAGCACCACCTCGCCGTCCTGTTCCACTACCCCGTCCGCCAGCGGGCGGCGCTCGACGCGGCGGCGGCGCAGCCGTCGCCCGCGGAGCCGGTCCGCCTGGCGGAAAGCATGATCGACCGCGTACGCGACGGTACGCGCGGCGCCCGCCAGCATTCGCAGCAGCACATCCCCGTCGAGCAGCCCGAGCGCGCGGGCCACTTCGTCCTGCTCCTCGAGGACGAGCCGGTCCAGGCGACGCCCGGTGACCTCGTGCAGCGCGTGCCGGGCGTCAAGGATTTGCTCATAAGCCGTGCGGACCTTGGGTCCCGGCGCGGGCGCCACCCACGCGGCCGCCACCGCCTGGATCGCATGCACATCCCGCAGCCCGCCCCTGGCCTCCTTCAGGTCGGGCTCGAGCAGGAAGGCAAGCTCACCGAAGGTCCTGGTGCGCTCATCGTGGGCGGCGTGGAGTTCGGCCAGCCGCGCGGGCGCGGCTGACCGCCAGTCCTCGAGGGCGCCGGCCCGGAGCCGTTCGGTCAGATCCGGATCGCCGGCTACGTGCCGGGCGGACAGCAGCCCGAGCGCGACCTTCAGGTCGGCCCGCGCCACCCGTCGCGCCTGGGGCACGGTGCGCACCGCGTGGTCGAGTTCCGCGCCCGAATCCCAGACGGGGTACCAGATCCGGTCCGCGATGCCCGCGATGTCATCGCGGCCACCGTGCAGCAGCAGCACGTCGAGGTCACTGCGGGGAAGCAGTTCCTTCCGGCCGTACCCGCCGACCGCCACCAGGGCCACACCGGGCTCGGCACCGAGGAGCTCCGCCAGCCACCGGTCGACCTGTGTAGTCCGGCGAGCACGATCCGCAGCAAACGAAGTCATGGCTTGCACGCGTCCCCCGGACCGCTCATAAGATGCCGGTCAGATCGCGTCCGGCCCGCGTTCGCCGGTCCGGACCCGGACGATCGTCTCGACCGGAACCGACCAGACCTTCCCGTCTCCGATCCGTCCGGTCTGCGCCGCCTTGACCACCACTCCGATCAGGTCATCGGTGTCCTCGTCCTCGCACAGGACCTCAACGCGGACCTTGGGTACCAGGTCGACCTGGTATTCAGCTCCGCGATACACCTCCGTGTGGCCGCGCTGCCTGCCGTACCCGCTCGCTTCCGTGACCGTCAGGCCGTGGACGCCAAACGCCTGCAGGGCGGCCTTTACGTCATCGAGCTTGAACGGCTTGATGACAGCAGTGATGAGCTTCATCTGGTGTGTCCCTTCGGAGTCCTCTACCGACCATCCGCTGCTGACGTTTCACCGGATCTGCCGGCATGTGTCGGCGAAGTGAAACAGCGGGGGTATCTGTTACAAGCATATTTCCAAGCTGGGCACGATACGTCTCAAGCCGGGCGCGAGACGCGTCAGCGGGGCGGTGATCCGTATTTCAGCCGAGGATGGCGTCCACGAACGCGGCCGGGTCGAACGGCGCCAGGTCATCTGGTCCCTCACCGAGGCCGACCAGCTTGACCGGAACGCCGAGCTCGCGTTGCACCGCGATGACGATCCCGCCCTTGGCGGTGCCGTCGAGCTTGGTGAGTACGATGCCCGTGACGTCGACCACCTCGGCGAAGACCCGGGCCTGCCGGAGCCCGTTTTGCCCGGTGATCGCGTCCAGCACGAGCAGCACCTCATCCACCGTGGTCCGCTTCTCCACCACTCGCTTCACCTTGCCGAGCTCATCCATCAGCCCGACCTTGGTGTGCAGCCGGCCGGCGGTGTCCACCACCACCACGTCGACGCCTTTCTCGATGCCCTCGGTCACCGCCTCGAACGCCACGCTCGCCGGGTCGGCGCCCTCCCGGTCGGCCCGTACCGTCTGCGCCCCGACCCGCTCGCCCCACGTCTGCAGCTGGTCGGCCGCCGCCGCACGGAAGGTGTCGGCGGC
>Ga0302235_10001596_pt1 | contig 16833 bp, 16 predicted proteins | sample II_Palsa_N3_3_FD_193577 | JGI IMG/M metagenome (GOLD analysis project Ga0302235, IMG submission 193577) | Peat permafrost microbial communities from Stordalen Mire near Abisko, Sweden - II_Palsa_N3_3 | ecosystem: Environmental > Terrestrial > Soil > Palsa > Peat permafrost | place: Sweden... | reverse complement strand
GTCAGGGCGTTGTGTGCGTAGGTTGGCTTTACCGCATCGTCCAGTTCGATGTCTGCAAGCTTGGTCCTGCCGATGATCTTCTCCTGCTGCTCCACGGGCAGTGCATTCCAGCTTTGCAGGTCGTGCAGATATTTCTGCACGACCACGTAGCTGCCGCCGGCAAAAGCCGGGTCTTCGTCGCCGATGATCGCGGCATCCAGCGCCGCCTGGTCCACCGGATTCTCTGTCCCGTCGACAAACCCGATCAGGTCGCGGTCATCGAAGTAGTTGAAACCATGTACTTCGTCGACGGTGGCGACGGCGTCACCGAGCCGGCACATGATCTGGGTAGCGAGTTCGAAGCACAGGTCCATGCGCGTGGCGCGCACGTGGAACAGGATGTCACCAGGTGTGGAGACGGCATGGTGCTGCCCCTGGACTTCGCGGAACGGATGCAAGTCCTTGGGTCTTGGCTGTCCGAAGAGCTGGCCCCAGGCATCGGAGCCAAAACCCATTACGCACGAGAGGCGCCCCCCAAGATCCCGAAAGCCCACGGCGCGCAGAAGTCCCGCCAGGTTGTCGCCACAAAGTGCCCGAACGGTTTCGCGGTGCTCGGGTTCTGGCTTTAATGTCAGGACAAGAAAGATGGCGGCGCGTGTGAGCTTCGCCACAACTGGCTGCGAAATTGCGGATGTCACACCTACCCCCACGCGTTGTTTGGGCTAGTTTAGTCACGATCCCGGTGCTTGGACAAAGAGATTGGGCCCCTTTGCCCTTCCTTTTTACGTGAGGATGTTCTTGTGTCGTGAGCGGACACTATTGGTTTGGGCCACTAATGGTAGTTTGCCGAATGCCCTTCGACTTCGCTGCGCTACGCTCAGGGCGAACGGTTCATACGGCGAACGGTTCATACATAGTGTTTGGGGGCCGGCTGATTGACGGCCGGTGTGGGGTGCAGAAACAACAACGGGCGCCGTAGCGCCCGTTGTCTCCCACATTTACAACACCGCGGCGATCAGATGCCGTAGTACATCTGGAACTCGATCGGGTGGGTGCTGGCGCGGTAGCGGGTGACTTCCTTCATCTTCACTTCGATGTAGGCGTCGATGAAGTCGTCGGTGAATACGCCACCGGCCTTGAGGAAGTCGCGGTCCTTGTCGAGTGCTTCCAGTGCCTGGTCGAGGCTGGAGCAGACCTGCGGGATGTTCTTCTCTTCTTCTGGCGGCAGGTCGTACAGATCCTTGTCGGCCGGTGCGCCCGGATCGATCTTGTTGATGATGCCGTCGAGGCCGGCCATCATCAACGCGGTGAACACCAGGTAGCCGGAGTTCATCGGGTCGGGGAAGCGCACCTCGATACGGCGGCCCTTCGGGCTGGCCACGTACGGGATGCGGCAGCTCGCCGAACGATTGCGTGCCGAGTAGGCCAGCATCACCGGCGCTTCATAGCCCGGCACCAGGCGCTTGTAGCTGTTGGTGGTCGAGTTGGCGAATGCGTTGATCGCCCGGGCGTGCTTGAAGATGCCGCCGATGTACCACAGCGCGAGCTGCGACAGGCCGCCGTACAGATCACCGGCGAACAGGTTTTCGCCGTTCTTCGACAGCGACTGATGCACGTGCATGCCGCTGCCGTTGTCGCCGACGATCGGCTTGGGCATGAAGGTAGCGGTCTTGCCGTTCTGGTGCGCGACGTTCTTGATCACATACTTCATCGTGATCAGCTCGTCGGCCTTTTTCACCAGCGTATTGAACTTCACGCCGATCTCGCACTGGCCTGCGTTCGCCACTTCGTGGTGATGCACTTCCACTGTCTGGCCGAGCGACTCGAGCACCTTGCACATGTCGGCGCGCAGGTCGCCAAGCGAGTCGACCGGGCTGACCGGGAAGTAGCCACCCTTCACGCCCGGGCGATGGCCGGTGTTCTCGCCGTCGTACTTGTAGCGCGAGCTCCACGCCGCTTCCTGCGAGCCGATCTCGTAGAACACGCGGCCCATGTCGTTCTGCCAGCGCACCGAGTCGAAGATGAAGAACTCGGGCTCCGGGCCGAAGAACGCCGTGTCGGCGATGCCGGTGGATTTCAGGAACGCTTCGCCGCGCTTGGCGATCGAGCGCGGGTCGCGGCCGTAGGCCTGCATGGTCGACGGCTCGAGCACGTCGCAATGCAGGATCAGCTGGGTGTGCGAGCTGAAGGGATCGAGATGGGCTGTTTCCGGATCCGGCATCAGCACCATGTCGGACTCGTTGATGCCCTTCCAGCCGGTGATCGAGGAACCGTCGAACATCTTGCCGTCCTCGAACGTCGACTCGTCGATCGCATGGGCCGGGAAGGTGACGTGGTGATGCACGCCGAGCATGTCGGCAAAGCGGAAGTCGACGAATTCGACCTCGTGTTCCTGGATCAGATCGAGCACTTTATGAGCGGACATCGGGGGAGCCTCGGGAGTGGAAGGAATGACCGTTTATAGCAAAGCCTGTGCCATGGCATGAAACCGTGGTGGCACAAGCGCTGACGGGCGCGACGACGGTTGCGAACGCCAAAGGTAGCACCAATGCCGACAGAATTTCGATGCTATTTGCACTGCAATGGTGCATATCGATGCACCTTTGTCGTCGCTGCGACACGCCATTGAGTGGCCATCTTCTGTTCCTGCAAAGCCCTTATCGACCCAACCAGAAATAGCTCGAACGCATGCCCTTCGACTCCGCTGCGCTACGCTCAGGACGAACGGTTCAAACCTGGTATCTGCGGACCAGATCAATAAGCTATGCCAAATTCTTGCCGGGCAGCCAGCTCGGCGCACACCCCACCATCAGGATCTGACCTGTGACCAACCTGCTCCATGTCATCCTGCTCGGCATCATCGAAGGCATCACCGAGTTTCTGCCGATTTCCAGCACCGGTCACTTGCTCATTGCCGAGAAATTCGGCCTCGGCGAGCGCTCGGATCTGTTCAACGTGGGGATCCAGGCCGGCGCGATTCTCGCCATCACGCTGATCTACTGGGGCCGCATCTGGGAGCTGCTCACGCAGTGGCGCGTGCCGGCCAATCGCGATTACCTGTTCAAGCTGATGGTGGCGTTCCTGATTACCTGCGTACTCGGGTTGGTCGTCACCCACTACGGCTTCAAACTGCCAGAAACGGTGACGCCGATTGCGTGGGCGCTGTTGATTGGCGGCTTCTGGATCATCGCTGCCGAGCAGCTTGCTGCACGCCAGGTGGATCGCACCCAAGTCACCTGGCGGGTGGCGATCCTGGTTGGTATCGCGCAGATCGTGGCGGGCATTTTTCCCGGCACCTCGCGCTCAGGCGCGACGATCTTCACTGCCATGCTGGCGGGCACCAGCAATCGCGCCGCTGCGACTGAGTTCGCGTTCCTGGTCGGCATTCCGACGATGTACGCAGCTACCGGCTACGAATTGCTCAAGGTGCTGAAGAACGGTGGCGCCGCGCACGAAGACTGGAACGCGCTGATCGTCGGCTTCGTGGTCTCGCTGATCGTCGGTTTCATCGCGGTGAAGTGGCTGCTTGGCTACATCCGTACGCATCGCTTCACCGCATTCGCGGTTTATCGCATCGTGCTCGGTATTGCGCTGTTGTTGCTGGTACCGGCCGGCGCATAAGGGGATCTTGAATAACGGGTTATCCGGCTCGTTATTCCTGCTAAGGCACCTGTTATCCCAGCTCGTCATTCCTGCGAAGGCAGGAACCCAGCGCCCCTGTTCTTCCATAACCTGAGAGCGCTGGGTCCCTGCCTTCGCAGGGACGACGAGCAAAAAAAGCGGAGGGTTTTCGAGGCTTCCATAGGTGCCCGCATGACCCGCATGGCTCGCGTGTCCTGCAGGGACTTACGCCGCCGCAGCCTCACGCTCACCCCGCTCACCCCGCTCACCCCGCTCGGCCTTTTCGGCGTTGACGCGCGCGGTGACACGGCACTGCGGTTCGCTGGTGCGCTGGAATAGCTCGCTCACCCATTCGATAAACGCCTGCACCCGTGCCGACAGATGGCGCTTCTGCGGATAGACGATCCATAGCGGTGAGCCGGTGGAGATCGTCTCGGTCATGACGATTTCCAGCTGGCCCTTGGCCAGCGCGCTGGCGGCAAGGCAATGCGGGATCTGGATGATGCCCAGTCCGGCCACCGCGGCCTGGATCACCGACTCGGCATCGTTGATCAGCATGTGCGCCTCGATGTCCAGATCGACCCGCCCGCTCGGTGTATCGAACTGCCATTGATAGGGCTTGCCGGTACTCGGAAAAACGTAGTTGATGCAGCGGTGCTGCTTCAGGTCGTCGATGTTGTGCGGGGCGCCATGCTTGCGCAGATAAGCGGGTGCGGCGCACAACACATTGTTGAAGTACCCGAGCTTGCGCGCGATCAGGTTGGAATCTTCCAGTTCACCCATGCGGATGGCGCAGTCGTAACCTTCTTCGTTGAGATCGAAGTGGTAATCGCACATCGCCAGGTCCAGCCGGATATCTGGATAGCGCATTTCGAATTCCGCCAGGTTGGGGATCAGGGCGGCGCGGCCGATCGCGGAGTGTGCAGCCACCCGTAACCTGCCGACAGGATGGCTGCGGGCATGTCCCAACGCCTCGGTGGCTTCCGTGAGATCGCTAAGGATCTCCTTGCAACGTGCATAGAACAAGGCCCCATCGTCGGTTAAACGCAGCGATCGGGTCGAACGGAACAACAGTCGCGCACCGAGCTGGGTTTCCAGTCGGGCTACCGCGCGGCTGACGCCGGAGGGGGTCATCTCCAGCTGGGCGGCGGCGGCGGCGAAGCTCTTGGCTTCGACCACGCGAACGAAGGTCGAAATTGCGGAAAAGTCTTCCATAGCTTCACTTCCTGGTCGATTCGTGACTGCGGCTCACGAGTGTAATGCGCAAGAACCGGATTTTCTATACCCAATAGTTCACCTATTCTCCCGGTCCTTCGCCGGGGATGTGCGCCCGGCAACCAAGGTTCTGGGAGCGCGACATGAAAAAACAATGGATGCTGGCCACGCTGGTCACCACTGCGATATTGGGCAGCTGGGTTCTTTTGCATGGCAGCAACACCCATGCGCAGACCGCCGCCGGGGGCGCACCGCCGGACGTGACGGTGGCCCAGGCGCTGACCCGCCAGGTCAGCGACAGCGCCGAATTCACCGGCCGGCTGCAAGCGGTCGACACCGTGCAGGTACAGCCGCGGGTAGGCGGTTTCGTTGAGTCGGTGCATTTCCAGGAAGGCGCGCTGGTCCATAAGGACGACGTGCTGTTCCAGCTCGATCCGCGCCCGTATCAGGCCGAGGTCGATCGGCTCAGTGCGAACCAGGCGCAGGCCCAGGCCGCGTTGAATCTGGCCATAACCAATCAGCGGCGCGCGGTGATGCTGCTCGCCCAGCACGCCGTGGCACAACAGGATGCCGACAGTCAGGACACCGCCGAGCAGAGTGCCCGTGCGCAACTGGCTGCCAGCACGGCAGCACTTGCCTCCGCCCGGCTCAACCTGGATTTCACCCAGGTACGTTCGCCGATTGACGGCCGCGTCAGCAATATCCGCATCACGCCCGGCAACCTGGTCACCAGCAGCGACGTGTTGACCAGCGTGGTCACGGTGAACCCGGTCTATGTCTACTTCGACGTGGACGAGGAGACCTGGCTCAAGCTCGACCATCTGCGTGCAAGCGCGGCCCAGGGCGGCCATGACGCGCGGATCGAAGCAACCATGGGACTGGCCGACGAATCGGGTTTTCCGCATGAAGGTCGCCTCGACTTCGTCGACAACCAGCTGCACGTCGATTCGGGCACGATGCGCCTGCGCGCGGTGTTTGATAACCACGATGGCCTCTACACGCCGGGCCTGTATGCCCGCGTGCAACTGCAGAGCGGCCAGACTCGCCCGCGTCTGCTGGTGGACGATCGCGCGATCGGCACCGATCTCGGCAACCAGTTCGTCTATGTGGTCGACAAGGATCACAAGGTGCAATACCGCAAGGTCGCCACCGGTCCGCTGTTCGCCGGACTGCGGGTGATCGACAGCGGCCTGGATGCCAACGACGTGATCATCGTCAACGGCCTGCAGCATGTGCGCCCCGGCGCGCAGGTCAACCCGCAAAAGGTGGCCATGCAATACCGCCTCACCGACAGCGACAAGGCACTGGTCGACGCCAACCCGGCAGCACCGACCTTGAACAAGGACGGGACGAACACCGCCCTGGCGGCCGCCGCGGCCGCCAACAAGAACAAGCGTTCGCAGGACTGAGTCCCACATCATGAAAAACATTGCCCAGTTTTTCGTCGATCGGCCGATCATGGCCGCCGTGCTGTCGCTGCTGTTTGTGATTTGCGGCAGCATCGCGGTGTTCAAGCTGCCGATCAGCGAATACCCCGAAGTCGTGCCGCCCACCGTGGTGGTGCACGCCAGCTATCCCGGTGCCAATCCCAAGGTCATTGCCGAAACCGTCGCCACGCCGCTGGAAGAGCAGATCAACGGCGTGGAAGGCATGCTGTACAGCTCCTCGCAGTCGACCAGTGACGGCGCGATAACGCTGACCGTGACGTTCGCGCTCGGCACCGACCTCAACACCGCCCAGGTCGATGTGCAGAATCGCGTGGCGCAAGCCTTGCCCAAGCTGCCGGAGGAAGTGCAGCGCCTCGGCGTAACCACCCAGAAGAGTTCGCCCGACCTCACCATGGTGGTGCACCTGACGTCACCTGATCAGCGTTACGACATGCTCTATCTGTCGAACTACGCGCGACTGCACGTGAAGGATGTGCTGGGCCGGCTCGATGGTGTCGGCGACGTGCAGATCTTCGGCGCTGGCGAGTACAGCATGCGCGTGTGGCTGGATCCACAGAAGCTGGCTGTACGCGGGCTCACCACCGGCGACGTGATCAACGCGATCCGCGAGCAGAACGTACAGGTCGCCGCCGGTGCGCTGAATGCACCGCCCGGGCCGACCAACTCGGCGTTCCAGCTCAACATCAATACGCGCGGCCGACTGATCAACGAGGACGACTTCCGCAACATTATCGTGCGCACTGATGCGAACGGTGGCGTCACCCATCTGCGTGATATCGCCAAGGTCGATCTGGGCGCGGACACCTATGCCCTGCGCAGTCTGCTCGATAACAAGCCGGCGGTAGCGTTGCCGATCTTCGCGCGACCGGGCTCCAACGCGATCCAGATCTCCGACGAAGTACGCGCCACCATGGCGCAGCTGAAGAAGGAGTTTCCGCAAGGCGTCGACTACAGCATCGTCTATGACCCGACCGTGTTCGTACGCGGCTCGATCGAGGCGGTGGTGCACACCTTGCTGGAAGCGATCCTGCTGGTGGTGCTGGTGGTGATCCTGTTCCTGCAGACCTGGCGCGCATCGATCATTCCACTGGTGGCCGTGCCGGTATCGCTGATCGGCACGTTTGCCGTGATGTATCTGATCGGCTTTTCGCTAAACGCCTTGTCACTGTTCGGCATGGTGCTGGCGATCGGCATCGTGGTCGATGATGCGATCGTGGTGGTGGAGAATGTGGAGCGACACATCGAGCTCGGGCAGTCGCCGAAGGAGGCAACGCGCAAGGCGATGCACGAGGTCACCGGCCCGATCGTCGCCACCGCACTGGTGCTGTGCGCAGTGTTCATCCCGACCGCATTTATCAGCGGCCTCACCGGCCAGTTCTATCGCCAGTTTGCGCTGACCATCGCGATCTCCACGGTGATCTCCGCGTTCAATTCGCTGACGCTCAGCCCGGCGCTGGCGGCGATCCTGTTGAAGGGTCATAACGCACCGAAGGATCGTTTGACGCGCGGGATCGATCGCGCGTTTGGCTGGTTGTTCCGTCCGTTCAACCGGATGTTCCATCGCGGCTCGGAGCGCTACGTCGGTGGCGTGAAGCGTCTGCTGGGCAAGGGTTCGATCGCACTGGTGTTGTACGCCGGCCTGATCGGCCTGACCTGGCTCGGCTTCTCCCATGTGCCGACCGGTTTCGTGCCTGGGCAGGACAAGCAGTATCTGGTGTCGTTTGCGCAGCTGCCCGATGCGGCTTCGCTCGATCGCTCCGAAGATGTGATCCGGAAGATGAGCGAGATTGCACTGAAGCAGCCGGGCGTGGAGCACGCGGTCGCGTTCCCGGGCCTGTCGATCAATGGCTTCACCAACAGCACCAATGCCGGCATCGTGTTCGTCACGCTGAAGCCGTTCGAAGAGCGGCGCGATCCCTCGCTGTCGGCAGGTGCGATTGCCGCTGCGCTGAACCAGAAATACGCAGCGATCCAGGATGCCTACATCGCGGTATTCCCACCGCCGCCGGTGATGGGTTTGGGCACGATCGGCGGCTTCCGCATGCAGATCGAGGATCGCGGCGACCTCGGTTTCGACGAACTGTACAAGCAGAGCCAGGGTCTGATCGCCGCCAGCCAGAAGGTCCCGGCACTGGCCGGATTGTTCTCCAGCTTCCAGGTCAACGTGCCACAGGTGGACGCCGACGTGGACCGCGAGAAAGCCAAGGCTGAAGGCGTCAACCTGGCCGATGTCTACCAGGCCATGCAGGCCTATCTGGGCTCGCTCTACGTCAATGACTTCAACCGCTTCGGCCGCACCTATCAGGTCAATGTGTCGGCTGACCCGGCGTTCCGCCATTCGCCGCAGGACATCCTGCAACTGAAGACGCGCAACGCGCAGGGCCAGATGGTGCCGCTGGGTTCGTTCGTCACTGTGCAACAAGGTGCCGGACCGGACCGCGTGCAGCATTACAACGGCTACCCGACCGCCGAGATCAACGGCGGACCTGCGCCCGGCTTCAGCTCCGGCCAGGCCCAGGCGGCGATGGAAAAACTGGCGAAGGACAACCTGCCGAATGGCTTCAGCTACGAGTGGACCGAGCTGACCTATCAGCAGATCCTCGCCGGCAACACCGCGATCCTGGTGTTCCCGTTGTGCGTGCTGCTGGTGTTTCTGGTGTTGTCGTCGCTGTACGAGAGCTGGTCGCTGCCGCTCGCGGTGATCCTGATCGTGCCGATGGTGCTGTTGTCCGCGATTGCCGGCGTGTGGCTGAGTGGTGGCGACAACAACATCTTCACCCAGATCGGATTGATCGTGCTGGTGGGCCTGGCGTGCAAGAACGCGATCCTGATCGTCGAGTTTGCCCGCGAACGCCAGCATGAAGGCATGTCCCGCCACGAAGCGGTGCTGGAAGCGGCAAAGCTGCGCCTGCGCCCGATCCTGATGACCTCGTTCGCCTTCATCATGGGCGTGGTGCCACTGGTCACTTCGCACGGCGCCGGTGCCGAAATGCGCCACGCGATGGGTGTGGCGGTGTTCTCCGGCATGCTCGGCGTGACCCTGTTCGGGCTGGTTTATACGCCGCTGTTCTACGTGCTCATTCGCGCCCTGGTGGAACGTCGCGAAGCTCGTGCGCGTGAGCATGCAGCTGCGCACGCCCTGCTTGCGCTGGAGGGTCATTGAGATGCAACCCATGCTCAAGATTGCCGCGGTCGGTGTAGCCGTGGCCTCGGACTTGCTCGGCGTGTCTCTCTCCGGGCTGATCTACACGCCGTTGCTCTATGGCGTCATTCACGGCCTGACGGAGCGCTTCGGGTCACATGCGCATCCCTCCGACGCTGGAGAACATTGATATGAAAACGCTACTCAAAATTGCCGCGCTGAGCGCGGCGATGATCCTCGCCGGCTGTGCCAGCGTCGGGCTGGACTATCACCAGGTGCAGCCCACGACGCCGCAGTTGCGGGGACTCGATGCCGCGCAGGAAAGCAACACGCAGTTCCAGGCCGCATGGTGGAAGCAGTTCAACGATCCAACGCTGGATGCACTGATCCAGCGTGCCGCGGCAAACAACTTGGATCTGCGTATCTCGGTGGCGCGGCTGCATGAATCGCGGGCGCTGCTCAGCAATGCGAAGTCCAATCAACTGCCGACCGTGGATACCGATCTGAACTACACACGCGCTCGTGGCCAGGAACCGGGCTTCACCAACCAACGCACCACCGTTACTACCTATCAGGCCGGTTTCGATGCCTCGTGGGAGCTGGATCTGTTCGGCGGCATTCGCCGTTCGGTGGAAGCCGCTGGCGCCGATCTGGGCGCCAACGAGGCAGCGCTGCACAATGCGCAGATCAGTCTGCTGGCCGAAGTGGCGCGCAACTATTTCGAATTGCGCGGCAGCCAGTCGCGGCTCGATATCACCCAGCGCGACATCGACAACCTGCAACAGACCACGCACCTGACCGAGGTACGCGAGCAGCTCGGCTCCGGTTCGGAACAGGACGTGGCCAGCGCGAAGGCACGCCTGAGCGCGGTGCAGGCGCAGCTGCCGGTGCTGCAGACGCAGGTCAGCGCCAGCGAATTTCGACTGGCGGTGCTGCTGGGCGAGCGCCCGGGCGAACTCGATATCGACGTCTCGTCGAAGAGCTTCACGCCGATCGCCGTCAGCCTGCCGATCGGCGAGGCCGGCGACGTACTGGCGCGTCGACCGGATGTGCATATCGCCGAGCGCGAATACGCGGCGGCCAACGCGCGCATTGGCGTGGCCAAGGCAGATTTCTTTCCGCACATCACGCTGGGCGGCTTCCTTGGCTTCCTGGCCGGAAGCAGCAACGATTTTGGCGGCCCAGCGACGCGTGCATGGTCGCTTGCACCAAGCATCAGCTGGCCCGGTCTGAACATCCAACGTGTTCGCGCCAACCTGCATGCCAGCGAAGCTCGTGCTGATGCCGCGCAGGCGAACTACCAGCAGACCGTGCTGCTGGCGATCGAGGACATCGACAACGCGGTCACCGGGTTCAACCAGCAACGGGTGCGCGTGGACCACTTGATCGAACAGAGCACGCAGAGCAAGCGCGCCGCCGATCTTGCGCGAGTGCGCTATGAGGAAGGAGCTACCAGCTTCCTTGAGCTGCTCGACGCCGAGCGTACCCAGCTTTCCGCCGAGGATGATCTGGCCGAAGCGGAAGCGTCGATCGACACCCGCGCTGTCGCACTGTACAAGGCGCTCGGTGGTGGCTGGCAGGCGTGCGGCGATGAGCATTGCAGTGCCGTCGCCAACGCTGCTCCCAACGCCGCGCCATGAACATGGCGGCGAAGAGGCCCACGCCGGAAATCGCCCCGGTCTACCGCGTGGCATTGGTCAGCGGCGCCAATCGCGGCATCGGTTTCGAGGTGGCGCGTCAGCTGAGCGAGCGCGGCATGACGGTGCTGCTTGGCGCGCGCGATCTTGAAAAGGGTCGTCACGCCGCCCGTCAGCTCGCCGGTACAGCGGGTGAGGTAATCGCGGTAACGCTGGATGTGACGCGCCAGCACCAGGTCGATGCGTTGGCCCACTGGATCGACACCTGCTACGGGCGGCTCGATGTGCTGGTGAACAACGCCGGCGGTCATTATGACCGCGAGGGCAGCGCCAGCACGACCGATATCACGCCAGCGCGCGACGCGCTGGACACGCACCTGTTCGGCAGCTGGCGCCTGTCCAGCGCCATGCTGCCGCTCATGCGTCGGCATGGCTACGGTCGCATCGTGAATGTCTCCAGCGGTTGTGGCGCGACCGGCGCGGCCAACAGCAACTGCGTGGCTTATCGCACGTCCAAGGCCGCACTCAATGCCTACACTCGCTCGCTCGCGACCGAGCTGGACGGCAGCGGCATTGCGGTCAACGCGGTGTGCCCGGGCTGGGTGGCTACCGAACTCGGCGGCGCGGGTGGACGACCGGTGGCTGGCGGCGCGGCCGGCGTCGTGTGGGCCGCGTGTCTACCTGTACCGGCTCCGAGCGGCCGCTTCTTCCGCGATGGCGAAGTCATACCGTGGTGACATGCCTTGCTGGATCAGCGCTGCACGATCATCGCAAACCAGTGCCAGCTGCGTATGCGCTCAGCAATCAGCTTGGTGCAGGTCAGCATCGGCACCGCCAGCAACGCGCCGGGGATTCCCCACAGCCAACCCCAGACCAGCAGCCACAATAGAATCGCGATCGGACTCAGGCGCATGCTGCGGCCCTGAATCATCGGCGTGATCAGGTTGCCCTCCAGCACGGTGATGCCGGCGAAAGTCAGCACCGGCAGGAACACCGTGAAGCTCATCACGTGCGCATACAGCATGCACACCACCGCGAGCACCGCGGTGGTGGTGATCGCACCGACGTAGGGAATAAAGTTCGCGAACATCGCTACCGCGCCCCACAGTAACGGGTCCGGCACCTTGTAAAACCACAGCATGCCCGCGGTGACGGCGCCCAGGCTCGCATTGATCAGCAGGGCGGTCAGCAGGTAGCGCGACACCTCGGTCTGAAAGCCGCGCACGATCAGCACCGCATGTCGCTTATAGGCAAAACCTGGCGTGATCTCGACCAACCGGCGCAGCATCGTGTCGCCGTAGATCAGAAAGAAGAACACCAGCAACGTGACGCTGAGTACCGCCGCAAGCACCTTGGGCGTAACCGAAACCACATCCCACGCACTGATCGACATCGCCGCTGACTGTGCGGCCGCCGCATGATTGCTGGACGGGCCGTTGACCAGGGTTTGCGTGGCGCGATTAGCTGCTTCCAGCGGCTTGGTCAGTTCCTTCAGCTTCGGCACGAAGTTGCGCATCGCCTCCGGCGCGCCGCGGAACCAGCCGATCGCCGGCTGTGCCAGCGCGCTGACGCCGCTGCTGATGCCGAAGATCAATCCGATCATCAGCACACTCGCCGTCAGCCAGCGCGGCAGGTGAATGCGGGCTCCGGCGGCGACGATTGGATTCAGTGCCAGCCCGATAAACGCAGCCAGCACCAGTGGAATCAGCAGCGCCTTGGTCAGCGTGACGGTGTACATCAGGGCCAGCAACAGCAGCACGTCCAGCACGATGCGGATCGCGCGCAGGTGCCGACGCACGCCGCGCACCGTCTGCCCACCGCGCGTCTTGCGTCGCGGCGGGTGACTCGGTGCAACCTGATCCGCCACGAACGCCGGCACCAGGCCATCGCGCTCGATGTCAGCCGCTGGCGGCAACAGCTGTTCGGGCACGCTCGTCATGGCGCGCCGCCTTGCCAGTCGGGTGCGTCACCGCTCTGGCCGGGGCTACTTTGATCGGTGCCGCTGTGATCGTCCGGATTCCGCTGATCCGCAGCACGCAGACCACTCGTGCTGAGTTCGGCGATCAAGCGCGTGCCGAATGCGACGGCCTCAGCCAGGCCGCCGCCTAGCAGCGGGCCCAGTCCCGGCACACGCAGCGGATGCACATTGAGGGTGCCCAGCACAAAGCCCGCACCCGCCGCGGTGCCCACCGTCGTCAACGGGTGCCGACGACTGCGCGCCAGCAACGCGGCGGCTGGCGTGCTCAGCTCGCGCCGCGCCGCGATCATGCGCGTCTGCGCCGCGCGTACTTTGGCGACGCGAGCGAAAATCTTCATGTTCGATCCTCTTCGTCTTTCCGCGGCACGGCCTCGGCCTGATGCTCCGCCTTGCGCACGGTGTCCTGCATCATCGCACTCCACTCGCTGCGCGTGACGGGCAGGCTCATCCAGTGCATGCATCGACGGAACAGCAGCAGCGCACCGACCAGGAACAGCGACTGCAGCACGCATAGCGTCAGCAAAGCCCACAACCACGAACCGAACCACTTGGCCAGCAGCAATCCGACGAATGCGAACAGGCTCAGCCCCAGCCCCACGCCGGCCACGGTCGCCGCCAGGCCGGCCAGAAATATCCATGAGATGGCGCTACGCGCCAGCCCCAATTCTGCGGCCAGCAGATGCAATTGCGCGCCGAACAGATGCTTGACCGCACGGCCGAGCTGGCCGATTTCCATCAGCAACCCAGACGACGACGGCGCCGGATCCGGCGCCGCTTCCTGGGATGGCTCAGCTTGGTTGTGCATTCCCTGCCCCGATGTCGCGTGGCTCAACGCCGAAGAATACGACCAAGCAGCCAGCCGGCACCCAGCGCGATGGCGACCGACTGCACCGGCTTCTCGCGCACGTAGTCGCGCGCCTGCTCGAGCCATGCGTCCGCGCGATCCATGGTTTCGTCATAGACCTCGCGACCGCGGTCGCTGAGATCGGCCGCCTTCTCGGTGGCGCGGTTGGCGGCTTGTGCGGCCTTGTCGGTGGCGTTGTGCAAGCCTTCCTCGACGTGGTCGGCAGCGCGATCCACCGCATCCTTGGTGCTGGCGACTGCACTTGAAGTGGCCTGCTTGATGCGCTCGGCGCTCTCATCGATGCGGCTGTTGGCGATCGTTTCGGGGGTTGAATCCTGCTTGTTCATTGCATGCTCCGGAAAGGACTGACTATCGTGCAAACCGTACTGAAACGCACGGCTTTCACCTGGTGCGGCGGAAGAACGAGATGATCGCTAGGATCAGGAAGACGATAAACAGGATCTTTGCGATGCCGGCTGCGGTGCCCGCGATGCCGCCAAAACCAAGTACAGCGGCAATGATGGCGATAACCAGAAATACCAGCGCGTAGTGAAGCATTGCAGTGTCCTCTTGAGTGAAAACCAGGTCCGGCCGCGAGGCCAGGTACTGCCATTCACCCATAGCCCATGCCATGCGGACGTGAAGGTTAACGTCGCCGCCGTGCACGCGGCGGCGACGTTTACCCTCAGCTCGACACGGCTGGATTGAGGCTGTAGGTGCCGATGATTTCCGCCTCGGCCAGCACGTGGCCGGTCATTGCCGCGCGCAATTTCGCAACTGTAAAACCCTCGGTCAGTGCCAGTGTTTCCACGTCGAGCGCGCTCACCCGATAATGATAATGATGCATCAACTCATCGTTCCACGGCGGACACGGACCGTCGTAGCCGAGATAGCTGCCGGCCATCTGTTCATCGCCGGCAAACCAGCCGGTGTAGTCATTCTCGCCCTGCACGCTGCCGGGCGGCCCGAACGGCTCGCGCTTGCCGCGCGGCGTGACTTCGTCGCTGCACGCGCCAGCCGCCAGCTCGCCACATTCCACCGGGATGTTCGCCATCAGCCAGTGCACGAACTCCACCCGCGGCAGATCGGCCGGCACCGTACGGCCGTCCTGGTTCACATCATCGACGCGACTTGGTGCGTCGTAGTCGATGCAGGTAAGCACAAACGAACGGGTGCCCGGCGGCGCATCCTTCCACGCCAGATGCGGGCTCAGGTTGTTCGACAGTGCGAACGGATGGGCGCGCTTGCCGAACGCGAACTCGGCCGGTATCGGCTGGCCGTCCTTGAAGTCATCGCTACGCAGTTGCATGGGCTTTCCTTTGGATTGAAACATGTTGTTTTTTAGCTCGTCATTCCTGCGCAGGCAGGAACCCAGTTACAGCAGCGCCGGGTAAAGATCGTTCCACCCGGAATTTTCACCTTCGATCAGTCGCATCTTCCAGCCCCGCTTTGATTTCTTGAGCGCCTTCTCCCGAAGTATCGCCGACTCCATCGTCGGATGCAGTTCGTACCAGACCATCGTGTGCACGCGATATCGACAGGCAAAACCTTGCACCACGTCGTTTTTGTGTTGCCAGACGCGTTTGAGCAGATCGCTGGTCACACCCATCTAGATGGTGCCGTTCCGCTAACTGGCAAGTATGTAAACGCACGGCTGTCGCCTATCCATGGCGTATCTCCACCGGGTTCCTGCCTTCGCAGGAATGACAAAATTAAAGCCTGTAAGTTGCCCGATCGAAGCTCGTCATTCCTGCGCAGGCAGGAACCCAGTTACAGCAGCGCCGGATAAAGATCGTCCCACCCGGAATTTTCACCTTCGATCAGCCGCATCTTCCAGGCTCGCTTCCACTTCTTGAGTGCCTTCTCCCAAAGTATCGCCGACCCCATCGTTGGATGCAGTTCGTACCAGACCAGCGTATGCACGCGATATTGGCTGGTAAAACCTTCCACCACATCGTTCTTGTGTTGCCAGACGCGTTTGAGCAGTTCGCTCGTAACACCAATGTAAAGGGTGCCATTCCGCTGACTTGCAAGAATGTAAACGCAAGGCTGTCGCCTATCCATGGCGGTGTCTCCACTGGGTTCCTGCCTGCGCAGGAATGACAAAATTGGAACTTGTGAGTCACCCGATTGAAGCTCGTCATTCCTGCGCAGGCGGGAACCCAGTTACAGCAGCGCTGGACAAAGATCGGTCGACTCGGAATTTTCACCTTCAATCGACAACATCCTGCACGCGATTTCGGTCGGTAGAGCTTTCCACATGATTCTCGTGTTGCCTTGAGCAGGTCGCTCGTGACGCCAGTGTTCAGGGTGCCGCTTCGCTGACGGGCAAGTATATAAACGCAAGGCTGCCGCCTATCCATGGCGGTGTCTCCACTGGGTTCCTGCCTACGCAGGAATGACGAAGTTGAGATTTCTGAGTTATCTGAAAATTCAAGGTCTGTAAGTCACCCGATAAACCGCCCCCGCCAGATCATCACTGACCAGCAAGCTGCCGTCCGGTAGCGGCTGCACGTCGGCTGGTCGGCCCCAGGCTTTTTCGTCCTGCTGGAAGCCGCCGAGCAGCGGTTGGTAGGACACGACTTTGTCGCCGTTCAAGCGCACCGTCATCACCCGGTAGCCGGACTTTTTGGTGCGATTCCACGAGCCATGCTCGGCGATGAACAGCGCGCCTTTGTAGCTGGCTGGAAACTGGTTGCCCTCATAGAAGCGCAAGCCCAGCGAGGCCACATGCGCACCCAGATTCAGTACCGGCGGTGTGTAGTCCTTGCAGCTCTTGCCTTTGCCAAATTCGGGATCGAGCGTGTCGCCCTGATGGCAATACGGGAAACCGAAGTTTTCGCCAATATGCGAGAGCTTGTTCAATTTGTCGCTGGGCATGTCGTCGCCCATCATGTCGCGGCCATTGTCGGTGAACCATAGTTGCTGTGAACCGGGGCGCCAGGTGAAACCGACCGTATTGCGAATGC
>Ga0302235_10001594_pt1 | contig 16842 bp, 15 predicted proteins | sample II_Palsa_N3_3_FD_193577 | JGI IMG/M metagenome (GOLD analysis project Ga0302235, IMG submission 193577) | Peat permafrost microbial communities from Stordalen Mire near Abisko, Sweden - II_Palsa_N3_3 | ecosystem: Environmental > Terrestrial > Soil > Palsa > Peat permafrost | place: Sweden... | reverse complement strand
ATCGGCGCGCTGCGCCGGGGAAAGAGCATCTGGTGCTCGACCGGCGCCTCGACCGATGACGTCACGCTCGGCATTCACCTCGGCATGTCGGGCAAGATCGTGATCGCCGACCCGGACGGGACCGAGGTCGACGGCGGGGACTACTGGGAGGGCCGCCGCCAGCCGGGCGACTACCGCTGGGCCCGCTTCACGGTGACGTTCGCCGACGGCGGGCGCCTCATGCTGGTCGACCCTCGGCGCCTGGGCCGCATCAGGCTCAACCCGCCGATCGAGCGGCTGGGGCCCGACGCGCAGGTGATCACGCCGGCCCAGTTCCGGGCGGTCCTCGCGGCGGGCGGCGGGGCTCCGGTCAAGGCGCGGATCATGGACCAGCATCGGATCGCGGGCATCGGGAACCTGCTGGCCGATGAAATCCTCTGGCGCGCCCGGATACACCCGGCCCGGGCGGTCGCCAGCCTGACCCCGGCCGACCAGGCCCGGCTGCTGCGGGCCACCCGCGACGCGATCAGGGCCGCCCTCCGCGACGGCGGGGTGCACGCCCTGACGATCATCCCGTACCGGCGTCGCGGCGCCCTCTGCCCGCGCGATCACGCGCCGATGCAGACCGCCCCGGTCGACGGGCGGACCAGTTGGTGGTGCTCGGCCGAGCAACTGCTGCCCGGCGAACGATAGTCTCTACGCCGGGGGGGTTCGAGGCGGGCAGCGCCCGCGAGGCTCGGCTGAAAGGGACGCCCGGATGGAGAACCCCCCGATGGTGCCGGACGTCGATATCTCCCGGCCGCACATGGCGCGGATCTACGACTACTTCCTCGGCGGCAAGAACCACTTTGCCGCCGACCGCGAGACCGCGGAGCAGATCCTGCAGACCAACCCGGCCATCCGCATCGCCGCCCGAGAGAACCGCGCGTTCCTCGGTCGCTCGGTCAGGTACCTGGCGGCCGAGGCGGGCATCCGGCAGTTCCTTGACATCGGGACCGGGCTGCCGACCACCAACAACGTGCACGAGGTCGCGCAGGCGGTCGCGCCCGCGTCCCGGGTCGTCTACGTGGACAACGACCCGCTGGTCCTCGCGCACGCCCGGGCGCTGCTGAACTCCGCCCCCGAAGGCCGCACCGCCTACATCCACGCCGACCTGCGGGAGCCGCGGAAGATTCTCGACGACCCTTCCATCCGCGAGGTGCTTGACCTCAGCCAGCCGACCGCGCTGGTCATGCTGGCCACCCTGCACCTCATCCAGGACGACGACAAGCCCGCGGAGATCATCGCCCAGCTCCTTGACGCGCTGCCGCGCGGCAGCTACTTCGTCGCCTCGCACATCACGATGGAACACGCCGCCGACGCGATCGCGGCCGGGCAGAGCGCGATGCGCGGAGCAGGCCTGTCAGCCCAGGCCCGGAACTCCGACGAGTTCGCCCGACTCGCGTTCCCCGGCCTGGAACTGGTGCCACCGGGCGTGGTGCTGGTCTCGGAGTGGCGCCCCGCGGGCGACGGCCCCCGCCCGGCGCCGGCCGAGGTCAACTGCTACGGCGGCGTCGCCAGAAAGCCGTGATTAAGGTAACAAATTGCGGCGGCCAGCCGGTCTGACCGGCGATAAACAACCTGGTCAGAGGCCTATGGCAAGCGAAAGCTGGGAAGTGTATCAAGGAAAGCTAATTTTGCCTAATCTTTGGAAATTCACCCATTAGGCATTTACGCTTCCGTGATGTCAGGCGCTCCGAAGGTCGGACGGGACGAGCAAAGCACCGCGTACCCGTCCGACCTTCCCAGTGAGCGCGAACTCCGCGAGAAGGAGCCCTTTGGGCCGCCACCGCAGTAAACGGACACAATTCATCATTTCCAGCCGGCTGCCATTCGCCGCCGCGCCTGCCCTCGTCGGGGTAGCCGCGGCGATTACTTTGTCAGCCTCGATGACCGCAAGCCCGGCATTCGCCAGCACGACGACGTCGCATATTGCATCCGTCGGACAATCGTGGCGGGTCGCCAACGCCCAGCTGCTGGCCGCGATCCACCCGATCGCGCCGAAGACGGCTTCGGCGCACGAGACGGCGCGCAGGGCGGCCACGTACACCGTCCGGCCGGGCGACACCCTCAGCGCGATCGCCGGGAAGGTCTACCACGACCCGGGCGCGTGGCCGGTCCTCTACTTCGCCAACCGGGACAAGATCCGGTGGGCGAACAGCGTCGACGCCGGGCAGGTGCTGACCGTCCCGGTCAAGCCGGCGCGGATCCCGGCCGCTCCGTCGCAGCTGGGGCCGGCGCCGGCCCCCGCCCCTGCCCCCGCGCAGGCCAGCGCCGAGCAGCCGGTCACCGACCAGCAGGCGCCGGCCGAGGTCGCCGCGCCTGCCCAGAGCGCGAGCACCTATAGCGGCTCCGGCTCGTTCCAGGAGTGCGTGATCTCGAGCGAGTCCGGTGGCAACAGCCAGGTCATGAACTCCAGCGGGCACTACGGCCTGTACCAGTTCAGCTCCTCGACCTGGGCTGCCTACGGCGGTAACCCGGGTGACTTCGGTGACGCCTCCGTCGCCGAGCAGAACCAGGTGTTCGACAACGCGATCGCGGCCGGAGGCCAGTCCAACTGGTCGGCCTACGACGGCTGCTGACCTGCGTCACCTAGCGGCGGGCGATTAGCCGCATCGCACGGTGGTCCCACTAACGGGCCAGCGGCCGATGGCCGCTGGCCCGTTAACCTTGCCCTGTCGTCAGGTGCGACCGTTTCTCGTCCGCGCCAGCCCCCCAGGTCACAGGAGGCTTCCATCACCACCCAGCGCATCGCCTTCAGCACCCTCGCGTTCCCGGACGCCGACCTGGCCACGGCCGTTTCACTCGGCCGCTCCTGGGGCTACGACGGCGTCGAGCTGCGGCTCATCGACCGCGAGCTGATCAACCCGGCGATGCCCGCCGCGGCCCGCGCCCGAGTCAAGCGGACGCTCGCCTCGGCCGGCCTCCCGGCGGTGGCGGTCGACAGCTCCATCCGGCTCACCGGCGAGCGCCCGGCCGCCGAGTTGCGCCAGTTCCTCGAGCTCGCCAGCGACTGGGAGGCGCCGCTGGTCCGCGTCTTCGGCGGCGCGCTGCCCGGCGACGGCCCGGGCCGCCAGGCCCGGCTGGAGGCCGCGGCGCGGGTCCTCGAGGAGGCCGCGCCGGCCGCCGAGCGGCTCGGTGTGGCCATCGGGGTGGAGACCCACGACGCGTTCTCGGCCTCGGCCGTGGTGGCCGAGCTGCTGACGCTGGTCGACTCGGCCTCGGTCGGCGCCGTGTGGGACAGCCATCACCCGCACCGGATGGGCGAGCGGGCGGCCGACGTCTGGGCCAATCTCGGCCCGCGCATTCTGCTCGCCCAGGTCAAAGACGCCCGGCCCGACCCCGGCCGAGACGACGGCTGGCAGCTGGTGCTCCTCGGCGAGGGCGAGGTGCCGGTGCGCGACATGCTCGCCCTGCTGTCGGCCGGCGGCTACCAGGGCTGGGTGTCGGTGGAGTGGGAGAAACGCTGGCATCCCGAGATCGCCGCCCCCGAGACGGCGCTCCCCCAGCACCTGGCGCTGCTGCGCCGCTGGCTCAAAGAGGGGGGTTGGCACCACTGAGTACGACCGCTGTCTGCGCCCACAATGAGGAGGGCGGAGCGGGCACCCTTCCCGGCGGGACGGGGCGCCGCGCTGGGAAGGGTGCCGAGCGGGGCGGAGATGGCGATGATGGACGTGGGCGAGACCATGGCGTGGGTTGTCCGGCACACCCTGCGGACGTGCTTGCGGGGGATGGCCCTGGCGGGAGCCGCCGTCGCCGCGCTCCCGTTGTTCGTCGCCTCTGTTGTCTGCGTTCTCCTGCTGCCGACCGGGCTCGGGGTGGTGCTCGCGCCCAAGAGCCTGCTCGCGGTGCGCCGGCAGGCCGAGCGGCAGCGCCGCTGGGCGCTCGACTGGTCAGGGGTGACGATCGCGGCGCCGTACCGGTCCCGTTCGGCCAAGCCGTCTAACCGGCTGACGCGGGTGTTCCGGCGCTGCGGGTGGGTGCTGGGCGACCCGGCGACCTGGCGGGATCTGCTCTGGACGCTGGTCAACGTGCCGGTCAGCGCGGTCCTGGGGCTGCTGCCAGCGTTCATGCTGGTCGCCTTCACGTGGACCGTGGTGGACGATTACGGGACCGTGGTGGACGGATGGGGTGGTGTCGCGCCGCGCGGGTTCCTGCTCCAGGTCTTCCTGCTGAGCATGCTCCCGGCGTACGCCATCGCCGGGCCGTGGCTGCTGAAGATCCGCGCCATCGCCTCGTCGTCACTGCTGGCGCCGACCAGAAAAGAGATGGCGGCGAGGGTAGGCGAGCTGACCGAGTCCCGCTGGGACGCGGTCGACGCGTCGGCGGCCGAACTGCGCCGGATCGAGCGCGACCTGCACGACGGAGCGCAGGCTCGGCTGGTCGCCCTCGGCATGAACATCGGCTTCGCCGAGCAGATGGTCAGGGAGAACCCGGACCTGGCGCTGACGCTGCTGGCCGAGGCGCGCGAATCGAGCGGCCAGGCGCTATCCGAGCTGCGGGCGCTGGTGCGCGGCATCCACCCGCCCGCGCTGGCCGAACGCGGTCTGGACGGGGCCGTGCGCGCGCTCGCCCTCAGCCTGCCCCTGCCGGTCGACGTGCACATCGAGCTGCCCGCCCGCCCCAGCGCGCCGGTCGAGTCGGCCGCCTACTTCGCCATCGCCGAGGCGCTTGCCAACGTGGTCAAGCACAGCGGCGCGAACCGGGCCTGGGCGCAGCTCGAGCACGACGAGGGCCGTCTGGTCGCGATCGTCGGCGACAACGGGGCGGGCGGCGCCCATCCGCGCGCGGGCGGCGGGCTGCAGGGCATCGAGCGGCGACTGCGGGCCTTCGACGGTATGGTCGCGGTGACCAGCCCGCCCGGCGGGCCGACCCAGGTGACCATGGAGCTACCGTGCGAGTTGTCCTTGGCGAGGACCTGACCCTCCTCAGGGACGGCCTGGTCCGGCTGCTCAGCGCGTACGACATGGAGGTCGTGGCGGCCGTCGATAGCGGTCCGGAACTGCTGCGGGCGCTGATCGACCACCGCCCGGACGTGGCGGTGGTGGACGTGCGGCTGCCGCCGACCTTCACCGACGACGGGCTGCGGGCGGCGATCCAGGCCCGCTTGGAGGTGCCCGGCCTGCCGGTGCTCGTCTTGTCCCAGCACGTCGAGCAGCTCTACGCGAAGGAGCTGCTCTCGGCCGGCACGGGCGGCCTCGGTTACCTGCTCAAGGATCGGGTCTCCGACGTGCTGAGGTTCATCGAGGCGGTGCGCACCGTGGCCGACGGCGGCACCGCGATGGATCCCGAGGTCGTGTCGCAGTTGCTCGCCCGCCACGACCGGGACCAGCGGCTGGCCCGGCTCACCGCGCGCGAGCGCGAGGTGCTCGCGTTCATGGCCGAGGGACACAGCAACGCCGGCGTTGCCGCCCGGCTGGTGGTCACGGAGAAGGCGGTCAGCAAGCACATCGGCAGCATTTTCACCAAGCTCGACCTGTACCCGGCCGAGGACGCCAACCGCCGCGTCCTCGCGGTGCTGACGTACCTCAACGCCTGAGGCCTCGACCCCTGAAGCCGACCCGTCCACGACAGCGTCACGGCTGCCGGCGAGGCCGGCAGCCGTGACGAGGGGGGAGGGAAGGAGAGGAGAAACCGCGGGTCAGTGACCGGCGCTCACGCCGCCGTCCACGTGCAGGATCTCGCCGGTGACGAAGGGGGCGTTCTCCAGGTAGACGACCGCCTCGGCGACGTCGCTCGACTCGCCCATCCGGGCGACCGGGTGCAGGGCCGCGAGGAACTCGTGGGTCTCCTCGGGGTGCATCGGGGTCTTGATGATGCCCGGCGAGACCGCGTTGACGCGGATGCCGCGGGTGGCGTACTCGATCGCGAGCGACTTGGTGGCGGACTGCAGGCCGCCCTTGGTCAGCGAGGCCAGCGCCGACGGAACCTGGGAGTTGGCGTGATCGACCAGGCTCGTGGTCACGTTCACAATGTGGCCGCCGCCGTGGACGAGCATCTGCTCGATCGCGAGCTGGGTGATGCGGAAGAAGCCGGCCAGGTTCACTCCGATGGTGGCGGCGTAGTCGTCCTGCGTGTAGTCGGTGAACGGCTTGGCCACGAAGATGCCCGCGTTGTTGACCAGGGTGTCGATCCGGCCGAACTCCGCGACGCCGGCCGCGATCACGCGCTCGGCGGTGGCCGGGTCGGCGATGTCGCCCTGGACGGTGAGAATCCCCGGGTCACCGGAGGGGGTGATCGTCCTCGACGTCGCGACGACGGCGTAGCCCAGCTTGCGGTAGGCGTCGACCATGCTGGCGCCGAGACCCTGCGAGGCACCGGTGATGACGGCGACCTTCTGGTACTGAGTGTTCATGATGACCTTTTCCGTGAGGATCGATTATCTCGTCCGGCCCGCTACTAGCCGACCGGTCTACTATTTGTCTAGGACACTAGATCGCCGCCAGGGCGAAGTCAACGGATAGGACCCCTGGCGCCGGGACCCGCTCTCTCGTAGCTGGTAGGGGCAGGCTCCTAGTGCAGGTCAGCGCCGTAGCGCGGGAGGCTGGCGACGGCACGGCGGAGGGTTTCTCGGCTAGCGCCGGTACGGGTCGCCCTTCGGCAGCCAGGCATCCGGACCGTGGATCCCGAGGTCGCCGTCGCGGTCTCGGCCTCGGTCTCGGTCTCCGAGGGCGTCGACGACGGCCAGGATCGAGGCGCGGGCTTCGCTGCGGCGCCACACCAGCGACCAGGTCCAGTAGATCCGCGGCGCGACGACCGGGCGGCGGACCAGGTCCGGCGGGAGCGCGGCGGTCTGGCCCTTGGGCGAGTTGATGAGCGGGCGCTTGCGCCGGCGGACGTGGTCGAAGAACGCCGGGCCGGTGACGCCGCCATCGGAGATGCGAACCGCCTGGGCCCCGGTCTCGCGCCCGAGCTCTTCCGCGTACGCATTCCAGGATGACCAGGAAGTCGCGTCCTCGTCCAGCAGGACGAGCGTGTCCCGGGCGGCCACCTCGCTGCCGTTGTCGCCGGCCGCGACCGCGTAGAGCCGGTCCGCCCCGACCAGGCGCGCGTGCAGGCCGTGCTGCTCGAGCTCGTCGGTGGTGACCCAGCAGACCGCGAGGTCGAGGCTCCCGTCGGCGACCCGGGCGGCCTGGACGTGCGAGGGCGCGACCCAGGTGTCGACCCGGACCGGGGCGACGGCGGCGGTGCGGGCGTCCAGGTCGGGCGGCAGCCAGTTGACGTAGCCAAGCCGGACCGGTTCCGATCCGGCTAGCCGACGGGCCCGGCGCTGCAGGTCGTCGGCCCGTTCGAGCAGGGCGCGGGCGTCCGTGAGGAGGGCGGAGCCGGCCGGGGTGAGGGCGACCGAGCGGCGGTCCCGGTCGAACAGGCGCACGCCGAGGTCGCGCTCGAGCGCCTTGATCTGCTGGGACAGAGAGGGGCCGGCGATCAGCAAACGCTCCGCGGCGCGGCCGAAGCTCAGCTCCTCGGCGACCGCGACGAAGTACCGCAGCTGGCGCAGCTCCACCCTGATCATGCTACGTCGGCGCCGAACCGGGGCCCGCCACCAGGAAGAACGCCGGCGGGCAGGCGGGACGTCAGCCGGCCAGAGCCGCACTCGGAGCCTTGGCCCCGAGCAGCGCCAGGCAGTTCGTCCACAGCGGGCCGAGCAGTTGCGTGTTGTTGTAGAGCTTGGCGAACAGCACCTGGCCCTCCAACTGCGCCACCACCGACCGCGCGGCTTCCCGGGGGTCGGAGACGGAGATCTCGTGACGCGCGAGAGCCGCCGCGATCACCGGGGCGACCATGTCGACCTGCGCCTCGAAGATCTCCTGGAGCCGTTTGCGCACGGCCTCGGTGTGGTTGCTCATCTCCAGCGTGAGGTTCCCGAACAGGCAGCCGGAGACCGTGCCGCAGCTCTGCTGGCCGGCTAGCTGGGCGGCCTCGGTCACCTCGAACAGCTGCCGCAGCCGGGTCAGCGGCTCCGCCTGGCCGGTCAGGATGCCCGACCAGGTGCGCTCCTGCTCGGCCCAGCGCTCGTCGATGACGGCCAGCGCGAGCGCTTCCTTGGATTCGAAGAAGTAGTAGAAGCTGCCCTTGGGCACATCGGCTGCCTTGCAGATCTCGGCCACGCCGAGGGCGGAGTAGCCGCGCAGCTCGATGAGCGATTGCGCGGCGCTGAGGATCTTCTCCCTGGCATCGCTGGTTCGTCCCATGCAACCAGTGTACGACCGGTCGTCTACTCCCCCGAGAACAGCGAGAGCGGCCGCCGTTATCGGGTGGCCGGGCTACAGGGCGGAGGTGAGCTCGGCGACGATGTCCGCGGCCGGCTGCGACTTCCTCGCCAGGGCAACGCTCTGCCCGGCCCACATCGAGAGCGCTTCAATGTCGCCGGTGGTCCCGATCATCGGCGGGGCCGGCTCGTAGCGGACGATGGCCTCGCCCGACGCGAAGTGCGCGATCACGTCGCCCGCGCCGGGCCGCTGCGCGAGCTGAGGTCGGCCCGCGGCCTCCCAGGAATCGGCGGTCGAGTTCCGGAGCGCCCGGTGCGGAGAGTCGGGCCACCCGTACGAGTACAGGTTGGGGTACCGCTGCGGATCGGTCTCGGCCGCGGCGATCAGGCGGCGCCGGTACTCCTCGTGGATCGGCATCTCCTCGGCCAGCAGGAACCGCGTGCCCACCCACGCGGCCTGGGCGCCCAGGGCCAGCACGGCGGCTACTCCGCGGGCGTCGCCGATCCCGCCGGCCGCGATCACCGGCACCGGCGCCACCGCGTCGACCACCGCCGGCACCAGCGGCAGGGTCGCGATGTTGCCCCACACGTGCCCGCCCGCCTCCCAGCCCTGGGCGACGATCACGTCCACGCCGGACGCGACCGCCCGCCGCGCCTCCTCGGCCGTGCCGACCGTGTGCAGGACAACCCCGCCGGCATCGTGCACGCGCTTGACGTAGTCGGTTGGATCGCCCATGAAAAACGAGACGACCTTCAAGCCCGCGTCGAGGGCCTGGTCAAGGCGATGGTGACGATCCTCGGTGAGCACCAGGTTGCCGCAGAACGGCCGCTTGGTCAGCTCCGCCGTCTCGCGGACGACCGCGCCGACGTCGTCGGACCACGTCAGCGTCAGCATGCCGAGGCCGCCGGCATTCGAGACCGCCGCCGCCAGTTCGGGAACCGAGACCATGGCGGCCAGCACGATCGGCCGCTCGATCCCGAGCAGCTCGCACACTGGTGTGCGCACCGCGTTCACCCTGCGCTCTTGCTCGCCTCGACGTACGAGGTCGGCATCGCCCCGGGCGACTTCCTGTCCCACCCGTGGAAGTGCGTGAAGTCCTTCTTCTCCCATTCCTGGCGGAGCCCCGGGGCGCTGAGATCCCAGTCCGGGCGGATCTCGCTGCTGGCGGCGCGCAGGTCATGCCAGAGATCGACGAACGACGGGCGGCCCCAGAACCAGTAGCCGTTGTAGATGCTGTGCACGACCAGCCCCGGCTTGAGCACCAGCGTGTGCGGGATCATGGGGTTGTGCTCGGGGTCGGTGTACTCCTGGATGTCCAGGTCCTGCTGCACCGTGCGGCCGGGATCGGACAGGAACGTCCACACCGCGCCGACCGACGCGCGGAACTCCTGCAGGGTGTGATGGTCATCGGTGGCGATGGTGGCGACCTGGGTGTACGCCACCGCGATCTTCGAGTAGTTGGCCGCCAGTTCCAGGTGCTGCTGGTGCTCTTTGGGGCAGTAGTTGCCGCGCGCCAGCGTGAGGATCAGCGGATCCCGCCCCTGCAGCTCGCTGAGCCTGCGGACCGTGCCGGTCTGGTCGGGAAGCGCGTAATCCGGGAAGGCAGCACCGGGAATGATGTCAGATCGCACGCCGAGACCTTACCCAGAGCCACCGTTCCAACACCGAAGCTGACGCGGGTCACTGGGCGTAGTTGTCCAGGGTCAGGCCGGAGCCGATGATGTCGATTCCGTGCTCGGCGGCCAGGGCGACGAAGGTCTCGGAGGCGCGCCGATGCCGATGCCGCCGCGCCGTATGGCCCCGCTCGCCGGTCAGATGACTCCCACCGCCGAATCGCTTCCCTCGACGTCGGAGCTGAACAGATACTGCCCTGCTGCCCCGGGCACCCACTCCAGGGTCTTCTCGAAGTGCACGGTCGTGCCCTGGCGCCCGTTGCCCGTGAGCTGCAGGTTGTCGACCACCGCCTCGATGATCTTCAGGCCGCGGCCGTGCTCTGCGGTCACCGCCACCGGCTCGTCGGCGATAGCGAACCCGCCCGGGGCCGGCTCGCCGTTGCCGTTGCCGCTGCCGGCATTGACGACCTCGATCGTGCACCGGCGATCCCTGGCGCTGACCTTTACCTCGTACTCCTCGCCGGGGCCGGCGTGCTGGATGACGTTGGCGCAGGCCTCGCTGAGCGCCAGGGCGATGTCAGCGCGGGTGTCCGCGGTGACGCCGATCGTCTCCAGGCAACTGTCGAGAACCTGACGCCCGACCGGCACGCTGACCGAATCGCGAGGCAGGTGAAGGGCCATCTGGAGCTCCATGCCATCCACCTCCGGCAGACAATGACTACATCGAGAGGCCAGTTGGCCCTCACGTTCACATCTGCCTCGGTCGGCCCATTCCAAACGGCATTCGCCGGTGCGCGATCATGGATACGAAGAGTGAACGGCCGAGACGGGAGGGAGGCTGCGCGATGACGCAGGTGCGCGACCACTGCCTGGGCCCGGCCAGGGCCGGCGGCGCGCCGCTGGCCGCTACACGCGGCTGTTCCCCGAGCTTCCGACGCTGGCGATCGAGCCGCGGCTGCTGCGGGCCATGGGTCGGGCCGGCGGCCTGAGCGACGCCACCGACCGCAGCCCCTCCGAGGCTCACGCGGTCGCGGCCGGGCGGCCGGTGTTCGGACAGTACCTGGCCCACGACCTGACCGCCGATCGCTCCCCGCTGGCCCATCACGACGACGCCGAGCAACGCGGAGGGCGTCGCCCTGGCGGGCGACCCGCGCCAGGATTCCCACGTGCTGATCTCCCAGCTGCAGGTGGCCATGATCCGGGCCCATAACCGGCTGGTCGACCGCCTGCGCGAGGACGGCGCCCAGGAAGCCGACCTGTTCGGCGCGGCCCGGCGGTCGCTGACCTGGCACTACCAGTACGTGGTGCTGCACGACTACCTGCCGGAAACGATCGGCCGGGAGCGGACGGCCAGGCTGCTGGCGGAGGGGCCGCGGTACTTCCGCCCCGACGGCGCAGTCGCCATCCCGCTCGAGTTCGCCGACGCCGCCTACCGGTTCGGGCACAGTCAGATGCGCGACAGCTTCCAGCTCCAGCCGGACGGCGCCGCCCTCAATCTGATGCCGGACCTGATGGGGTTCGGGCCCACGCCGGCCGACCGGGTCGTGCACTGGCCGCTGCTGCTCGACGTCCCCGGCCAGCCGCCGGCCCAGCGGGCAAGGGCGATCGACGGCCGTCTGCCGAACTCGCTTATTCACCTGCCGGTGGACCTCACCGGGGCGGTCGACGACGACGACCAGGCCTCGCTGGCCGTTCGCGACCTGGTGCGCGGAACCGCCACCGGCCTGCCCTCCGGTGAGGCCGTCGCCCGGTGGGTCGGGGTCGCGCCGCTCGCTGCCGACGAGATCGGCCTGGCCGACCTGGGCTGGGCGGGCGAGACCCCCCTCTGGTACTACCTGCTGCGGGAGGCGGCGGTCCGCGAGGACGGAGAGCGGCTGGGTCCGATCGGGTCGCTGATCGTGGGCGAGGTACTGCTCGCGGTGATCGACGGGGATCCTTCGTCGCAGCGATCGGCCGAGCCGGACTGGCGGCCGACTCTGCCCGCCCGGCAGCCCGGCCGGTTCACGCTGACCGACCTGCTGGCGCCCGCCTGACCGCCCGGGGCGGGGCTATCCTGCCTCCTGATAACGAGGAGGCACCCCGATGTCCTATCCAGAACCCCGCTACACCGGCGAGACCGGCGAGGTCAGCGCCACCTTCCGCCGGGCCGGCCAGCCGGCCGAGCTGCCCTACCGCTCCGGCAACGCCGTGAGCTACCTGGCGACCGGCGCCAGCACGGCCGGGCGTTTCGGTCTTTACCGCTGGGACTTCAGCCCGCAGCCGAGCGGCCCGGCACCGCACTTCCACCGCACGATCTCCGAGTCCTTCTTCATCCTCTCCGGGACCGTGCGCCTCTACGACGGCCGGGAATGGGTGGACGCCAGCGCGGGTGACTTCTCCTACGTCCCGGAGGGCGGTATCCACGCCTTCCGCAACGAGTCCGGCCTGGCGGCGTCCATGCTGATCCTCTTCGCCCCGGGAGCGCCGCGCGAAGAGTACTTCGAGACGCTGGCGCGGCTGGCCGGCAACCCGGCCGCCGACGCCGAGCGAACGGAAGTCGCGCGGCGCCACGACAACATCTGGATCTGACCGCGACGGCCGGCTGACGACGACTGCCAGCTGACGCCGCCCGTCAGCTGACGCCGAGCCGCTCGGCCGCCAGCCTCGTGCCCGTCACCCGGTTGGCGATCTTCTGCCAGGCGGTCTCGCGGGCGAAGTCGGGCGATCCGTGGCTCGGCTTCTCGTCGATGCTGAACGGCGAGAACCCGCAGTCGTCGGTCGAGCCGAGCTGCTCCCTGGGGATGAAGTTGGCCGCCCGGACCAGCGCGTCGCGGACCTCTTCAGGGCTTTCCACCCGCGGGTTCAGCGGGTTGATGACGCCGACGTAGGCCATCTGGGCGACGCCGTTGGCGTCGTCGCGCAGGCTGTCGCCGATCATCTGGTACACCGGGTCCTTGTCCCGCTCGCTCGCCAGCTGGATCAGGAAGTACCCGGCGTTGATGCCGAACATCGACGGCAGCAGGTCGCTGTAGGGCACGTCGGCACTGTGGACCGAGTCCCGGTCGCCGCCGGGGCAGGTGTGGATCCCGATCCTGGTCCGCTCCTCGGCGGTGAACCGGTCCATCACCCGATTGTTCAGCTCGATGAAGTGCGGCAGCATGTTCCGGCCGGTCCACGGGTTGCGGTGGTCGTCGCGGGTGGCCAGCCGCCCCTCGGTGAAGTCCACCGACACCCGCGCCGCCCCGGCCGCGAACGCCTGCCTGATGTCCTTCTCGCACTCGTCGACCAGGTCCGCCTCGAACTCCGCCTGGGTGTAGCCCGGGATCTCCTCGTCCAGCGGGTACAGCAGGGCCAGCATCGACGGCGCGATCACGGCCTGCTTCATCGGCCGGTGCGCCAACGGCAGGGACCGCCTGAGCGTGTCGGCGGCGTAGGTCTTGTACCGGAACGGGCCGCCGGTGAGCCTCGGCAGCTGCCGGCTGTGACCGTCGGCGAAGATGGCGAAGTACTGCCCGCCGGTCCCGGCCAGGTGATCGGCCAGCCCGGTGCCGGCCAGCGTGTCGGTGATCGCGTAGGTGGCGAAGCTCGACCAGCGCTGCTCGCCGTCGGAGATAATCGGCTCGCCGGTCGCCTCCAAGTGCTCGATCGAGTCCGCGACCGCCTTGTCCTGTTCGGCTTCCAGCTCGTCGTGGGTGATCTCCCCCGCGTCGTAGCGGGCGTACGCCTGCTGCAGCCAGCTCGGGCGGGGCAGCGAGCCGACCGGTTCGGTCGGAATTCCGGTCGCGGTCCTCGGATCGTAGTCAGGCATGGCCCTCGGCTCTCCCTAGATCAAACTGCGAGCGCGGCGTTGCGCGGCAGGAGGCGCGACTGGAGCATAAACCCGCAGTGAGAGACGGTCAACGGAAAGTCACGTGGCTATTCCTTCATCGGCGGCCTGGCGCGGCCTTCAGCCCAGTTCCAGATCGGCCAGCTCGCTCCGCGAGACCACCCCGAGCTTCGGGTACGCCTTGTAGAGGTGATGACCGACGGTCCGGGCGCTGAGGAAGAGCTGCGCGGCGATGTCCTTATTGGACAGGCCCTGCGCGGCCAGCCGGACGATCTGCGACTCCTGGGGCGTGAGGCTCGCGGACGGGCCGTGCTCGGCCGCCCGGCCGACGGTCCCGGTGGCGGTCAGCTCCATCTTGGCTCGCTCCGCCCACGGAGCGGCGCCGATCCGTTCGAACGTCTCAAGCGCGACCCGGAGCTGGGCCCGGGCGTCGGCCTTGCGCTTGTCCCGGCGCAGCCACTCGCCGTACAGCAGCTGGGTGCGGGCCACATCGAACGGGCGGGTGTCTTCCTCGTGCAGCGCCAGGGCCGCGCGGAATAGGTCGTCATCGCCGTCGAGCAGCGCCCGGCAGCGGTGCACGAGGGCACTCGTCCAGCCCTGCCCGGTGTTGCGCGACCACGTCTCGAACAGCGCCAGCGGCTCCGACGCCGCGGCCGGCCGGCCGAGCCGTACCGCCGCCTCGACCAGGTCGGGGGTGGACCTGGTAGCCGCGATGTGGAAGAACTTCCGTCCCGCGGCCAGCGTTTCCAGCCGCGCCAGGGCCGACTCGGCCCGGCCGAGGCCGAGATCGAGCAGGCCAAGCGCCGAACTGGTCCAGGGCGTGTTCCAGGCGGGCCGACTCGCCCGGCTGAGCGCCTCGGCGGTCAGCTGCCGGCAGAGCTGCTCGTCGCCGCGCGCCGCCGCCAGCAGCGCGAGCGGCTCGGCGAACGCGTCCACCCAGCGCTGCTGCCCGGTGTCGCGGGCCAGCCGCAGTCCTTCGGCGACGGTGCGCAGTGCCTCCTGGTGACGTCCGCCGTACGCCTGGGCCGACCCGGAGTAGAACAGCGCGGTCGGCAGCCAGCCGATCTGCCCGGCTGACCGCAGGTCCCGGCTCAGCTCGCCGCCGATCTGCTGCGCCGCCTCGTCCTGGCCGAGCAGCAGCGCGAGCCCGCACACCAGCACCAGCTCGGGCACGTTGCCGGCCGCGGCCGCTCTGGCCTCGGCCAGCGCGCCGTTCGGGTCGGACCGGTCGGCGGAGCGTCCGAGGATCGGCGCCACCGCCCGCAGCAGCAGCCGTTCCAGCGGCGTCGGCCGGAGCCGCTCCTCCAACCGGAGCACGCCCTCGGCCAGCTCGTCCTGGCCGGCGTACCAGCCGGCGTGCACCGCCTCGATCAGCAGCCCGCTCGCCTGGTCCTGATCGACCGCCGCGATCAGCTCGCTCGCCGCAAGCAGCCGCCGGTGCGCGACAGCCGGCTCCCCGCGTAGAAACGCCACCGTCGCCTGCACCTGCAGCGCCTGGGCGACCAGCTGGGCCTGGTCCGGCGTCGCCCCGGTCGCGATCAGGGCCAGGCTCTGCCCGGCGAGGGCGGCCGCCTGGTCGAGATCGCCCGATCCGGCGGCGGTCTCGGCCGCCAGCGTCAGCCGCCTGGCCTGGCCGACCGGGTCGGCGCTGAGCTCCGCCGCGCGCTGGTACCAGGCCAGGGCGCCGGTATCGCCACCGCGCTCGCGGGCCTGGCCGGCCGCGCGCTCGAGGGCGGCGGCGATCTCCTCGTCGGGGCCGGCCGCGGCCGCCGCCCGCTGCCAGGCGCGCCGGCCGGCCTGCCCGGGGGCGTCCAGGGCGGCGGCCAGCGCCTGGTGGACCGCGCGCCGCAGCGCCAACCGGGCCGTGTGATGGACCGCCGCCCGGATCAGCGGGTGGCGGAAGGTCAGCGCGCCGCCATTCACCTCGATCAGGCCTGCCTCGCGGGCCGGGTCGAGGTCGGCCAGCGAGGCGCCGAGCGCGCCCGCCGCCAGCAGGATCGGGGCGAGGTCGCCGGCCCCCTCGGCCGCCGCGACCAGCAGCACGGTCCTGGTGGCCTCGGGCAGGCCGGCGAGCTGGCTCTCGAACGCGGCCCGGAGCCGGTCGGTCAGCGGCAGCGGGACCTCCGGCCGCGCGCTTGCCACCACCCGGGGAAGCTCAAGCAGGGCGAGCGGGTTCCCGGCCGCCTCGGCCAGCACCCGGTACCGGGTGCTGGCGGGCAGGCCGTCGGGCAGCAGCTCGGTCGCGGCCTGGGCCGACAGGCCCTTCAGGCCCAGCTCGGGCAGCCCGGCGGCGGCGAAAGCGCCGGTCCTGGCGCACAGCAGCAGCACGATCGACTCGCTGTCGAGCCGCCGGGCGGCGAACAGCAGCGCGTCGGCGCTGGCCCGGTCCAGCCACTGCGCGTCGTCCGCCACGCACAGCAGCGGCTGCTCGGCGGCGAGCTCGGCCAGCAGCGACAGGACCGCGAGCCCGACCAGGAACCGGTCCGGCGGCCCCGCCTGGGCCAGCCCGAGAGCTCCGCGCAGCGCCTCCGCCTGGACGCCGGGAAGCGCGTCGATCCGGTCGAGGGCCGGGCGCAGCAGCAGGTGCAGCCCGGCGAAGGGAAGCTCGGACTCCTCCTCGATTCCGGCCCCGCGGATGACCCGGAAGCCGTCGGCCCGCGCGATCACTTGGCTTACCAGAGCGGTCTTGCCGATGCCGGGGTCGCCGCGCAGCACCAGCGTGCCGCTGGTCCCGTTGCGGGCGTGGTCGAGGAGGTCGCTGAGGGCCGCCAGCTCGGCGTCCCGGCCGTACAACCGCATGTGTCTTATGCAACCCGATCAGGGCCGCGGGAATTACCTATACACGACTGATTCCTCCGTAGGCGGTTTTCCGTAGCGTTCTGACCTGCAGGAACGCAAACCGATGGAGGAACAAGATGAACATCAACGACCTGGTGACCCGGTACCTGGAGACCTGGAACGAGACCGACCCGGCCGCCCGCAGGAAGGCCATCGACGAGCTGTGGGCGCCGGACGGCGTCTACAACGACCCGATCGCGACGGCCGCGGGACGCGACCAGATCGACGCGACCATCGCCGCCGTGCAGGGCCAGTTCGCCGGGCTGGCCTTCACGCTGGCGGGCCCGGTCGACGCGCACGACGACATCGCCCGGTTCACCTGGAACCTCGGCGACGAGCTCGTGGTCGGGTTCGA
>Ga0302235_10001593_pt1 | contig 16846 bp, 17 predicted proteins | sample II_Palsa_N3_3_FD_193577 | JGI IMG/M metagenome (GOLD analysis project Ga0302235, IMG submission 193577) | Peat permafrost microbial communities from Stordalen Mire near Abisko, Sweden - II_Palsa_N3_3 | ecosystem: Environmental > Terrestrial > Soil > Palsa > Peat permafrost | place: Sweden... | reverse complement strand
GACATGATTCGCCCACTCACGCTGCTTGTCCTTGAGCGATCGATCGCGCAGTGTGCCGCATGGCGCCGCTCCGGCCGCGACCTGTCAGTCGCGGTGAACCTATCGGTCCGCAACCTGCTTGACGCAAACCTGCCGTACGAGATCGAGGCGTTGCTGGACGCTTACGGTCTCACGCCTCGGGCGCTGCAACTCGAGGTTACCGAGAGCATGATCATGGCCGACCCAGAGCGCGTGTTGGCGACGGTCGCGCAGCTCAACTTGCTGGGGGTGTGTCTGTCGGTCGATGATTTCGGCACTGGCTTCTCGTCGTTGGCGAATCTCAAACGCCTCCCGATCGACCAGCTCAAGATCGACCGATCCTTCGTGTCCCCGATGCTCGCCGACGAGAGCGACCTGATCATCGTGCGCTCGACGATCAATCTCGGCCACGATCTGGGCCTGCGCGTCGTCGCCGAAGGTGTTGAAGACGCGCAGACGCTCGAGTGTCTAGCAAGACTGGGCTGCGATCTGGCGCAGGGCTTTCATATGAGCAAACCGCTGTCCGCGGACGCGTTCGCCGACTGGATCGCTCGAGCCGACGCGCCGCCGCTACGCAGCGTGGCCGCCTGACGGGCACCCGCCAAACGAAGAAGACGACGGCGGGCGCGCCCATCCCGTGGGTGCTCAATCGGCTGCGGTCGACGGCGCATCTTTGGTTGCGCGCATCACGATCGGTGCGAGCGCGGCGATCGCCAGCGCCCCGACGCCACCGACGGCGAACGCTGCGCGCGGGCCAGCGAGCGCCGCGATCGCGCCCCCGAGCAGGATCCCAGGTCCCGGCGAAGCCTGGAACAGTGAGTCGTTGAGGCTCATCATCAGCGCCATCCAGCGCTGATGCACCCGCTCTTGCAGCGCGGTGCGCACCGCGACCGCCTCGACCCCGTTCCCGACGCCGCCCAGTGCCGAGCCGACGATCGCCAACGCCAGCGACGGAGCGGCCGCCATTATCAGGAAACCGACACCAAGCGCCGCCGAGCTGCACGCGATCAGCCCCATCGCCGGCAACGCTCGCCAACGCGCGTACGCCGCGCTGCCTGCGATTGCGCCGGCACCCCACACGGACAACAGCGCCCCGTAGCCACCAGCACCAGCGTGAAGCGAATGCTGCGCGAACACGACCTCGACCGGTATCGACATTGCGAAGAACACCAGCGCCACGGCCTGGAGCGCCAGTAGCGAGCGAATCATCGCGTCCTTGTTCGCAAGCGCCACCGCGGCTCTGAGCCGGCCCGCGACCAGGTCCTGCGCCGGCAGCGAGCCGGGAAGGCCACCCGTGGTCGCCACCGTGAGGGCGATCGCGACAAAGATGCCGCTGTCGGCTAGGAGCGCGGCGCTTGTGCCACCTGCGAGCACCGTCGCGGCCCCGATCGCCGGGCCGGCCATGATGCAGATCGCGAACGCCGTGTTCATGACCGCATTGCCATCCCGCAGCAGCCCGGCAGGAGCGGTTACGGCGGCCGTGGCGGCGCGCGCGATCGCCCGTGCCGCCAGCGCGACGATCCCGCCGCCCAGCACAAGCGCGAGCACCGGCACCAGCGCAAAGTGGGACGCGACCCAAGTCAGCGCCAGAAACGCAAGCGCCTGGAGCGCATACAGCACCGCCAGTACGCGACGCGCAGCCAGCTGGTCGAGCCTGACCACCAGCGCGGGTGAGATCAACGCCGGAAGGAACTGCGACGATATGAAGAAAGCCGCCGCGCCCAGTGCGCTCCCCGTGCGCCGGTACACGAGCAAAGCCAGCGCGAGCGATCCGATCGACCACGCCAGCTCGTTGAGCGTGTATGCGGTGAGCATACGCCGGTAACTCGGAAGCCTCAGTACAGCTCTCATGAGCGTTCAGTATCTCCCGGTGAGCGCCCGACGCGGAGGCGATCGTGAGGCTCGGCGCGTCAGAGCGTGCCGATCCGGCTGATCGGCCAGTAGGTGAAGAAGGCGACGCCGATGATCCATTGTTGCGGGACCGGCCCCCAGAATCGGCTGTCGTCGGAGTCGCCACGGTTGTCGCCCATCATGTAGTACTCACCAGCCGGAACAGTGATCGTCTTTGAAAACGTACAGTCGTCGGCGATCAGGCAAGGCTGGATGTATGAGCCCTGCTCCTCCACTCCGTTGCGCCACACGTGCCCGTTGGTTATCCGCAGGTGGTCACCCGGCAGGCCGACGACCCGCTTCACGAACGTCTGGCTTGACTGCGCTGGGGTCTCCTGATCGCATGGTGTCGGGTGGCCGGGTCCCTGCGCGTGGTTCTCACAGATCTCTGCGTCCGCTCCAGCCGGCGGGTGGAAGACGACCACGTCACCAATTCCCGGGTGGGTGTCAAGACGGTTGACGAGGATGCGCTGGCCGACCTCGAGGGTCGGAACCATCGATGAAGTCGGGATTCGATACGGCTTGACCACGGTCGCCTGGATCACCAGCGCCACGCCGATCGCGACCACGACCGTCACTGCTAGCTCGGCCGCCTTCCTCACGGCGCTACTGGTTTCTTCTCCCGTGCAACCGTCATCAGCTACCCCGCACGGGCATCATCAGAACCTCACGGAGCCGTCTGAGTCGTGACCCCGCCCGCTGAGCCCGAGAGGCCCGCAACCGACGGCGGAGCAGCGATCAGCAGTGCTAGAACCGCCGCGATGACTACAGCGACGACCCGGACGGAGACCCACGTCTTCAGAGGCGGACGTCCCGCTGCCACGACCAACTCGTCTTCGACTTGGTGGAGGATTGTCATTTCCCCTCCTGCACGCGCACCCGGAGCGCCGCCAGCCCGCGACTAACCCGCTTCCTCACCACCGACTCCGAGCAACGCAACTCACGGGCGATTTCACTGTAATCGCGGTCCTCCAGCACGTGTGCCAGCACGGCCTCACGCTGATCGGGCGACAATCCAGCCAGCAGACACGACGCCTGATCAAGATCCGCCAGCAACTCGATCTCAGACAGTTGGCCGCGCGTCAACTCAACGGCCCTCATCTCGAGTCGACGGCGCGCCCGATCGTCAACCTGGCTGCTCCGCGCGCTGTCCGCAAGCTTGTGATTAGCCACCCCAAACAGCCACGCGACCGGTACGTCGGGAAGCGGTCCACGGCGCCGACAAACGTCGAGCACGACCGCGAACGCCTCCGCACACAGATCCGCGGCCAGCTCGCTACTTCCAGTCCGTCGAACCAGATAGGCAAGCAGACGCCGCTCATGCCGCGCATAGAACACGCCAAAAGCCGCGGCGTCTGTGCGCGAAGCGTCTAACAGACCCTGATCGTCAGCTTCGCCCCATCGTTTCATTACAGACATAGTCGCGCTCCCACCCTCAAGTTGTGACCACGAACCAGCCCGAGCCCCGAGTAACCGCCGGTCACGATGGCGACGAAGTGATGGCCCTAGCGCCGGCGATCGCGGGGGTGCAATGCCACGATTGCACCCGCTATCAGTAACCCGTGGCCAGGTTCTCGAACACCGCCGCGAGCCCCTGGCCGCCGCCGATGCACATCGTCTCGAGGCCGTAGCGGCCACCCCGCCGGCGCAGCTCGCGCAGCAGCGTGGTCATGATCCTCGCGCCCGTGCAGCCGACGGGGTGGCCGAGCGAGATCCCCGACCCGTTCACGTTGACTCGCTCGAATCCGTCGGGCAGCTGCCAGTTGCGCATCACCGCGAGCACCTGCGCCGCGAACGCCTCGTTCAGCTCGATCAGGTCCATGTCCGCGAATCCGAGCCCGGCCCGTGCGAACGCCTTGGCGACCGCCGGCACCGGGCCGATCCCCATCGTCCGCGGCGGCACGCCGGCGGCGCCCCAGCTGATCAGGCGCGCGAACGGCTCCAGGCCGAGCTCGGCGGCGCGCTCGGCGTGGGTGACGATGCAGGCGGCGGCGCCGTCGTTCTGGCCGCTGGCGTTGCCCGCGGTCACGGTCGCGTCCGCATCCTCGGCGAGCATCACCGGCTTGAGCGCCGCGAGGCGCTCGAGGCTAGTGTCGGCGCGCGGGTGCTCGTCGGTGTCGACGATCGTCGACGGGGCGCCGCGCCCGGCGGGCAGCTCGACCGGGACGATCTCCTCGGCGAACGCGCCCCGCTGCTGGGCGGCCACCGCTCGCTCGTGCGATTGCAGCGCCAGCTCGTCCTGCTCCTGGCGCGGGATCGCGTACTCCCGCCTGAGGTTCTCGGCCGTCTCGAGCATCCCACCGGGCACTGGATGGTTGACGCCACCGGCGCTGACGCGGCCGGCCGCCAGGCGATCCTGCAGCTCGATCCCGCCCGCCCGCGCGCCCCAGCGGACCTTCGTCGAGTAGTACTCGACCTGGCTCATGCTCTCCACGCCGCCGGCGATCACGACCTCGGCCGCGCCCGTCTGGACGTACAGGCAGGCGTCGATGATCGCCTGCAGCCCGGCGCCGCAGCGGCGGTCGACCTGCAGGCCGGGTACTTCGACCGGGAGGCCGGCGTCGAGCGCGGCGACGCGACCGATCGCCGGCGCGTCCCCGTTCGGGTTCGCCTGCCCGAGGATCACGTCGTCGATCGCGTCGGCGGCGACCCCGGTCTGCTCGAGCAGCGCCGCGATCACCGTCGAGGCGAGCTTCTGCGCGGGGACGTCGCGCAAGACGCCGCCGAACCCGCCGACGGGCGTCCGCAGGGGCTCGCAGATGACCGCGTCTCGCATGGAGGCGGCACTCTACACTCGCGCTGCGTGCCCGCTTCGATGCTCACCCGCACGGTCGGGCGGGCGGCCTCGCGCGTCCCCGGTCTCCGCCGGCTGCCCGTCATGCGCCTGCTGCTGCTCGGCGAGGTGCTGCTGGTCGCGCGCGCACACATCGAGCGCCTGACGCCAGCCGAGCGCCGTCGCTTCGTCCTGCTGATGCGCGAGGCGCGCGGGCGCCCGAGCACGCTCAGCACGAGCAAGCACGACGAGCTGCAGGCGCTGATCGCCAAGGCCGACCCGAGGGCGTTCGCGGCCGCCACGGCCGACAAGCTCTCCCCGGTGCCGCTGCCGCGGCGGCTCAGTCGTCGCTCGTGACGGCGCCGCTCAGGCGTCGATCGTGACGGCGCCGCTCAGGCGTCGATCGTGATGTGCCCCGGCTGGCTCGCGACCCGATCGATCCAGGCCCGGATCGCCGGGTACGGCTGCAGGTCGAAGCCACCCTCGGCGGCGACGTGCGTGTACGCGTACAGGCTGATGTCGGCGACCGAGTAGCCGTCACCCGCCAGCCAGTCCCTGCCGGCGAGCCCGCGTTCGAGCGCGGCGAGCGCCTTCACCCCGCCGGCCCGCTTGAACGCCCACTGTTCCTCGCTGACGTCGATCCCGAACAGCGTCCAGAAGCGCGCGACCGCGAGATTCGGCTCGATCTCGTACTGCTCGAAGAACTGCCAGCCGAGCGCCCTGGCACGCTCATAGCGATCGCTCGGAAGGTACGGCGTCCCCTCGGCCAGGTAGTCGATGATCGCGTTGGACTCGGCCAGCGGCCGCCCGTCTTCGAGCACGAGCACCGGCACGCGCAGCGCCGGGTTCAGATCGCCGATCACCTCGGGGCGATTCGAGCGGTCGACCACGTCGAGCTCGCGCAGCTCGAGCCCAAAGCCGAGCTGCGCGCAGATCAGGCGGACCTTGTAGCAGTTGCCAGAGACGGCGCTGTTGTAGAGGAGCATGCGTCGGATCCTATGGCGCGGCGGGTGAGCACGACCTGGACGCCGGCGCGCGGGGCGAGCGTGATCGCGCGCAGCTGCGGCGACTCGAGTTCCGGGTTGGCGGCGCGCAGCTCGGTGCGCTCGAGCACGCGCGCCAGCACCAGCCGCATCTCCATCGTCGCGAAGCTGGCGCCGAGGCAGCGGCGGGTCCCGCCGCCGAACGGGAGCCACGTGTACGTGTCGGGCGGCTGCTCGCCGAGGAAGCGCTCGGGCCGGAAGGCGAGCGGCTCGGGGTACAGGTCGGCGCGGCGGTGGATCATCCGGATCGAGGGGTTGATCTCGGTACCGGGCGGGATCATCCACTCGCCGAGCGCGAACGGCGCCTGCTTGACGATCCGCCCGATGACCGGGATCACGGGGCGGACGCGGAGCGCCTCGCGGGCGACGGCGTCCAGGTAGGTGTCGTCGAGCGACGCGGCGCGCGCCAGCGTGGCGGGGTTGTGCAGCAGCAGATCGAACGCCCAGGCCAGGCCGGTCGCGGTCGTCTCGTGCCCCGCAAGCAGGAGGGTCAGCAACTCGTCGCTGATCTCCGCGTCGCTCAACCGGCGCCCGTCCTCGTCGCGCGCCAGCAGCAGCGCTGAGAACACATCGTCGCGCTCGGCGAGCTCGCCCTCGGGCAGGGCGCGGCGGCGTCCGATCTCGGCGCGCAGGAGCTCGTCGACGCGCGCCCGGCGGGCGGCGAGCTGGCTGAGCGGCTGGCGACCGCTGATCCGGTTGCGCAGAATCCGGAAGATCATCTGCACCGAGCGCGGCTGGGCGAGCGGCTCGACCAGCGCCCGCAGTCGCGACGCGAGCTCGGCCTCGGCGGCACCCGGCGCGTAGCCGAAGACGGCTTGGAGGATCACGTGCAGCGTCAGCGACTGCATCCTCGGTAGTAGCGCGAACGACTCGCCGAGCGGCCACGAGTCGATCTCGGCGTCCGTGGCGCGCACCACGACCGACTCGAGCGACTGCATCTGGCGGCCGTGGAAGGCCGGCAGCATCAGCCGTCGGTGGCGCAGGTGCTCGGTCCCGTCGAGCAGCAGGACCGACCGCTCTCCGACGATCGGCGCCAGCAGCGAGTTCGCCTCGCCGGCGTGCAGCGCGGTCCCCGACCCCTGGAAGAGCTCCTTGACGAGCGCCGGCTCGAACACGAGCACGAAGCAGTCATCGAACAGCGTCCTGAACGTGACCGCGCCGCCGTAGCGGCGCCGGCAGTGCTCCAGGAAGCGCGGCCCGCCGAACATGAAGCCGAGCGTCTGCAGCGAGCGCGGCATGCCCGGACCGGGCGGCAGCCTGACTTCAGCGGGGCTCGAGCTCATCCTCGTCAGATGATCGCAGAGCGCTGTCGGCGCCCCGGGGGGTGCCTTCGATCGATGGGCTACCCTGGGAAGCAGAGGTCATGGGATTCCTCCGTACCGCCTCCACGCGCCGGCTGCTGGCCACGATCGCCGGCTTCGTGATCGCCGCGATCGGCTGCACCGCGATCGCCGTGGCGGCCACGAGCGGGGGCCCGGTGCCACCGCCCAAGCCCCTTGCCGACGCGATCCACGACGCGCTCGCGGCGTCGCCGCCGGTCGGGATCAGCGCCCAGATCACGTTCACCAACAACCTGATTGGGTCGAGCGAGATCGTCGGCAGCGATCCGCTGCTGACCGGGGCCGGCGGCCGGCTGTGGCTGACCAAGGGTCACCTCCGGCTCGAGCTTCAGTCGAGTAACGGCGATGCGGAGGTGGTCGCGAGCAAGGACTCGCTGTGGATCTACGACCCGAGCTCGGACACGGTCTACGAGGGCAGCGTCGCGGGCAGCTCGGGAGCCGCCGGTGAGAGCGGCTGGGGGTCGAGCGGCTGGTACTCCTATCCGCCCGCCGATTCGGCCAATCCGGCTGCTCCGATGGTCGCGGCCGAGATCCCGACACTGACGAGCATCCAGAGCGCCCTGAACAGGTTCGCGGCCCACCTCGACGGCCTGACCGCCGTCCCGACCGACGTCGCCGGGCAGCCTGCCTACAGCGTCAGCGTCTCGCCCAAGGACAACGGCAGCCTGCTCGACTCGGTGCAGTACGCATGGGACGCCAACCGTGGCGTGCCGCTGCGCTTCGCCGTCTACGCCAAGGGCGACTCCCACCCGGTGCTGGCGCTCCAGGCGACGTCGATCTCCTACGACGCGGTGTCGCCGTCGGTCTTCCAGATCTCGCCGCCGAGCGGCGCCACGGTCGTCAAGCTCGGCCCGCCCGCGGCGCGCTTGAACGCCCCGCCCCTGAACAGGCACTCGACCGCGGGCGCCGCCCCGTACGAGATCGCGCCGCTCAGCTTCACTCCCGACCAGCCGGCAACGGCTGGCGGCCTCGCGCTGACGGGCGTGCGACGCGTCGGAAGCGACGCCGAGCTGCTCACATACGGGAGCGGCTTGGGCGCGGTGGAGGTGCTCGAGCGCGATGCGAGCAACGCAAAGGGCGCGCCGCCCTCGGGGGGCGAGCAGGGCTCCTCCGACCAAGGCGACGGCACCCTGGCGCTGCCGACGGAGACGATCGACGGGAGCACGGCGACCGAGCTGAGCACCGAGCTCGGCACCGCGCTCGAGTTCACACGCGGCGCGATCAGCTATCTCGTCCTCGGATCGGTCCCGCTCGAGACGGCCAACGCCGTCGCCCGGGCCCTGTGAGCGACGCTCCCCCGATCGAGGTTCGCGGTCTCGTAAAGCGCTACGGCGCGCTGACGGCGGTCGCCGGAGTGGATCTGACCGTCCACCGGGGAGACGTCTACGGCTACCTGGGGCCCAACGGCGCCGGCAAGACGACATCGCTGCGGATGATGCTCGGCCTGATCCGCCCCGACGAGGGGAGCGTGCGGCTGTTCGGCTCCGACCCGCAGCTCAGCGTCGAAGCGCTCGACGGCGTCGCCGGTTTCGTCGAGGCGCCGGCCTTCTACCCGTACATGTCCGGACGGCGCAACCTCGAGCTGCTGGCGGCATACGACGGCGCGGACGCGACGTCCAGGATCGACTCGGCGCTGCGCGCGGTCGAGCTCGAGGGCCGCGACGCCGACCGGGTGGGCGGCTACTCGCATGGGATGCGCCAGCGCCTCGGGATCGCCGCCGCCCTGTTGCGCAACCCGCGGCTGCTGCTGCTCGACGAGCCGGCGACCGGACTGGACCCGGCCGGCATGCGCGACATGCGGATGCTGATCCGGCGGCTCGCCGGCGAGGGGATCACGGTGCTCCTGTCGAGCCATCTGCTGGGCGAGGTGGAGGAGGTGTGCAACCGCGTCGCGATCGTCCGCGGCGGGCGGCTCGTGTATGAGGGCGAGATCGATGCGATCTCGCGAGGCGCGGGCCGCATCGTCTACCGGCTGGCGACGACCGACGACGAGCGCGCGCGCCGGGTGCTCGAGGCCCAGCCCGGGATCGGCTCGCCAACCGTCGAGCACGGGAAGCTCGTGTTCACCGCGGACGAGGCGAGCGCCGCCGAGCTGTCGCGCTCGCTGGTCGAGGCAGGCGCACTGATCCGCGAACTGGCGCCGCAGACCGTCACCCTCGAGGACCTGTTCTTCGAGCTGACCGAGGGCGAGCAGCGGGCCGGGGGGCAGGATCCGCCCGGCACGGTCGAGCCGCCGCCTCCGGCGCCGGCGCAGGTCGCGGGATGAGCGCCACGGCCGCGTCGGTCGCCGCACCCCGGGACGTCCGGCGCCCCGGCGTCGCGACCGTCTACCGCTGGGAGCTCACCAAGCTCCGCTACCAGCGTCGCACGTATCTCGGGCTCGGCGCCGCGGCGCTCGTGCCGATCCTGTTCACGCTCGCGATCCACTTCCACCACGGCCGCCGGCGCGGCGACTTCGCCTTTTCGAACTACCTGTCGCGCAGCGGGCTGGCGGAGCCGCTCGTGATCCTCCTGTTCGGAGCGATCTGGATGTTCCCCCTGATCGTGGCGCTCGTGGCGGGCGACATCTTCGCCTCCGAGGACCAAAACGGCACGCTCAAGACGATCTTCACGCGCTCGCTCGAGCGCCACCAGATCTTCGCGGGCAAGACGCTGGTCGCGCTCACCTACGCGGTCGTGGCGATCCTGCTCGACGGCACCGTCGCGGTCGTCGCCGGCAGCCTCCAGTCCGGTTTCAACTCGCTCCAGAGCCTGTCGGGAACGATCGTCTCGGCACCGAAGGGACTCGAGCTCGTGTACGTCAGCCTGCTGATCTACCTGATCCCGATCGCGGCGATCGTCTGCATCGGCCTGCTCCTGTCGACGGTCACGCGCAACAGCGCCGCCGCCGTCGTCGGCACGCTGATGATCTCGCTGCTGATCCAGCTGATCGGCATCCTCCCGGGGCTGAGCGGGTTGACGCCGTACCTGCTGAGCACGCAGTTCAACGCGTGGCAGGGGCTGCTTCGGACCCCGATCGATTGGATTCCGATCGTGCGGGCTGCCTGGGTGTGCGCGCTGTACGGCGTCCCGGCGCTGTTCGCGGCGCTCGTCGTGTTCCTGCGGCGAGACGTCGCCGGCGGCTGACCCGGCGACTCCGGGCGACCACGGGCGACCACGGGCGACTCCGGGCGACTTGCAGCGTGTCAGGCGCCGGCAACGAGCTGCTCGAGCTGCTCGGCCGACATCGGGCGCGACAGCAGGAAGCCCTGCGCTGAGTCGCACCCGAGCGAGCGCAATCCGATCAGCTGCTGGGCCGTTTCGACGCCCTCGGCAATCACGGTCATCCCGAGCGCGTGCCCCAGCTCGACGACCGCGGCCACCATCGATCTGTCGCCGGCCGTGCTGTCGAGCTCGCCGACGAAGCTCGGGGCGATCTTGAGCTGGTCCGCGCCGAGGCTGCGGATGCTGTTCAGGGGGGCCGCGCCGGTGCCGTAGTCGTCGATCGCGACGCGGATCCCGCCCGCCTTGAGGACGCGGCTAGCCTCGATCACCGCAGCGGGCGACTGGCTGACCGTCTTCTCGGCGATGTCGACGCACACGCTGCCCGGCGCGAGTCCGGCGGCGGCGACCGCGGCGAGCGCGGCCGCGAGCTCGGGCGCGGCGAGCTGGATCGGCGAGACGTTGATCGAGACTGTCAGGTCTGAACGCGAGGCCTGCAGCCGCGCGAGCAGCCCGAGCGACTGGCCGAGGACGAACTGCCCGATCGTCGTGGTCAGGCCAATCCGGTCGGCGATCGGGATGAACACTCCCGGCGCAATCAGCCCACGTTCGGGATGCTGCCAGCGGACCAGCGCCTCGAAGCCAAGGACCCGATCGTGCTCGCCCAGCTCGTACTGCGGCTGGTAGAGGACCTTCAGCTCCGAGCGATCGAGCGCGTGTCGTAGTTCCTCGGCGAGGCCCGCGAGCGGGTCGGGCGGGAGCTCCGGGGGGAGCTCCGGGGGGAGCTCCGGGGGGACCTTCGGTAGGCCCGCGCTCGGGGTGGCGGGGCGACTCGCCGGCTGGGCGATCGGGTCCCTGCCGCTCGCCGGCTCCATGCCGCTCGCCGGCTCCCCGATCGGCTCGCTGCGGCTCGCTGGCTGAGCGACGGGCTCGCTGCCTGCCGGCGCGGACTCGCTGCTGCTCCCGTTCTGGCCGTTGTCGCGCTGCTCCTCGATGACCGTCGCTTCCTCGGCCTGGCTCTCGTCGTCTTCGACGACGGTTGCCTCGCCACCGCCGCGTCGCTTTGCCTGGTACATCGCCGCATCGGCCTCGGCGAGCAGCGCCTCCGGTGAGATCGCGGGACCGCTGGTCGTCGCCACTCCGATCGAGACGGCGAGGTCGTAGCGATCGTCGCCGACCCCGATCGGCACGTTGGCCGCGTGCCGGACCCGCTCGGCGATCGCCAGCGCCTCCTCCGGGTTCGACAGGTCCTCGAACAGGAACGTGAATTCGTCGCCCCCGAAGCGGGCGACCGTGTCCATCGGGCGCAGCACCGTGTGCAGGCGGCCAGCAAGCGCGCTCAGAACCCGATCGCCGGCCGCGTGCCCGAACGTGTCGTTGATCACCTTGAAGTGGTCTACGTCGAGGAACAGCACACCCGTGACCGCACCGGTCCGGCGCGTGCGTTCGAGCGCCACGCCGAGGCGATCGAGGAACAGCGTCCGGTTCGGCAGGCCCGTCAGCGGGTCCTGGAGCGCCCGCTGCGCGACATGCTCATGTGAGCGCTTGCGCTCGATCGCGTGCCGCAGCGCACAGCGCAGCGACGACGCGCTCATGTGCGCCTTGGCGAGGACGTCCTGAGCGCCCGCGCGCAGCGCCACCAGCGCCGCGCCGTCCGAGTAGTCCGACGACAGCACGACGACGGGCACGTCGGGCGCCAGCGCGCGCAGCCGCTCCAGCGAGACGTTCTGCTCGGAGCCGCCGAGCAGCACCGCTGAGACGCCGCCGGCGATCAACTGCGGGCTGACATCGTCGACCTGCTGCGCGATCGTGAACGACAGACCGCCGCTCCAGCTCAGCGTCAGCATCCCGTCGATCACGGCTGACACGTCCCGGTCCCGCTCGATCAGGAGCAGGTGTGTGCTGTCATCTCTAGTCATCCCCCGAAGTCTCCGCCTTGCGTTTCCGCTTTGCGGTCAGCGCACCAGAACTTCCCCTACCCCCGCTATGACTTCCTAACCAGACGAGCCGACCCTTACGTTTCGCGGGAGTTTATCCGTGATTGCCCGATGTCCAAGTTCCGGTGGAACAAAATTCCTGTCTCTGAACGAACAGGCGGTCGTGTGCATTCGGATCGCGCTCTTACCGCCCTCTCATGATCTCCAGGGAGAATTCCCGCCAGATGCGATTGGCTCGACATCCTCAGCCCTCCCGCGTCGCCCGCGCGGTGCGCGAGCGAGACGCCGCGATCGCGCGTCTGCGCCGTGCCCGCGTCGCCGCGATCGGTGGCGCCGGGGTCCTCAGCCTCGCGTTCGCCGCGCTGGCGCAAGCGCTCGCCCCGGGCCGGAGGGTCAACTCGCGATCCTCCACGCAGCCACCCGCCAAGGTCTCGGGCGCGACACGATCGACGGGCGACGACGTCGCGGCTCCGCCGTCGGGTGCCGCCCCCAACGCGCCCGCCGAACCGCCCAGCGCCCCGCAGTCCGGCTCCTCGCCGCCGGTTCAGTCGGCGCCGCCGGTAATCGTCGGCGGCTCCTGATCCAATGAGCGCCGAGGCGGGCAGGGCCGACTTCCCGCTGTGGGGCGGGCACGCGGTGGTGCTCGCGACCGACGCCGATGCGCTCTCGCACGCCGTCGCCGCCGTCCGCCGCGTCGTCGACGAGTTCGACGCAGCCTGCTCGAGCTTCCGCGAGGACTCGGAGCTGGCCGTGGTGAACGCCGCCGGCGGCCGCGCGGTGGCGGTTGGGCCGGTGCTGATCGAGGCCGTGGCGGCGGCGCTGCGGGGTGCCCGGGTCACCGACGGCGATCTCGACCCGACGGTTGGCGAGGCGCTTATCGCATACGGGTTCATGCCGCCCGCCGGCGGCACCGCCGGCGCCGGCGGACGAGCGCAGTTCCGGCTCGAGGCAGTGCCAGGCTGGCGCACGGTCGCGCTCGACGCGGACGCCGGCACGATCGAGCTCGCCCGTGGGGTCCGGCTCGACCTCGGCGCGACTGCCAAGGCGCTGGCCGCGGACCGAGCCGCGGCGGCCGCGCACGACGCCGCCGCGCCCGCCGGAGTGCTCGTCAGCCTGAGCGGGGACCTCGCAATCGCCGGCACACCGCCGGCGGGCGGGTGGCGCGTCCGCGTCACCGACGACCATCGCTCGGAGCTCACCGTCCCAGGCCAGTGGATCGAACTGCGCAGCGGCGGCCTCGCGACCTCCAGCACGACAGTCCAGGTCCGCCGCCACGCCGAGCGCGTCAACCACCATCTGATCGATCCGGCGACCGGCGCCCCGGCCGCCGTCTACTACCGCACCGCCAGCGTCGCAGCCGCTTCGTGCCTGGACGCGAACATCGCGTCCACGACCGCCATCATCCGCGGCCCCCGCGCCGCCGAGTGGCTCTCGGGCCTCGGCCTCCCGAGTCGGCTGGTGCGCGCCGACGGGACCGTGCAGCACCTCGCCGGATGGCCGTCCGGCGCGGAGGATCTGCCGGTGCCGCCGACGATCGCGGGTCTGGCGTGACCCCGGCGATCGCCTCCGCCGCACTCGGACAGTCCTACTGGTACCTGACGCGCGGCACCGGCATCGTCGCGCTGCTGCTGCTGACAGCGGTCATGGTGATCGGGATCCTCGGTCCGCTGCGCGTGTCGCTGGCGCCGATCTGGCCGCGGTTCGCGCTCGACGCGATGCACCGCGACCTGTCGATGATCGCGGTCGCGATGATCGTCATCCACGTGGTCACGAGCGTGCTCGACGGGTTCGCGCCGATCCACCTGATCGACGCGATCGTCCCCTTCCAGTCGGCCTACCGGCCGCTGTGGCTGGGTCTCGGAACGATCGCGTTCGACCTGATGCTCGCGGTGATCTTCACGAGCCTCGTGCGGAGGCGGCTCGGCTACGGCATCTGGCGGCTCGTGCACTGGCTCGCGTACGCGAGCTGGCCACTCGCCGTCGCGCACGGCATCGGCACGGGCAGCGACTCCGAGGAGGCGTGGGCGCTGGCGGTCACGTTCGCGTGCGTCGTGCTGGTCGCGCTCGCCACGTTCGTTCGGGTGATCCGCGCCGAGCGGATCGGCGAGAACCAGCGGACGGCCGCGATCGCGCTCGTCGCCGCGGTGCCGGTCGCGCTCGGCGTGTTCACCTTCGAGGGCCCCTTGTCGCCGAACTGGGCCCGCCGCGCCGGCACCCCGATGCAGCTGCTGGCGCCGGACACAACGCCCGCCGCAGTGAGCGGCCGATGAGCGCGCTCGAGGGACTGCCCCGCATCCTCGCCGGGCTCGATCCCGGCGGCGCTCCGATGAGCGCGGCACGGCACGAGCGAGTGCACGGGCCGCTGCCGGAGCCGCGGGACCTGATCTCGATCGTCGAGCGCAGCGGCCTGCGCGGCCGCGGCGGCGCAGGCTTTCCGACGGCGATCAAGCTCCGCTCGGTCGCCGGCCGCCGGGATCCGTACGTGATCGTCAACGGCTCCGAAACCGAGCCCGCGAGCGCCAAGGACGCGCTGCTGCTCGAGCGGCTGCCCCACCTGGTCCTTGACGGCGCGATCCTCGCCGCCGAGGCCGTCGGCGCCCGCGAGGTGATCGTCGCCGCGCGCGAGACGGCGGTCCGAGCGACGCTGTCGCTCGAGGGGGCGATCGCCGAGCGCACCTCCCGCCGGCTGCCGATGCGGCTCCATCTCGGGCCCGGCGGCTACGTCTCCGGAGAGGAGTCGGCGGTCGTGCACGCGGTGGGCGGCGGCCCCGCGAAGCCCACGTTCGTGCCGCCGCGGCCGTTCGAGCGCGGCCTGCGCGGGCGTCCGACGCTGATCCAGAACGCCGAGACACTCGCTCAGCTCGCGCTGATCGCCCGCCACGGCGCGGCCTGGTTCCGCGAGCTCGGCACGTCTGAGGATCCGGGCTCGATGCTCGTGACGCTGTCGGGCGCGCTCGAGCTCCCCGGCGTCTACGAGCTCGCCTACGGGACGGCGATCAAGGATCTGTTCGCCGCCGCCGGCGGGAGCCGGGAGCCGATCCAGGCCGTGCTGATCGGCGGCTACTTCGGAACCTGGATCCCCCACAACCTCATCGGAGCGGTGTCTCTGACCCGCGACTCGTTGCGCCGGGCCGGATGCTCGCTCGGCGCCGGGGTCGTGGTCGCGCTCGGCGAGAGCGCCTGCGGCCTGCACGAGAGCGCGCGGATCACCGCCTGGTTGGCGGCGCAGTCGGCCGGTCAGTGCGGGCCGTGCGTGTACGGGCTGGAGGCGATCGCCGGCGCGTTCGCGCGAATCGCGCGCGGGACCCCCGAGCGCGGCGAGCTCGAGCGGCTGCAGCGCTGGTGCTCGGAGGTTCGTGGGCGCGGCGCCTGCCATCACCCCAACGGCGTGATCGGGTTCGTCCAGAGCTCGCTCGAGACGTTCGCCGACGAGATCCCGAGGCACCGTGCGGGCGGCTGCGGGCGGCGCCCGGTGGGGCTGCCGCTCGGCCCGCGCGCCGGGGACGCCGCCCTGAGCTGATGGCCAGACGGATCCGCGTCAACCCGATCGCGTGCGACGCCCACGGGCTCTGCGCCGAGTTGCTGCCCGAGCTGATCCGGCTCGACGATTGGGGCTATCCGATCATCGAGGTGGAGCTTGTGCCCGCCGACCTGTCACGGCTCGCGAACCGGGCGGTGGACGCCTGCCCGACGCTGGCGCTGCTGCTCGAGGACGTCCCCGACTGACGCGCTACGCCGCGGGCGGGAGCGGCTCGGGCGGCGGGCCGTCGCGGTCGTTCGCCGGCCCGCGCAGCGGCAATTGGTACCAGGCGACATCGCGCCAGGCGCCGGCCTTCCAGCCGATCCGGCGGTAGACGCCGACCTGCTGGAAGCCGAACGATTCGTGCAGGCCGACGCTGGCGGGGTTCGGCAACGTGATCCCGGCGCATGCCATCCAGAATCCCTGCGCGGTCAGCGCCGCCAGCAGATCGGTGTACAGCGCCCGGCCGATCCCCCGGCCGCGCGCAGACTCGGCGAGGTAGACGCTGACGTCCGCGGCCCAGCGGTAGCCGCGCCGCTCGCGGTGGGGCGAACCGTAGGCAAAGCCGACCGCGCCGTCGCCATCGTCGGCGACCAGGTACGGGTGCGTCCGCGACAGCCGCTCGATCCGCTCGGCGAACTCCGCGGTGGCCGGCACCTGCTCCTCCATGGACACTTCCGTATCGGCCACGAACGGCGCGTAAATCGACGCGCACGCTTGCGCGTCGCGATCCGGATCGGCTGCGCGGATGATCACGGGCGGCACTGTACGGGCCCGCCCGCTGACCGGCTGGGCGGGCCCTGACCGGTACGCTCGCGCGGGATGACGGCCTGTGGGCTGAGCAGTTGCCGGATGCCGTAGTCGTCGGCGCCGGGCCGAACGGGCTGGCGGCGGCGATCGAGCTCGCGCGCGCGGGCCGCTCGGTGCTGGTGCTCGAGCGGGCCGGTGTGGTCGGAGGCGGTACCCGTACGGCCGAGCTGACCCTGCCCGGCTTCAGGCACGACGTCTGCTCGGCGATCCATCCGCTCGCCGCGGGGTCTCCGTTCCTGCGCTCGCTGGCACTGCATCGGTTCGGCCTGGAGCTGCTCGAGCCACCGGTGCAGGCCGCTCACCCACTCGACGAC
>Ga0302235_10001591_pt1 | contig 16857 bp, 14 predicted proteins | sample II_Palsa_N3_3_FD_193577 | JGI IMG/M metagenome (GOLD analysis project Ga0302235, IMG submission 193577) | Peat permafrost microbial communities from Stordalen Mire near Abisko, Sweden - II_Palsa_N3_3 | ecosystem: Environmental > Terrestrial > Soil > Palsa > Peat permafrost | place: Sweden... | reverse complement strand
GAGCAGCGCCTGGCAGGCGCCGGCGCTGACGAACATCCCGAGCCCGCGGCGCTTCTCGATCAGCTGTTCATCGACCAGCTGCTGATAGCCCTTGAGCACGGTGATCGGGTTGAGCCGGAACTCGGCCGCCACCTGGCGCACCGAGGGCAGCGCATCACCATCGCGCAGCTCGCCCTCGAGGATCATCGCGACCACCCGATCCCGCAGCTGGCGGTAGATCGGCTGCCCGCTATCCCATTGCGTGTCGTTCATCGGGAGCTCATCTGCAGCTGGCCTCTAACGATCGGGCGCGCCGGCAGGGCGTTGGCCCGCCGCGGGCGGCGACTGTAGCAGAGGCCTTGGCGCTGATTGGTCAGTCAACTGAAGGCCCGTTAAGGCCCACGGCGCTAGCCGGCCTGCGTGGGCACGAGGCAGACCTGAGCCAGCTGCGCGGTGCGGGCGTGGCCCGGGGCACTCGCAACGCTGACGCTGTGGGCCAGCGTGACGGTCAGGATCACGGCCAGGATCGAGCTGATCAGCAGCTTGAGGGCGGACTGGGGGGCACTGTTCATGACATTCTCCTTGGGTTGACGACCCGATCGGCGGCGTGCTTCTCGGTGTCGTTATGGTGTTGTATCTAACTACAACACTACATGGGTGTCAAGGGATCGTTATTTCGCCCATTGCCCCGTTCAAAAACCCCCTTAGAATCAGCGGCCTCTTTTGTTACCCCGCCCCGCAGGAGCCGCCATGAAGCAGCCCGTCAACGTGACCATCACCGGAGCCGCAGGCCAGATTGGCTACGCACTGGCTTTCCGTGTCGCCTCCGGGCAGATGCTGGGTGCGGATCAGCCGATCAACCTGCATCTGCTGGAAGTCACACCGGCGCTGCCCACGCTCCAGGGCGTGGTGATGGAACTGCTCGACTGCGCCTTCCCGACCATCAACCAGATCGTGGCCAGTGATGATGCGAAGGTGGCCTTCCGTGACTGCCAGGCAGCGATGCTGGTCGGTGCGCGCCCGCGGGGTCCTGGCATGGAGCGCAAGGATCTGCTGCTCGCGAACGCGCAGATCTTCTCGGCGCAGGGCAAGGCGATGAATGAAGTGGCGGCGCGCAACGTGCGCGTGCTGGTGGTCGGGAATCCAGCCAACACCAACGCGCTGATCGCGCGCAGCAACGCGCCCTCGCTCCCGGCGCGCAATTTCACCGCGATGACGCGCCTGGATCACAACCGCTCGCTCTCGCAGCTGGCGGTCAAGACCGGCACGCATGTGAATGACATCCGCCGCGTGACGGTCTGGGGCAATCACTCCTCGACGCAGTATCCTGATATCAGCCACTGCCTGATTGGCGGGCGCGCAGCCAAGGGCCTCGTAGATCAGAAATGGGTGGAAGAGTATTTCATCCCGACGGTGCAGCAGCGTGGTGCCGCGGTCATCAAGGCGCGCGGCTCCTCTTCGGCCGCCTCGGCCGCCTCGGCCGCGCTCGATCACATGCGCACCTGGTTCCTCGGCACCACCGAGGGGGACTGGACCAGCATGGCGGTGCCCTCGGAAGGCAGCTACGGCATCAAGGAAGGCCTGATCTATTCCTACCCGGTGACCTGCCGCAACGGCGACTACAGCATCGTGCAGGGCCTTTCGATCGATGAATTCAGCCGCAAGCGCATGGACCTGACCGAAGCGGAGCTGCGTGAAGAGCGCGAGGGCGTGAAGGAACTGCTCGCCTGAAGGCTGCGGCGAGTGCAAGCCCGCGCGGCGGGCACGGACGCGGCAGCGGGTGTTGGTTTGCCTGGGATTGCCTTGGTTAGCATTGGTGGGCCCTGAAGCGGCCCGGAGTTGGACATGCTCGGTGCCCTGATCACGATCCTGTTTCTCGTGGTGGTGATCTACCTCGCCTACCGGCGGCTGGGACTGTTCATCTACACGCTCGCCTTCTCGGTGCTGCTGCTGGCCTATGTGCTGGCCGGCAACCCGGCCGAACTGTGGAAGGGCGTGCTGACCCTGGCGCTCGCGTTCCTCTGGCTGCTGAACGTACGCCCGCTGCGTATCGCAATGATCAGCCGCCCGTTCATGAAGGGTTACCGGCGCCTGCTGCCCTCGATGTCACGTACCGAGCGCGAAGCGCTCGAGGCCGGCACGGTCTGGTGGGATGGGGAGCTGTTCACCGGCAATCCCGACTGGAGCAAGCTGCGCTCGCTGGCACCGGCCAGGCTCACGGCCGAGGAGCAGGCGTTCCTTGACGGGCCGTGCGAGGAGCTGTGCGGGCTGCTGGATGATTTTGATATCACGCACCGGCGCGCGGATCTGCCGCCCGAGGTCTGGGCCTTCCTCAAGAGCCGCGGCTTCTTCGCGATGATCATCCCCAAGCACTACGGCGGCCTGCAGTTTTCGGCCTACGCGCACAGCTGCGTGCTGGTGAAGCTCGCCGGACGCAGCGTCACCTGCGCCTCGACGGTCGCCGTGCCCAACTCGCTAGGTCCTGCCGAACTGCTGGTGCACTACGGGACCGAAGCACAGAAGGATCATTATCTGCCGCGCCTGGCGCGCGGTGAGGACGTGCCCTGCTTTGCCCTCACCGGCCCGCGCGTCGGCTCGGATGCCGCGGCCATACCCGATACCGGCATCGTCTGCCGCGGCAGCTGGCAGGGCGAGCAGGTCATTGGCCTGAAGCTCAACTTCTCCAAGCGCTACATCACCCTCGCCCCGGTCGCGACCGTGGTCGGGCTTGCCTTCCGGATGTACGACCCCGAGCAGCTGCTCGGGACGCAGGCGGATCTGGGCATCACCTGCGCGCTGATCCCGCGCGACACCGCTGGGCTCGAGATTGGCCTGCGCCACTTTCCGCTCAATATTCCGTTCCAGAACGGACCGCTCAGAGGCCACGATGTGTTCGTGCCGCTCGATTGCATCATCGGCGGACCGAAGATGGCGGGCCAGGGCTGGCGCATGCTGGTCGAGCAGCTCTCGGTCGGGCGCTGCATCTCGCTGCCTTCGAATGCCACCGGCGGTGCCAAGGCTGCGATCTTCGCCACCGGCGCCTATGCGCGCATCCGGCGCCAGTTCAACACGCCGGTCGGGCGCTTCGAGGGCGTCGAGCAGGTGATCGCGCGCATGGTGGGGCTGACCTACACGATGGATGCCGCACGCAGCGTCACCACCGCGGCGATCGATGCCGGCGCGCGCCCGGCGGTGCCGGCCGGGATCCTCAAGTACCACGTCACGGAACTGGCGCGGCGCGTCGCGGACGATGCGATGGACGTGCATGGTGGCAAGGGCATCTGCCTTGGGCCGCGCAACTATCTGGGCCGCGGCTACCAGTCGATCCCGATCGCGATCACCGTCGAGGGCGCGAACATCCTCACCCGCAGCCTGATCATCTTCGGGCAGGGCGCGATCCGCTGTCATCCCTTCGTGCTGCGCGAGATGAACGCGGCCCGCAATCCTGATCGCAAGCAGGGCCTGAAGGAATTCGATGCGGCGCTCTTCGCGCACATCGGCTTCGCGCTATCCAACGCCGTGCGCTCGCTGGTCATGGCCCTGACCTTCGCGCGTTTCAGCAAGGCACCGGATACCGGGCCGACGCGGCGTTACTACCAGCACATCCAGCGCTTCAGTGCCTCCTTCGCATTCGCCACCGATGTCACGATGCTGGTCTTCGGCGGCTACCTGAAGAAGAAGGAGAGCATCTCGGCACGCTTAGGCGATGTGCTCTCGGCGATGTACCTGGCCTCGATGGTGCTCAAGCACCACGAGGATCAGGGCCAGCCGCCCGAGGATCTGCCGGTGGTCGAGTGGGCCTGCCGCCAACTGCTCTACCAGGCCCAGGAGCAGCTGCACAGCGTTCTGCGCAACTTCCCCAAGCGCTGGCGCTGGGTCGCATGGCTGATGCGGGTGCTGATTTTCCCGCGCGGCCTGACCTATTTCGCGCCGGGCGACCGGCTCGGCCGCGCGCTCGCCGACCTGGTGATGACCCCGGGTGCGGCGCGCGATCGCCTGAGCCTCGGGGTCTACCGCGCCGTGGAAGCGGGCAATCCCTTCGGTCTGCTGCAGCAGGCGCTCGAGCTCACGCCCGCTGCCGAAGCGATCGAGAAGAAGATGCGCATCGAGGGTGTGAAGAGCGGGCGCATCACGAGCCTCGATCTGCCGCGCCAGATCGATGAGGCACTCGCGCTTGCGATCATCAGCGCCGAGGAGGCTGCCTTCCTCAAGGACTACGATGCCAAGGTGATGAACCTGATCAACGTCGATGAGTTCACGAGCGCCGAACTGGCGCATCAGCCTGCCTGAAGCGGATGCCGCAAGCTTATGTACCGCGCCTACTTCGGACTTGCTGAGAAACCCTTCTCGATCACCCCCGATCCGCGCTACCTCTACCTCAGTACGCGCCACGCCGAGGCGCTCGCGCACCTGCTCTACGGCATCAACGAAGCGGCCGGCTTCATCCAGCTGACCGGCGAGGTCGGCACCGGCAAGACCACGATGGTGCGCTCGCTCCTGGCGCGCGCGCCGCAGAATGTCGAGATCGCGCTGATCATCAACCCGCGCCTGAGCCCGGCCGAGTTCCTGCGCACGATCTGCGAAGAGCTGCATGTGGAGGTGCCCCCGACCGAGGCGGGCAGCACCAAGACGCTGGTCGATGCCCTGAACACGCACCTGCTGCTGACGCACGCGCAGGGGCGGCGCATCGTGCTGATCGTCGATGAGGCGCAGAACCTCACCCCCGAGGTGCTCGAGCAGGTGCGGCTGCTGACCAATCTTGAAACCGAATCGCAAAAACTGCTGCAGATCATCCTGATCGGGCAGCCCGAGCTGCGCGAGCTGCTCGATCGCAACGATCTGCGGCAGCTGGCCCAGCGCATCACGGCGCGCTTTCACCTCGAGCCCCTGGCACGCAATGAGACCGGGATCTATGTGCGCCACCGGCTGCGCACCGCCGGCACCAGCGCCGAGATCTTCACGCCCGCGGCTTTGCGCGAAGTGCATCGCTTAAGCCGTGGCGTGCCACGGCTGATCAATGTGATTTGTGATCGGGCGCTGCTGGGCGCCTACACCGCCGAGCGCTCGCGCGTCACGCCGCGCCTGGTGCGGCGCGCGGCCAGCGAGGTCTTCGATCGCACGCTCTTTAGTCCGTGGCTGGCGCGTTCGGCTGCGGCACTGGTACTGCTGCTGATCGCCGGGGGTCTCTACGCGTTCTGGCGCATCGCGCCGTGGAAACACCCGGTGGCGCCACCCCCGGTCCTCGCGCCGGTGATCGTGCCGCCACCGGCCCCGCCGACACTTGGTGAGCTGCTGGCCCGCAACCCGGACCTGGACGGCGCCGACAGCGCCTTTGGCGCGCTGCTGATGCTGTGGGGCGCACAGTCCAGCGGTGCGGCCGATCACTGTGCCGAGGCCGCGCAGCAGGCGCTCGCCTGCACCGAGGGTCACGGCACGCTGGCCGAGCTGCACGAGCTGAACCGACCGGCGCTGCTCAAGCTCACCGATGCGGCCGGCGCCACCCACGAAGTGCTGCTGACGGGCATCGATGCCCAGCACGCCCAACTTCGCATCGGTGCGCTGCCGGCCGAGGTCAGCATCGCGGATCTGTCGGGCTACTGGTTCGGGGAATGGCTGGTGCTGTGGAAGCCGAGCATCCAGCCGATCGTGCAGCTCCATGTGGGCATGCGCGGTCGCGGCGTGCAGCAGCTGCGCGCGGCACTGGATCGCTGGAGCGGCACGGCACCAGCGACGAGTGCGAGCACCGAGTTTGACCAGGATCTGGCGCACGAGGTCGAGACCTTCCAGCGCGCCCACCACCTGGTCGTCGATGGCATTGCCGGGATCGAGACCCAGATGCTGCTCGATGCGGCGCTGCCCGCAGCGGGCTCCCCACTGCTCACCGGCTCGCTGCCGGGCAGGAGCTGAGGCGCGATGTCCTTCATACTCGATGCGCTGCGTAAATCCGAGGCCGAGCGGCAACGCCAGGATGGCCCGACACTGCTTGAGATGCGCCCCTCGCGGCCGCAGCGACGCATGCCAGTGTGGGTCATTGGCCTCGGCATCCTGCTGCTGGTGAATATCGCGGTGGTGCTGTGGTTCCTGTTGCCCACGCGCCAGTATGCGGTAGAAGTGCGCATTGCGGCTCCGGCCAGCAGCGCACCGCTCCCGGCGCCCAGCGCAGCGATGCCAGCGCCGCGGGCCCCGGCGCCAGCCACTCCGCCAGTGAGCGCCAGCACGCCGCCGCCGGCGCCGCTGCTTGCGCCCGGTGCCACTGCAGCGGCGACTGTGACACCGCCAGCGGCCGTGAGCGTGCCGCCAGCGGCGCCGCGCGCATCAGCGCCGGCGGCTTCGAAGCCTGCCAGGCCGCAGCTTGCGCCGAGCGATGTGGCAGCGAATCTGCCCGATTATTCGCGCGTGTCCGCGGGTATGCCACCACTGCGCCTGGATCTGCATTCCTATTCGGAGCAGCCGCAGCAGCGCTATGCGCTGATCAATATGCACAAGGTGCAGGAGGGCGACACGCTGCCCGAGGGTCCGCGGGTGCTGCACATCCTTCCCGATGGCGTGGTGCTCTCCTACCAGGGCACCGAGTTCGTACTCGGGCGCAACTGATCAGGGGCCCTGCGCTTTGAGCAGACTCGAGAGCTCAAAGGCCGGATCGGCCGCCTGCGCCGGGAGCGGTGAGATGCCGTTATCAAGGAGCTTGCGCGCTACCATGTGATCGCCAATGCGGCTCAAGGAGTCGACCGCGATCAGGCGGCCGCTACGGTAGTAGAAGGCCGAGAAGGCGGGCTTTTCCAGATCCCCGCGCGTGATGATCTGATCATAGCCGTGGCTCAAGCCGACCATCTGCAGCTTCACATCGTACTGATCCGACCAGAACCAGGGCGTCGCGGTGAAGGGCCGCTCGCGCCCGAGCAGTGCCGCGGCCGCCGACTTGCCCTGCTCGATCGCGTTGTGCACCGACTCCAGGCGCAGCAGCGTCCCATCAGCCAGGCGGCGTGCCGTGCAATCCCCGGCGGCGACGATCTTCGGATCACTGGTGCGCGCACAGGCATCGACAATGATGCCGCGCTCGCAGCTGAGGCCGGCCGCCGACGCCAGCCGATCCTCAGGGATCACACCGATGCCGACCACGACGCAGCCGGCTGGATACTCAAAGCCACCGACGGTGCGCACGCCGATCACGTGCCCGTCGCGACCGATCAGGCCTTCGACCTTCACATCGAATATCAACTGCACGCCGTGACTCTCGTGCACGCGCAAGGCGGCTTCCGACACGATCGGCGCCACCACGCGTGACATCAGGCGACTCAGCCCCTCGAGCACGATCACTTCCAGGCCGCGCTTGCGCGCGGTTGCGGCGACCTCCAGGCCAATGAAGCCGCCACCGATGACCACCAGCGGAGCGCCGCTCGCCACGCAGACCTCGAACGCGGCCGCGAGCGCCTGCGCATCCTCGAGCGTGCGCACGCCGAACACGCCCTTGAGCGGCGGTCCTGGCAGGAGTCTCACTTTCGAGCCGGTGGTAATGGCCAGACCCGCGTAGCGCAGGCGCTGTCCGTCGGCGAGCAGCACGCATTGCTGCGCGCGATCGATCGCGCTCACTTCGCAGTTCAGCCGCAGGTCGATCTCGCGCCGGCGGATGGCCTCGACGCTGCGGATCGCCAGCTGCGCCGGATCGTGCCGCTCGAGCAGCCATTTCTTGGACAGCGGCGGGCGGTTGTAGGGTCCGTGCGCCTCGGCGCCGAGCAGCAAGATCGCGCCGCTGTAGTGATCCTGGCGCAGCGATTCTGCAATCTGCACGCCGGCCTGGCCGGCACCGATGATGATGATGGGATCCACGATGCTGCGCGCGTCCTTAAAGGCTCAGAGCTGGCGATCCGGAATCTGGATCGGCAGGCCATCGAGCGACTCGTCGATGTAGAGCTGGCAGGAGAGCCGGCTGCCGGGGCGCCGCTCGGCCGCGACATTCTCAAGCATCTGCAATTCTTCCGCGGACGGCGCTGGCAGGCGGCTGATCCACGCCGGATCGACATAGCAGTGGCAGGTCGCACAGGCGAGCATGCCGCCACAGATCGCTTCAATGCCCTCAAGGCCCTTGTTCAGGGCCATCTGCATCACGCTCCAGCCCTCGCGCATCTCGAGCGTCGTGGTGTGGCCCGCGGCATCGGTGCATATCACTCGCGGCAAGCCTCGACTCCTTAAGAAAACTTCCGGCGAAGCCGGGCGGCACACGATAGCCGCAGCTTCCGGCAAGATCCAGCCAGAGCTCGGCAACGCATTGTGCAACCGATGTGACACGGCACTGCGCACTCAAAAGCGACCTCAAGCCCCGGCAATGCGCCGGCCTCAGGAGGCGCTGCCAGGCCTCCCCGGCCGGGCGGCTGCCGGCGGCGGTTTGGTGAGCTGCATCACAGTCCTTTCAGGGCGGCCTGAAGCACGTCACAGAACCTCGCGCCCGTCCGCGCCGTCGCATTGCACGAGAGAGACGTTGCCGTAAAGTCCCGTTAATTCAAGGGCGAAACGTCCCTGCCGCGCTGGAAAAGCCCATCGAGTACCGCCCCGTGTCCCGCGTCCCAATTGAATCCTCGCCGGCCCCCGAAGCTGCGGCTCGCACGCGTGCGCCGGCCGCGAGCGGACCCGTGGTGGTGGCACTGACCGAGGAGCTCTCGCTACTCGAGGCACTTGGTGGTGCCATCGGTGAAGGCGAGCACTTCGTGAGTGCACCGACGATGGAGCGCTTTGCCGATTTGCTGCTCGTCAGTGGAGCGGATCTGGCCCTGATCGACTGCGCGTTGCTGGATGCGGCGCCCGGCGCATTCTTCTGCCGCGTCCATGCCCAGTTTCCAAAGCTCACGTTGCTCGCGATCGGGGATAGCGCCAACCAGCAGCAGCTCGCAGCGCAGCTTGCCGATGGCACGATCCTGCGCTTCGCGCACCGGCCGCTCTCGGCCCAGCGCCTGGGACTGTTCCTCGAGACTGCCCGGCGCCATCGCGAGGGCGCCCAGGCGCTGGCGGGCCTCGCCGCCGGCCTCGACACGATCTCCACCCGCTTCGAGGCGCCGCGCGCGTCGCGCAGCTCGATCCGGCCCTGGTGGCTGATCCTCACCCTCGGCGTGCTGCTGGCGGGTGCGTTGTTGTTTTGGTGGTGGCCGAGCGCGCCGGCGCCGGCAACCGGCACGCCCAGCGATGCGACTGCAGCCTCCAACGATAGCGGCGATACCAGGCCTGCTGCCGCTACGCCTGCTCCCGACAGCGCCGCCGCGGCGCCCAGCGCCGATGCCGAAGTGGAGCATTGGGTGGAACTGGCCGGCGAGCGCATGCAGGAAGGCGCACTGATCGCGCCTGCCAATGACAATGCTCAGAGCTACATCAGCGCCGCGGCCGCCCGCGCGCCACAGAATCCTGCGGTGCGCGCCGCCGCTCATGAATTGGGCGAGCGCCTGATCAGCGCCACGCGCTCGGCACTCGCCGCCGGCGATCTGAACTCTGCGCAGCGCTGGCTCGCCGCCGCCAAGGACTACCGCGTCGGCGCAACCACCCTCGCGCAGCTCGACGCCGAGCTTGCCCAGGCCCGCAGCGGCGCGGCGGCGCTCGCGCCCGCGAGCAGCAGCGCACCGAGTTCGAGCGCGCCGACGCCGGCCCCGACACCGGCCCCGGCGCCAGCTTCCGGAGACACGCCGTGAGCCGCGTCAAGACCGCGCCGCGCATCCTGATCGTCGAATCCGACAAGCAGTACCGCAGCTGGCTGCGCCATCATCTCGAGATCATCTGGCCCGAGGCGCATCCGGATTATCGCGACGAGAGCGAGTTCGCCAAGCTGATCGGCAGCTTGAGCCGTGACAAGTACGATCTGGTGATATTGAGCGGTCTGCTCACCGACTGGCCGCACAAGAGTGCGCTCAGCCTCGAGTGGCTGCGAAGCCTGCGCCGCCAGCGGCAGGTGCCCCCGATCGTACTGATCGGGCACAACGGCAACGAACTGGCCGCCGTGCAGGCACTGCGCCTGGGCGCTGCCGACTACCTGCCGCGCGATCTGCTCAACGGCCACCTGCTCGAGCGGAGCCTGAGGATCGCCCTGCACCGCGGCCAGCGCATCGCACGCCGCGAGCCGCCCAAACCCTCAGCGCGCGTGGTGCCGGTACCGGCCGATCCGAGCCGCCCGGTTGCGCCCAAGGGCTATGAACTGCTGCGCGAGCTGGGCGATTCAGCGCGCGCCTGCGTGTGGCTCGCCTACAGCCAGGCACTGCGCCACGAGGTCGCGCTCAAGATCAGCAAGCCGGCGCTCGAGGAGCTGCACGAGTACCAGTCCTTCGCGCGCGAGCATGCCGCGATCGCCGCGCTCAAGCACAGCTCGGTGGTGGCGCTGTACGACTACGGTCTGCATGAGGGCCACGAATACCTGGCGATGGAGTACTTCCCGTGCGGGGATCTCAAGCGCCGACTGCTGCACCCGATCTCGCCACCCGAGTGCCTCGACTACGCGCACCGCATCGCCACCGCGCTCCAGGTCGTGCACGCCGGCGGGCTGCTGCACCGGGACTTGAAGCCCCCCAACATCATGCTGCGCGCCGATGGCGCCGTGGTGCTGATCGATTTCGGGCTGGCCAAGCGCGTCGATTCGGATTCGACCAACACCGCGATCGGCGTGCTGCGCGGCTCGCCGTTCTACATGAGCCCGGAGCAGGTGCTGGGTCGCACGCTCGATGCGCGCAGCGACCTCTACAGTTTGGGAATCCTGTTCTACGAGATGCTGACCGGGAATCGCCCCTACACCGGCCTGACCGCGATGGATGTGATGCATCAGCATGTGAAGGCCGAGCGCCCGGAGCTGGCCGCACACCTGGCGCCCTTCGATCCGGTGCTCAAGCGCCTGATGGCGGTCGATCCGGCGCACCGCTACGCCGACGCCACCGCCGTGATGGAAGATCTGGTGCGCCTGGCTAACGAGTTGAGCGAAACCAGCATTACCCCGGTGCTTGCCCATGCCGGCTGAAGCCTCACAACTGAGCGCGGTCCAGGACGAGCTGCAGCTGCTGCACGAGCGCGGCGCGCTGTGGCTCGCGCTGCTGCGCCGGCCGGCGAGCGATGTGGCGGCTTTCACTGCCGCGAGTTACGCCGCGAGCATGCGACTGCGGACGCTGCTGGCGCAGCGCGCCCGCGAACCGCAGGAATTTCGCGCGCTGCTGCGCCGGCTCAGCTCCACCTGCGAGCGCCTCGCGCAGCGTGCCGAGGCTGCCGGCGTGACACTCCCCGCAACGCGCATCGACACCCTGCGCCGCTCGCTCGAAGCGCTGCTGCAACAGCCGCAGCCGACCGGGCATCACCTGCTGCCGCTGATCCCGCAGATCGAGGATCTGGTCTCGCTGCTCAACTCCACCGGGCTGCAGCCTTACGGTGCGCTGCGCGCCCGGCCGACGACCGAGGGAAAAACCAGTAGCGGCGGCGCGCGCCAGACCCACACCAACGAGCCGCGCACGGCGGCGGCCAAGATGTGCTCGGCACTGCGACGCCTGAGCGCGCAGCTGGCGGCCGAACAGTTCAAGAAAGTGAAGCTCAAGATTCGTGGCTTTGCCGAACTGCCGATCGAGTGGCACGGCAATGTCTTTGACATGTCGACCCAGCTGCTGCGCAACGCCATCGAGCATGGCATCGAGCTGCCCGCCGAGCGGCTGGCTGCGAACAAGAGCGAAGTGGGTACGATCGAGATCGCGTTCGCTTCAGCCGGCAACGAAGCCTGGGAACTGCAGGTGCGTGATGATGGCGCCGGCGTCAACACCGATGAGCTGGTGCGGATCGCGGCCGAGCGTGGCCTGCTTCGGAGCGATGCGAAGCTGAAGGAAGATCCGCGGCATGCGGTCGGCCTGATTTTCCTGCGCGGCCTGACCACGGCGAAAGTTGCCGAGGGCCGAGGCAATGGCATGCAGATCGTGCGTGAGCAGGTCAAGCGGCTCGGCGGCCGTACTCAGGTCGGAACGCGCGTTGGGCAGTTCACCCGCATCCGTATCCAGTTACCCAAAGCCACTCAGAGCGCCGGCGCTGCGGCCCCGGCGCTGCCACCACGGCACACCGCCACCAACGTTATTTAGGCGCGCTCCACGCCATAGAGCGTGAGCGCGCCGCTCCGGTCGGCCACCAGCAGTTGTTGCCCATCGGGCGACCAGCGCACGAGCGCAATCTCATCGGGCAACAGATCGGCATCGACGGCTTCGCTCCCTTGAGCCGGCTGCCACAGCATCAGCCGGCAGTCGCGCCCGCCCGAGGCCAGGTGCGTGCCGCCGGGCTGGTAGGCGAGCTGCGTGAGTCGCGCCGTATGCGCATCGAGCTGGATCGGGCGCGTGCCTTCGGGGCCGCGCCCGCCAAAATCCCACACCACGATCATCGAATCGGCAGCGCTCGCCAGATAGCGGCTGTTCGCGCTCCAGCTGGTCAAGGCCACCTTGGCGCCATAGCCCTTCATCTGTGAGTTCTGATCGGCGGCGAGGTACCAGAAATGCACCGTGCCATCCTGCAATCCGGAGGCCAGCACGCGCCCATCCGGACTCCAGCTGGCCGTCAGGCAGGCCCCGCTCCATGGATAATCGCGCGCCTCCTGCGCCGGCTCGAAGCGATACCAGCGCACGCCGCCGTTGAAGGCCGCGACCAGCTCGCTCGACTTGTGGCGCCAGGCGAGCGCTGCAATCACGCCCGGGTGTTCCGGCAGGCTCGAGCGCAGCGCACCGCTGGCATCATAAATCGCAAGCTCGCGGCCACTGGCCACCGCCAGCAGCCGGCCGTGACTGGCGAAAGCCAGCTGCTCGCTCCACTGCGCCGACTGACGCAGCAGCCGATGCGAGCGATCGCGCGCATCCCACAACCAAACCTGCCCGTCCTGCCCCGAGCTTGCAAAGTGCGCGCCGGCGCCCTGCCACGCGAGCGCCAGTGCACCGCCGGCATGCTGGCCGAGCCGCTGCGGCGCCGGCGCCGTGGCTGGCGCCCACCAGAGGATTTCCCCCTCGCCGCTGGCCAGCACCAGCGCGCGGCCATCGGCCGCCCAGGTCGCATCGACCGGATAGTCCCCGAGCTCCAGATGGGCGCGCCTGGCGAGGCGCGTGCGTGGCGGGCTCACGCGATGCAGGACTCGAAGCCGGCCTCGAGCTCGTGCCGATCGAGCTTGCGGCCGATGAACACCAGCCGGTTCATGCGCGCCTGCTCGCCCCAGGGCCGCTCGAGCTTGCCCTCGAAGATCATGTGCACGCCGTGGAAGACATAGCGGCGGGCCTCGCCGCGGAAATTGAGCACGCCTTTCATGCGCAGGATGTCAGCGCCACGGCTTTGCAGCAGGTAGCTTAACCAGTCATTGACCTTGTTCGGCTCGAGCGCGCGCGGATCGGCAATGCCGATCGAGCCGATCTCGGCATCGTGATGGTGCGAGCCAAAGGCGCGCTCGAGGTGCGCTGCTTCACCGCGCACATGAAAACCGAACTCGCCCGGGTGATGTTCGGTAAACACCGCCCAGACGCCTGCCTTGGGCAGCACGAGTTCAAAGTGCGCGCTGTGCTCAAGCTGCAGCTGATAGAGCGTTCCCGGAACCAGGTGGGTGCCACTGGCGGCCGGACGCGCGGTATCTCCGAAGGCGCTCGTGGCCGCCTCGAGCGTGGCTTCCAGCGCCTCGGCATCGCTCCCCGCAACTGGCAGCACCAGCAGCGAGACTGCGGCCAGCGCGGCATGCCCATGCGCATCCTCATGCTCATGCTCATGCTCATGCTCATGTTCGTGAGCATGGTCATGGCCGTGCTCATGCGAGGCTTCGTGCGCGCCGGTATGGAGCTTCGCGTGGCCGGCCGGCAGCGTGTAGAGGCCAGCCCATTCGAACGGCCGTGGCGCCTCGAGAAACGCCGCGTTCACGGACAGCGCCCGATCCAGATCGAAGGCTCCCACGTCCAGGACCTGATCCAGCGGCAGGCTCGCGCGCTCGGTGCGCACCAGGCGCGCGGTGCCATTGATGCCGCGCAGCGCCTGCTCCACACCGGCAAGCGTCGTTGCATCGACCAGATCCGTCTTGTTCAGCACCAGCACATCGGCAAAGGCAATCTGATCCGCCGCGGTGGGCGAGTCCGCAAGCTGGCGCAGCACGTGCGCGGCATCCACGAGTGTCACCACGGCATCGAGCTCGAAATCCTCCTTCAGATCCTCATCGACGAAAAAGCTCTGCGCGACCGGTCCTGGGTCCGCCAGTCCCGTGGTCTCGATCAGGATGTAGTCAAAGCGCTCGCGGCGCTTGCGTAGCTGCCCGAGCACGCGGATCAGATCGCCGCGTACGGTGCAGCAGATGCAGCCGTTGGCAGTCTCGAAGATCTCCTCCTGCGCGCCGATCACCAGTTCGTGATCGACACCGACTTCGCCGAACTCATTCTCGATCACCGCGATGCGCTTGCCGTGCTGCTCCGAGAGGATGCGATTGAGCAGCGTGGTCTTGCCCGAGCCGAGGAACCCGGTCAGCACCGTCACAGGGATCCGATCACTCATGTACGCGAACTCCGAAGCCAGGCAATCAGGCGCGCCGCGCCTGGAATACGCAGAATGTTCAGCAGCAGCACCCAGCCGAGGCGCGTTGCCAGTGTCAGCCGCGGCGGCGGCACCGCCGCATAAAAAGCGGCCGATGGCATGCGATGCACTTGCGCCGCGCGCGCCTGCACTTCGTGGCGCGTACCGGCGCCGAGCAGCAGCCAGTGGCGCCCGGCGCCGCGGCCCTGCTCGAACACCTGCACATCCCGCAGCGTCCCGAGCGGTGCATCGGCGCCGGCACCACTGAAATGCACTTCGAGCGCGATGCCGGTGCCCTGCTCGGCGCCCGCCAGCCGACAGTTGACGGCGGGGCTGGCCACGCCGATCTGCACCACGCCAGCAAAGGCTGCGATCAGGCGCTCAGCTGCTGCTGGCTGCTCAGGCGGCAGCATCAAGGTTCCAGGTCACGAGCGGTGCGCCGCGACGCAGCCACAGGCCGCAGCCGAGCGCCGTGAAGTGACGGTGTAGTTCCCGGCGGTACCAGGCGGCCGAGCGCAATCCGGGGATGCGATCGGTGCGCGCCTGGTCGCAGTTGCGCTCCCAGTCCTCGCGCGTCAGCGCGCCAAAATAAAGTGCGCCGCGGCACACGCGCGCAAGATTCAAGATCGCGGCGTGCGCCTGCGCCGTTGTGAGGTACTGCAGCACGTCGTAACACACCACCAGATCAAAGCGCTCGCGTCCGCGCCACTCCTGGATCGTGCCCAGGCGCCAGCCATAGCGGCGGCACAGGTACGCGCTCATCTCAAGACCCGTGTACTCGGCACGCGGCAGGAAGCGCTTCAGCGGCGTGCGCAGCAGCCCGACACCGCACCCGGCATCGAGGATGCGCCGCACCGGCAGGCCCACGTACTGGGTGGCGGCGGCAATCATGCGCGCCCGATCCCGCATCTCGGAGCGCGAGGTGACCGCGGTCTTAGGATCGAAGTAAAAACGCTTGTAATAGGCCTCATCGAACGCCATGGGCAGAACCTGCGGAGCCGGGTCGTGTAATATGCACGGGATACCCTTGGATTGTACCGGACCGCTCCGGTCGGAGCCTGACCCGTTATGAGCGCACGCAAACCCAACGTGCGACCCGAGCACCGCGCCCCGGCGGTCGGCTTCGTCAGCTTAGGCTGCCCCAAGGCGCTCGTGGACAGCGAACGGCTGATCACGGAACTCAAATTGCGCGGTTACGAGATCGCCGCCGGCTACCCCGGCGCCGATCTGGTCGTGGTCAACACCTGCGGTTTCATCGAGGCCGCGATCGATGAATCACTGCAGGCGATCGGTGAGGCGCTCGAGGAAAACGGCCGCGTCATCGTCACCGGCTGCCTCGGTGCGAACCCGGAGCGCATCCGCGAGCGCCACCCCAAGGTGCTCGCCATCACCGGGCCGCATGCCACGAACGCGGTCCTCGAAGCGGTACACACCCATCTGCCGCGCCCGCATGACCCCAGGATCGATCTGCTGCCGCCGCACGGCATCCGGCTCACACCGCGCCACTATGCGTATCTGAAAATCAGCGAGGGCTGCAATAACAAATGTAGCTTCTGCATCATCCCGGCGCTGCGCGGTCTGCTCGCCTCGCGCCCGATCGATGAGGTGCTGCGCGAGGCCGAGCAGCTGGTGAGCGCTGGCGTGCGCGAACTGCTGGTGATCTCCCAGGACACGAGCGCCTACGGGAGCGATCTGCGTTATCGAAGCGCCCCGTGGCGCGGCCAGCAGCTCGAAACCCGCTTCCTGCCGCTGGCGCAGGCGCTGGGCACGCTCGGGGTCTGGGTGCGGCTGCATTATGTCTATCCCTATCCGCATGTCGATCAGGTCATCGCGCTGATGAACGAAGGCGGCGTGCTGCCGTACCTGGATATCCCGTTCCAGCACGGCAGTCCCACGGTACTCAAGCGCATGCGCCGACCGGCGCACGCCGAGAACACGCTCGAGCGCATTGCGCGCTGGCGAGCCGAGTGCCCGCAGCTGACCATCCGCAGCACCTTCATTGTCGGGTTCCCCGGCGAAACCGAGGCCGAATTCGAGCAACTGCTCGGCTGGCTTGCCAGCGCCGAGCTCGATCGGGTCGGCTGCTTCAAGTACTCGCCGGTCGAGGGGGCGGTGGCCAATGGCTTAGGCGAGCTGGTGCCCGAAGCAGTCTTGCAGGAGCGCTATGAGCGCTTCATGGCACTGGCCGGGCAGATCAGCACGCGCCGCCTGGCCGCGCAGGTCGGGCGCAAACTGCGCGTACTCGTCGACCGGATGGAGGGCGGCAGTGCAATCGCCCGTGGTCCCGGTGATGCCCCGGAGATCGATGGCGTGGTCCGATTTGCGGCCGATAGCGGCGTCAAGATCGGGGAATTTGCCGAGGTCGAG
>Ga0302235_10001590_pt1 | contig 16865 bp, 13 predicted proteins | sample II_Palsa_N3_3_FD_193577 | JGI IMG/M metagenome (GOLD analysis project Ga0302235, IMG submission 193577) | Peat permafrost microbial communities from Stordalen Mire near Abisko, Sweden - II_Palsa_N3_3 | ecosystem: Environmental > Terrestrial > Soil > Palsa > Peat permafrost | place: Sweden... | reverse complement strand
CGGATTGGCGCAGGTGATACGGAGGAGGCCATCGCGAATCTGCCTCGGCAGTGTAACGGGCAGTCGGGCAGCATTTGTCAACGTGGCGACCCCGCTGCGACGGTTCGCAAACGGCCTCGGATCAGGCTCCCGCGTCAGCTGCCAGCGGCGGGGAAGGAGCCGATCACGCGCACCACCTCCGCGTGCTCACGGACCCCCGCCAGCCCGTCCTGGACGTGCGGATCGCCGACTCGACCCTCCAGGTCGACGAAGAACATGTAGCTGCCCAGGCCCTGGCGCCGGGGCCGTGACTCGATCCGGGTCAGGTTGACGCCGCGCTCGGCGAACGCCGACAGGCATGCGACCAGCCAGCCCGGCCGTTCGGTGCCGGCTCCCCAGAACACGATCGCGGTCTTGAACGTGGCGCCGTCGCCGTCGCCGTCGCCCGCGCTCGCGGCCGGGCGATCGGCAGCCCCCGCCCGCGCCAGCCACACGAACCGCGTCTCGTTGCCCGCCACGTCCTCGACCCCGTCGGCCAGCACCACGCACCCGTAGCGCTGCGCCGCCGTCCGGTTGCCCAGCGCCGCCCACGGCCCGTCGTGGGCGGCGACGATTCGCACCGCTTCGGCCGTGGAGCTCCCGGCGATCACCCGTGCCTGGGGCAGCGACTGACGGACGAAGCGGGCGCACTGGGCGTTGGCCTGCGGGTGCGAGACGACCGTCTCGATCTCCTGGAGCGCCAGGTTCGTGCGCGTGATCAGGCAGTGGCGGATCGGCATCACCACCTCGCCGACGATCTCGACGCTGTCGGTCTCATGGGCCAGCGCGTCCAGCGTGGCGTTGACCGAGCCCTCCATCGAGTTCTCGATCGGCACCAGCCCGCGCTGCACCACCCCGTCGTGGACGGCCATCACGGTGTCGTAGATGGTCGGCAGCGGCACCTCCTCCACCTCGACGCCGAGCGCACCGACCGACGAGAGCATCGCCTCCTGGGTGTAGGTCCCCTCCGGGCCGAAATAGCCGATCCGCATCGACGGCGTCGCGGTCAGCGGGCCGCGGGGTGGCCGTCGCGCAGCGCGCGGGAGACCGCTTCGGTCTCCTCGGGCGAGAGCTCGAGCTCGGCGTGGCCCGCGCTGACCCGCTTGGCATACAGGCGCGCCTGGTCACGGTGGTGGATCGCCGAGAGCACGATCCCGGTCTGAGACGAGTCCAGCAGCGCAATCGACATCGACTGCCGGCCGGACATCTCGCCGTAGGCGTCGTAGCGGACCAGCGACGTATACGAGATCGCCCCGTCAAGCCGTACCTCCGCCGTCTGCATCCGGCCGTCGAGCCGTTCGGCGGCGTCGTGCGCGTATTGCGCCAGCGCCTGGAACTCGCCCTGCAGCGCGGCCGCGTGCGAGACGAGATCCTCGCGCCGGTCACCGAGCACCGCCTTCTGCTCGGACCGCAACCGTCCGATCCGGTAGGCCGTCACGGTCGCGATCAGCAGCGAGACGACGGCGACAGCCGCCGCGGCCAGGGCGACGATCCCGACGGTGCTCGTGAGATGGTGCACCGCCGCAAATATAGGCGTCCGCTGAGGCCCGCGGGGACCCTGCAACGGTCCGTGCCGAGCATCCCGCGCACCGGGCGCGGTCAGGCCGCCGCTCCCGGGGCGCGAACGTCAGCCGGTGAACGTCACCGGGAACGACATCGTGTTGTTGGCGAGCTTCGTCTCGCCCGGGACCTTCTCGATCGTCGCCGTCAGCGTGGCGGTGCCGGCGGGTGGCGGACTCGACAACGTCACCACGCAGTTCGTCGAGCTGCCCGGGGTGAGTTGCGCCACCGAGTGCTGGCCGCTGACGCTCCCGACGGTCACCTTGCAGACGACGTTGTGTTCGGTGCTGGCGCCGCTGTCGGAGAAGTTCAGCGTGAACGTCGGCGCGGGCTTGGCCGCGATCGTGTTGCCGTTGGTCTGCAGCGCTGAGCCGTTGAAGCTGACCGAGTTCAGCTTGGAGCCGTGCGGAAGCGGCCCGCTCGCGCTGCTGGCCGAGCTTGAGCCTGACCCGCCGGAGACGCCCAGCGTGCTCGAGATGTAGCCGGGGGTCAGCCACGACAGGCTCGGAAGGAACTGATCGTTGCTGATCCGCACGCCCTGGGGGCCGACGACGGCGTTGGCCCCGTGCAGGGCCGCGGCCAGCTCCGGGACGGTGTAGAGCTTGTAGAGCACGTCGGAGGAGTAGAAGCGGGCCATGTCACCGGCGATCGTCGAGACGGCGCTCTGAGAGACCGAGGAGCCGACCGCCGGTTGGATCTGCTTGGCGATCGAGATCAGCCCGTCGTACCGGAGCTGGAGCGCCTCGACGAGGTTCGTCTGCGCCTCCTTCGCAGGACTCGGCACGCTCTGCTTGCGGGCGCTGGAGAGGACGTTCGCCGCATCCTGCGCGATCTTGTTGATGTCGTTCTGGGTGCGGACCGCATCCGTTGAGCTGACCCCGCCATGGAGCGATGTGAACAGCTGCTTCGAGTCGGTTTGGGAGCGGGTGATCAGCGAGTTCACGTTCGACGCGTAGCTCTCCAGCGCCGATTTGTTCGAGCTGGACTGGCAGCTCGAGACTCCGATCAAGATCAGCACGATCACGATCACGATCACGACGCCCGCGATGATCCGGCGCATCCGGATCTCCTGCTGCTGTTGGCTCGGGGTCGGTCGCCGCCCGCCGGGGCCGCCGCCGCGGCCCGCCCCGCCGCCGCCCCCTCCACTCACGCGCCTACGAGAGGTGTCGCGCGGGCGCGACCGTGGCCGGATCTCTGTGTTGGGGTCGTCTGTGTCGTCGAAGAACGACAAGCGGTACTGCTCCTTGGCGCCTACGGAAACGACCAGTATGACCACGCACACGGCGGCACGGACAAATGTGCATGCGCACGTGCAGGGGCGGCGCGGACTCCGGTCGGGGCCGGCTGCGCAGGCCCGGAACCCGAATCGTCGAAAATCATGGAGGATGAGCTCCAGTCGCCCGCCCACCGAGCGTACGCGGACGTCGCCGCCGACCGCGCGCGGCGCGCCGTCCGCGGCCCAGACAGAGGCGATGCCGGCGCGCACCGAGGCGACGGCGGCACAGGCCGCCGCAACCGCCGCAACCGCCGCGACGCGTCCCCGCTCGGACCTGACCGGCACGATCCTCGACCGCTACACGCTGTCGCGGCGCGTCGGCTCCGGCGCGTTCGGGTCGGTCTGGATGGCCCGTGACGAGCGGCTGCAGCGCGACGTCGCGGTGAAGATCCTCGCCCGTGAACTGGTCTCCGACGGGCGCTTCGAGCGCGAGGCGCGCGCCGCCGCCCGGCTCTCGCATCCGGGGATCGTGACGTTGTACGAGGCGTCGGTCGACGACGACGGCGCCTATCTGGTCTCAGAGCTCGTCGACGGTGCCACGCTGGACCGGCTGCTGGCCGACGGTGCGGTGTCTGACCGCGACATCCTGCGGATCGGGCTCGCCCTGTGCGACGCGCTCGACCACGCCCACCGCCAGGGCGTCGTGCACCGTGACGTCAAGCCCTCCAACGTGCTGGTGCCGTCCAAGGGGTCCGGCGACCGGCCGCCGGCGCGCGGTCAGGCCGCCAAGCTGACCGACTTCGGAGTGGCCCGCGTGATCGACTCGGACTCGCTGACGATGACCGGCGACGTGATCGGGACGCTGAACTACATGTCGCCGGAGCAGGCGGCGGGCCTGGAGGCGGCCGAACCCGCCGACCTCTACTCGCTGGCGTTGGTGCTCTACGAGGCGCTGACCGGGATCAACCCGCTGCGCTCAGGCTCGCACGGGCCGTCCGCGCGGCGCATGCGCCCGACGCACCTGGCGCCGCTGCGCCGCCAGCGCCGGGACCTGCCGGCGTCGCTGGGGGACGCGATCGACCGGGCCCTGCGCCCGCAGGCCGGCGACCGCGGCACGATCGCCGACCTGCGATTCGGCCTGGAGCGCTCGTTGCCGCAGGTCGGCGACGAGCCGGGCGTCGTGACCGATTGGACGCTTCGCCGGGCGCCGTCCGACGGCGCCACCGAGCCGCTGTTCTGGCCGCGGTTTCCCCGGACCGCGGTGCATGACCGCGCCGCTCGAGGCAGCGGCGAGGCCGACGGGCGCGGCCGGGCTATCGGCGCCGGCGGGGCGGGCGGTGACCGGCGGGGCGCGAGCGGCGCCGTCGCCGGCTGGGGCCGCCGGGGCAACCCCGCGACCGAGGCCGACCCCGACCGCCTGTTCTGGCAGCAGCGCGCGCTCGCCGCGGGCTGCGCCGCCGGCGCGGTGGCCTGGATCGGCGCCCATCTGCTCACCCCGGCGCCGCTGCCGTTGCTGTTGCTCGGCCTGCTGGCGGCCTCAGCGACCTTGCTGCTGCCGCGGCTGGGGTGGTTGGCCGCGGTGGCGTTCGCCTGCGCGACGACGGCGATCCAGGGCCACGACGGGCTCGCGCTCGTGCTCGCGGCCGCGGCCGCCGCGCCGATCGTGGCGCTGCCGGTGACCCCGACGGCCTGGCCGCTGGCGGCGGCGGCCCCGGCGCTCGGGCTGGTCGGTCCGGCGGGCCTGGCCGGAGCCTGGCCGGCGCTGGCCGGTCTGGCCCGAACCCCGTGGCGGCGGGCGGCGCTGGCGGCATCGGGCTGGCTCTGGCTGCTGGCCGCCGGGGCGCTGGCGCGGACGCACGCCCCCCGTCACGGCCTCTACGTGCCCAACCCGCCCGGCCCGGCCCGGCACGTGTGGAGCGACTCGCTGGGCGCCACCGTGCACCACCTCCTGCCCGCCTACGTCCACACCGGTGTGCTGCTGGGCGCCGCCGCGTGGGCGCTGGCGGCAGTGCTCGTGCCGTACCTGATCCGGGGCCGATCGACGATCGGCGACGCCGTCCGGATGCTCGTGTGGTCGGCGGCGACCGTCGCCGCGATGGCCGTCGCGGTGACCGTCATCAACGGCGCGGTGGCCGGATCGCACCGGCTGCCGTCGACGTCGGCCGAGATCCTGGGCGCGGCCGCCGGGGCGGTGCTGCTGCTGATCTGGTCGATTGTCCGGTTCGGGCTGCCCGCCCTGCCTTTAAGGGGATCCACCGACCAGGCTCCGTAACATGGGGCAGCCCCCGAGGGGCGTTCTATGAGCATGCTCAAGAGCATCGAGAGCAGGATCGCGGGCCTCGTGGAGGGGACGTTCAGCCGTGCGTTCAAGTCCGAGGTGCGCCCGGTCGAGATCGCCCGCAAGCTGGCGCGTGAGATGGAGGAGCACAAGTCCTACTCGGTCTCACGCACCTACGCGCCCAACGAGTACCGCGTCTATCTGTCGCCCCGGGACCGCGAGCGGTTCGCCGATGAGGAGGGACATCTCGTCTCCGAGCTGGCCGGCTACCTGCTTGAGCATGCGCGGCGCGAGAACCTGGCGCTGCGGTCGCGGCCGGTCGTGCAGTTCATCACCGATGAGCGTCTCGGGCTCGGCGAGTTCGGGATCCAGACGCGGACGTCTGCGGCGGCGCCCGGAGATTCACAGCAACATGTCGTCGCCCGCGCACCGGAGCCCGACGCCGGCGGGCGGACGATGATCTACAGCACGGCCGAGCGCCAAGCGCAGCAGCTGCAGGAGCCGGCTCGGTCAGACCAGCGGACGGCGCTGCTGCTGATCGACGGCAAGCGCCGGGTCGTCGGGGCCGGCGGGGTGACGATGGGCCGCAGCCGTCAGTGTGAGGTGACGGTCGACGATCCGAACGTCAGTCGTCAACATGCCGAGATCCGTCCGCGCGGCGGCTCGTGGGTCCTCACCGACCTCGGTTCGACGAATGGCTCGCAGCTCAACGGCCGTCGACTCGACCAGCCGACGGTGCTCAAGCCGGGCGATCAGATCGAGCTCGGGACGACGACGCTGACGTTCGCGTTGGAGTAGACCGGTCGGACCCGCCTGCCATGACCCAGCCTGCCTCCGTCGGACTCAAGTACGGCTTTCTGATCGTGCTCTACCTGTTCCTCGTCTGGGTGGCGTTCAGCGCGCTGCGCGACCTGCGACGCGGCCGTGGCGGGGCGGCCGGGCCGTCATACTCCGACTACGAGCCGGGCGCCGACGCGACCGGGATGTACGACGCCGTCTCCGGACCGCTGGACGCCAGCGGCTTCGAGCCGCGCCTGTTGGTGGAGCGTGCGCCAGGCCACGAGAGCGGGATCGCCTACGATCTCTCTCAGCCGGTGACGCTCGGCCGCGGCGACGTCGAAATCCGTCTCGAGGACCCGTTCGCGTCCTCCCAGCACGTGCGCATCTCACGTGAAGGGCACACGGTCGTGATCGAGGACCTGGGATCGACGAACGGGACGTACCTCAACGACTCGCCGTTGACCGGTCCGCAGCCGCTGCACGACGGCGACCGGATCCGGATCGGCGACTCCGAGTTCCAGTATCTGCAGTAAGCGCATCATGCTCCGAGCCGCCGACAGCATCTGGAAAACCGACACCGGCCGCGCCCGCGCCGACAACGAGGACAGCGCCTACGCGCGGCCACCGCTGTACGTGGTCGCCGACGGGATGGGCGGCGCCCAGGCCGGGGAGGTCGCCTCGGCGTTGGCCGTGGAGGAGTTCCGCGTCGGCTTGACCGCGCAGGGGACGGCCGAGCAGCGGCTCACCGAGCGCGTGCAGGCGGCCAACCGCCGGATCTACGAGACCGCGCACCGCAAGCTCGAGCACGAGGGAATGGGGACGACCCTGACCGCCGTGTACCTGGACGAGTCCAATCTGGCGGTCGCGCACGTCGGCGACAGCCGTGCCTACATCTTCCGTGACGGCGAGCTGGTGCGCCTGACCCACGATCACTCGCTGGTGGAGGAACTGATCCGTCGCGGCAAGCTCACGCCCGAGCAGGCCGCCGCGCACCCGCAGCGGTCGATCATCACGCGGGCGCTCGGGATCGAGCCGGAGGTGGAGGTCGACACCTGGAGCTACCCGATGCGGGCCGGCGACGTTGTGCTGCTCTGCTCCGACGGCCTCACGTCGATGATCTCAGAGCCCCAGATCGCGTCGGCGCTGGCCGCCGGGCCCGATCTCGATCACGCGGGCGAGCGGCTGATCGCCGAGGCAAACGAGGCCGGCGGGCGTGACAACATCACCGTCGTCCTGTTTCGGCTCGAGGACGTCGACGCCGACGATCGTCCCGCCGCTGAGGCCACTGCGGTCAACCTGCGCCCGGTTGCTCAGCCGGGAGTCGATCGTCCGGCGGGCGCGGACGGCGACGGCGATGGCGATGGCAGGACGCGCGTGCAGCAGGTCATCCGGTCCGACGCTTCGGTCCCCGCAGCGCCCGCCCCGCGGACGACCAGCTCACCGCAGCCGCCGCGGACCCCGCGCCTGGCCCGAACCCAGGGGCGGCCGCCACCGATTCGATCCGAGCGCGGTCGCAGCGTCAAGTTCAGGGTGACGGCGACGCTCCTCTCGCTGGCGGTCGTGCTGCTGCTGGTCGGGGGCGGCGGCTATCTGGCGACACGCCAGCTGTACTTCATCGGCACCAACGCCGATGGACTCGTGACGCTCTACGACGGTCTGCCCTACGACTTCCTCGGGGTCCCGCTGTGGGAGCAGAGCTACGTCTCGGGACTGCCCGCCTCACTGGTCTCAGCCAAGCAGCGCACGCAGCTGCTCAACCACGACCTGCGCTCCCAGAAGAACTCGATCGCGTTGATCCGCGCGGCGGAACTCGGTGACCTGCCTCGATGAGCGCTCGCAACCGGGAGCTGATGGGGCTGTTGCCGGCCTCGCTGCTGATCACGGCCGGGTTCGCCGGCGTCTTCATCCAGCGCAAGTCCGAGCTGACCAACGCCTCGCTCACCTACGGCGCGATCTTTCTCGGCCTGTGCCTGGCCGCGCACGTGTTCATCCGGATCACGCTGCCCTACGCCGACCCGTATCTGTTCCCGCTCGTATCCGTGCTGGCGAGCTTCGGGCTGGTGATGATCTACCGGATCAGCTCCGACGACGCGCGCCAGCAGGCGCAGTGGTTCGTGATCGGGCTGCTGCTGTTCGCGGCCACCGTGATCGCGTTCCGCGACTACCGCAAACTCGAGCAGTACCGCTACGTGATCGTCTCGATCTCGTTGCTGCTGTTGATCCTGCCGCGCCTGCCCGGCATCGGCGAACAGGTCAACGGCGCCTACCTGGGGATCAAGATCCCGGGCACCTCAGGCTTTCAGCCGACCGAGTTCTCGAAGGTCGGGCTGGTCGTGTTCCTGGCCAGCTACCTGCGCGACACCCGGCAGGTGATGGTCCAGGGCGCGCGCCGGGTGCTCGGCGTCACGCTCCCGCCGCTCAAACATTTCGGGCCGGTGCTCGTGATCTGGGGGATCGCGATGCTGATCCTGTTCGTGCTGTCGGACATCGGCTCGTCGCTGATGTTCTACGGAGCGCTGCTGGCGATGCTCTACGTCGCGACCGGCCGGCTGTCGTTCGTCGTCGTCGGACTGATCGCGTTCGGGCTCGGCGCGTGGTTCCTCGGCACTCACATCTCCCATGTGCACGCCCGCTTCGAGGACTGGCAGCACCCGTTTCAGGCGAGCATCTACAACGCCAACCTCGGCAGCTACCAGCTCGCGAACGGCCTGTTCGCCCAGGCGGCCGGGGGCGTCTTCGGCCAGGGTTTCGGCCAGTCGATCCTGACGACGGCGGGCGGCGCCCCGCTGATCCCCGAGCCCCAGACCGACATGATCTACGCGGTGATCACGTCCGAGCTGGGGCTGTTCGGCGCGGTCGGCGTGCTGCTCACGTACCTGCTGTTCGTCTACCGCGGGTTCAAGGTCGCGATCCTCGCCCGAGATTCGTTCTCCAAGCTGCTGGCGACGGGCCTGTCGGCCGTGTTCGCGCTACAGGTGTTCGTGATCGTCGGCGGCGTCACCAAGGCGATCCCGCTGACCGGCGTGACGCTGCCGTTCATCTCCTACGGCGGCGCCTCGATCGTCGCCAACTTCGTGCTGGTGGCGCTGCTACTGCTCGTCTCAGACCGGGCTCGCCGGCCGGTGGTGCGACGGTGAACAGCCAGATCACCAAGCTGTTCGCCGTGATCGTGCTCCTGTTCGCGGTCCTGATCTACTTCACGAGCCGTTGGACGGTGTTCTCGGCGACCGCGCTGAACGACAACCCGCGGAACTCGCGGCCGCTGATCGCGCAGCTGCGGATCAAGCGCGGCGAGATCCTCGCCGACGACGGGACCGTGCTGGCGAAGTCGGTCAAAGCTGGGCACGGGACGTGGACGCGGACCTATCCGCAGGGGTCGCTGTTCAGCCAGGCGGTCGGCTTCTCGGAGCCGTCGGCGGGCGACGAGGCCGGGCTCGAGGTCTCCCAGGCGAAGTATCTGCGCGGCAGCCCGAGCTCGATCAGCACCCTGTTCGGCACCGCCTCGACCTCGACCCAGATCGGCAACGACGTCCACACGACGCTCGACCCCGGCGCCCAGAAGACCGCCCGCCAGGCGCTCGACGGACAGGCCGGCTCGGTGGTGGCGTTGAACCCGCGCACGGGGGCGGTGCTGGCGATGTACTCGAACCCCAGCTACGACGACAACCACCCATCGCCCGACAAGCAGTGCGAGGCCGACGGCTGCCTGGTCAACCGGGCGGTGAACAGCCGGTACCCGCCGGGCTCGACGTTCAAGATCGTGACCGCCGCGGCCGCGATCAACACGGGCGACTACACGCCGAACTCGATCGTCGACGGCAACTCGCCGGTGACCGTGTCGGGCGTGCCGCTGTCCAACGACGGTAACCAGAGCTTCGGGAACATCACGCTGACCGAGGCGCTGACGGAGTCGGTCAACACCGTCTGGGCGCCGGTCGCCGAGCACGTCGGGATCAAGACGATGACCGAGTACATGAAGCGGTTCGGCTTCTACGCAAAGCCTCCGCTGGACTACCCGGCGGACGAGATGACGCCGAGCTTCGTCCAGTCTCCAGGGGGCCAGGCCTATCCGCCCGGGTCCCAGGACGAGGACATCGGCCGGATCGGGATCGGGCAGGGCGGCGTGCTCGTGACGCCGCTGCAGATGGCGATGGTCGCCGCGGCGGTCGCCAACGACGGCCGGCTGATGGTCCCGCACCTGGTCTCAAGCGTCGTCGCGCCGGATGGCCGCACGGTCACGACCGTCTCGCCGAAGCTCTATCACCAGGTGATGAGCGCCAAGACCGCGCAGGAGATCAACCTGATGATGCGCACGGTGGTCGACGAGGGAACGGGTACCGCGGCTCAGCTCGGCACCGGGATCCAGTTCGCCGGCAAGACCGGCACCGCCTCGGTCGGCCCCGCCGGGCTGGGTGAGACCCAACCGTGGTTCATCGGCTTTGCGCCCGCCGACGACCCGAAGGTCGCCGTTGCGGTCGACCTCGAGCGCTCGGATTCCGGGCAGGCGGGTGGCGCGGTGGCGGCGCCGATCGCCCGGGACGTCGTGCAGACGCTGTTGACGGAGGGGAAGTAATGCGTTCTCGCTCGCCATCGGCCGTGAGACGAGGATGATGGGAGCGATGCGTCTGAGGGCCCACGACCGGAGAGCCCGTTAGCGATGGCCGGGATCGCCCGCGACACGCTGATCGACGGCCGCTACCGGGTGGTGCGCCGGCTCGGCACCGGCGGCATGGCCGAGGTGTTCCTGGCCGAGGACCAGCAGCTCGGTCGCAAGGTCGCGTTGAAGCTGCTGCACCGCCGGTTCGCCGAGGATCCCGGGTTCGTCGAGCGGTTCCGGCGTGAGGCGCAGGCGGCCGCCGGGCTCCAGCACCAGAACGTCGTCTCGGTGTATGACCGCGGCGAGTTCGAGGACACGTACTACATCGCGATGGAGTACCTGCCCGGCCGGTCGCTCAAGCAGCTGATCCGCGACGAGGCGCCGCTCGAGCCGGTCCGCGCGATCGACATCGCGATCCAGATCCTGCGCGCAGCCCGCTTCGCCCATCGCCGCGGGATCATCCACCGCGACCTCAAGCCCCACAACGTGATCGTCGACGACTCCGACCACGCCAAGGTGACCGACTTCGGGATCGCGCGCGCGGGCGCCTCGGACATGACCGAGACCGGCTCGATCATGGGCACCGCGCAGTACCTCTCGCCTGAGCAGGCCCAGGGCCACTCGGTCAACGCTCAGTCCGACCTGTACTCGATCGGGGTGGTCCTGTACGAGATGCTGACCGCCCGGGTGCCGTTCGACGGCGAGTCGGCGGTGACGATCGCGCTCAAGCACGTGTCCGAGGCGCCGATCCCGCCGTCGCGGTACAACCCGAGGGTCACCCCCGAACTCGAGCAGACGGTGCTGTGGACGCTGAACAAGAACCCGGCCGACCGTCCGACCGACGCCGAGCAGCTGATCACGGTGTTGGAGCACTGCCGGGACGCGATCGTCGCCGGAAAGGCGGGCCAGCACACCGCCTCGATGGCTGCCGTCGCCGCCAGCGCCGCCGCCGGGATGCCGGTCGAGGGCATGCAGCAGCTGCAACCCCAGCCGATGCCGGGGGGTGGGCCGGAGCCCGGTGGATCGACGAACGGCTCCGGGCAGCTGCCGGTCGTCACCGATCCGGACGTCGTCGAGCCCGAGCCGCGTCGCCGGTGGCTGCCGTGGCTGCTGGGCCTGCTCGTGCTGCTGCTGGTGGCGGGAGCGGCGACCGCGGCGTACTTCCTCAGCCGCCCCAAGCAGCGAGTCGTGCCATACGTGGTGGGCCAACAGGTCCGGACCGCCGAGGCGCTGCTGACCAACGCAGGCTTCGCGACGGCCGAGGTCCGCGTCCAGAGCCACAAGCCGAGCGGGATCGTCGTCAACGAGGACCCGTCCGGCCGTAGCCACGCCGACAAGGGCTCGACCGTCACGCTGACGGTCTCCAGTGGCCAGGGCACGGTGATCGTGCCCAACGTCCAGGGCGAGAGCCAGGCCGCCGCGACCGCCGCGCTCAAGAAGGTCCATCTGAAGGTGGCCCGGGTCGTGCCGCAGGCCTCCAGCGGGACCCCGGCGGGCCAGGCGATCAAGACCAGCCCGCCGCCCGCCGCGAGCGTGCCGCGGGGGACCCCGGTGACGTTGTTCATGTCGACCGGTCCGCCGCAGCAGAAGGTGCCAGGGGTCGTCGGCGACACCGCCCAGGCGGCCAGCTCGACGCTGACCGCCGCCGGATTCACGGTCAACACCGAGTCAAAGACGACCGGCTCGCAGGCGTCGGGCACGGTGCTCAGCCAGGATCCGGGTCCCGGCGCGACCGCGACCCACGGCTCGACCGTGACGATCGTGATCGCTCGGGCGCCCGCCAAGGCGACCGTGCCGGCGGTCACGGGCGACACGACCGGGCAGGCCGAGCAGGCGATCCAGGCCGCGGGCCTCGTCGCCCACACGACGACGCGGTCGGTCACCGAACCGGTCAAGGTCGGCACGGTCCTCACCCAGTCGCCGCCCGGCGGCTCACAGCGGGCGAAGGGCTCGACGGTGACGATCGTGATCGGAATCGCCGCCAGTTCGTCGTCGTCCTCGTCGAGCAGTTCTTCCTCGTCCTCGTCGTCGAGCAGTTCGGCGTCGTCATCGACGACCACCTCGAAGACTTCGACCGCGCCGGGCGGTTAGGTGTAGAGCGAGATCTCGTTGACCGCGACCGAGCTGTGGTCGTTCAGCGCGGTGATCCAGACCAGGTAGTACTGGTAGCGCACGTGGGCGGTCCGCAGGCGGATCGTCTGCGTGGCCTTGACGGACGCGACCGTCGCGAGCCGGTGCCAGCCGCCGGGCCCGGAGTTGAACGTGTTCGGATTGGGCGTCTGGTTGGTCGCGTAGATCTGGACCGAGTAGCCCGGCGTGGAGGTGTGCAGCACCATCGAGCCGGCCGCGACGGGCGGCTTGTAGGTCACGTACAGCCCGACGCCCGGCTTGCCGAGCACGTCGCCGTCGTAGGTCTCGGTCACCCAGGCGGTCGACAGGTCGCCGTCGATGGCGAGGTTGTCGAGGCTCGGGTTCTGGTTCTTGGGACCGGACAAGGCGTCGGGGTTGTAGTCGTGCGCGCACGTCGAACAGGGGGTGATCAGATGCGGCGTGCCCTTCGGCGCATGCTGCAGGGGTGGCGCGCCCGGGCTCCCGTGATGGGTGCGGCCGGCCAGGAACACGAGCACCCCGGCGACGATCGCGGCGACGAGGATCACCGCCAACCCCAGGTACCAGGGGTGACGCAGGCGCAGCGGCAGCCGACGCTGGGTGCTCGCGGGCAGCGTCCGGATCACCGACGTCGCCTCGGCGTTGAGGTTGGCGCCGGCGCGCGCGGTCTCCAGTTCGAGCACGTCCTCGAGATCGGCGATCAGCTCCGCGTCGTCGGCGTAGCGGTCGGATTCGCGCTTGGCGGTGGCGGTCTCGACGACCGAGGCCAGCGCGGCCGAGACCTCCGGCCGTTTGACCTGGACGTCGGGGAGCTCCTCGCGGACGTGCTTCATCGCGACCGCGACCTGGCTCTCGCCACCGAACGGAACCTCGCCGGTCAGCATCTCGTAGAGCACGACGCCGAGCGAGTACAGGTCCGACTGACCCGTGGTGTGGCGTCCGAGCGCCTGCTCGGGGGAGACGTAGTCGGTCGTGCCCAGCACGCGCCCGTCGGCGGTCAGCCCGTCCTCCTCGAGCGTGCGGGCGATCCCGAAGTCGGTCACCTTGGCCGATCCCTCGTGGTCGATCAGCACGTTCTGGGGTTTGACGTCGCGGTGGACGATGTGCTGGGCGTGGGCGAGTCCGAGCGCCCGTGCGATCTCGATCGCGTACGCGATCGCCTCGGTGATCGGTAGCCGCCCGTTGCGGCGGATCCGGTCCTTGAGCGTCTCGCCCTCGACGTACTCGAGCACGATGTACGGTCGGGGGTGGGTGGGATCCCCATCATCTCCGGTGTCGATCACGGCGACGATGTGCGGGTGCGACAGCCGCGCCACCGCGCGCGCCTCGCGCCGGAAGCGCTCGAGCTGGTCGGAATCGGTCGCCACCTCGCGATGCATCAGCTTGACCGCCACCCGGCGCTCGAGCGTCTCGTCGAACGCCCGGTACACGGTCGACATGCCGCCGGCCGCGATCCGCGCCTCGAGCCGGTAGCGGCCGCTGAGGCTCGTTCCGAGCATCGTGCTCATCGGTCAGACCGGGGGTCGACTCTGGTGCCCACTGAACGTCTTATTTTGCGCCATCCGACAAGCGGCCCGGCTCGGTCGGGCCCGGCTCGTCGATGACGATGCCGCCCCGGTCGGTGCGTCTGTTGGCAGAGGCCGGCCGGCCCCAGCGCGCCCATGGTCTGAGATTGTCGTCGACACGCCGGACCGGCCGCTTGCGCGCGCTCGCCGACGGCCGGTTGCGCCCTCGCCTTGATCGCGCCCTCAGCCGCGCGCCGCGCGCGCCAGGGCGACGCCGCCGAGCGCCAGCCGGTAGCCCCAGTACGGCGCCAACGAGCGGTCGCGCTCGACCTGCCTGATCACCCGCGTCGACAGCAGCGTCGAGGCGAACGAGGCGGCGGCCCCGGCCGCGAAGGGCAGCCCCGTTGCCGGCGGCAGCCCGCGGCGCGCCAACCGCAGCGACTTCAGACCGGTGGCACCGCCGATCACCGGCAGCGCGAGCAGTCGTGAGAGCCGGTTTGCATCCTCACGGGAAAAGCGCCGCAGGCGGCCGGCGGTCAGCGTGGCGCCGTTGCGTGAGACGCCCGGATACAACGCGCACGCCTGGGCGATCCCCAGCCACGCCGCGTCGGACCAGCCGGCGTCGTCCGCGGGCCGTTGCTGAGGGCGGCGGTCGGCGAGCCCCATCGCCACTGCGCCGCCGATCATCCCGGCCGCGATCGTCGCGGGGGTGCCGAGCCGCCGCTCGATCGGCCCCTCCAGCGTGAGGCCGACCAGCGCGGCCGGCGCCGAGGCGACCGCCAGCCAGCCCGCCCGGCGAAGCGTCATCCCGGTCACGGTCTCGGTGACCTCGGCGCGCAGCGTGATCAGCAGCGCCGCCGCGGTCCCCGCGTGCAGCGCGACCTCGAACGCCTTGCGGACATCGGGATCGGCCCGCGCGTAGTCCCAGCGCAACAGCCACGGGACCAGCGCGACGTGCCCCGAGGAGGAGATCGGCATCAGCTCGGCGGGCCCGTGCAGCGCCCCGAGGGCGATCGCCTCGGCGAGCTTGACCTGCGGGCGGGCGAGCTCGGGCGCGCCCTCATCGGCCGCTCCGTGCCCGGCGGTTGGCGGCGGAGTCTCGGCGGGCGCTCGGGTGTCAGTCGGCGACGACATCGACCGGCCGCTCAGACGATGAGCGATCGCGACCGGAGCGGACGCGCTGCACGTGGCGGTAGATCAGGTAGGCGATCACGACCAGCAGGATCGCGAGCGCCGCGTAGTCGACGTAGTCGAGGTGGTTGCGCCACTTGGGCCACTCGCTGCCGACCGCGTCGCCCAGCAGCGCCAGCCCGGTGATCCAGCCGATCGAACCGAGCGCGGAGAAGGCGAGGCAGCGTCCGAACGGCATCCGCGCGACGCCGGCCGAGTAGGGGAACACGATCCGGATCAGCGGGGTGAAGCGACCGGCCAACATCACCGGCGAGCCCCAGCGGTCGAACCAGCGGTGGGCCCGATCGAGATCCGCGGTCGAGACATGGACCTTCGAGCCATGGCGCTCGACCAGCTCACGGCCGCCGATCCGGCCGATCCAGTAGGCGATCGTGACGCCGATCACGTCCCCGATCACCCCCGCCAGGACGATCCCGAGCAGCGTCAGCTTGCCGTTGTGGACGTCGAAGCCCGCGAACAGCATCGGCGCCTCGGTCCCCGGCACGGCGATCACGCCGGAGACCAGGACCATCAGCCCGACCCCGGTGTACCCGAGGTGATTGATGATATGTGTAGCCAGCGTGACCAGCCCGCTGGTCACCGAGGCGAAGGCGATGAACACCGCCGCCAAGCGTAGCGGGCGGCGATGAGGCGAGAATGAGCGCTGCGGTGCCACCCGCGCGGCAGCCGCGGCGCCTGCTGGAATGCGCCGATGCAACGTCGAGCCCGATCGGGAGCTGCGTGAGCTGGGCAAGCCGCTTTCGCGTGCGTCAATACGTCACCGGCAGTCTATGGGTGGTGCCGCTGGTTGGCGCGGTCCTCGGCGTCGTGCTTGGGAGCGTGGACGTGCTCGTCGACCGCTCCGTGCACCTCCCCGCCGAGTTCACCTATTCCGCGTCGACGGCGAGCACGGTGTTGTCGTCGATCGTTGGCGGCGCCGCCGCGCTCACCGGGTTCGTGGTGACGGTGACGGTCCTCGTCGTGCAGATGGCGACGCAGACGTTCTCGGCGCGGTACATGCGGCTGTGGTACCGGGACCGGGTGCTCAAGGCGCTGTTGGCGCTACTGGTCGCCGCACTGTCGTTCTCATTCACGCTGTTGCGCCACGTCGAGCACAAGTTCGTTCCGAATCTGGGGACCTCGATCGCCGGGTTCCTGCTGCTGCTCGGCCTGATGCTGTTCGTGATCTTCCTGGACCGGATGCTGCACCGCCTGCGCCCGGTCGCCGTGGCGGCGCTCGTGTCCGACTACCTGGAGCGGGACTTCACGCGCCTGATCGCGACGCTGACCGCGCCCGAGATCTTCTGGGGTCGCCCGGGTGAGACCGGCGGCACGCCGCAGCTGGTCGCGCGCTGCGCGCGGCGGGGCGCGATCCAGGCGATTGACGTCGCCGGCCTGCACTCGTGGGCGCTGAGCCACGACCGCCTGGTGGTCGTCCGGCACGCGGTCGGCGACTTCGTGCCCGCACAGGCAGTGCTGATCGAGGTCTTCGGAGACGGGCCGGCCGACCCGGGGGATGAGCAGCGGCTGCGCCGGATGGTCGTGCTCGGCGTCGAGCGGACGATCGAGCAGGATCCCGGGTTCGCGATCCGGATCATGGTCGACATCGCCGATAAGGCGCTGTCGGCGGCG
>Ga0302235_10001587_pt1 | contig 16875 bp, 15 predicted proteins | sample II_Palsa_N3_3_FD_193577 | JGI IMG/M metagenome (GOLD analysis project Ga0302235, IMG submission 193577) | Peat permafrost microbial communities from Stordalen Mire near Abisko, Sweden - II_Palsa_N3_3 | ecosystem: Environmental > Terrestrial > Soil > Palsa > Peat permafrost | place: Sweden... | reverse complement strand
CGACGAGTTCGACGCCACCTTCCTGCTCGGCGGCTACGACGACCAGCTGTGGCCGGGCCTGGCCCAGGCGCTCTCCTCGTACCTGAACCAGGCAGACACCCTGGACCTGATCGGCCAGTACCAGTCGTACGGCGTTCAGAACGAGAACGAGTTCGCCGTCTACAACGCGGTCCAGTGCTCGGACGTCAGCTGGCCGCGCAGCTGGGCCTACTGGACATCGGACAACGAGATGGTCTATCGCCAGGCCCCGTACGAGACGTGGGACAACGCCTGGTATAACGCCGCGTGCGCGTTCTGGCCGGTGCCCGGGCCCGCCAAGCCGCTGCAGATCAAGGGCGCCGGACTGCCCGGCATCTTGATGCTGCAGGGCACGCTGGACGCGGCCACCCCGTACGCGGGCGCCCAGGACGCGCACAAGCTGCTCCCGTCGGCCCGGATGGTGGTGGTGGAGGGCGGCGGCAACCACGGGCAGTCGTTCGAGCAGCCGCCGGACACCTGTGTCCAGAACTACCTGAACGCCTATCTCGCCACCGGAGCCCTGCCGCAGGGCGCCGGGCTGGTCAACGCCACCTGCCCGGCCGTGCCGGATCCGACGCCGGGGAGCTAGAGCGTGTTCGGGATGAGACTTTCCGGCCCTATTGCCCCGTGTAGGCTGGCTCTATGTTGCGGGTAAAGCCTCCGTCGCCCGCGGTCCGGCTGCTCGATGAACGGGATCGGGGCGCGGTACTCGCCATCTGCGATCGCGATCCGGTGACCAACGTATTCGTAAGCTCCCGAGTGCGCGCCCTCGGCCTGGAACCCGGTCGGCTCGGCGCCCAGCTGTGGGGCCACGGGACCGGCGGCCGGCTGCAATCGCTGTGCTATTCGGGCGCCAACCTGGTCCCGGTCGCGGCCACGCCCGATGCGGTCGTGGCCTTCGCGGACCGGGCGCTGAAGCAGGGACGGCGGTGCTCATCCGTGGTCGGGCCGGCCGGCGAGGTCCAGGCGCTGTGGGCCTTGCTGCGGCCGCGGTGGGGACCGGCGCGGGAGATCCGTCCCGTGCAGCCGGTCATGGTCATCACCGGGCCGCCGCTGGTGCCGCCCGACCCGCTGGTCCGCCGGGTCCGCATGGAGGACCTCGACGTCCTGTGGCCGGCCTGCGTGGCGATGTTCACCGAGGAGGTGGGCGTCTCGCCGACCTCCGGGGACGGCGGCGCCTCCTACCGGGCCCGCCTGGAACAACTGATCCGGGGCGGCCGGGCCTTCGCCCGGATCGAGGACGGAAAGGTGATCTTCAAGGCCGAGATCGGGGCGGTGACCCCGCAGGCCTGCCAGGTGCAAGGCGTCTGGGTGCGGCCCGAATGCCGCGGCCAGGGCCTGGCCGCCCCCGGCATGGCCGCGGTCGTGGTCGAGTCGGCCCGGTCGATCGCCCCGGTGGTCTCGCTCTACGTCAACGACTTCAACCAGCCGGCCCGCGCGGCCTACCGCCGGGTCGGCTTCGCCGACACCGGCCAGTTCATGTCCGTCATGTTCTAGTCGCGGTCGCGGATCTTGCGCAGGTAGTCGACGATCGGCTGGAAGGCGGACCGGATCTCCTCCTGCTGGCGCGGCGAGAGCCGGTCGATGAAGTGACGGCGGACGTTCTCCACGTGGTGCGGTGCGACGCGCTCGATCGTCTCGAACCCCGCCTTGCTCAGCACCGCGAACGTGCCGCGCTTGTCGCCCTCACAATCGTCGCGCCGGACCAGGCCGCGCTTTTCCATGCGCGAGATCTGGTGCGACAGCCGGCTCCGGGACTGGCTGGTGGCGTCGGCGAGATCGGTCATCCGCAGGCGGTGATCCGGCGCCTCGGACAATTCGACCAAGATCTCGTAGTCGCGACCGTTCAGCCCGAATTCGGTCAGCTCGCGGTCGAGCTGGCGCATGAGCAGCTGGCTCAGCCGGACGGTCGCCCGCCAGGCCTGCTGCTCTTCGCTGGTCAGCCACTGCGGCTGTCCGTCTGTACCGGGCATATGCCGAATCTACCCTGTTGCCCGAGGGGCTCGCGTCGGGCCCGAGATCGGTCGTACCATGACTGGCGAATGTCGCGCTTATTTCTCACCGACGAGTCGACAACGGACGAACGGACGAACGGACGAGGGAGACCGTGCCCGAGGCGATGCCGGGAAATTCCGCCGCACCCACTGGCGCACCCACCGGCGCGGCGGCCGCCGCGGCGTATATCCGCGAGTTGTTGCTGCGCCCGGGCCGGTACCGGCGCCAATGGGAGCAGTACGCCGAGCGGAGCAGGGCCGGACAGGTCAACCAGCTCGCGGTGGCGGAGGTGCTCGCGCGTTACCTGGGCCAGCATCCGCGGACCGAAGCCGACCTCGACGTGCTGCCCCGTCAGCTGAAGGACACCGCCTCCCGCGCGCTATCGGGCAAGCTGCTCAGCAAGGGCACGCTGGTCCTGTTCATGGACGCCTTCGGGCTCGCCGCGGCGGAGCGCGAGCAGTTGCTCAAGCTGTGGGAAGGGACCGCGCACGTCCGCGTGCTGTCCGGCCCGCGGGCGATTCGCGACGATAAGGCCAGCATGCTCGGCAGCCGCCGGGTCAAGACGCTGTCCCTGCACGATCACCATTATGTCGGGCCCGACGGAATGCCGGTTAAGCATCGGGTTATCCATGTGATCGAGGCGATTGCCGACGGCGTCGACCGCATTCCCTACCGGGCGGATACGAATGCGCTGACCATTGAGGCGGCCCAGGGTTTCAGCGGCCTCGCCGGTCCGGTCTACCAGCCGATTGCCGAACTCTTCGTGGTCGATATGCTCCTAGCCAAGCCGCTGCTGGCCGGGGAAACGGCGACGCTGGAGTACTCGGCGAGTTTCCACTACGCGGAGCCTCCGCCGCCGGAGTTCCGCCGGGTGGTGCAAGCCTTCGTGGAGAACCTCGATATACGAGTTGAGTTTCATCCGGATAAACTGCCGAGAAACGTGGAATGGGCGGTATGGGACGGCCTGGACGGACCTATCGTAGAACGCGAGCACGTCGCCCTGGACAGTCAGTTCGCGGTGCACAGGTACCTGCGGCTGGCCGAGAAGACGGCGGCCGGCTTTCATTGGGACTGGTAGCCGCCGTGATCCGAACGTGACGGCCGGGCGTGACACGATCGTGGGTATGCGCAAAGACGAGGGCGCGGCGACCACGAGTGCCCAGTTGCGCGCGCACAATCTCGCGCGGCTGCTGCGCGCCATCCATGACGGCGGCGGCCAGCTCACCAGAGCGGAACTCACCCGGCAGCTCAGCCTGGCCCGGGGGACCGCCACCGTGCTGGTCCGGGACCTGGCCGGGCGTCGCCTGATCCAGGAGGTGACCGGCCCGGTCGACGCCACGGTGCAGCGCGCCCGGGGACGCCCGACCGGTGTGCCGTCGGCGCACGCCCAGGGCCCCGTCGCGCTCGCCGTCGACCTGCGCGACGACTCCTTTACCCTGGCTGCCTTCGAGCTGACCGGGCGCTGCACGGTGCTCGACCGTCAGGAACGGGACGCCGGTTCGGGCACCGGGGTGCTGACCGAGGTCGCGGACCGGCTGAAGATTCGCGGCCGCCAGTTCGGCGGCCGGGTCATCGGCGTCGGCATCGCGGTGCCGTCCCCGGTCCGGGGCAGCGTCATGGTCCAGCCGACCCTGACCGAGTGGCAGGGCGTGGACGTGACCGCGGCGCTCGGGCCTTCGCTGGCGTGCGGGCCCGTCCTGGTCGGCAACGACGCGAGGCTGGCCGGGCTGGCCGAGGCCCGCCGGGGCGTCCTCCGGGGCGTGCCGGTCGCCCTGCACCTGCACGTCGCGACCGGCATCGGCGGGGTCCTGCTGGTCGACGGCCGGCCGGTAGCCGGGGCGCACGGCTCGGCGGGGGAGTTCGGGCACATGCCGCTGACCGGGAGCGACGAGCCGTGCCGGTGCGGGTCGGTCGGCTGCTGGGAACTCGACGCCGGGGCCCGCGGGCTGCTCCGCGCGGCCGGGCAGCCCGAGCAGGGCGACCGGATGCTCCAGGCCGAGCAGATCATCGCGGCGGCGGGCACCGATCCGCGCAGCGGCCGGGCCCTGAGCGTGGTGGCCAAGGCCCTCGGCCGGGGCATCGGCGCGCTGGTCAACGCGCAGGACCCCGAGGCGGTGGGGCTGTCCGGCCTGGCCGCGGAGATCATCCAGGCCGACCCGGGCGCGGTCACGGCCGGCTACCTGTCCACCCTGATGCGGTTCCGCCGGGCCGCCCCGCCCGCCCTGCTGCCCTCCACGCTGGGCGACCTGGGCGCGCTGACCGGCGCGTCCGAGCTCGTCTTCGACGCCTTCCTCGCCCCGCGCGCGCTGTCCGCCTGGCCTGCGCCGGAGCAGAAAACCGCGTGACTTCGGGGCCCGGCGGTGGTAAGTTCCCGACCTTGTGGCTGCGTCACCATCGCCAGAAAATCATAATCATCCCGAACGGCCCGTGGCTGACCCCGTCCTGACCGCTGAACGCGAGCAGTTGCGGCGCTCGCGGGACTATCTCGGCCTCATGCGCGAGGACGTCCTCTCGCTCAAGGCCATGGCCGGCGACCGGGTCTCCCAGCAGTACCTCGAGGCCGAGCTCTACCACCGGGCCGAGGCCCTCAAGGACATCCCCGACACCCCGCTGTTCTTCGGCCGGCTCGACTACGCCGGGGACGCCGACGGCGATGGGGTGGCGGGGCACAGCTTCCACATCGGCCGCCGGCACGTGCACGACCCGGACGGCACGCCCGCGGTGATCGACTGGCGGGCCCCGGTGTCCAGGCCGTTCTACCGGGCCAGCGGCGCGGACCCGATGAACCTGGCGCTGCGGCGCCGGTTCGGCTTCTCCGGCGGTGAGCTGACCGCCTATGAAGACGAGCTGTTCACCACGGGCCGTTCGGCGCCAGAGATCGAACACCAGCCGAGCCGGATCCTGATCGATGAGATCGAGCGGCCGCGGTCCGGGCCGATGCGCGACATCGTCGCGACCATCCAGCCCGACCAGGACGACATCGTGCGCGCCGACGCCGCGCGGACCGTCTGCGTGCAGGGCGCGCCGGGCACCGGGAAGACCGCGGTGGGCCTGCACCGGGTCGCCTACCTGCTGTACGCGTACCGGGAGCAGGTCCGGCGGCGCGGCGTGGTCATGATCGGACCGAACCAGGCCTTCCTGTCCTACATCCGCAACGTCCTGCCCGCCCTGGGCGAGATCGACGTCACCCAGACCACCGTGGACGAGCTCGTGCAGTCCCTGGGGCCGGTGCCGGTGCGCGGATCCGACCCCGACGCGGCCGCGATCCTCAAGGGCGACGCGCGGATGGCCGAGGTCCTGCGGCGGGCGCTCTGGGCCTCGGTGCGTCGGCCTGAGCAGCCCGTGGTCCTGGCCCGCGGCGCCCGGCGCTGGCGGGTCGCCGCCTGGGAGCTCGAGGAACTCGTACACGAGCTGCGCCACCGGGGCGTGCGGTACGGCGCGGCCCGCGAGCTGCTCGAGCACCGGATCGCGCACGTGGTCTTGACCCAGATGGAGGCGGCCGGGGAGGCCTGCGACGACCGGACGCACGAGACGGTGCGCAGGTCCCGGCCAGTGCGTGCGGCGGTCGAGGCGATCTGGCCCAAGGTGGATCCGGTCCGGCTGGTGTTCGGGCTACTGTCCTCCGCCGCGGCGCTGGCCGCCGCGGCCGCCGATCTGCTTACCGCGGCCGAGCAGGCCGAGATCGTGTGGTCCCCGGCACCGCGCGCGCCCGGGTCGGCCCGCTGGTCCCCGGCCGACGTGGTGCTCATCGACGAGGCGCGCGACCTGATCACGCGGACCCCCAGTCTGGCCCACGTGGTGATCGACGAGGCGCAGGACCTGTCGCCGATGGAATGCCGGGCCCTGGGCCGCCGGTGCTCCACCGGCGCGGCCACCGTGCTCGGCGACCTGGCCCAGGGCACCACGCCGTGGGCGGCCTCCTCCTGGGCCTCGCTGCTGTCCAACCTGGGCAAGCCGGAAACCGGCGTGCGCGAGCTGTCGACCGGGTACCGGGTGCCGCGGCAGATTCTGGACTACGCCTCATCCCTGCTCGCCGTCATCGCCCCCGAGCTGCGGCCCGCCTCCTCGCTGCGGGCCGACCCCGGCGCGCTGGACATCGTTCGGGTGCCGTCCGCCGCGCTGGCCCGCGAGGTGGTGGCGGCCTGCGCCCAGGCCTGCGCCCGGCCCGGTTCGGTGGCTGTCATCGCCGCCGACCCGCAGGTCCGGTCCCTGGCCAGCGCGCTCGACGCGGCCGGGCTCGAGCACGGCGCGCCCGGCTCGGACGCCCGGCTGACCCTGGTCCCGGTCACCTTGGCCAAGGGCCTGGAGTTCGATCACGTCATCGTGGTCGAGCCCGCCCGGATCGCCCGTGCCGAAGCCCGGGGCCTGCAGCGGCTCTACGTGGCGCTCACCCGGGCCGTGTCGCGGCTGACCGTGCTGTACGCCGAACCGCTGCCCGACCCGTTGCCGGAACCGCTGCCCGAACCGCTGCCCGACCCGCTGCCGGCCCGGTAAAGTTTCGGGGTGTTCGTCCGGTTTAATGGATCGTTCGTGAACCGATGCCCGCTCCGGTGCGTCAGCATGGTAGGGAAAAATACGGTCGTGCCCGCCGATTTCCTCAAGGTGTGAATTTCTCCATGTGCGTTGCGCGGGCACCAGCGCGGCGGCATGCTGGAGAAGCGGCGACATTAAGTTTTCGGTTGACTCCTAACTGTTACAACGGTGGTGAAGGTGGAAGCGCACAAGACCCGCGATCCGGATCACATGCAGACTGTCTATCTGGAGAAGCTGGCCGACGAGCTGTCCCATCGGGGGCTCGAGGCGTGGCTGATGGCCCCACCGGGGCGTGTTCCCAGCTTGTACGTGGTGAACCCGTCCGCCCGGGCGCTCGAGGAGAACGTCTACGTGGGCTGCGGTAAGGACGGCATGTGGTGGTTCTGGTGGTCCTGGGCGGAGCGGATCGCCGTGGCCGACGACCTCGACCTGGCCGCCACCACGATCGTCCGGGTTCTCGCCTCCCTGCGCCCGCGCGATTAGCCCCGCCGCTACCCCGCTACACCAGCTAAACCAGTGATCACGAAGGGTTTAGCCCCGAAAAATGGGGCCAAAGTCTTCGCGATCATGGAAATCCCTTCCGCGCCCGCCGTTACGAGGCCTGCAGGCCCGGGAACGCCTGGGTGCGGCCCCGCCAGAACGCGGCGCGCTCCGCCGAACTCTGCATGGCCAGCGCGCCGAACGTCCGCAGCCGCTGATCGCTGACCGCCACTAGGCCCAGGTAGGCCCGGGTCACGCCGTCCTCCAGGTAGGCCGCTAGCGCCGCCGCGCTGGCCGCGTCGCCCACCGCGAACGGCAGCTGGTAGAAGGCCTGCGCGGCGACCGGGGTCGCGCCGAGCCCGGAGATCATGGCGGTCAGCGTGTCGCGGGCCTCGTTGTGCCCGGTCCAGTCCTGCGCGGCGGCCGACTGGCGGGTCCCGGACAGGTGGGCGCCGGCCACCCCGTAGCCGAAGATGGCCGCGTCCTCGGCCGCCAGCGCGGCCTGCAAGGCCGCTAGCCCCGTGACCGATCCCACCGCCATCACCCCCGCCCTATCCGCCTAGCGCCACCGCGTGCGTGGCGTCGGAGGCCGCGATGCTGGCGAACAGCTGCGCCAGGTCGGGCGGCACGGTGACCAGTCGCCGGACCAGGTTCGTGGCCGACGCGCGCTCGGCCGCCCGCAGCTGCGCGATCGTCACCCGGCCCGGCCCGGTAGTGGGCGCAGCGCTGGGCGAGGTGCTCGGGGAGAACGACGCGGACGGCTCTCCCGAGGGCAGGATCAGCCTGGCCACGAGCTGGCCGAGATGCTGCCGGTGCTGGGCGAGCAGTCCCTCCAGGCCGCGGGCCCGGCCCGTCGGCCGCGGGTCACCGTGCACCGCGACCTGGTATAGCGCGATCATGGCCTGTTCCGCCGCGATGACCGCCTGCAGCGTAATCACGTCACGTGACAGGGGCGGCCGGCCAGCCAGCGGATCGGGCCCGGCGAACACCTCGGCGGACCTGCATCCGGCGATGGCCAGCAGCGCAGGCAACGCGGCCGCCGAGGCGGCCAGCAGGCGCCGCCTGGGCAGGATGTCTGGCACACGGGCAAGCTACCGCATGTGAAAAAGCTTCACCACGGAGCGTCGGCCCGTCCTATCCGCGTGACGGTCCCGCTGCGGATAGGCTAGGGGCTAATCCCGCAGGTAGTGGACGAGGAGGTCGTGATGCCCGGTGGTTCGCGTCACGCGCCGAAGCCTCGCGGCGCGGCCGGAGGGGGACGATCACCCCAAACCACCCCACGCCGGACCGTGAAGACGGGCGCGGCGGCGGGCGCGGCCTCGGTCGACGAGGCCCGGATCGCGGACGTCATCCGGCCCGTGATCGCCGCGGCTGGCCTGGACCTGGAAGCGGTGCGAGTGAGCGCCGCGGGCCGCCGCAGGTTGCTGCGCGTGGTGGTGGACAGCGACCGGGGCGTGAGCCTGGATGACGCCGCGGACGTCAGCCGTGAGCTGTCCGCCGCGCTCGATGCGGCGGCCGTGATGGGCGATTTCCCGTACACGCTCGAGGTCTCCTCGCCCGGCGTGGACCGCCCGCTGACCGATCACCGGCACTGGCGACGCGCGGTGGGACGGCTGGTCCAGGTCACGGTAACCGATTCGGACAGCGCCCGGTCCGTATCGGGCCGGGTCGCCGCGGCCGACGCCGACGGGGTGACCCTGGACGTCGAGGGTGCCCGTCGCCTCTTCCCCCACGCCGTGCTCGGCCCGGGGGCGATCCAGGTGGAGTTCGGGCATCCGCCAAGCGAGCTTGGAGCGACCGGCGATGGACATTGACCTGAGCGTGCTGCGCAGCCTGGAGAGCGAGAAGGACATCTCGCTGGATCAGGCCATCAAGGCCATCGAGGACGCGCTGCTCGTCGCGTACCACAAGTCCGACGGCGCGTCGCAGGCCGCGCGGGTCGAGGTGGACCGCAAGAGCGGCCACGTCACGGTCTGGGCCATCGAGACTGGCCCGGACGGCGCGGTGGTGAAGGAGTACGACGACACCCCGGCCGGATTCGGCCGGATCGCGGCCACCACCGCCCGCCAGGTCATCCTGCAACGCCTGCGAGACGTCGAGGACGAGCTGACCTTCGGCGAGTACGCGGGCCGTGAGGGCGACATCGTGGCCGGGGTCATCCAGCAGGGCAAGGACCCCCGGACCGTCCTGGTCGACCTCGGCAAGCTCGAGGCGGTGCTGCCGCCCGCCGAGCAGGTGCCCGGTGAACGGTACATCCACGGCGAGCGGATCCGCTGCTACGTACTGCACGTGCGCAAGGGGCACCGCGGGCCTTCGGTCACCTTGTCGCGTACCCATCCGGGCCTGGTGAAGAAGCTGTTCGCCCTCGAAGTGCCCGAGATCGCCGAAGGCGCGGTGGAGATCGTCGCACTCGCCCGCGAGGCAGGCCACCGGACCAAGATCGCGGTCCGGTCTCACCAGCCGGGGGTAAACGCCAAGGGCGCCTGCATCGGCCCGATGGGCAGCCGGGTGCGGAACGTGATGACCGAGCTGCACGGCGAGAAGATCGACATCGTCGACTACTCCGACGACCCGGCTAGTTTCGTGGCCAACGCCCTATCCCCGGCGCGGGTGAACCGCGTGCACGTGGTCGACGCGACGGCCCGGGAAGCCCAGGTCATCGTGCCCGACTACCAGCTGTCCCTGGCCATCGGCAAGGAGGGTCAGAACGCCCGGCTGGCCGCCCGGCTCACCGGCTGGCGGATCGATATCAGGTCGGACGCCGCCGTGCCGTCCGTCTCGGAGACCGCTTCAGAGACCGTCTCGGAGACCATCCCGGAAGCACCGGATGCATCAGACCCATCGACGCCGGTTTCGCCTGGTGTCGGAGACGTCCGGACACGGTAGACTGGTAGGCGGAATGGCCGTACGAACCGAGCGGCACACCTCAGGTATGCCCGTCATGCGTACCTGTGTAGGCTGCAAGGAGCGTGCGGAGAAATCCAGCCTGCTTCGCTTCGTGGCGGCTGGGGACGTCATCCAGCCCGACCCGCAAGCCCGGCTCCCAGGCCGGGGTGCGTACCTGCACCCCAGCTCGGTGTGTCTGGACCTTGCGCGGCGGCGCCGGGCGTTCCCCCGGGCACTGCGCACCGCGGGATCGCTCAGCCTCGTACCACTGGCTGAGTATCTTTGCGGTGCGGCTGACCCGGAATAGCATTACCCGGGGCGGAACAGTCTGGCTGGCTGCAGGCTTTACGTACAAAGGAACACCTGTCGGAAAGCAGGTCGAGAAGCTGATGAGCGCTCGATGAGCACGCGGCGATGATGACCATAGGCTGAGGCCCGCCCGGAGTACGCTCCGCCCGGGCTGGGGTCCGGTAAGGGGTCCAGGAGACTGGGCCGAGAAGGAGCGTAGTGGCGAAGGTCCGGGTTTACGAACTCGCGAAAGAGTTCGGTGTCGAGAGCAAGGCCGTCATGGACCAGCTCAAGGAAATGGGCGAGTTCGTGCGATCGGCGTCCTCGACGATAGAGGCACCTGTGGTCCGGCGGCTCAAAGAGTCGTTTTCCGCGACGGCGGCCTCACAAGATCAGCAAGCTGCGCGGTCCAGGCCCGCGGGCCCGTCCGCGCCTCGTGACGGAGCGGACGGCGCACGCCCGCGACCCGGCGGCCCGTCCCGCAACGACGCCCGGCCGGGCGCACCTGCGCCGGATGGCGCGCCCGCGCCCAGGGTCGCACCGAACGGAGCGCCGGCCAGCGTCGCGGATGGCGTGGACGGCCTGACCGGCCGTGCCGCGGACCAGGCGGGCGCGGTCGCGCCCGACGGGGCCAGCGCCGGGACTCCGGCCGAGGCCACGGGAACCGCCGCGCCCACGGGGATCACCGAGGCCGCGGGGAGCGCCGCGGGCACCGCTGACGCCGCGGCGCGTCGGCTGCCTCCGGTCCCGCCGTCTCCCGCGTCCCGGCCAGGCCCCGGCGACTCCCGCACCCCGGCCACCGCGCCGCGGGTCCCGGGACCGCCGCGCACCCCGGCCACCCCCGCCGACTTCCGCGGGCCAGGGAGCGGAGCGAACGGACCGAGCGGACCGGGTACCGGCCAGACTCGGCCCCAGGCGCCTCGCCCGTCCGGCCCAGGCGCGCCGCGCCCGTCCGGCCCCGGCACCCAGGCTGCCCAAAGCGCCCAGGGCACCCAAAGCACTCAGGGCACCCAGGGTGCCCGGTCGGCCGCGCCGCGCACGTCCGCGCCGGGCGGCCCCGCCGCGCCCGGCGGCCCCGCCGCGCCCGGCGGCCCCGGCGCGCCTGGCGCCCCCGGCGCGCCGCGTTCCGGCGCACCCCGCCCAGGTGCCCCGCGCTCTGGTAATCCACGTCCCGGCCCGAGGCCGGGTAACAACCCGTTCAGCTCGACCGCGACCGGCATGGGCTCGGCTCCGCCGGCCCGGCCCCAGGCCCCCGTGCCCGGTGGCCAGCCGGTTCGTCCTGGCCAGCCGGAGCGCGGCCCCGGGCGGCCCGGTGCCGAGGGCGGCCCGCGTCCCGGCGGGCGAGGGCCCGGTGGCCCTGGTGGTCCCGGCCGGGCTGGCTCGGACGGCGGCCCGCGTCCCGGCGGGTTCGCGGGTCCGCGTCCCGGTGGTCCCCGGCCGAGCCCGATGAACATGCCGTCTCGTCCGGCGCCTTCCGGCACGGGCCGCAGCGGCCCCGGCGGCGGGCGCGGTCCCGGAGCAGGGGCCGGGCCCCGGCCCGGTGGTGGCGGCGGCGCGGGCCGCGGCGGCCCCGGCGGCGGCGCGGGTCCGCGCAGCGGTGGCGCACCGGGTGGCGCGGGCGCTCCGCCGCGCGCCGGCGTCGGCGGCGGGCCGCCTCGTCCGGGCGGCGGCCGCGGGCGCAGTGGCACAGCGGGCGCCTTCGGTCGTCCCGGCGGGCGTCCGGTCCGGCGCGGGAAGTCCAAGAAGCAGCGGCGTCAGGAGTTCGACAACATGCAGGCGCCGTCGATCGGCGGCGTCCAGGTCCGGCCCGGCAACGGTCAGGTGGTCCGGCTCAGCCGGGGCGCCAGCCTGAGCGACTTCGCCGACAAGATCGGCGCCAACCCGGCGTCGCTGGTCCAGGTGCTGCTGCACCTGGGCGAGATGGTGACGGCGACCCAGTCGGTCAACGACGAGACCCTGCAGTTGCTCGGCGCCGAGCTGAACTACACCGTCCAGGTCGTCTCGCCCGAGGAGGAGGACCGGGAGCTGCTCGAGTCCTTCGACATCGAGTTCGGTGAGGACGAGGGCGAGGACACCGACCTGGTGGCCCGGCCGCCGGTGGTCACGGTGATGGGTCATGTCGACCACGGCAAGACCAAGCTGCTCGACGCGATCAGGCGTTCCAACGTGGTGGCCCGCGAGGCCGGCGGCATCACCCAGCACATCGGCGCCTACCAGGTGACCACCGATGTCGACGGCGAGGACCGCACGATCACCTTCATCGACACCCCGGGCCACGAGGCGTTCACCGCCATGCGAGCCCGCGGCGCCGAGACCACCGACCTCGTGGTGCTCGTGGTGGCGGCCGACGACGGCGTGAAGCCGCAGACCACCGAGGCGCTGAACCACGCGCAGGCGGCCGGCGTGCCGATCGTGGTAGCGGTCAACAAGATCGACAAGGAGGGCGCCGACCCGCAGCGGGTGCGGGCCCAGCTGACCGAGTACGGGCTCGTCGCCGAGGAGTTCGGCGGCGACACGCAGTTCGTGGATGTGTCCGCGACCCAGCGGATCGGCCTCGATAGCCTGCTCGAAGCGATCATCTTGACCGCTGACGCCAGCCTCGACCTGCGGGCCAACCCGCACCAGGACGGCCAGGGCGTGGCCCTCGAGGCGCACCTGGACAAGGGCCGGGGCCCGGTGGCCACGGTGCTGGTGCAGCGCGGCACGCTGCATGTCGGCGACTCGATCGTCTCCGGCGATGCCTTCGGCCGGGTGCGCGCCATGATCGACGAGAACGGCGACACGATCACCGAGGCCCTGCCGTCCCGGCCGGTCATGGTGCTCGGCCTGACCGCCGTCCCCGGAGCGGGCGACAACTTCCTGGTCGTCTCCGACGACCGGATCGCCCGCCAGATCGCCGAACGCCGTGAGGCTCGCGAGCGCAATGCCCAGTTCGCCCAGCCGCGGCGGGTCACGCTCGAGGGTCTGGAGTCGGCGTTCAAGGCCGGCGAGCGCGAGGAACTGCTGCTCATCATCAAGGGCGACGTGTCCGGCTCGGTCGAGGCTCTGGAGGACGCGCTGCTCAAGCTCGATGTCGGCGAGGAAGTCAGCCTGCGCGTGATCGGCCGCGGCGTCGGCGCGATCACCCAGGACGACGTGAACCTGGCCATCGCCTCGGACGCGGTGATCATCGGCTTCAACGTCCGGCCGGCCGGCCGGGCGGGCGAGCTGGCCCAGCGCGAGGGCGTGGACATCCGCTACTACTCGATCATCTACCAGGCGATCGAGGAGGTCGAGGCCGCGCTCAAGGGCTTGCTCAAGCCCGAGTTCGAGGAGATCCAGCTCGGCACGGCGGAGATCCGGGAGGTCTTCCGGGTCCCGCGGATCGGCAACATCGCCGGGTGCATCGTCCGCACCGGATCGATCCACCGCAACAGCAAGGCGCGGCTGATCCGGGACGGCGTGGTCATCTCCGACAACCTCACCGTGGACTCGCTGCGCCGGTTCAAGGACGACGCGACCGAAGTCCGCGAGGGCTACGAGTGCGGTATCGGCATCGGCTACAGCGACGTCAGGATCGAGGACACGATCGAGACCTTCGAGATGAGGGAGAAGCCGAGGGCCTGACCCCGGACCCGCCGATCGGAGTGACGCCGTGTATGTCGCGGCGCTGACCCTGGACGTGCTGCTGGGCGACGTGCACTCGCTGAAGGGCAAACGTGCCGTCGTCCGGCCGCTCGTCGCTGAGCTGCGCCGGTGCTATCCGGGCATCGCGGTGGCCGAGACCGGCCACCTGGATCTGCACCGGCGGGCCGAGATCGGGGTGGCCGTGGTGTCCGCGACGGCCTCGAACGCGATGAGCGTGCTCACCGAGTGCGAGCGCCTGGTGGCCGGGCGCCCTGAGATCGAGCTGCTGTCGGCTCGGCAGCGGTTGTTCAACGAGGAGGAGTGACGGCATGGATGCCGCGAGGGCGCGTAAGCTGGCCGACCTGATCAGCCAGATCGTCGCGGAGATGCTGGAACGACGGATCAAGGACCCCAGGCTCGGCTTCGTGACCGTCACCGAGGCCCGGCTGACCAACGACCTGCGTGAGGCCACCGTGTATTACACGGTGCTCGGCACCGACGCCGAACGTACCGACACGGCGCTGGCCCTGGCCAGCGCGACCGGCGTCATCCGGTCCGAGGTCGGCCGGCAGATCGGGCTGCGGCACACGCCCTCGCTGGCCTTCGTGGCCGACGCGCTGCCGGACAACGCCCAGCGGATCGAGGAACTGGTCAACCAGGCCAGGAACGCCGACGCCGAGCTCGCCCGCAGCCGTGAGGGCGCCGTCCCGGCCGGTGACCCCGATCCCTACCGCAAGCCCGCCGAGGCCGCGGACGACGACGACGAGGACGACCTCGGCGGATGACCAGCGGCAACGACGGCCTGGTCATCGTGGACAAGCCCGGCGGCCTGACCTCCCATGACGTCGTGGCGCGGATCCGGCGCCTGGCCGGGACCCGGAAGGTCGGACACGCGGGCACCCTGGACCCGATGGCGACCGGCGTTCTGGTGGTCGGGGTCGAGCGGGCGACCCGGCTGCTCGGCTACCTGACCCTGACCGAGAAGCAGTACGACGCCACGATCAGGCTCGGCCAGTCGACCAGCACCGACGACGCGGAGGGCGAGATCACCGGCGGCGCGCCGGCCGCCGGCGTTTCCGCGGAAGCGGTGTCCGCGGCCATCGTCAACCTGACCGGCGAGATCCAGCAGGTGCCGCCCGTGGTCAGCGCGATCAAGGTCGACGGCCAGCGCGCCTACAAGCTGACCCGGGCGGGCGCCGCACCCGAGCTCAAGCCGCGCCCGGTGACCGTCTATGAGTTCACCGTCACGGCCATCCGCCCGGTGCCGGGGGATGGGCTGCTAGACGTCGACGCGACCGTGCGCTGCTCGAGCGGCACGTACATCAGGGCCCTGGCCCGCGACCTGGGTGCCGCGCTCGGCACCGGCGGGCACCTGACCGCCCTGCGCCGGACCCGGGTCGGCGGATACGGTCTGGCGGCCGCGCGCACCCTGGACCAGCTGGCCGAGCGGTTCGAGGTCGTGCCGCTGGCGCAGGCCGCCGCGGCCGCGTTCCCGCGCCGGGACCTGTCCGCGGACGAGGCCCGCCGCCTGGCGCACGGCGGCCGTCTCACCGCCATCCCGGCCCCGCCCGACCCGGACCGCGGCGGCCAGCTCGCGGCCGTCTCGCCCCCGCCCGGCCCGGACCACCCGACCGCCGCCTTCGCGCCCGACGGCTCGCTGGTCGCGCTGCTCACCGAACAGTCCGGCCAGGCGCGGCCGCTGGTGGTCTTCGTCGGAAGCTAGGCTGGTCTCCGCAGACGAAGGAGGAACGGGGATCGTGTACCGCTGGTACGGCTTGGACGATGTGCCGGCCGGCTGGGCCGGCTGCGTCGCGACGATCGGCGTGTTCGACGGCGTGCACCTGGGTCACCAGCGCGTCGTGGAGCGGGCCGGGCAGGTCGCGCAGGGCCGGAACCTGCCGCTGGTCGTGATCACCTTCGATCCGCACCCGGACGAGGTCATCCGGCCCGGCTCGCACCCGCCGTTCCTCACCACCCCTCGCCGGCAGGCCGAGCTGCTGGCCGGGATGGGGGCCGACGCGGTGTTCGTGCTCCCGTTCAGCCTGGAATTCTCCCGGCTGAGCCCGGATGAGTTCGTCCGGATCGTGCTATCCGACCGGCTGCACGCCGCCGTCGTGGTGGTCGGGGACGACTTCCGGTTCGGCCACAAGGCCGCGGGCGACGTCCCGCTGCTCGCACAGTTGGGGGAGAAGTACGACTTCACCACCGAAGGCGTGCCGCTGCTGGTGGCGGACGGCGTCACGATGTCCTCGACCTACATCCGCGGACGGCTGGCCGCCGGGGACGTGACCGGGGCCGCCGCGGCGCTCGGCCGCCCGCACCGAGTGGAAGGCGTGGTCGTGCGCGGCCACATGCGAGGCCGCGCCCTGGGCTTCCCGACCGCAAACCTGGAGACCCCGCCGCACACCGCCACGCCCGCCGACGGCGTCTACGCGGGCGCTTTGATCAGCCTGGACCTCGACGGCGCCGAGATCGCCCGCTGGCCCGCCGCGATCTCGGTCGGCACCAACCCGACCTTCGACGGCACCGACCGCACCGTCGAAGCGTACGCGCTCGACCGCGACGACCTGGACCTGTACGGCACCCACGCCGCCATCGAGTTCACCGCCCGGCTGCGCGGCAACGAGAAGTTCGATTCGGTGCAGGCCCTGATCACCCAGATGCGCGAGGACGTCGACCAGGCCCGCGCCCTGACCGCCAGCTGACCGCCGCCCCCCTCACCGTCACGCCTTTTCGGCCGAACGAACATGGTGCCCCGCTGCCCCGACTCGCCTCCCGCCGCCCGCGGGAGGCCACGCCCTCGCTAGGACCGTTTCCAGAACGCGCGGGAGGCCGGCGGGCTCGCGTCCCCGGCAAAGTCGGTCAGCACGCGGATCGCCTCCTGCCAGAGCGCTTTGAGCCTGGCGCCCCCCGGCGACCCGGGCCCGTCGCACGCATGCAGCTCGCGGGCCAGGTCGCCCAGCCCACCCAGCCCGCCGAGCCCGGCCGCGGTCGGACCCGCGGTCAGCGCGGCGAGCAGTGCCTCGATCCGGGTGGCCAGGTCAGCCAGCAGCCGGGCCCGTTCGGTCT
>Ga0302235_10001575_pt1 | contig 16955 bp, 12 predicted proteins | sample II_Palsa_N3_3_FD_193577 | JGI IMG/M metagenome (GOLD analysis project Ga0302235, IMG submission 193577) | Peat permafrost microbial communities from Stordalen Mire near Abisko, Sweden - II_Palsa_N3_3 | ecosystem: Environmental > Terrestrial > Soil > Palsa > Peat permafrost | place: Sweden... | reverse complement strand
GCCGAACGGGCTCCCGGTGGCGACCAGCGCGCGGCCGTCGGTCCACCTGATGAGGTCGGCCGGCGAGGCCTCGGACAAAGCGGTCGGGTTCGACATCGGCAGGATCACCGGCTGCTTGACGTGGGCCGCCAGGTCCCGGACGATCGCCTCGGTGAAGGCCCCGGTCCTGGCCGAGGTTCCGATCAGGACGGTGGGGTGCACCCGGGCGACCACCTCGGCCAGCCCGATGCCGTCCGCCGCGCCTGGCCGCCAGCTCGCCGGGTCACGAGCGTAGCGGCGTTGCGGTCCGCCGAGCGCCGTCATGTCCCGGGTGAGCAGGCCCGGGCGGTCGACGGCCCAGAACCGCCCGATGGCCTCCGCCTCCGGCACTCCGTCGGCCACCATGGCCGCGGTCAGCTGGTCGGCGATGCCGGCCCCGGCCGTCCCCATACCGAAGATCACGATCCGGTGGCTGGCCAGCGGCACCCCGGATGCCCTGGTCGCGGCGAGCACGGCGGCCAGGTTGACCGCCCCGGTCCCCTGGATGTCGTCATTGAAGGTCAGCCGCTTATCCCGGTACCGCTCGAGCAGCCGCCTGGCATTGGCCACCCCCAGGTCCTCCCAGTGCAGCAGGGCCAGCGGAAACAACGTTCCGACGGCACGGACGAACTCGTCGAGGAAGGCGTCGTACTCGGCTGCGGGCACCCGGGGATGGCGGTTACCGATGTAGAGCGGGTCATCGAGCAGGCTCTGCCGGTCGGTGCCCACGTCCAGCATGACCGGGATGGTGCGGCCCGGGTCGATCCCGCCGGCCGCGGTGTAGACGGCTAGTTTCCCCACCGCGATGTCGATGCCGCCGACTCCCCAGTCACCGATGCCCAAGATGGCGCCCGCGTCGGTCGCCACGATCAGGTCGACGTCGCCGGGTCCGAGATCGGCGGCGAGCAGCGAGGCCTCGATCAGTTCCGGGTGATCGACGGACAGGTAGATCCCGCGCGGCCGGCGGTACTCGTGGCTGTAGTACTGGATCGCCTGCCCGACCGTGGGCGTGTAGACGATCGGCAGCATCTCGCTCAGGTGGTCGGTCAGCAGCCGGTAGAACAGGACCTCGTTGCGGTCGTGCAGGGCGGTCAGGGTGATGTTACGGGCCAGGTCGTCGGGCTGCCGCTGGTACTGTTCCCAAACCCGCGCGACCTGGTCCTCCAGGGTGAAGTGAGCGGCCGGGGTCAGCCCGGTCAGGCCGAGGTCGCCGCGCTCGCCATCGCTGAACGCCGTGCCCTTATTGATCCGCGGATCGGTGAGAACCTGCCGGCCGCGCAGGGTCGTGCGCCACGCGCCATCCTTATCCGGCCACGATGTCGGCATGCCGTCCCTCCGGCCCAGCCGTCGTACTCCATGACGACGCCCCGCTCCATGATGGCCTCCGGCTCGGCGCCGCCGCTACCCCTGCAGCGGCTCAGCGACGACGACGCGGGCGGCGTGCGGCTATTCATCGGCGCCAAGGCTGGACGTCCGCACCTTCCCGGGGCGAAGCTAGCGAGCAGGCGCTCGGTGCGACGAGGAGCGCGGTGAGCGGTAACCAGGAAGGGAAATCCGCCGATGACGACGACCACCCAGCAGACCGAGGCCGCGACAGCGGTGACCACCTGGCTCGGCGAGTTCGGTGCTGCCCTGGCCGCGAACGATCCGGCCGGAGCCGCCGCTTTGTTCACCGAGGACTGCTTCTGGCGTGACCTCATCTCCTTCACCTGGAACTTCAGGACCTTCGAGGGCCGCGCCGAGATCACCGCCATGCTCGAAGCCACGCTGCCGCGGGTGCAGCCCGCCGGCTGGACGGTCACCGACGGCGAGGAACCCGCCGAGACCGACGGCATCACCGAGGCCTGGATCGACTTCGAGACCTCGGCGGGCCGGGGACACGGCCACCTGCGGCTGCGCGGCGGCCAGTGCTGGACCCTGCTCACCACCCTTTATGAGCTCAAGGGCTATGAGGAGCCCAAAGGCCCGCGCCGCCCGATGGGCGCCGAGCACGGCGCTCACCGCGACCGGACCACCTGGCTGGAGGATCGCGAGTACGAGAGGAGGGAACTGGGGGTCACCGAGCAGCCGTACGTGCTGATCGTCGGCGGCGGCCAGGCCGGCATCGGGCTCGCGGCCAGGCTCCGGCAGCTCAGTGTGCCCACGATCGTCATCGACAAGCGCGCCCGCCCGGGTGACCAGTGGCGGAGCCGGTACAAGTCGCTCAGCCTGCACGACCCCGTCTGGTATGACCACATGCCGTACCTGAAGTTCCCGGACAACTGGCCGGTGTTCTCGCCCAAGGACAAGATCGCCGACTGGCTTGAGTCGTACACCAGGGTCATGGAGCTCAACTACTGGCCCAGCACCGAGGCCAAGAGCGCCAGCTACAACGAGGCCAGCCAAGAATGGACGGTTAACGTCGAACGGGACGGCGAAGCGGTGGTGCTGCGCCCGAAACAGCTCGTCCTGGCCACCGGCATGTCCGGCCAGCCCAACATCCCGTCCTTCCCCGGCATGGACAGATTCCGCGGCGACCAGCACCACTCCTCCGCCCATCCGGGCCCGGACGCCTACCGGGGCAAGCGGTGCGTGGTCATCGGGTCTAACAACTCGGCGTTCGACATCTGCGGCGCGCTGTGGGAGAGCGGCGCGGACGTGACGATGGTGCAACGGTCATCCACCCACATCGTCCGGTCCGCGACGTTGATGGACATCGGTCTGAGCGCCCTTTACTCCGAACGGGCCGTGGCCTCAGGTATCACCACCGAAAAAGCCGACCTCATCTTCGCCTCCATCCCGTACCGGATCATGCACCTGTTCCAGATCCCGCTGTACGACCAGATGCGGGAACGGGACAAGGATTTCTACGACCGGCTGGAAAAGGCCGGTTTCGACCACGACTGGGGCGACGACGGCTCCGGGCTGTTCATGAAGTACCTGCGCCGCGGCTCCGGCTACTACATCGACGTCGGCGCCGCCGACCTGGTGGCCGACGGCGACGTGAAGCTCGTCCGGGGCCAGGTCGATCACCTGACGCAGGACGCCGTGGTCCTGGCGGACGGCACCGAGCTGCCCGCCGACCTCGTCGTCTACGCCACCGGCTACACCTCGATGAACGGGTGGGCGGCCGACCTGATCTCCACCGAAGTCGCGGACAAGGTCGGCAAGTGCTGGGGGCTGGGCTCCGACACCACCAAGGACCCCGGTCCGTGGGAGGGCGAGCAGCGCAACATGTGGAAGCCCACCCAGCAGGAAGCCCTCTGGTTCACCGGCGGCAACCTGCACCAGTCCCGGCACTACTCCCTTTTCCTCGGGCTGCAGCTCAAGGCCCGTCAGGTCGGCATCCCTACCCCCGTCTACGGCCTGCAGGAGGTCCATCACCTCGGCTGACCCGCTTAATGCGGGAGGGGGCCGCCGGCCAGGGAGATGATCAGGCCGGCAGCGCCGGCGGCGAGCAGGGTCAACACGACACCGCGGCGCAGCCCGAGCAGGAGCAGTATCGCGCCTGCCAGTACCGCGTACTGCCATGGCCGGTTCAGGGCGGCGGTCAGCGGGATGGCCGAGCCGAGGATCGCGCCGATGGCGGCGGGCCCGGCGCCGTCCAGGAACGCCTGGGCGTGGCTGTTGCCGCGCAGTGCACTGAAATACCGGGCGCCGCCGAGGACGAAGACGAACGAGGGTGAGAACGCGATCAGGGCCGCGAGCAGGCCGCCGCCCAGGCCCGCGGCCGCGTAGCCGACGGCGGCGACGGTCTGGACGACCGGCCCGGGGGTGATCTGGCCCAGCGCGACCGCGTTCAGGAACTGACTGCTGGTCATCCAGTGGTGCCCCACCGCGTCGGCTCGCATCAGCGGGATGATGACGAAGCCGCCGCCGAACGACAGCGCCCCCACCTTGAGCGCGGTCCAGGCCAGGGCCGCCACGCCGCCCGCGGCGACCGCCGTCCCGGCGGCGCGAGCTGCTGCCCCTGGCCCCATGATCAGCGGGAGCGGCTTGATCCGCGGGGCGGTGCGGGTGCCCGGCGTGTCCCGGGAACCGGCGCGGCGTGGGCGCCGGATGGCCAGTTCGGTGAGCCCGCAGCCGAGCAGGACCAGGACGAGCCACGGGCCGATGGCGGCGGCGGCGGTCCCGCCGGCCAGCAGGTAGAGCGCCCAGCGGATCCGGCGCGGCGATCCGGCCTGCTTCGCCCGGGTCCAGCTGGGGCGGAGCAGGTTCCAGCCGGCCTGGACCGCGACGGCGGCTACCGCGGCGCCCGCCCCGGCGCCGATCCCTTTGACCCACAGCGGCGGAGCGCCGGCCAGGAACAGGACGGAGAGCGCGAGGATGACGATGAGTCCGGGCACGATGAACGCGGCCCCGCCGGCCAGGGCCCCCAGGCGGCCGCGGACCCGCCACGCGCAGAAGATCGCGAGCTGGGTGGAGGCGGGTCCGGGCAGCAGGTTGCAGGCACTGATCGCGTCCTCGAACTCGGTCGCATCGAGCCAGTGCTCGCGGTCCACGCACAGCTTGCGCAGCAGCGCGATGTGCGCCGGGGGGCCGCCGAACCCGACGCACCCGATCCGGCCCCACTCCCGCAGCACCGTGGCCAGGCTCGCCTGGTATCCCGCCTGCGGTTCAACCGCCGGGACTGTTTCCCGCCCCGGCTCGTCAGCCGACGGCATGGCCTATGCGCCGGAGGGGATATCCGGTCCGCACCTCGGTCATCGCAAACCGGTCCTCTCTAGTTGAGACGTTCCCAATTCTGCCCGGTCGCCGGCCGCCGCCGCGTCACCCTCAGTGATGATTTGCGGCGTACTCCTGCAGGGCGACCAGGGTGCCGGGCTAGGGACTTCACGGGCGCAATCGGGTGCCCGAGGCGCGACCGTAAGAGCACGCACTCTTCCGGCCGGGCAAGGAGCGCCTGCGATGACGAAGCACGCTTGCCACGCTCTCGGGCGACCCAGGCTGGCGTCGTCATGACGGGCAAGGTCGCCATCATCACGGGAGGCTCACAGGGCATCGGAGCCGGGCTGGCCGCCGCGTACCGAGCGCAGGGCTGGGCGGTGGTGGCCAGCGCCCACGCGGTCATGCCATCGCAGGACCCCGATCTGCTCACCGTCGCGGCGGACATTACCGAGCCCGCGACCGGCGCCCTGATCATCGACGTAGCGCTGGAACGCTTCGGCCGCATCGACACCCTGGTCAACAGCGCGGGCGCGTTCATCTCCAAGCCGTTCACGGACTACACCGCGGAAGACTACGCTCTGATCGTCGGGGTCAACCTCACCGGATTCTTCTGGCTGACCCAGCGCGCGATCGCCGAGATGGCCACGCGGTACGGCGGCCACGTCGTCAACATCACGGCCACCCTGGCCGAGTACGCGGACTGCGGCCCGCCCGCGGTACTGGCCGCGCTGGCCAGGGGCGGCCTGGCCGCGGCCACCAGGTCCCTGGCCGTCGAGTACGCCTCCTACGGCATCCGGGTCAACGCCGTCTCACCCGGCGTCATCCAGGCCCCGGTGCACCCGCCGGAAAGGGCTGACGACCTCGGTGACCGGCTTCCCCCGGGCCAGGTCAGCGACGTCGTTGACGCCGTCTTGTTCCTGGAGTCGTCGCCCTGCATCACCGGCAAGATCCTGCACATCGACGGCGCCCCGAATCGCCAGATCGCCGGGCACTGAGGCCCCGCGCTAGGCGGGCTCGCCGTCCGGCCCGTGCCGGGCCAGCGCGGCGTGCAGTTCGCGGCGGGAGCCGATGCCCAGCTTGGTAAAGATCTTGCGCAGGTGCCATTCGACCGTGCGCGCGGACAGGAACAGCTGGGCGCCGATCTCCGGATTGGTCAGGCCGTCGCGGGCCAGCCGGGCGATGTAGGCCTCCTGCGGGGTCAGCATGGTGACGGTCTCGGTGCCGCGCTTGCGCACCGTCTCGCCGGTGGCGATCAGCTCGCGGCGCGCGCGCTCGGCGAATGCCTCCATGCCGATCGCGGTCAGCATGTCGTGGGCCGTGCGCAGCTGCTCGCGCGCGTCGAGGCGCCGGTCCTCGCGCCGCAGCCACTCCCCGTAGACCAGATGCGCGCGGGCCAGCTCCGGACGCAGCCGCGTACGGCTCAGCCGGTCGATCGCTTCGCGGTAGCGGCCGTCGGCGTCGGCGCCGTGGCTGAGCAGCGCCCGGCAGCGCGCCTCGATGCCGAGGGCGACGTCGTTGCCGCAGGGCTGGGTCGTCTCCGCGAGCCGCTCGAGCGCATCGCGTGCGAGCTTGACGTCGCCTGCGCGCGCGGCCGCCTCGACGAGCTCGGGCATGGCCCACATCGACATCCACGGGTTCAGGGTGTTCGAGGTGGCCTGCTGCGCCGCCGACGCCGCTTCGTGGTAGCGGGCGAGGCCGTTGTACAGGACCGCGGCCGTCCAGTGCGCCCAGGCCGCCGCCATCCCTTGTCCCTGGGCGGCGGCAAGCTCGATCGCGCTCGCTATCGCCGCGGAGGCCTCGGCTTCCCTGCCCTGCAGGGCCAGGAGCCTCAGCAGCGTGTACGGCGCGATGGGGCTTCCGGTCGCCGCCGCCACGCTGTCGGTCTCCGCGATAACCGAGGCGGTGCCCGCGAAGTCGCCCATCCACGGCCGCGTTATGCCCAGCTGGGAGAGGTAGAAGGGCAGCTGCGCCAGCGCGCCGACGTCGCGGACGACCTGGACCTGCCGGACGGAGATCGCATGCAGGCTGTCGAAATCCCACACGACGGTGGAGGCGACCGTGGCCATCCAGCCCCACCGCAGGACGTCCTCGACGGGAATACCGGTCAGCACGTCGGCCGCGCGTTGCAAGGTCGCGGCGGCGGCCGCGGGTCCGTCGGTGGTCAGCAGGGCAAGACCACCGAGCAGCAGGTCCAGGGGAAGCGGATCACCTGGCGGCGGAGGGAGGGCCTGGACCGCGCGGCAGATCTCCAGGAGAACGTCCCGCCCCGAGAGCCCCGCCATGCCGGCCGCGCCCCACGCGGCCAGGTAGGTCTCGCGCGCAAGGTTCAGGTCGAACGGCTCGAGCTGCCTGGCGGCCTTCAGCAGCAGTGCGGGTGGATCGCTGCCCAGACCCGAGGCGAAGGCGACGTGGGCCCGCAGCAGGTCGGCCCGGACGCGCTGGAACTCGTCGAGCGGCCCGGACCCTCCAGTCTCCGCCGTCGCCAGCAGTTCCAGCACCTTGGCGAACGCGCCGGCCTGCATGCTGGCCTGCGCTGCGGCCAGTGTGCGTTCGGCGTGCCGCGCCGGATCGTCGGTCAGCAGCGCCGACCGCTCGAGGAACGCCGCGGCCGCGGCCATCCCGCCCCGGGCCTGCGCCCGCCCGGCGGAACGCTCTAGCTCCGCTGCGACCTCCTCGTCCGGCTCGGCCGCAGCCTGGGCCCGGTGCCAGGCCCGCCGATCCGGATCGGCCTGCGGGTCGGTCACCTCGGCCAGCGCCGCGTGCAGCCGCTGTCTGTCGGCCAACGACGCCGAACGGTAGACCGCCGAGCGCGCCAGCGGATGCCGGAACCGCACCTGGCCACCGAACTCGGCCAGCCCTGCCTCCGCCGCCAGCGTTCCCGCCTGGACACCGATCCCCAGCCGTCTGGCCGCGCGCCAGACCAGCGCCCGGTCACCGGACGGATCGGCGGCCGCCAGCTGCAGCAGCCGCCGGGTCTGGTCCGGCAAGGCGTCCAGCTGGCGCCGGAAGCTGTCCTCGATCCGGCTCGTCAGCGGCGCGGCGCCGGGCAGGCCGAACCCGCCCGCCAGCTCCGCGGGGGTCAGCCCGCGCGGCAGCTCGAGCAGCGCCAGCGGGTTGCCGCGGGTCTCGGCGATGATCAGGTCGCGAACCCGCGGGTCCAGCGGTCCGGCCAGCGCCGAGTCCAGCAGCACCCGCGCGTCATCGTCCCGCAGCCCGTCAACACCCAGCTCCGGCAGCCCGGCCAGATCCTCGCTCGGATCGCGGGCCGCGAAAACCAGCCCGACCGGGTCGGCCGCCAGCCGCCGCGCCGTGAACCCCAGCGCCTGCGCCGAGGCCCGGTCCAGCCACTGCTCGTCATCGATCAGGCAGATCAGCGGGCGGTCCCCCGCCACCCCGGACAGCAGGCTCAGCACGGCCAGCCCGACCAGGAACCGGTCCGGCGGCGGGCCCGCGGCGATGCCGAACGCGGTCCGCAGCGCGTCCCGCTGCGGTACCGGCAAGCGCTCCGCGCGATCCAGCATCGGCGCGCACAGCTGATGCAGCCCCGCGAACGCCAGTTCCATCTCCGACTGCACGCCCGCCGCGCGCGCCACCCGGCATCCCGACCCCGACGCCCGCCCGGCCAGGTGCTCAAGCAGCACCGTCTTGCCCACGCCCGGGTCGCCGTGCACCACCAGGACCCCGCTCTCACCGGCCCGGACCGCGTCGACCAGCCGGTCGAGCGCGTCACGTTCGGGGCGCCGGTCCGTCAGCGCCGTCACACGGTCCCGCGGCCGCCCGGGGTTGGCGCTCACCGGCCGGCGCCGTCCCGCGCCCCGGTCGCTGGGCTGGGCGCGGGCGCTCACACGGCCTCCAGGCTGGTCCAGATCACCACATTGCCTTAGCCGGAGCGTAACCTGCCGGGAACGAACCGGGCAAGGCCCTGCGAAACGCGAGCCAGCGAAGTCTCCCTAACCGAAGGTGAAGGAGTAGGCCTGGGCGCCGGGGTCGGGGAACGTGATCTCGAAGGTGCGCTCGGTGATCGGTTCGGGCTGGCGGATGAGCTGGTAAAGCCGCTGTTCGGTGACAGTGCCGTGGCCCTCGCGGTCAAGGTCGGTCCCGCGGGCCGCGTCCGGCGGCTGCCCGTCCAGGAGCACCCGGAACCGCACCGAGGTTCCTGGTGTCGCTGGCCCCATGACGAGGTTGAGATCGCGGGCGTGGAACCGGTAGGCGATCTGCCCGCCGGGCTCGTTCGCCGTGGCGGCCTGTTCCTCCACCGTCCAGTCCCCGGATAGGGCCCAGTGGTTGAGCCGCAGCTGCGCCGGGGCGGAGTACACCTGAGGCTTGCCCGGCAGGATGCCGCCGGGAGATGCGAAGTTCTCGGTGCGCTCGTAGCCGGTGTAGGTCTCCGGCGATCTCAAGCTGTCCCAGTCGGCCGGGGCTTCCACGCCGCGGGCGTCGACCGACACAAGCTCATGACCGTGGTCGGTCGTTCCCGCCTCGGCCAGCAGTTGCTGGATGACCATCTCCGACTGCTGGTATTCGCCCTCGCCGAAGTGGTGATGCCGGATACGCCCCTGCGCGTCGGCGAAGTACAGGGCGGGCCAGTAGTGGTTGTCGAAGGCGTTCCATACCGCGTAGTCGTTGTCGATCGCGACCGGGTAGCCGATCCGCAGGTCGCGGACGGCGCGGCGGACGTTGCCGAGGTCGTGCTCGAAGCCGAACTCGGGGGTGTGCGCCCCGATCACGACCAGCCCGTGATCGGCGTATTTCCCGGCCCAGGCCCGCAGGTAGGGCAGCTGGCGGAGCCAGTTGACGCAGGTGTAGGTGCAGAAGTCGATCAGGGCTACCTTCCCGCCCAGGTCGGTCGCCGTCAGCGGCGGCGAGTTGAGCCACCCGGTCGCGCCCTCGAAAGAGGGCAGCCTGCCCTCGACGGGCAGCCGGGCCGAGGTGGCGTGCAGTCCGGCGGGGACCGGCCAGTGTGCTGTCATGACATCTCCTTCTAAAGATCGTAGCGCCCAGCTCGGCGGGGCCGGGAGGCCCGGAGCCGGGCCGCTCGGGATCCCGCCGAGGATGAGAACGCGCAGGCGTCCGGTTAGCGCAGTGACCGGAACGCCGCGCGGAGCTCGCTGCTGAACAGCGCCGGCTCCTGCCAGGCGGCGAAGTGGCAGCCCCGGTCGACCTCGTTGAAGTAGATGAGGTTGGCGTAGGCCCGCTCGGCCCAGCTGCGCGGGGCCTTGTAGATCTCGTTGGGGAAGACGGACACGGCGGCCGGGATGGTGACGTTCTTGACGCCGAAGAAGTCGTAGGTGTTCTCCCAGTACAGCCGGGTCGAGGAAACCCCGGTGTTCGTCAGCCAGTAGAACGTGAGGTTGTCCAGGACCTCGTCCCTGGTCAGGTTGCCGACGGGGTGCCCGGCGACGGCGTCGGCGATGTCGGAGTAGCTGGACGCGTCGTGGTTGAGCACCCAGGCGGCCAGCGCGACGGGGGAGTCCGCGAGCCCGTAGAGCGTCTGCGGCTGGGTGATCATTTCTATCCCGTAGCCGATGCCCTTGGTGTAGAAGAAGTTCAGCTGCTCGTACGTGCGCTGCTCCTCAGCGGACAGGCCCGATGGCGGCGGGCCGCCGGCCCCCAGGACGTTTTGCGCGAGCGCCACCGAGACATCGGCCGGGACCACGCCGGCCATGTTGGTGTGCATGCCGAGCAGTTCCGGGGGAGCCTGCACGGCCATCACGTCGGTGATGATCGCGCCCCAGTCGCCGCCTTGGGCCACGAACCGGGTGTAGCCCAGGCGCCGCATCAGCTCGGTCCAGGCCCGGGCGATGCGGTCCGGGCCCCAGCCGGTCTCCCGCGGCTTGCCGGAGTACCCGTAGCCGGGTATCGACGGGATCACCACGTCGAAGGCGTCCGCTGCGCTGCCGCCGTGGGCGGTGGGATTGGTGAGCGGGTCGATGACCGCCAGCAGCTCGATGATCGAGCCGGGCCACCCGTGCGTGATGATGGCCGGCAGCGCGTTGGGGTGCTCGGAGCGGACGTGGATAAAGTGGATGTCCAGCCCGTCGATCTCGGTGATGAAGTGCGGCAGGGCGGTCAGCTTCGCCTCACACCGGCGCCAGTCGTATTCCGCCGCCCAGTAGCGGGCGAGTTCCTGCATGACCGCCAGCTTCGGGCCCTGCGAATGATCCTTGACGAGCTCTTGGTCGGGCCAGCGGGTGGCGGTGACGCGCGCGCGCAGCGCCTCCCGTTCCGCCTCGGTGGTGAGCGGGACCGTGAACGGCCGGATCGCTGTGGTGCCTGCTGAGGTTTCGGTCGGGGCGGACATGTGGGTCTCCTTTGGTTTTGCTTGGTGGTCCTCACGATCGCGCATCGGATGCGGACGGTTCGCCGGTCAGATCCCTGGCCCCGCACCCTGGTCTGGACCCTGGGCCGTTACCCGGTCGCCTCAATGGCCGTGCCTAAACGATCGCGGCTAGGTGCCTCCCCGGTCGGGGGAGGCACCTAGCCACGGTGATGCGATTAAGGGTAGGTGACTACATCGCTCGGGCCTGGCGAGGTCGAGTTGACCGCCGCACCGGTGCCGTTGATCACTGAATTGATGCCGCCCGACCCGCTCAGGAAGCGGGTGAACAAGTCCTGGAATTTCACCTTCGGTGTATCGGGCGCCTGGAAGCCCATCGCGGCGTAAATCGCTACGCCCTGGTTGAAGAAGGAATAGCTGCCCATTCCGTAGCCCTGGAACGTCTTGACATCGGGGCTGACCAGGAACCCGGGGTAACCGTCCTCGGTGGGGCTGGCCATCCAGGCCGCCTGGCTCGGCGGATCGTAGGGCATCTCGTTCTGGAAGAAGATCTCCGTGCCGCCCTGGCCGCTCCAGACCACCTCATAATCCTGGTAGTGCTCGACGGCCAGGCCGTAGGCGGTCACGTTGTTTCCGGTGACCACGACACCGGTGCTGGCCTTGTTGACGGTCCAGCCCACCGCGTTGCCGTGGTCAGCGCGCCAGGCCCATACGTCGTCGATGATCGAGTTCCCGGCGTTGTCGAGGAGGCTGACGGTCGCCGAAACGGGAGTGGTCTCGGCGCCGCCGATGCGGAAGAAGACATCCTGGATGAGGTCCGGGTCGCTGGCGGAGCCGGCTCCGGGGACCCCGACCGAGAGCAAGACCGGCGAGTTGACCGGGCCGGCGTCGATGATGAGACCGGAAAGCTTCACCCCGTTATCGGGCACGACGATCATGGCGGCGTTGCCGTGCTGCGGCACCAGGGTGGCAAAGCCCAGGCCCAGGATCACGGTGTCGGGACGGCTGACCACAATAGGCTGGTCGAGGTCGTAGACGCCGGGAGTGAGGATGAGGTCCTTACCCAGGGCCAGGGCGGCGGTGATAGCCAAGGTAGGCGTGGACGGGCTGGCCACGAAGAACTTGGACAGGGGGATCGACGTGCCGGCCTCCTGCCCGCTGGCCCAGGACGGCCCGGACGAGTTGTGCTGGGCCGCGGGGACGAAGACGTTGTAATTGCCGCCGGAGCCGGTGTAAAGGAACGGCTCTTCCTCGGTCACCGGACTGGATGACAGGACGGTGTTCTGCTCGCACTGGCCGGTGAAGACCGGCGCGGGCGCGCCCTCGACCCCGGAGTAGACCATGTTCCACAGCCCCTGCGGGCATCCGTTCGCTCCGCCTATGTCGCTGTTCCGGACCATGTACTGCTGGTTACCGTAGAAGTCGAGGTCGCCGCTGACCTGGCTGTCAGCGATAAAGCCGCCGCTGGCGTAGTTGTTCGTCGCGCAGTAGTCCTGGAAGACGACGCTGCCGTTGACGATGGCGCGCCTGATCGGATCGGCTTGAGATGCCGACCAGATTTCGGCGCTGTTGGCGCAGCCAGCGCCGTAGGCATCCAGGACCGGAGGCGCGTAGGCCGGGGGCGAGCTCGGCAGGTCCACGTTGAGGTCCAGGTTCGACAGGGACCGCCAGAAGTTGTCGTCGGAGTTGCAATCACTGGTGCCGGCGGTGCACAGGTTGTTGAACACGTCGATCGCGCCGTCGATGACCGTGTCCTGGGGCATCGAGCCCAGGCCGGCCACCTCGGTGTAGTAACCGACCTGGAACACCAGGGGGTCGGCGGCTGATCCGTAGGTCCCGGGCTGGAAGAAGATGGCGTAGCGCTGGCCGTCGAACTGGCTGGCCACCGGGACCTGCTGGGTGGCGATGTTGTTGAGGTCGGTCTGGATGGTCGTCTGGCTCATGGCGTCGTTGAAGACGCAGACGTTGGGACCGAAGGCGGCCACGTTCGCCCCCGGGCACATCGACGAGGGTGCCTGCGCGGCCACGCCCGCGGTGGCCGTAGTGGCGGTGGCAGCGCCGGCCGGGACCGCGGCCAAACCGGCCCCGGCGACCAGGGCCGCCGCCAGGCACATGGCCGGCCGCGGCCGCCTGCGAGCGGTGAAACCCTTGGTGACTCTCGTCATTGCGCCGCCCCGGAGGGCCGCTAGCTGCGGAAATCTCATTGCGTTACCTTTGTCCCTTCACCTTTCGGTATCGTCCCCCGAGTCCTTCTAATCCGCTGGGCATTTTCCGGGAGATCGCTATGGCTACATTAAAAGGTGCAGGTCACCGCCATTAAGCCAGCATGGACGGTTCATAACCACGTTTACTTTCTCCTGGATTTCCCCGGAAATGGCTCGGACCTTAACATAGCGGTAACGTTGTTAACGGGACATAAACATCATTTCCGAGCCATCAAAAATCCGTTAACGCGTGCGCGGGGGTGTCACAGCGGCAGGCGCTTGCAACTCGCGGACTAGCCGACCCGCACGCGTCGACTTCAGTAGGGATCAACTGGCCGTAAAGAGCACCGGTCTAGCGTTAACTTCACCTCTGCGCATGCGGCCGGCCGCGGACCGCAGTGGCCAACTAGGGTTCAGCTCCGGTCAGGAAGAACAACCGGCCGCACTTTTCTCTCTCCACGGAAGGCGAGGCACAGCATGCCGACAATCACGAGTACCGACGGCACCGAAATCTTCTACAAGGACTGGGGTTCCGGCCAGCCGGTGGTCCTCATCCATGGCTACCCGCTCAGCGGCCGGGCGTGGGACAAGCAGGTCCCGGCCCTGCTGGCGGCCGGCCAGCGGGTCATCACCTACGACCGCCGCGGCTCGGGCGGGTCCAGCCAGCCCGCCACTGGTTATGACTGGGACACCTTCGCCGCGCCGAGCTGGCCGGTCCACTCCGCCTGCGGCCGCGGCCACTCGCGCCCGGCCCACAGCCGCGTCGGGGTTCGGCATCCGGAACGGGTGGCACAGCACACACCGCGCATTCGCCGGTCAGCTCGGGGGCCAGGGAATAGTCTGTACCGCATAAGAGCTACCCTGCGGTACAATAAGTTATGAAGGAATAGGGAGGTAACCGTGGCCGCCAGCACCTCGTTCCGGATCAGCGACGCCGCCCGGGCTCGCCTGGCATCGCGTGCCGCCCATGAGGGCGTGACCGCCACCGCGCTGCTGGATCAGCTCATCATCGAAGGGACCGACCAGCTCGACTACCCTGGGATCGTCTTCCGGGGCCCTGCGCACGACCGGCGCGCCGCGCTCGCCGCGGGCCCGGACGTCTGGGAAATCATCGGGCGCCTGCAAGAGCTGGACGGCGGCGAGGAACAGCGAATCAGCCTCCTGGCCGCTGAATCGGATCTGCACCCCCGGCTCATCCGCATCGCCCTGGATTACGCGGCGGAACACTCCATCCAGATCGGCGAACGGATCGATCGGAACCGGGCCATGGGGGAGCGGAGCCGGCAGACGGCACGGCAGCGTGCAGCGCTCCTGGCGTGACCGCCTTCCTGATCGACGAGATGTTCCCGGTAGCCGCGGCCGGGCTGCTGCGCACCGGGCACGGCCGCGATGCCGTCCACGTCACTGAGGCGGGCCTGCGGGCAGCCGACGATACGCAGGTCGCGGCCGCCGCCCGGGCCCAAGGCCGGGCTGTCGTCACTGAGAATGTCGCGGACTTCGCCGCCGAGCGCGACCTGGTCTTGGTGTTCGTCCTGAAGAAGAACCTGCCAGCGGGAGGCGGGCAGGCGGCCGCGCTGGCCAGGATCTTGGACCGCTGGGACAAGGATCATCCCGATCCCTATCTCGGTCACCACTGGCCGGCGATGGACTAACAGTTGTATCGAGGAAGGGCAGCCATGGCAGAGACCAAGCGCCGCGTCCGATTGCCTGGAGGTAATCGTGAGGCACCAGAATCGAGGCGCGCTGCGCCTCGATCACCTGCCCCGTTATGGCTCGTGCCACGGCCGGTCGGTCATGATGCGGTCGTAGGACATGGCAAGCGCAGGAGCAGACGAGAACACGCCGAAGGGGGGCGAGCCTGGCCCTAAGCCGGTCACGGACGAGACCGGGCATGAGCCCGTTCAGCTGATAGCCATGTCGGATGCCGCCAGCCGGATGGGCGCGCTCATGCTCGGCTCGGGCACCGGCTAGTTCCGGGTCCTGCAGGCGATGCGCCAGGTCGCTGCGGCCCTCGGCATCGACCGCCTGCAGGCACAGGTCACGCTGACCTACATCGTCTCGACCACGACCCGGCAGGGGATCTTCCGCGCCCAGGTCCTCGAGGTGCCGGGGGACTTGCCGGAGCTGGGAAACCCAGATGTCCTGCGCTGATGATCCGACGTAGACGGCATCGTGCCCGGTCCAGCGTCTTGAAGATCCCGCGGGACGGCTGGGACAGCAGAGATGGTCCGGGCCGGCGATCACGCCGTGCGAAGCGATCTCGGCCAGCACCGGGGCGCCGCGTCGATACCCGCCGGCGCGGCGGCAGACCATCTACCCTGCACAACACCCGCCGGCTACCCGCTCGCCCACAAGCTCGCGCTCGCATCCAGGCCGCTCGCGCCGAGCAGAAAGCCTGCTTAGTGAGCGAGCCGTCACGTCGATGCATATCCCCCGGAGCCTGTGGACTCTCGAATTTCCTCGGTCACGCGAGTGATCTCCCGGCGCAGTTCCCGGCGCCGGGCAGCGGCCTTGTGCCGTCGGCGCTCCTCGGCCGTCCGGGGGCGCCAGGATGGTACCGGGACGGGCCTCCCGTCGGGGCCCACGGCGACCATCGTGAAGTAGCAGCTGTTGGTGTGCCGAACGACATGGCGCAGCAGGTCCTGCGTCGTCACTCGTACCCCGATCTCCATCGACGTACGGCCTGTCCAGTTGACGCTGGCCTGCAACGTCACCAGTTCACCGATGTGGACGGGCTCCCGGAAGACGACCTGGTCGACGGAGAGCGTGACGGCGTAGTTCCGCGCATAGCGGGTTGCGCAGGTGTACGCGACCTGGTCGAGGTACTTCAGCAGCAGGCCGCCGTGGACGTTACCGGCGAAGTTCGACATATCCGGGGTCATCAGGATGGTCATCGACAGGCGGTGCAGACCGTCACCTGAGTCGTCACCGGCCAGGTCGTCGGGACGACCGCTTGGCGTGGTCATGGTGTTCCCTTCTCTGAGGCGGGCCGCCCAAAGGGTGAGGTCTCGACGCCGGGACCTCCGACTTCGGCACAGGCTCTTACCGGGATCCTCGGGGTTGACTGGCGAACTGGGCGTAGGCCCGGCGGGGCCAGTCCGGTTCCGACGATAAGGCGTGATGCGGCGGCAGGTGGCAGCCGGTATGGAAGTACGCAGAGGAAGTTGGTGAGCCAAGCCTGACTCCGGCTGTCTGCTAGTACCGCGCCGGTACGGGTGCCGCCGATACCGCTCGTAGGGCGCGCTGCATCCTGAAACCGGCAGGTGACGGCGATGCCGGCTATCGGCCTGAGGGGTCTGGCCTGGCTCGCAAGATCGGGCTACCTAGTGCCCGTGCCGGGCGTCGGCATGGTGGTCACGCCCGTCACCCGCTGGCCAGACGAAGCCTCTCGGTGACAAAACTCCCCCGTACAGCCACCTGACCTCTGCCTTCCGCCCGCGTGCGAGGCGTCCTCTTCGAGGCGCGATTCCACACCGCACCGCGGGACGTGACCCTGGCGCTCGGCCCTGTCCGCGGCAGATGCGCGCGAGTGCCATCCCGATCTGGGGCAGCCCGTGTAGGCGGTATGACCGGATGCGTTCCATGAGGTGACTGAGACCTATATGCCGGACGCGGATAGCCGCGGAACTTGCACCAGCTGCGGATGATTCGGATGGGATTCCTCAGCTGGCGAGGAGTTGGCTGACGGCTTGATCGGAGAGGCCGAGCTGACCTGAAGGTGCGGGACGTCCGGTTCGCGCTGGGCACGCTGGCTGAGCGCCTGTCAACCAGGAGCGTTAGGCTGGCCCGGATGATCCTGATCCAGGCCA
>Ga0302235_10001569_pt1 | contig 16979 bp, 20 predicted proteins | sample II_Palsa_N3_3_FD_193577 | JGI IMG/M metagenome (GOLD analysis project Ga0302235, IMG submission 193577) | Peat permafrost microbial communities from Stordalen Mire near Abisko, Sweden - II_Palsa_N3_3 | ecosystem: Environmental > Terrestrial > Soil > Palsa > Peat permafrost | place: Sweden... | reverse complement strand
GCCGCGGCCGCATTGGCCTTGACCTGTTCGGGGGTCGTCGCACCCGCGATCACCGAGGAACAGCCTGGCTGCGCCGCCAGAGCGCCGATCGCCACGTCCAAGATCGAGACGCCGCGGGCCTGCGCCCAGGTGATCAGCGCCTCGACCTTGGCCAGCTTGTCGGAGGTAACGTAGCTTTCACGGTCGGCCAGCCTGGTCCCCGCCGGTATCGGCTGGCCCTGCCTGACCTTGCCGGTCAGCAGGCCGTTGGCGAGCGGGAAAAACGGCAGCACGCCGAGGCCGAAATGCCTGGCCGCGGGGACGACGTCCGCCTCGGCCTCGCGCTGGAGCAGCGACCAGTGATTCTGGGCCGAAATGAACGGGGTGCGAGAGTTATGCGCGGCGAGGTGCGCCGCGTCGGCCAGCTGCCAGCCGGAGAAGTTTGAATGGCCCAGATACCGGACCTTGCCCTCAGCCACCAGTTCGTGCAGGGCGGCAATGGTTTCCTCGACCGGGGTCACCGGGTCCGGGGTGTGCAGCTGGTAAAGGTCGATGTGATCGGTGCGCAGCCGGCGCAGCGACTCGGTCACCGCGCGCCTGATGTAGGCGCGGCCGCCTTTCGCGCCGGCGGCGGGCCCGTACCCCATGTCCGTCTTCTGGTTGCCGAACTTCGTGGCCAGGACGACCTGATCCCGGCGCCGGGCGAGAACCTCGCCGAGCGCGCTCTCTGAACCTCCGCCTGGGCCATAAGTGTCCGAGGTGTCGAATAGCGTGATCCCGCCGTCGATGGCCGCGTCCACCACCGCACGCGTCCCGTCCACGTCGAGGCGGCTGCCGAAGTTGTTGCAGCCGAGCCCGACGACTGACACCTGCAGTCCCGATTCTCCGAGCGACCTGTAGCGCATACCACCATCCTACGGATCCGCGGCGGACGGAACGGGCCAGGGTTTAGGGCTAGCGCTTACGGGCGACGAGGGCGTAACCAAGAGAGTCCGCTGGGCGCGACGGCATTCCCGCTTCGGGTTCTGGGTGCCACTGCGGTGTCCACACCAGGCCGGGCGGGACGAGATCCAGGCCGTCCACCAGCGCCAGGACGTCATCACGCCGACGGACATGGACCTGAGCCGTCGCCTCGTCGTAGACCTTCGCCGCGGCGATTACCGCGGGAGTTCCATCCGCGGTGGCGTGCGAAAGAGCGAGATAGCTGCCCGAGGGAAATGGCGCCAGCAGTTCTTTGATGATGCCCGCCGGGTCGTCGGCGTCGGAGATGAAGGGCAAGATAGCGACGAGCAGGATAGCGACGGGTTCGGAAAAATCGATGAGCCGCCGTAGCTCGGGATCGGCCAGGATCTCAGCGGGCGCGCGCAGGTCATGGGAGAGGATGACGGTATTCGGGACGCCGTGCAGCATATTCCGGCCGTGCGCGAGCACCACCGGATCGTTGTCGACGTAGACGATCCGAATCGCCGGGTCAGCCTGCCTCGCCACCTCGTGCACGTTGCCCGGGGACGGCAAACCGGTGCCAATATCTATGAACTGGCGAATTTCGGCATCTCTGGCCAGAAAACTCACCGCGCGACGCAAAAATTCCCGGTTCCACCCACACGCCTCGCGAATGTTCGGCAGACGGGCCGCTATTTCATCTCCTGCCTGCCTGTCAGCGGGGTAATTGTCTTTCCCGCCGAGCAGATAGTCGTAAATGCGGGCCGGACTCGGAATATCGGGTCGGAATGTCGTCCGCCAGTCACCGACGCCCTTGGGATCCTCACCGCTGGTCAACGCCGAGTCTCCTTTCGCTCCGTGCGCGTGCCCGCGCTGGCCGCGGAGCCGGGCAGGCCAGGCGGCGCACCACCGCCACGGTCCGGGTCTGGTACCCAAGGGCGTCCCAGACGCTGAACCGCACTCCACGGGGCTGCGGCGGCCGCCGGCAGCCGCCACCGCGCCCGGCACCGGGGCCGCGAGACCCAAGAACCGTCACAACTCAACACAAGCTTAACGGTCATTATTCGTTCCAACCAGACAGAAGTGTCCGAGACGGAAGTGTCCAGGGCAGGAGGGCCAAACGGCCAATTCTGGGGGGTGGCACGCAATCCCATATGGGATACCATCATAATTACGAATGATGGATGGCAACGCTTTGCCACGCAATTGCGAGGGACAATTCCGTAGCGGAACGGACATTCGGAGGACGTCATGCCAGAGCCCACAGAGGGGCCGACGGTACTGCGTATCCTGCTCGGCACCCAGCTGCGGCGGCTCAGAGAGAGCCGCGGGATCACCGCGCAGGCATCGGCCCGGGCGATCCGCGGATCGGAGTCCAAGATCAGCCGCATCGAGCTCGGCCGGAATGCGATCCGCGAGATCGACGTACTCGACCTGCTCACCTTCTACGGCGTCGGCGCGGTCGAGCGAGAGCAGCTGCTGGCGCTGGCCGAGCAGGCCAACCGCCCCGGCTGGTGGCACAGGTACAACGACATCCTGCCCGACTGGTTCCAGTCCTACGTCGGGATGGAGGAGGCCGCGACCTCGATCCGCGTTTACGAGGCGCAGTTCATACCTGGCCTGCTGCAGACGCCGCACTACACTGCCGCCGTTCTCACATTCTGCGACATCCCGGTCAGCGAAGCGGAGCGGCACGTCATCCTGCGCAAGGAACGGCAGCGCCGGTTCACCGAGGGACGACTCAGGCTCTGGGCGATCGTAGAGGAGACAGCGCTGCGGCGGCCGATCGGCGGCAAGGAAATCCTGCGCGACCAGCTGCGCTACCTGCTCAGCCTCAGCAGCAGGCCGAACCTCACCCTGCAGATTATTCCGGCCGACATGGGTGGTCACGCCGTGCCCAGCGGGTTCGCCATCCTGCGGTTCAGCGAGGCAGACCTCCCCGACGTGGCGTATCTGGAACACCTCACAAGCGCTCTCTACTTCGACAAGAAGGCCGATGTCGACCGCTACCTGCTGGCTATGGAACGGCTGAGCGTCGTCAGCGCCAAGCCGAACGAGACACCTCATATACTCACCACGATCATCAGCCAGCTGGAAAAAGAGCTCAATGAGCGCTCGTAACTCCGATGCCCGCTCTGGCTGTCCGGGGAGACGTGGCCTTCCTGGCCGCTGGCCAGATGCGCGGAGGGCGGCGGGCCCGGATGGGGCCCGCCGCCCTCCGCTTCCTCCCCCCTAACCCTTCGCCTGCGCCGAGGACGGACGGGGCTGGAGCGGGTGAGCCCCGCCCGCCCTTCCTCCACCGGCGCCGAGGCGACGGGAAGGTCTAGGTAACGGGAAGGTCGAATTCCCCGTTCTTTGCCCCGATCAGGAAGCATTCCCATTCGTGGCTGTTGAAAATATGGGCCTTCTTGCCGCGATCCTTTGAGTCCCGAACGGCCACTCCCCCTTCGGGGAGGTGCGCTATTTCCACGCACCCCGCGGCGCTGCTCGCGCTGCTTTTGAACCAGTGAAGCGCGGTGAGGTCGGTATCCATCGGCTTCTCCTTCCCTTTCCTTTTTGTGCGGTTGATTTTTCAGGTAAGCCTTAATCAGGTGAGCTCGCGTGCCACCTGCTGGATCAGCTCGACCGACGCGGCCGGGGAAAGCGCTGTGGCGCGCATCCGGTCGAAGGCCTCGGCGCAGGCACGAACTTCCCGGTCCTTTTCCAGGTAGATCATGCCGCCCAGGGCCTCGGTGTAAGCGACGTCAGAATCGGTCCGCTCGGGAAACTCCAGGATGGCGAACGGCCCGGTCAGCCCGGCGTGCGCGCCCGAGTCGAAGGAAAGGACCTGCAAGGTCACGTTCGGCCACCGGCTGGCCTGGACGAGTCGCTCGAGCTGGCGCTGCATGATCGCTGATCCGCCGATTTTCCGCCTGATCGCGCCCTCATCGAGGATGATCCAAGCGTCAAGGGGCGGATCGGAGTCGAGCGCCCGCTGCCGCTGCATGCGCAGTTCCACCACACGCTCGAGGAGTTCCTCGCTATCCCTCGGCCGCAGCTCGCGCAGCACCGTCAGGGCGTAGTCGGTGGTCTGCAGCAGCCCGTGTACCAGGTCAGATTCGTAACTCCGCAGGCCGGAAGCCTCTGCCTCCAAGCCCACGTAGATGTCGAATCCACTCGGGAGCACATCGTCGTAGATCGACCACCAGCCCTTGCGATGACCCTCGCGGGCCATGTCGACAAGAACCTTGCGCGCGCCCGGGTCGTCGACCTCGTACATCGACAGCATCGCGGTCAGGTACGCCGACTTGGTCGGCGCCTTGCCCGTCTCGATGCGCGAGAGCGTCGAAGCGGCCAAGCCGAGTTTCTCGGCCACTTCCTCGAGCTTGAGCGAATGCGCGTCGCGCAGACGCCGGAGTTCGGCACCGAGCCTGCGCCTACGAACGGTAGGACCAAGAGGCACGAGAAACTCGCCTCCTTGCGGAGCAGAGGGGTCAGTACTCAGGGGTGACGCGGGGAACCTGGACCCAAAGCCGACGAGACTTCATTCACGTAGCAGAGTGTGACCAAAGCACTCCACATCGTCCCTGACACGCAGTACGATACAGCACTCACGCCGTTGATGAAATCCCATCCGGGATTTCAGGCGGAAAATTTCCTCTACGCACTTGCGTGAAGGCGCACACCGCATCATCATCGTTTCTGAATGCTAGTCCGCGTCGTCGGTCCAGAAGGTGCAAATTAGGACATAGCATGAAACACCAGGCCAATAATGTATATATAAATCGCGATATCTGGACACCATGGGGATATTCCGGGTACCTGGCATTGCCTGAAGTAATTGCGGCAGCGAGTTATAGGCGAGTGATGTGCCAGATGTTTAGAAAGTATATGCGACTACGTAGGCCATAGTGGCCGGTGTTACAAGTGTGGCACTAGGAACAATAGCCAACGTGACGATTCAAGGTCGAGCACAGGCGAGAGCCCGATCTCGGCAAAATGGGAGGGGACTCAACATGGCAACACCCGAAGGCAATTCCCGACGATCATGGCCTGATCCGCGGCGCAGTGAAGAGGGAATGGGGAGGCGGGTGGGGCCGCGAGGGAGGCCCGGCGGCGCGCGCGCTACGGTTCTCGGCTCGCTGACCATCCCTGGCCACCCGGAACAGGTCTGCGCGGCCCGCGCCTTCGTCACGCGGACGCTCAGCGCTCACCGGCCCGGCACGGATGCCGATACGGCGACCTTACTCACCTCAGAAATCGTCACCAACGCCATCGTGCACACCAAATCGGGTGTCGAGGGCGGCACCGTGACTATCGTCGTGATCGGGCTACCGCGCGGTGTCCTCGTCGAGATCATCGACGGCGGTTCGGCGGGTACGCCCGTCGTCAAGAGTGATCTGGCCGCGGCCGACGGACACGGGCTGTTCCTCGTCCAGAACCTCGCTGCTCAGTGGGGATATCTCAGGGAGCCGGCCGGAACCACCGTCTGGTTCCACCTGGCGTCGGCAGATGAACCGCAGCAGGCCCTGAAGCAGGCAGGTCCGCAGGCCATCCCGCTGGCAGAATGGGCCGTGTGAACCAGGCATCGCATGGAACCGGGCCCGGGGCGATCACACCAGACGGCTGCGCCGTCGAGATCTACGCGCGGATGACCGCCACGGGCGAACCTGCCATCGCGCACGGCGCCCTTCGTCCGGGCGCCTCCATTCTCGAGCTGGGCTCCGGCACGGGCCAACTCACCCACCCGCTGGTCGCACTCGGCCAGTCGTTCACGGCGACGCGCCTAGACGAGACCGAGATGGCGACCGTCCTCGGCGAAGCCGGACTCCGGCTGGACCGTTACCTCACCGACGACCACGCCTGGCTCCGCGTGGTGCCGGCCGGTTAGCCGCCGCTCTTGCGACGGAACGAACGGCGGCTGGCCGCGGGACCGTGCGAGCCGTGCACCTTGCCGGTGTCTTGCGCTCCTTCCGCGTTCGCGCTGGCATGCGTGCCGCGCTTACGGTCGAGCGCAGCACGGAACTTGCGCTTCATCTCATCGAGATCGGGATTCGCGCCAGCCCCGTGCTCATCGGCCTCGTGCTCATCGGCCTCGTGCTCATCGGAGGTGACGGGCGCAGCCGGCGCGTCGTCCGCCGGGGCACCGGCGGGCCTGGTTTTGTCGACAGCCATGCGGCCTCCTAGGCTTGAGGAAGTACGTAAGACAGCCTCGCATACCCGGGCCGGATTCTTCGAGCCGCCACCCGGATGACGCCCACCGCCCGGACCGGGACCGCCGATAATGGCAGCTATGAGCCGGAGGAGACACGCGAGCGGCGAGGACCGGATCGATACCGGCCACGGCTGCGCCGAGCTGCTACGGGATGCTGACCGGCGGGCGGCGTGGATGCTGCTGATCGATGGCGTCCCCCAGTCGCATGTCGATCTCGACGATCCCGGGTACCTGGAGTTCGAGTACGTCAGGCGGCTGGGGCACCTAATCGACGTGACGGCGCCTGAGGGTCAGCCGCTGCACGTACTGCACCTGGGCGCCGGGGCCCTGACGCTGGTCCGCTACGTGGCGGCGACCCGGCCGGGTTCCCGGCAGGTGGCCGTCGAGGTGGACGAGGCGCTCTGGCGGTTCATCAAGCTCAGGCTGCCCCTCCGGACCGGCGGCCGAGCAGGCGGCCGGGCCGGGGTTCAGATCGGCGACGCCCGGGCCGTCCTTGACCGGGTGCCGGCCGGGTCCTTCGACATGATCATCGCGGACGTTTTCGCCGGCGGCCGTACGCCGGCCCACCTGACCTCGGTGGAGTTCGCGGCCGCCGCCCGCCGCGCGCTCCGCGACAGCGGCGTCTTCGCCGCCAACGTGGCCGACGGCGCGCCGTTGGCGCACGCCCGTGCGCAGGTCGCGACGGTGCGGGCGGTCTTCCCGCACGCCTGCCTGATCGCGGACGCCGCGGTCCTGCGCGGCCGCAGGTTCGGCAACCTAGTGCTGGCGGCCAGCCCCGGCGAGTTGCCGACCGGTACGCTGACCCGCCGGGCGGCCTCGGATCCGATGCCGGGGCGCGTCGTGCACGGTCAGGACCTGGTGCGCTTCGCCTCGGGCGCGAAACCGGTCAGCGACGCGACCGCCCGGTCCTCTCCCGCCCCGCCGCCGGGCGCGTTCGCGTCGTTACCCCTGGCGCCCGTCTCAGCGCCGACGCTCCGTGCGGGCCGTCCGGGCCGCCGGGTTTGCCGGCTTTGGGGGGCGGCGTCCGCCCCGGGACTCGCGCTTGGCCCTGACCCGCACGGACACCTGGACCGGGCTGCCCTCGAAGCCGAAGTCCTCCCGCAGCCGCCGCTCGATGAACCGGCGGTAAGCGGCCTCGAGGAAGCCCGAGGAGAACAGCACGAAGTGCGGCGGGCGGACCCCGGCCTGGGTGGCGAACAGGATCTTCGGCTGCTTGCCGCCTCGCACCGGGGGCGGCGTGGCCGCGACCAGCCCGGTGAGCCACGCGTTGAGCTGGCCGGTTGGCACCCGGGTCTCCCAGCTCTCCAGCGCCGTGGTCAGCGCGGGCACCAGCCGGTCGGTGTGCCGCCCGGTGAGCGCGGAGACGTTCACCCGCGGCGCCCAGCGGGCGGTGTACAGCTGCCTTTCGATCTCGCGCTCCAGGAAGTGCTGCCGTTCGGAATCGACCATGTCCCACTTGTTGTAGGCGATGACCAGGGCCCGGCCGGCCTCGATGACCATCGAGATGATCCGCAGGTCCTGCTCGGTGAGCGGTTCGCTCGCGTCGACCAGCACCACGGCGACCTCGGCCCGGTCAAGCGCGCCCGCGGTGCGCACCGCCGCGTAGTAGTCCGCGCCCTGGTTCTCGCGGAACCGCCGCCTGATGCCCGCCGTATCCACGAACCGCCAGGTGATGCCGCCGAGCTCGATGAGCTCATCGACCGGGTCCCTGGTGGTCCCCGCCACCGAGTCGACCAGCGCCCGTTCTTGCCCGGCCAGCTTGTTCAGCAGGCTGGACTTGCCGACGTTCGGACGGCCGATCAGGGCCACCCGGCGCGGTCCGCGTTCGGTCTCCTCGATGTCCTTCGGCGCGTCGGGCAGCGCGTCGAGTATCAGGTCGAGCAGGTCGCCGCTGCCGCGCCCGTGCAGCGCGCTGACGGGCGCGGGCTCGCCAAGCCCCAGCGACCACAGCGCCGCGACTTCTGATTCGGCCTTGGTGTCATCGACCTTGTTGGCCGCGACCACGACCGGCTTGCCCGCCCGGCGCAGCACGTTGGCCACCGCCGCGTCGGCGTCGGTGACCCCCACCGTGGCGTCCACGACGAACAGCACGGCGTCCGCGGCGTCCACCGCGACCCTGGCCTGGGCGGCGACCCGCGCGGCCAGGCTGCCGCTGCCCTCCACCGCGGGTTCCCAGCCGCCGGTGTCCACCACAGTAAAGGCCCGGCCGTTCCAGATCGCGTCGTAGGTGACCCGGTCCCTGGTCACGCCGGGGACGTCCTCCACCACCGCCTGCCTGCTGCCCAGGATCCGGTTCACCAATGTGGACTTGCCCACGTTAGGCCGCCCGACCACGGCGACCACGGGAACGGGATTTGAGTCGGCCTCGTTCGGCATCGCTACCTGCTCTTCTGCCGCGAGAAAGAGACCCTCGCGTGCTCGCGGGCCAGGCGGACGATGGTGTCGACCACCTGGTCCAGGCCAAGCCCGGTGGAATCTATCACAACCGCGTCCGCGGCTTTCTCACTCTGGGCCGCGTCTAGGCGGTCGCGCCGGTCCTGCTCGGCGCGGGTGGATGCCGTCGGCCAGCTGGCCTCGGTGGCCCGGCGGCCGGCGCGGGCGGCTCCGTCGGCGGTCAGGAACACCTTCACGGGCGCATCGGGCGCGACCACTGTGCCGATATCACGGCCCTCGGCAACAATCCCGGGAGCGCGGGCGATGATATCCCGCTGCATCGCGATCAGGTGCGTGCGGACCCGCGGGACCGCGGCGACGGCGCTGACCGCGCCAGTGACCTCGCGGGTCCTGATCGCCTCGGACACGTCCGCGCCGTCCACCCTGGTCCACGGCGCCTTCGGGTCGGTGCTCACCTCGATGACCGGCTCGGCGGCCAGCCCCGCGACCACACCCGCATCGCTGGTGTCCACGCCCCGTTGGAGCAGCCACCAGGTCAGGGCCCGGTACATGGCCCCGGTGTCCAGGTAGCGCAGGCCGAGCGCCGCCGCTGCGCCGCGGGACGCGCTCGACTTGCCCGCTCCCGATGGCCCGTCTACGGCGACGACAAGCCGGGCACCCGTGTCGCTCACCTCGCCCGTGTCGCTGTCCAGGCCCGCTGAAGTCTTCACCCGTGCGATGCTACCGGCGGCCGGAACCCAGAGGATCCCAGAGTGCCCTAAGGGACCGCTTGCCGGTAAGCGTAGCCGACGGCCTGGGCGCAGTCCCGGGCGCCGATCTGGGCGCCGATCTTGGGTAGCAGGTGGTTGACCTGACTCGTGGAAGCTACCGGCGGACCGGCCATCCGCCCGCCTCCAGGGCGTTGACCAGCGCGGCTGCCTCGGCGGGGCGGACGGAGAGCTCCGCGACACCGACCGGGAGCCCGGGCGAGTGCTCGATCCTGACATCCTCGATGTTGACCCCGGCCGCCCCCGCGGCGTCGAACAGCCTGGCCAGCTCACCAGGCTGGTCGCGGATGACGACCTGGACGGCGGTGAACTCGGGAGCCTGGCCGCCGTGCTTGCCGGGGATCCTGGCCACGCCCGCCTGGCCGCGTTCGAGCAGCGCGGCCACCGGCTTGGGCTCGTCCGCGGTGAGCATCCGGGCGGCTTCGGCCAGGTCCGCGGCCACCTCGGCCAGGATCTCGGCGACCGGTTCGGCGTTGGCGGACAGGATCTGCGTCCACAGGCCGGTGTCCCCGGCCGCGATCCTGGTCACGTCGCGCAGTCCCTGCCCGGCCAGCTCGAGCGCCTCGCGCGGGGCCGCCTCGAGGCGGGCCGCCATGGCCGCGGCGACCAGGTGCGGAGCATGTGAGATAAGCGCGACCCAGCGGTCGTGCGCAGCCGCCTCGGTGCGAATCGGGACCGCGCCGCACGCGCGGACGAGCTCGGTGACCGTTTCTGTGGCTTTTTCCGAGGTCTCAGACGCCGGGCACAGCGCCCAGGTCCGGCCGAGGAACAGGTCCGCGCGAGCCGCCGCCGGGCCGTGCTTCTCCCGCCCGGCCAGCGGATGCCCGGGCACGTAACTGCTCATATCGCAGCCGAGCGCCCGCGCCTGCGCCACGGGGAGCTGCTTCACGCTGGCCACATCGGTGTAGCAGCGGGCCAGCCCCGCAGAGCCCGCGGAGCCGCGGGCCTGCAGGGCGGCCAGGGTCACCGCCACGGCGGTCGGCGGCACGGCGATCACGGCCACATCGGCCTGGACCCAAGAAGCCGGGAGCGTCTCCGGCAGCGGCTCGCCCGCGCCTAGGTCAGCCGCGAGCCTGGCCGCGGCCGGATCGCTGTCGGCGAGCCAGACGCTTGAGCCGTGCTCGCGCAGCGCGAGCGCGATCGACGTCCCGATCAGGCCCGTCCCGATCACCGCGACCCGCACCGGTCCTACCGGGTTTTCACTGGGTACTGCTTTTTCACTGGGCACTGCTTTTTCACTGGGCAATGTCCAGGCGAAGCGCGGCGGCGCCGCGCAGGTACACATGCTGGATCGCCGAACGCGGCCGGTCGGTCTCTACGTGGGCCATCAGCCGCACGACGCGGGGCAGCGCGCCGGGCACGGCGATCTCGGACGCGCAGATCAGCGGGACATCATGGAAGCCGATCTTGCGCGCGGCCAGCGCGGGGAATTCGGCGGTCAAGTCGGGTGTCGCCGTGAACAGGACGCTGATTATCTCGTCTGTGGTCAGTTCGTTACGGGCCATCACCTCGGTGACCAGCTCGGCCGTGCCTTCGAGTATCGCGTCCCTGTCGGCCGAATCGACCTGCACCGCGCCGCGTATCGCCCTGACTGTCATCGGACCTCCATCGCCACAGGCTACAGGCCGACCGCGGCGTACAGCTCGCCGATTTCCCTGGTGCTCAGCTCGCGCGAGACACCCGGCTTGAGGTTGCCGAGCCTGATCGGGCCAACGTCGGTGCGGACCAGCCTGCTGACCGGGTGCCCGGTCGCCGCCAGCATCCGCCGCACCACGTGCTTGCGTCCCTCATGCAGGATGATCTCCACCAGCGCACGCTGGCCCGACCGGTCGATCACCCGGAACTGGTCCGCCGCGGCCACGCCGTCGTCGAGTTCGATCCCGGCGGTCAGCCGGCGGCCGAGGTCCCTGGGCACCGGGCCGGTCACGTCGGCCAGGTACGTCTTGGAAACCTCGAAGCTGGGGTGGGCCAGCCGGTGCGCGAGCTCACCGTCGTTGGTGAGCAGCATCAGGCCCTCGGTGTCGTAGTCCAGCCTGCCGATATGGAAGAGCCGCTCGGTCCGGTCACCGAGAAAGTCCGCCACCGTCCGCCGGCCGCGCGGGTCCGACATCGCGGTCAGCACCTTGGGCGGCTTGTTGAACGCCAGGTAGACCTGGCCAGGCCGGGACGGGATACGTTTCCCGTCCACCTTGATCACCTGACGTTCCGGGTCGACCCGGGCACCGAACCTGCGGACGGTCTCGCCGTCGACCTCGACCCGGCCCGCGCCGATGAGCTCCTCGCAGTGCCTGCGGCTGCCGATCCCCGCCTCGGCCATGACCTTCTGCAGCCTGACGCCGCCGGGGACGTCGGTCAGCGAGTCGCGCTCACCGAAGTCGTCGGTGTCCTCATCGTCAAAGCCGGAGGCCCTGGGGTTACGATCGGGCGTTCTCATCCTCGATGTCCTCAATGTTTTCCGGCAGGAAGGGGGCGAGATCCGGGAGGTCCTCCAGGCCCGCCAGGCCCAGGCGTTCCAGGAAGTACCCGGTGGTCCGGAAGAGGATGGCGCCGGTCTCCGAATCCGTGCCCGCCTCCTCGGTCAGGCCGCGCAGCACCAGCGTGCGCATCACCCCGTCGCAGTTGACCCCGCGCACGGCCGACACCCGGGCCCGGCTGACCGGCTGACGGTACGCGACGACGGCCAGGGTCTCCAGCGCCGCCTGGGTCAGCCGGACCTCCTGCCCGTCGCTCACGAAACGCTCGACCAGCGGGGCGCAATCCTCACGGGTGTAGTAGCGCCAGCCGCCCGCGATCTCGCGCAGCTCGAAACCGCGGTCTTCGGCGGTGTAGGCCGCGGCGAGGTCGCGCAACTCGGCCAGCACCTCGTTCCGCGGGCGCTCGAGGACCTGGGCGAGCATGACCACCGGCACCGGCTCGTCGGCCACCAGCAGGATCGCCTCCAGGCTGGCCCGCAGCCCGGGTGCTGCCTCGGCGGGCCCGTCGGCCAGGGGGTCCCCAAAACCGCCGGGCGGAGATTCGATGCTCATTCTTCGTTGTCGCTTTCCGTCAGCTCACTGACGCTACCAGTGCCCGCGCTGTTCGAGCCTGCGCTGTTCGAGCCAACGCTGTTCGAGCCAGCACTGTTCCGGCCAGCGCTGTCCGGGCCGACGCTGTCTGGGTCAACGGAACCCGTCCACGTCACGTAGAGCTCGCCGAGCGGAGCGACCTGCTCGAAGGACACCGCGTCCTCCCGGTACAGCTCGAGCAGCGCGAGGAACGACGCCACCACCTCGTAGCTGCCGGCCGCGCGCGCGGTCAGCTGCCGGAAGCTGGCCCGCCCGAGTTCGGCCAGCCGGGCCGCGATGATCCGGATCTGGTCCCTAATGCTGATCACCGGCGAGTGAATGTGCTCGGTCGATACCGTCGGGAGCACCCTGGGCGCGAGCGTGAGCGCGGCGAGCCGGGCGAACTCGGCCGGCCCCAAGCCGATCAGCACCTCGGGCAGCAGCTCCGCGAAGCGCGGCTCGAGCGGGACCCGTCGCGGGAAGCGGCGAGCCGCTGCGGTCATCCGGGCGGCGAAGGTCGCCGCCACCTCCTTGTACGCGCGGTACTGCAGCAGCCGGGCGAAGAGCAGGTCCCTGGCTTCGAGCAGGGCCAGGTCCTCCTCGTCCTCCACCTCGCCTGACGGCAGCAGCCGGGCGGCCTTGAGGTCGAGCAGCGTGGCCGCGACCACGAGGAAATAGCTGACCTGGTCCAGGTCCCAGCCGTCGGTGCGCGCGGCGATGTAAGCGATGAACTCGTCGGTGACCTGGGACAGGGCGACTTCGGTGATGTCCAGCTTGTGCTTGGAGATCAGCGCGAGCAGCAGGTCGAACGGGCCCTCGAACACGTCCAGGTGCACCTCGAAGGCGCTGGACGCGGCCCGCGACGCGCCCTCGGGGTCGTCCCCGAGGTCGGTGCCATCTACGCTCACGGTCATGACGGTAGCGAGGTCCGGGACCCGCTAGCGCGCGGATTCGCCGGTCTGGCCGGGACTGTCCTGGCCGGAGCCGTGCTCCGGGTCCGTGTCGTGGTTCGCACTGGCGATGCGACGGGCCAGCAGGCTGTCACGGCCTTGTGCATCCAGGTCGGCGAGCAGGACGGCGATCGCCTCGCGGACGATCCGGCCCCGGTCGGCGGCAACGCCGTAGCGCAGCAGCGTGAGCCGGGCGCGTTCCAAGTCAAGTAGTTCCTCGGCGGACAGGTAGATGGTGATCTTCTGGGTGTGCTTTTCCCGGCCGGTAGCCCGGCGCTGATCGCCTCCGTCCGGGCCAGGAGCGGCGGTGCGAAACAGTTCAGCGACACCCGGAAGGCTTACCCTCCGTGATCGTCCCCGGCCTGCCGCCACCGCTCCAGTACCTCCTTGGCCAGCTCCCGGTAGGAATTCGCCCCCATTGACCCGGAATCGAAGCTGGTAATAGGCTCTCCGGCCACCGTAGCGTCCGGGAACCTCACCGTGCGGTTGATTACAGTATGAAAAACCTTGTCGCCGAAACCATTGACCATGCTGGCCAAGACCTCACGGGTATGAAGCGTCCGCGAGTCGTACATGGTGGCGAGCAAACCGTCGATCGTGAGCTTGGTGTTCAGACGGCGCGAAACCTTGTCGATGGTTTCCATCAGCAGGGCCACGCCGCGCATCGCGAAGTACTCGCACTCCAGCGGGATAAGCACGCTGTGCGCGCACGCGAGCGCGTTGATCGTCAGCAGCCCGAGGGAAGGCTGGCAGTCGATCATGATCACGTCGTACTCCGGCATGCTCGGCTGCAGGACCCCGCCGAGTACGTATTCGCGGCCGACCTCGTGCACTAGCTGGACCTCGGCACCGGACAGGTCGATGTTGCTCGGCAGCAGGTCCATGCCATCGACGCCGGTCTTGTGCATCACGTCCTGCGCCGTGATGTCGCGCTCCATGAGCAGGTTGTAGACCGTGTAATCGATGTCGTGCGGCTGGATGCCGAGCCCGACCGAGAGCGCTCCCTGCGGGTCGAAGTCGACGAGCAGGACACGCCGGCCCTGCTCGGCCAGGGCGGCACCGAGGTTGATCGTGGTCGTCGTCTTACCGACGCCACCCTTCTGGTTACAGACCGCCACGATGCGTGCGGGCCCGTGTACCATGAGCGGCGCGGGATCAGGAAAACCGGACAACGGCCGCCCCGTCGGACCCAGATCTCCTGCCTTGTGCTCGGTAATGCGGGTTGCTGCCACCAGTGCTGAACCTCCGTGCTAAGGCCGCGATGATGCCCACGGAACCTGGCTTGGACTCTATGGCCTGGGCCGGCCACCGGCAAGCAGGCTCGCCGTATGCGTCTTAGATCCCTGAGCTGACCACGTCAGGCGTGCGCGCGGTGGGCGCTCATCTCAGCCGAGATGGGCCGCGAGGGTAAAGCGCGGGTCCGGAGCGGGCCCGTCGCAGGCCAGGTCGGCGGCGATCTCGCCGACGAGCGGCGCGAACTTGGCGCCGTGGCCGGAGCAGGGCGAGCAGATCACGAACGGTCCCTGCCGGTCCAGGATGAAGTCCTCGCTGGCGGTCGAGGTGTACAGGCAGGTCACCTCGCCCACCGGGGCGGGATCCAGGCCGCCCAGCCGGCTCGCGGCGAACGCGCGGACCCGGTCCCTGGCCGCCGGGTTGACCACCCCGTCACGGCCATCGCCGGTGGTGACCGTGCCGTTTCCGTGCTCGCCAAGCTTGACCGCGCCCGGCACCTGGCCGTCCCGGCCGGCCGGCAGCCCGTATATGGCCACCTCATCGTGGTAGATGAAGGTCGGCCAGGGTCCGGTCCAGACCGGGGCGAAGTGGAACGCTTGCTGCTGGGTCACGACCAGGGGCGGCAGCCTGACCTGCCCGCCGAGCAGCGGCTCCAGCCAGGCGCCGGCGGCGGCGATGACCACGGGCGCGCGCCACGCCCGTTCCGCCGTGTGCACGGTCGCTCCGGACTGGTGCGGTTCGACGCGCAGCACCCGCGTGCCGTAGTGAATCTGCACGCCGCGCGCGACGGCGATCGCGCGCATCGCCGCCATCGCGCGCTCGGCGTCCAGCACCCCGCCGTCCGGGTGGAACATGACCGGATCGGTCCCGAACGACATGCCGGGCCAGCGCCCGGCAGCGGCCGCGGCCGGGATCAGCTCGGCGGGCACCCCGAGCGCGGTCAGGATGTCGTACATTTTTTCCTGCTCGCGGGCCGGGCCGAAGTCCACGGCCCCCGTGGTCAGGATGAGCTCCTCGCCCGCCTCGTCCGAGAGCCGCCGCCACCGCTGCTGAGCCTGGCCGGTCAGCCGCACGTAGAGCGGGTCGGGGTAGGCGCGCCGGAAGATCCTGGCGCTGCCGTGCGAGCTGCCGCGCCGGTGCCCGGGCTCGAACGCCTCGACGACGGCCACCAAGCGACCCCGGCTCGCCAGGGCCCAGGCCGCGGCCGAGCCGGCGAGCCCGGCTCCGATGACGACGACATCCACCCGTTCGGTGCCCATGGGCCTACCGTAGTCCGGCGGCGGAATTCGCGGTCGTGTGCTCGGTCGTCACGGTTGGCCCACCTCCTGGAATTTTTATATGCATCTGCATATGATATGTTAAGGCTTATCATCTGTATAAGCCTGTTATCCTTCCGGCACGATGGCTTCCTTTCCCGACGACCGGCGTGACCTGGCCGCGATGTTCGCGCCCCTGGCGAGGGCGCTGATCGCGCGCCAGGAGCCGGTCCTGCGCGCGCACGGCATCTCGATGTGGGCCTACATCGTGCTGACCGGGCTGGTCGAGCATCCGGTGCGGACGCAGGCGGCGCTGGCGCAGGCCATCAACGCGGACAAGAGCCGCATCATCGGCGTCCTGGATGATCTGCAGCGGCGCGGCCTGATCAAGCGGCAGGCCGACGAAGCCGACCGGCGCGTGCATTTGCTCTCGCTGACCCCGGCGGGCGACCGGCTGCGCCGGGCGGTCGAGGCCGGGATCCGCCGCGGGGAAGAAGAAGTGCTCGCCGTCCTGCCTGCGGCCGACCGCGAGGTGTTCCTGCGGTCGCTGAAGGCCCTGTACGAACGCTATCGGGCGCCGTGAGAAGGTAAGTGCGGAGGTAACACTGTGAAGATTGGCTTGCAGATCCCAGACTTCACCACGCCGGACGGCCCGCCGCGCCTCGGCGCGGACCTGGCCACCGTCGCCCGCACCGCGGACGAAGGCGGCTTTGAGTTCATCGCGGTCATGGACCACTTCTTCCAGATCGGCGTCATCGGGCCACCAGAACGCGAAATGCTCGAGGCCTACACCACCCTGGGCTACCTCGCCGCCTGCACCACACGGACCAAGCTCCTCACCCTGGTCACCGGGGCCATCTACCGGTATCCGGGCATCCTGGCGAAGATCGCGACCACGCTGGACGTGCTGTCCGGAGGGCGTGCCTGGCTCGGCATCGGCGCCGGGTGGAACGAGGAAGAATCGCGCGGCCTCGGCATCCCGTTCCCGCCGGTGGCCGAGCGGTTCGAGCGGCTCGAGGAAACCCTGCAGATCTGCCTGCAGATGTGGCGCGGCGACGAGAGCCCGTACCACGGCAGGCACTACTCACTCGACCGGCCGCTGAACTCGCCGAACTCGCTGACCAGGCCGCACCCCCCGATCATGATCGGGGGCAGCGGGGAGAAGAAGACGCTGCGCTTCGTGGCCAAGTACGCCGACGCCTGCAACCTGTTCCCCGGCC
>Ga0302235_10001565_pt1 | contig 17013 bp, 15 predicted proteins | sample II_Palsa_N3_3_FD_193577 | JGI IMG/M metagenome (GOLD analysis project Ga0302235, IMG submission 193577) | Peat permafrost microbial communities from Stordalen Mire near Abisko, Sweden - II_Palsa_N3_3 | ecosystem: Environmental > Terrestrial > Soil > Palsa > Peat permafrost | place: Sweden... | reverse complement strand
TCTGCACCTCCGACGCGTCTCCGTTCATGATCTCGGCGAGGACCGCGGCGGTATCCTCCGCGGCGAGGTCGCCGCCGTCGGCGAGCGTCTCGATCGCGCGCGTCAACAGCTTGCTCACGCCACGCGCTCCAGGAAGTTCGACAGCAGCTCACGGCCGCACTGCGTCAGCACTGACTCGGGATGGAACTGAACCCCCTCGACGGGCAGCTCGCGGTGACGGACCGCCATGATCACATCCCCACCGAAGGCGCTTCGCTCGAGCACGTCGGGCAACTCCGGCGCGGCCACGAGCGAGTGGTAGCGACCGACCTCGAGCGCCTCCGGCAGACCGCGGAAGATCGTCCGGCCGTCGTGCTCGATCGTCGTCGTCTTCCCGTGCACCGGCTGATGGCGGACGACCTGTCCCCCCCACGCCTGCACGAGCGCCTGGTGGCCGAGGCATACGCCGAGCGTTGGGATCCCGGCGGTCGGGAAGCGGCGGACCGCCTCGAGCGAGATCCCGGCCTCGTTCGGGGTGCACGGCCCCGGCGAGACGATCACCCGGTCATAGCCACGGAGCAGCAGCTCCTCGACCGTCGCGTGGTCGTTGCGCACGACCTCGAGCTCGGCGCCGAGCTCGCCCAGGTACTGGACGAGGTTGTAGGTGAAGCTGTCGTAGTTGTCGATGACGAGGACCCGCATCAGAGCTAATCCCAGTCCGGTTGGGCGCAGGCGAGCGCGATCGCCGCCAGCACAGCCCGGGACTTGGCGACCGATTCCTCGTACTCGAACGCCGGCTTGGCGTCGGCAACGGTGCCGCCGCCCGCCTGGATGTGGGCCACGCCGTCCTTGACGACGACCGTGCGGATGTGGATGCAGGTGTCGAGGTCGCCGGTGTAGCTGACCCAGCCGATCGCGCCGCCGTAGCCACCGCGCTTGACCGGCTCGAGCTCGTCGATGATCTGCATCGCGCGCACCTTCGGCGCCCCGGACAGCGTCCCGGCCGGCAGCACCGAGCGCAGCGCGTCCAGCGCCCCGACGCCGTCGCGCAGACGCCCGACGACGTTGGAGACGATGTGCATCACGTGGCTGTAGTTCTCGACGACCATGAAGTCCTCGACGACCACGCTCCCGTACTCGCACACTCGTCCAAGGTCGTTGCGCCCGAGGTCGACGAGCATCACGTGCTCGGCGCGCTCCTTCGGGTCGGCGAGCAGTTCGGCCGCCAGGCGCGCGTCCTCCTCGGCGGTTGCACCACGCGGTCGCGTGCCGGCGATCGGCCGCGTGGCCACCCGCCGCCCGCTGACCGTGATCAGCGGCTCGGGGCTGGCGCCGGCGATCTCGAAGTCTCCGAAGTCCAGGAAGTACATGTACGGGCTCGGATTGACGGCGCGCAGGCCGCGGTAGATGCTGAAGGCCGACACCGGTACCGGCGCCGACCAGCGCTGCGAGGGCACCACCTGGTAGGCGTCGCCGGCGCGGATGTACTCGATGATCCGCGACACCATGCCCTCGAACTGCTCGCGCGGCATGTTCGACTCGAACGCCGGCGGGGTCCGCTCCGGACGCTCAGCTCCCAGCGGCCGGGGGACGGGGCCGGCGAGGCGCCGGCGGACCTCGGCGAGCGTCTCGCGCGCCCGCGCGTAGGAGGCCTCGAGATCCTCGTCGGCGTACACGTTCGCGAGCACCGTGACAGTCCGGCGCAGGTGGTCGAACGCGACCAGCGCGTCGGTCAGCATCAGCGCCATGTCGGGCACGCCGACGGGATCGGGGTTCGGCTCGCCGAGCGGCTCGACGGCGCGGACGAGGTCGTAGGCGAACACCCCGACGGCGCCGCCGGCAAACGGCGGCAGGCCGGCGACCGGCGCCGCCCTGGCCTGCGCGAGCTCGGCCGCGGCGATCGCATAGGGGTCGCCCGGGTCGGCGAGCGACCAGCGGACGACCTTGCGCGGACGCCAGCCGATGAACGAGTAGCGGCCGACGCGACCCTGGTCGGCCGACTCGAGCAGGAACGAGCCGCCCGCCCCGGCGTCGCGCAGCTTCAGGAACGCCGAGACGGGCGTCTCGCAGTCGTCGATGAACGTCTCCGCGATCGGGACGATGTCGTACTGGGTGAGCAGCTCCTCGAGGGTGGAGTCAGCGACGGCGTTCATCCAGCACCCTCTCGGCGTCGGCGAGGCTGAGGCCGCGACCGGCGAGCAGCACCGACAGGTGGTAGAGGACGTCGGCCGCCTCCTCGGCGAGGCGCTCGTCGGACTCCTCGCGCGCGGCGCGGGCGACCTCCTCAGCCTCCTCTTCGACCTTCGCGCCGTTGAGCTCGCGGTCGGCCAGGAGCCGCGCGGTGTAGGAACCTTCGGGCCGCTGCGCGCGGCGTGCGGCGATCGTGCGCTCGAGCTCCGGCAGCGCCTCATACGGCGCTGCCGGCTCGAGCGCGCCGCGGTGAAAACACGTGCGCTCGCCGGTGTGGCACGCGGGACCGGCCGGCTCGACCAGCGCGAGCAGCGCGTCGGCGTCGCAGTCGTAGCGAATCGCCCGCACACGCTGGACGTTGCCAGAGGTCTCCCCCTTGTGCCAGAGCTGTCCTCGTGAGCGGCTGAAGAAGTGGGTCTCTCCCGTCTCGCGCGTCAGCGCCAGCGCCTCAGAGTTCATGTAGGCGAGTGTCAGGACCTCGCCGCTGCGCCAATCCTGCACGATGCACGGCACGAGGCCGCGCTCGTCGAACATCACCTCCGGGTCGCTCATCGAACGCCATTCTGGCAATGTCAGTGAGCGGCGCTGCTCAGCTCGCTCCCGATCCGCTTCTGGATCGCGGCCACCGCCCGGAAGGCATCCTTCAGCTGGCTGCGCATCAGCGGGCTCAGCGTCGCCGGGTCGAGGTGGTCGTCGGGCCGCTCGCCCGCGCGCAATTGCTCGACCTGATGGCTGAGACGCAGCGAGCTGATCAGCTCGAAGGCGTCCTCGAGGCTGAGCGCGTCGGCGGCGGGCAGCGTCCCGGCGCGGGCCGCGGCCCGCAGCCGCTCGACGGTCGAGGCGCTCGTCACGCCGGCCGCCATCCCCGCCCAGCGCGCGAGGTCGACGATCGGCGTCACGCCGCCGTGCTTGAGGTCGAGCCGGCCGCGGTGCTCGCCGCTGTGCTCCACCACGAGCCCGCGCAGGAACCCCGTCGGCGGCCGGTAGGAAAGCGCCAGGCGCGCGAGCATCCGCAGCAGCGCCGGGTTGCGCGGCGCCGGCTTGAACGTGTCGGACACCGGCGTGCCCATGTGCACGCCCCAGACGGGGCGGCTGTCGACGAGCACCGAAGCGAGGATCACGGCCTTCGCCTGGGTCGGATCGGCGATCCAGCTGCGCGCTGCCCGCTGCCACGATTCGAGCGCGCGCACGAAGATCTCGTTCGAGGCCGAGGCCCCGTGATCGTCGGGCTCGAACCCGCACCGCTCGAGCCCGGCGACGACGACCTTGGCGAGCCCGAGCAGGTGCGCGCGCAAATCCGGCTGCTCGATCTCGCCGAACCACGCGATCGCGCTGTCGACGTCCGCGCTCGGAGTCGCCTCGCGCCGCGCCTGGCTCCCCAGCGCCAGCCACGCGAACGGCACCGCCGGCTTACCGAGCTGCTCGAGCGCCAGCTCGAGCAGGCGCCGCGTGATCGCGTCGACGACGACCGCGCGGACCGCCAGGATCGTCGAGGTCGCAAGGCGCGCGTCGTGCATCGCGACCACCGTCGGCCCGAGCTCGCCCGCGGTGGCGACGACCTCGTCGACGCTGCGGGCGCGGTTGACCCGCCGGCGCAGGAAGAAGTACGAGCGCGCCTCGATCGCGATCAGATCGCGATCCTCGACAACGCCCACGAGCTCGCCGGTCGCCGAGACGACCGGGAGGTGGCGGAAGCCACGGTCGAGCATCTCGAGCAGCGCCTCGCCGCCGAGGCGGTCGGCCTGGCACGTGTACGCGGGCGCCGACATCGCCTCGAACACGCGCGCGTCGCCGCCCAGCCCGTCACCCAGCACCCGCACGCGCAGGTCGTGGTCGGTCAGGATCCCGAGCGTCCCGTCGGCGAGGCGGATCACGATCGAGCTGGCATCCGCGGCCGCCATCTGCTGCGCCGCCTCGCGGATCGTCGTCTCGGGCGCGCACTCGAGCGGCGTGCCCCGGACCAGCCTGCCGACCGGGACATCCGCCGGGTACTCGCGGATCGGCGGGGTGTCCAAGGCGGCGCGACGTGCTACCGCCGGCGGCGGATCACGGGGCGGCTTCGCCGAGCACGGGCTGGGTCAGGCTGTAGTCGAGGTCGGCGCGATGCTCGTCGAGGACCTGGTCGCCCTTCTTGCGCTGGACCAGCCAGTAGTAGAGCGCACCGATCACGAACGAGGCGCCGATGAACTCGTACGCACCGAAGCGGAAGTACCACGCCGAGCCGTACACGGCTGCCCGCGGCCAGGCGATCTCGAACGCGATCACCGCGCCGTAGACGACGGCGACGACGTTGACGAGCAAGCCCCAGCGGCCGAGGTTGAAGTACGGCCCGTGGTCGGCGCGCGGCCATTCGCCCCGCAGCCTGCGCTTCAGCATCGAGCCCGTGACGCCCAGGTACGGCAGGTAGAACATGATGATCGCCACGCTGGTCAAGGCCACGAACGCAGAATCGTTGGCGATGTTGACCGCCAGCAGCGCGAGCGACAGAGCGCCGACGAATAGGGCCGGCACGATCGGCACCTTGCGCGTTCCGGAGACGTGCGCGATCGCCGAGCCGAACGGGAGCCGCCCGTCGCGCGCCATCGAGAACAACATGCGGATGCACGCGGTCATGACCGCCAGGGTGCAGACCGTGATCGCGAGCGCCGAGTCGACCAGGAAGACGTTGCCGGCCGTGTTGCCGAGCGCCTGCTTGATGATGTACGGCAATCCGTAGACGCCGATGTTCTTGTCGTGGATGTTCTTGACGTCCATCAGCGCCAGCAGGATCAGGACGCCGCCGATCAGCGCCGCCGCGGCGAGCGCGCGAATGATCGCCGGCGGCGCGTTGCGCCGCGGATCGTTCGTCTCCTCCGCCAGCGTCCCGGCCGTGTCGAATCCGTACATGACGTAGGCGCTCATGATCCCGCCGACCAGGAAGGCGCCGAAGTACCCCCACGAGTGGCCGGCGCCGGTCCCGAGCGTGTTCGTCACGACTCCGGGGCCGCGGTTGATATGGAACAGCAGAAGGATGATCAGGATCGTCGAGCCGACCAGTTCGGCGAACACGCCGAAGTTGTTGATCCGCGCCATCGTCTTGACGCCGAGCATGCAGACGATCGTCCCGAACACGACGAGGATCGCGCCGAGGATCAACGCGTTCTTTGCTCCATCGGGTGTGTAGTACGTCCCTGCATTCGCCTTGCGGATTGCGACCGTGGAGCCGATGAACTGAAGGTGCACTGAGACCTGCGGCAGCACGATCTGCCACGCGACCGCGACGGCGGCGACGGTCACGATCGAGCCGATGATCAGGATCCAGCCGGTCATCCACGAGACGGCGTCGCCGCCGATCCGCTTCGACCATTGGTACACCGACCCGGCGAGCGGGAACTGGCCGGCCAATTCGGCGAAGCACAGGCCGACGCACATCTGCCCGATGAACACCACGATCCACGACCACCACACTGCCGGGCCGGCGTTGAGGAACCCGAACCCGAACAGCTCGAACACGCCGGTCAGGATCGAGATGTAGCTGAATCCCGCCGCGAACGAGGAGAAGAACCCCAGGGAGCGGTCGAGCTCCTGTTTGTAGCCGAAGCTCGCGAGCTCGTGTACGTCAGAGCCCGCAGCCGCGGTCCCAGGCACCTGCGCGGTTGCCATCACTCAACCTCCCCAGCGGACAGATCCTTTGACCAACTGCTGATCTGGCTGTTATATATCAGTCGTCTAACTGTGTCAACGAGAGCGGACGCGTGGCGACCGAGGTCACGAGCAGGGCGATGTTCATCGGCGGTGACTGGCGTCCCAGCCTGTCCGGCGAGACGGTCGAGGCGTTCAGCCCGGCGACCGGTGAGCTGATCGGAACGGTCGCCGACGGCGACCGCGAGGACGCGCGCGTCGGGATCGCCGCGGCCCGCGAGGCTGCGGCGCAATGGGCCGGCCTGACGGCGTTCGCGCGCGCGGCGAAGCTGCACGCCGTCGGCGACGTGATCGAGGCGCGCCGCGACCAGCTGGCGCGCACGCTGACGCTCGACCAGGGCAAGCCGCTGCACGCCGAGGCCTACGACGAGGTCGACGAGCTGGTCGAGTACTGGCGGGCCGCGGCCGAGGACGCCAAGCGCCTCGGGGGCGAGCTGCCCAACTCCCGCGCGCCCGGCAAGCGGGTGCTCCTGGCCCGGCGCCCGCGCGGCGTGGTCGCGGTGATCAGCCCCTGGAACTGGCCGTACACGATGCCCGCCGAGCTGATCGCGCCGGCGCTCGGGTGCGGTAACACGGTCGTGTGGACGCCGGCGCCGTCGACGGCGGTGTGCGCGGTCGCGCTCGCCGAGTGCATCGCGGGGGCCGACCTGCCGCCCGGCGTCCTCAACCTCGTGACCGGCCCGGGGCCGCTCGTCGGCGACGAGCTGGCGCGCAACCCGGGGACCGACGCGGTCGGCTTCATCGGCTCGACCGCGACCGGACGGCTCGTCGCCGCTGCGGCCGCAGGCAAGGCGGCCGTGCTCGAGATGGGCGGCAACGGTCCACTCGTGGTGATGGACGACGCCGATCTCGACGCCGCCGTGGAGGCCGCGCTGGTCGCGTGCTTCCTGTGCGCCGGCCAGAGCTGCACGGCCGGCGAGCGGCTGCTCGTGCACCGCGCGATCGCGGACGAGTTCGTGCAGCTGCTCGGGCGCCGGCTGACCGAACAGATCCGGCTGGGCGATCCGTTCGACGACGCGACCACGATGGGGCCGCTCAACAACCTGCAGGTCGCCGTGAAGATGGACGAGCACGTCGCCGACGCCGTCGCCCGTGGTGCCACGATCGTTGCCGGCGGCCAGCGGGCCGCCGGCCTCCCGACTCCCCTCTACTGGCAGCCGACGATCCTGACCGGTGTCCCGGCCGATGCGCGCGTGGCGGTCGAGGAGACGTTCGGGCCGGTCGCCCCGGTCGTGACGATCGACTCGCTCGAGCACGCGATCGAGCTCACCAATGCCTCGCCGTACGGGCTGCTCGCCGCGATCTTCACCGCCGACCTCGAGGCAGGGCTCGAGTTCGCGCAGCGCGCCCGCACCGGCTGGGTCAACATCAACGAGTCGACCAACTACTGGGAGGCGCAGCTGCCGTTCGGCGGCCGCGCCGGCAGCGACAGCGGGATCGGCCGTGTCGGCGGCAACCACGTGATGCAGGCGTTCACCGAGCTGCAGACGGTCATCATCAGCCCGCATCGCCGGCGGGCATAGCCGCCGCCGTCGGCTGGTGGCGGTAGAAGGGCTCGGCGATCGGCTCGAGCGGAGCGTTGCCGCGGATCAGGTCGGCGCTCTTCTCGGCGAGCATCATCGTCGGCGCGTAGATGTTGCCGTTGGTGACGTAGCGCATCGCCGAGGCGTCGACCACGCGGATCCCGTCGAGGCCGTGGACGCGCATGCTCGCGGGGTCGATCACCGAGTCCTCGCCGATCCCCATCCGGCAGGTGCAGGACGGATGCAGGGCGGTCTCGGCGTCGCGGGCGACCCAGTCGAGCACCTGCTCGTCGGTCTGCACGGCCGCGCCCGGCGACAGCTCGCCGCTGTTGAACTCGTCGAACGCCGGCTGGGTGAGGATCCGGCGGGCGACCTGGACCGCCTCGACCCACTCGCGCCGGTCCTGCTCGGTCGAGAGGTAGTTGAACCGCAACGCCGGGTGGCGCATCGGGTCGGGCGAGACGACCTTGACCGAGCCGCGCGCGTCGGAGTACATCGGCCCGACATGCACCTGGTAGCCGTGGCCCTGGGGAGCCGAGCCGTCGTAGCGGATCGCCACCGGCAGGAAGTGGAACATCAGGTTCGGGTAGGCGACTTCCTCGTTGGACCGGACGAACCCGCCCGCCTCGAAGTGGTTGGTCGCGCCCGGGCCGCGCCGGCCCAGCAGCCACGCCGCCCCCACCTTCGGACGGTTGCGCAGCTTCAAGGCGGGCGCCACCGAGACGGGCTGCTTGCAGCCGTACTGGACGTACACCTCGAGGTGGTCCTGGAGGTTCTCGCCGACCGCGGGCAGATCGTGCACCGGGCGGATCCCGACCGCCTCGAGCTCGCCGGCGTTGCCGACCCCGGACAGCTGGAGCAGCTGCGGCGAGTTGATCGCGCCGCCGCAGAGGATGACCTCGCCGGCGTCGATGCGCTCGCTCGAGCCCCGCCCCCCGACCTCGACGCCGACCGCGCGGGTGCCGTCGAAGTGCACGCGCGTGACCATCGCGCGAGTGCGCACCTCGAGGTTCGGCCGGCTCATCGCCGGGTGCAGGTAGGCCCGGGCCGCGCTCAGCCGGTGGCCGCGGTGGATGTTGCGGTCGAACGCCGCAAAGCCCTCCTGGCGGTAGCCGTTGACGTCGTCGGTCAGCGGGTAGCCGGCCTCCTGGACGGCGCGGAAGAAGGCCTGGAACAGAGGGCTGCGCGCCGGGCCGCGCTCGAGCTTGAGCGGCCCGCTGCCACCGCGCCAGACGTTCTCGCCGGTCGCCAGGCAGCTCTCCATCCGCTTGAAGTAGGGCAGGCAGTGGGCGTAGTCCCAATCGCCCATCCCGGGATCGCCCGCCCAGCGCTCGTAGTCCAGCGGGTTGCCGCGCTGGAAGATCATGCCGTTGATCGAGCTCGAGCCGCCGAGCACCTTGCCGCGGGCGTGGTAGATCCGCCGCCCGTGCATGAACGGCTCGGGCTCGGATTCGTATTTCCAGTCGTAGAAGCGGTTGCCGATCGGGAACGACAGCGCCGCCGGCATGTGAATGTAGACGTCCCAGAGGGAGTCGTTGCGACCGGCCTCGAGCACCAGCACCCGGGTGGACGGGTCCTCGGTCAAGCGCGCACCCAGGCACGAGCCGGCCGACCCGCCGCCGACGATCACGTAGTCGTAGTGCATCTGTGGTCTCCTCTCCTCAAAGGACGGCGCGAATCTCGCGCTCGAACGTCTCGATGTGCTGGACCATCACCCGGCGCGCCCGCTCGGGCTTGCCGTCGCCGATCGCCCACAGCAGCTCGTGGTGCTGCTTGACGTGCGCGAGCAGCGTCGGGAGCCGGTCGAGCACCAGGTGCCAGATCCGCAGCGACAGGTTGAAGTAGCGCCCAAGGGTCTCCTCCAGGTACGGGTTGCCGCTGCAATGGTGGACGAAGCGATGCACCCGCGCGTCGAGCTCCATCAGGGCCGCGGCATCGCTGCCGCCCTCGCGCTCGGCCATCTCGGCCAGCAGCGCATGCAGCTCCTCGCGCTGGGGTCGCGTGATCCGCTGCGCGGCGCGGAACGCGGCGTGCCCCTCGAGCTGGATGCGCACATCGGAGATGTCCGCCAGATCGGTGATGTTGATCTCCGACGCGAACGTCCCGCGTCGCGGGAACACGGTCACCAGGTTCTCGAGCGCGAGGCGCTTGATCGCCTCCCGCACGGGCGTACGGCCGATCCCGAGCTCGCCGCCGAGCACGTCCTCGTCGATCGGTGCCCCCGGCGGGATCTTCAGCGTGACGATCCGGTCACGCAGCTCGGCGTAGGCGCGGTCCGCCATCAGCCCGCGCCCCGCGCTGCGCGACGCCGCGTCTGCCGACGACGCCACCGCTCACCAGCCGTATCCGCACACGACTGACATATGAGTCATCGGTTACGGATCGTACCACCGGCTCAGCCGCCGAGACCGGTCCGGCGCTCAGTCGCCGAGCTCGATCCGGCGCCGGTCGACGAACTCCCGGAGCGCCTCCTGCACGGCCTCGTCGAGCGGCGGCTGCTCGTACTCGTCGAGTGTCTTGCGCCAGATCTCGGCGGCGCGGGCCTTCGTGTCGCGCCCGCCGCGCTTGGTCCAGCGGTCGAAGTTCTCGGTCGAGGACAGGAGCGGCCGGTAAAAGCACTCGCGGAAGCGCTCGAGCGTGTGGGCGGCGCCGAGGAAGTGGCCGCCCGCGCCGACCTCTACGTGCGCATCGAAGGCGAGGCTGGCGTCGTCGATCTCGAGCGGCGAGAACTCGTAGCGGAGCTCGCGCAGCAGCTCGATGTCGACAATGAACTTCTCGTAGCAGGAGACGAGCCCGCCCTCGAGCCATCCGGCCGAGTGCATCACGAAGTTGGCGCCCGCCAGGAACGTCGGCAGGAAGGTCATCAGCGACTCGTAGGCGGCCTGCGCGTCGACCGTCTGCGAGGCGGTGAGCGCGCCGCCGCCTCGCCACGGCAGCCCGAAGTGGCGGGCGATCTGGCCGGTGCAGAGCACGCCGATCCCCGACTCGGGCGTTCCGAACGACGGCGAGCCCGATTGCATGTCGGTGTTCGACAGGAACGAGCCGAACACGACGGGGGCGCCCGGCCGGATCAGCTGCGCGAGCGCGATCCCGGCGAGCGCTTCGGCGATCTGCTGCACGAGCGTGGCCGGCAGCGACACCGGCGACATCGCCCCCATCAGCAGGAACGGGGTGATCACCACCGCCTGGCCCGCCTTCACGTACTCGAGCATCGCGGCGAGCATCCGGTCGTCGTAGCGGAGTGGCGAGTTGACGTTGATCAGCGAGATCGACACCGGCGCGCGCTCGATCGCCTCGCGGCCGCCGAACAGGATCTCTCCCATCCTGATCGTGTCGGCTGCGTTCGGCCCGCTCGTGACCGAGCCCATGTAGGGCTTGTCGGCCAGCGTCTGCAGCGCGAGCACCATGTCGAGGTGGCGCGAGTCGAGCGGCCGGTCCTCCGGCTCGCAGATCGTCCCGCCGGGGGAATCGAGCTGCGGGAATGCCTGCGAGAGCTTCACCAGGTTCTCGAAATCGGCCATCTTCGCATCACGCCGGACGTCCCCCTCACGCACGAACGGGCACCCGTAAACGGGCGCGAACGCCATCCGGTCGCCGCCGATCAGCAGGCTGTTGGCTGGGTTGCGCGCCTGCAACTCGAACTCGCGGGGAGCCTTGGCGATCTGCTCGACGATGAACTCGGGGTCGAACCTGACGCGGTTCTCGTTCTCGACGATCTGCCCGGCGGCGCGCAGGTACTCGACCGCCTCGGGCAGCAGGAACTCGATCCCCAGCTCGGACACGATCCGACGCCAGCCGCGGTCAAGCGTCGCGATCGCCTCCTCGGACAGGATCTCGTAGCGGGGCAGGGCGTTGACGAACATCGATCTACGCGTAATCTATACGCCGTGGAACAACAGTTTCAAGTCGCTGCGGCGCCGGCGGGCTCGCTGGCACCGCCGGCGCCGGCTCCGGCGGGGACGACCGCCGTCGACCGCGGCGCCGACCTGCTCGTGCGGGTGCTGGAGGCGGAGGAGCCGGTCGCCGTGACCGAGCTGGCATCGGCCGCCGGGATCCCGAAGAGCACCGCCTCCCGGCTGCTGAGCGCGCTCGAGCGCGCCGGCCTGGTCGAGCAGGACGGCGAGCGCGGCCGGCTTCGGCCCGGCCCGGCGATCCTGCGGGTCGCCGAGCGCGGGATGCTCGAGCGCAACATCGTCGAGCTCGCGCGCGCCTCGCTCGATGCCCTGTCGCGGCAGAGCGGCGAGACGATCAACCTCGCGGTCGCCGCGCCGCACGGCGTCGAGCACCTCGCGCAGGTCGAGGGCCGTCACTTCCTCGGCGCCGGGCAGTGGATCGGTCGCTCGGTGGAGTACCACTGCTCCGCGAACGGCAAGGTGCTGATGGCATTCGGGCGGGCGAGCGTCCCCGGAGGCGAACTCACGCTCGCGCGGCATACCGAGCAGACGATCACTGACCCACGGCGGCTGCGCGAGGAGCTTGAACGCGTGCGCCGCGAGGGCTTCGCGCGGGCGATCGACGAGCTCGAGCTGGGCCTCGCGGCGATCGCCGCCCCGGTTCGCGGCGCCCGCGGCGACGTGGTCGCGGCGCTCAGCATCTCGGGTCCGACCGTGCGGATGACGCCGGCGCGGATCAACCAGCTGCGACCGCTGCTGATCGCTGAGGGGCACTCCCTCAGCAGGCGTCTGGGGCATCACGACGACCAAGGAGAACACGCCGCATGACCGATGATGAGATCCTGCAACTGCTCTACGACGAGACGCTCGTCGGCAACGCCCCGGCCGTCACCGGCGGCGTCCGCGAGGGGCTCGACCAGGGGATGGAGCCGGAGCGGCTGCTGTACGAGGCGCTGATCCCGTCGCTCGAGGAGGTCGGCGCCCGGTTCGAGCGTGGGGACTACTTCGTGCCCGAGATGCTGATCGCCGCCCGCGCGATGCAGGGCGCGCTCGACATCCTGCGCCCGCTGCTGGCCGAGACCGGCTCGGTCGGCGTCGGCACCTTCCTGATGGGCACCGTCAAGGGCGACGTCCACGACATCGGCAAGAACCTCTGCAACATCATGCTCGAGGGCGCCGGATTCACTGTCATCGACCTCGGCGTCAACGTCGCGCCCGAGCGGTTCATCGAGCAGATCGAGGAGCACAACCCGGACATCGTCGGGTTCTCCGCGTTCCTGACGACGACGATGCCGATGTTCAAGGCGAACATCAACGCGCTCCAGAAGGCGGGTCTGCGCGACAAGGTGATCGTGATGGTCGGCGGTGCCCCGGTCACCCAGGAGTACGCCGACGCGGTCGGCGCCGACGGCTACTCGGCGGACGCATCCTCGGCCGTCAAGATGGCCAAGGAGCTGATCTCGCGCCGCCGCGCACAGGTGGCTGTATGAGTCGGTTTGAGACGGTGCTCCGGTCTCGTGAGGGCACGGTCACGATCGGCGGCTCGGGCCCTTTCTGCATTATCGGCGAGCGGATCAACCCGACCGGGCGCAAGCTGTTCGCCGAGGAACTGCGCGGCGGCGACCTGTCGCGCGTGAGCGCCGATGCGGCGGCGCAGGTGCAGGCGGGCGCCGACGTGCTCGACGTCAACGCCGGGATCCCACTCGTCGACGAGCCCGAGCTGCTGCAGGCGATGCTGCGCGCTGCCCAGGGGGCGGTCGACGTGCCGCTGTGCATCGACTCCTCGGTCGTCGAGGCGCTCGAGGCCGGGCTGGCGGTCTACGAGGGCAAGGCGCTCGTCAACTCGGTCACCGCCGAGGACGACAGGCTCGAGCTGATCCTCCCGCTGGTCGCCCGGCACGGCGCTGCGGTGATCGGCCTGGCGAACGACGAGACGGGAATCCCGGCGACCGCCGAGGAGCGTCTGGTGCACGCGCGCAAGATCGTGTCCGCCGCCGGCGATCACGGAATCGGGCCGCAGGATGTCCTGATCGACCCGCTCGCGATGACCGTCGGCGCGGATACCGAGGCTGTCACCACGACCCTCCGGGCGATCTCCCTGATCGCCGACGAGCTCGGCGTCAACATGTGCCTCGGCGCGTCCAACGTCTCGTTCGGGCTGCCGCAGCGCCACGCCTTGAATGCGGCCTTCCTGCCGATTGCGATGGCCGCCGGCCTGACCAGCGCGATCATGTCGACCGCCGAGGTGTGCGTCCAGAGCGTGCGGGCCGCCGACCTGCTGCTCGGGCACGATCCCTGGGGCGCGAGCTGGATCGCCGCCCACCGCGCTCGGGTCGCCGCGGCGGCGCAACGGGAGGCGGCGGCCGCGCCGTGACCGGCCACCGGCTGCGCCTTCGGTTCCTCCCGGATGGAGCCGAGGTCAGCGTGCCGAGCGGGACGGCCGTGTTCGACGCGGCGAGTTGGAACGGGATCGCGATCGACTCGACCTGCGGCGGCTACGGAACCTGCAAGAAGTGCAAGGTGCGCGTGCTGTCCGGGGACATGCCGGTGGGCGACATCGATCCGCGCGCGTTCAGCGCGGCCGAGCTGGCGGACGGCTGGCGGCTCGCCTGCCGGGCCGCCGCGCACACCGACCTGGTCGTCGAGGTGCCGCCACTGCAGACCCGTCCAAAGGCCGCGCTGGCCGGCGTCGGGCGCCACGTGATCCTGCGGCCGGCGGTCCAGAAGCGCCACCTGGCGCTGGACGAGCCGACGCTCGAGGACCAGCGCTCGGATGTGCAGCGCGTGCTCGACGCGATCGAGGACCTCGAGCCGCAGCCGTCGCTCGAGCTGCTGCGCACGCTGTCCGGGACGCTGCGCTCCGCCGGATTCGACGTCACCGCCGTGATCTGCGACGAGGAGCTTGTCGCTGTCGAGCCGGGCGACACGACGCCGCGGAGGCACGCGATCGCGATCGACCTCGGCACGACGACCGTCGTCGCGACGCTGCTCGACCTCGAGACGGGCCAACCGCTCGCGGTCCGTTCGATGCTCAACCGCCAGCAGCCGTTCGGCGCCGATGTGATCACCCGGATCTCGGCGACGATGCTCGACCCGGGGGCGCGCGAGGTGCTGCGGGTTCGCGCCGGCGAGACGATCGCGGAGCTGACGGCGGAGGTCTGCGCCGAGGGTGGAGTCGACGCGCGCGAGGTCTACGAGATCACGGTCTGCGGCAACGTGACGATGATCCAGCTGGCGCTCGGGATCGACCCAGAGCCGCTGTCGATGGCGCCGTTCGTCGTCTGCACCCACAAGCTGCCGCCGACTCGGGCGAGCGACTTCGGCGCCCCGGTGCATCCGCGCGCGCCCGCGTTCGTGTTCCCGTCGATCGGCGCCTATGTCGGCGGCGACATCGTCGCCGGGATCCTCGCGACCGGGCTGACGCGCGACCGGCGGCTGCGTCTGTTCATCGACGTCGGCACCAACAGCGAGATCGCGCTCGGCTCCAGCGAGCGGGTGCTGGCGTGCGCCGCGCCGGCCGGTCCGGCGTTCGAGGCGGCGCAGATCCGGTGCGGGATGCGCGCGGCCGACGGCGCGATCGAGGGTGTCCGGATCGACGGCGACGAGCTCGCGCTGCAGGTCATCGGTGACCAGGCGCCGGTCGGGATCTGCGGGTCGGGCCTCGTCGACGCCGTCGCCGAGCTGGTCGCCGCCGGGCTGCTCGATCGCACGGGCCGGTTCGTGCCGGATGAGGATGCCGCGGCGCTGCATCAGCGGCTGGCGGAGCGATTGACGATGATCGGGCAGGAGCGGGTGTTCGTGCTGGCCTGGCGCGGGACGGACCCCGCCGAGTCGGTGTTCCTCTCCCAGCGCGACGTGCGCGAGCTCCAGTTCGCCAAGGCCTCGATCGCGACCGGGTGGCAGATCCTGCTGCACGACCTCGGGTTCGAGCAGGCCGAAATCACACAGGTGCTGCTCGCCGGCAGCTTCGGCTCGTACCTGACGCCGATCAGCGCGATTCGCATCGGGCTCGTGCCGAAGCTCGCGCTGCCGCGGATCGTGACCGCCGGCAACGTCGCCGGCGAGGGGGCGAAGATCGCCGCGCTGTCCGGGCGCGAGCGTGCCGAGGCGGACGCAATCGTCCGCGAGGTCGAGTACGTCGAGCTGTCGGGCCGGGCCGACTTCAACGACCTGTTCATCGACCAGCTGGCGTTCCCCGGATGAGCACGGCGGTGATCGCGTGCGGGGCGCTCGCGCTCGACGTCCGCACGATCGCTGCCCGCCGGGGCTGGGCGATCGACGTCTACCCGGTGCCCGCCCTGCTGCACAACCGGCCGGAGAAGATTCCGCCCGCTGTGGCGCGGTCGCTGCGCGCGCTGCGTGACGAATACGACTCGGTGCTGGTCGCATACGGCGACTGCGGCACCTATGGCGGCCTCGACGAGCTTGGCGTCGTGCGCCTGCAGGCCGACAGCTGCTACGACGTACTCGCGCATGAGGAGGTTCGCGCCGCGCTCGCGGTCGAGCCCGGCACGTACTTCCTGACCGACTTCCTGGCGCGAACATTCGAGCACACGGTGATCCGCGAGCTCGGGCTCGACCGCCATCCCGAGCTGCGCGACGACTACTTCGGCCATTACCGCCGCGTCGTCTGGCTCGCCCAGCGGCCGACGCCGGCCACGAGGGCCGCGGCCGTGCGGGCCGCCGCCCGGATCGGCCTGCCGCTCGAGACCGTCGAGGTCGGGCTCCAGGGACTCGAGCGGGAGCTCGAGCGGCTGCTCGCCGGAGCCCCCGCATGATGAGCGATCGCGAGCGGATGCTCGCGGGCCGGCCGTACAGTCCGTACGTCGACGAGCTCGCTGAGGCCCGTGCCCGCTGCCGCGGGCTGTGCGAGCGCTTCAACCTGATCCCGTTCGCCAACGGCGCGCAGCGGCACGCGCTGCTCGCCGAGCTGCTCGGGACGGTCGGCGAGGGCGCCGAGGTGATGGCGCCCTTCCACTGCGACTACGGTCCCCAGATCCACATCGGGCCGCGCAGCTTCATCAACTACGGCGCGATCGTGCTCGACGCCGCCGAGGTCAGGATCGGCGCCGACGTGCAGATCGGTCCGTCGGTCCAGCTGATCACGGCGCTGCACCCGCTCGACGCGGCCGAGCGCCGCCGCGGCACCGAGACAGCGGCGCCGGTCGTGATCGAGGACGGCGCCTGGCTCGCGACCGGCGTGATCGTCCTGCCCGGCGTCACGGTCGGCGCCGATACGGTCGTCGGTGCCGGCAGCGTCGTCACCCGCGATCTGCCCCCGGGGATGCTGTGCGTCGGCAACCCGTGCCGCCCGATCCGCCCCGCCGGCTGAGACTTTGCTCCCGGTTTAGGGGCACTTCGAATTAGACCCCAGGCGGCTTCCGGCCCGCCCAGATCTCTGGGTCGGACGGCCCGTAGCCGTCCGCAGACGCGGCGCTGCCTCGGCTGGGGCGCTCTGGGCGCCCAGCGGCGCTGGCCACCCAGATCGACCATGACGCGCGACGTTTTGGTCTTCAAGCGCGGGCCCAGCGAAGCCGAGCGACGCCGCCTCGCGGGCTGAGCCCTAGCCCGTGCTCGGTCATGTCCCGACGGTCGCGGGTGAGGAGCAGGATGCGGCGCGCCGACGACAGAAAGTGGTCGAACCCCCGCCCGAATATGGGCGGTCGTACGCCCAGGCGCGCTGAGCAGCACTGGGCGTACGACCCCGGCCTGCGAGCCGGGGGGTCGACACTTTTTTGTCGTCGGAC
>Ga0302235_10001563_pt1 | contig 17016 bp, 15 predicted proteins | sample II_Palsa_N3_3_FD_193577 | JGI IMG/M metagenome (GOLD analysis project Ga0302235, IMG submission 193577) | Peat permafrost microbial communities from Stordalen Mire near Abisko, Sweden - II_Palsa_N3_3 | ecosystem: Environmental > Terrestrial > Soil > Palsa > Peat permafrost | place: Sweden... | reverse complement strand
GTATGACAGGCCCACGACGTAGGCCACATACATGACCACGATCGCGCCCGTGAAGAGGAATTTCAGGGCGGTCACGTTGCGCGTGAGGCTCGGCCAGATTCCGCCGAGCGGACCGGCCATCCAATGCGGAAAGAAGCCCACGTGCGTCGTCGGCGAGAGCCCGCTCGGGCGCTCGGCCGCCAGCACCACCACGAGGATGCTGCAGAGCACGATCACCAGCAGGGTGAGTGCGGCGACCCGTTCCTCGGCGCTTGTACGGCTGAGTACGCTGGTGCGCTCGCCGGAGAGGCGACGTGCGCCCGCCCCCGCGCCGCCGATCGGCGCGTCCTTGAGGGGGAGTGTGCTCGCGTCGCCCGCCATGCGTGAGGGCCCGCCGAAGCGAGCCCTCAAAAGACTAAACCTGTATCCCTAGAAAAGACGAAATCGTCTCCCTACGGCTATATGGCCTGGACGTTGACGGCCTTGGGGCCCTTGTCGCCCTGCTCAGGGTCGTAGGACACCTTGGCGCCCTCCTGCAACGAACGGTAACCCTCGCCGTTGATGCCGGTGTGATGGACAAACAGGTCCTTGTCGCCGTCATCGGGGGTGATGAAACCAAACCCCTTGTCGTCGCTGAACCACTTAACTGTGCCAGTAGGCATGTGGGAACTCCTCCACGGTATGTGCTTGCTACTACGCGGAGGATGCTGCTTAGAGCTTCGACCTGCGAGCGCTTGCACTACTTTCGCCGGTCTAATGTGCCGGCCAGACAACCCGACCGTAGCAGGTCCCAGTTGCCAAGTGTTATTCATCTGTTGCAGGCGCGCTGGCGCGCACCCTCCAGTCCCGAGCGCCGCCTGAAGGCTAGGGTGCCAGCGGATGGGCACGCAAGCGGACCCGAGCCTTCAGCCCGCGGAGGAGAAGACACCCGTGTTCAGGCGCCTGCTGCCGCCTGGCGACCCCGCCACAGTCGATGAGATCATCGAGGACCTCGTGGTGCGCGAACGGGGTGCGCGTGCGCGCGGGCGCCCGTACGTGATGCTCAACATGGTGAGCACCGCCGACGGCCGCGTGAGCATCGCCGGTCGCTCGGGGTCGCTCGGAAACCGCGCCGACAGCCTGCTGTTCCACGGGCTGCGCGGGGTCGTGGACGCGGTCATGGTCGGCGCGGGAACGGTCAAGGCCGAGCGCTACGGGCGAATCGTGCCCCAGGAGTCCCGGCGCCGCGAGCGCCGCGAGCGCGGCCTGAGCGACGAGCCGCTGGCGTGCATCGTCTCCGGGCGCCTGTCGCTGCCCGCGGACATCCCGCTGCTGACCGAGCCGGAGTCCCGCGTGGTGCTGGTGACCGACTCCGAGGCGAGCCTGCCGGCGAGCGGCGCACAGATCGAGTACGTGCGCTGCGAGCGCGATGGCATGATCGACCTGCCGGCCGCGCTCTCGGAGCTGCACGGTCGCTTCGCCATCCGCACGCTGCTGTGCGAGGGCGGGCCCCATCTGAACTCGCAGCTGCTGGCGGCCGGTCTGGTGGACGAGCTGTTCCTGTCGCTGTCACCCAAATTGGCCGGCGATCAGGCGGATGGCCTGCCACCGCTGCGAGTCATCGCGGGCGCCGACTTCGACCCCCCGATCGAGCTCGAGCTGCTGGGCGCGCGCGAGAGCGGCTCCCAGCTGTTCCTGAGCTACGGGGTGCGTGCCTCCGCCGCCGAGCGCGTCTCGTGAGAGACGATGCTGAGGAGCTCGGAGGCGAGGTGTCGTCCTTCTGAGGCCACGCGCGGGGTGGCCGAGATGCGGACCACCACCTCCTCCCCATCGAGCTCCTCGAGGGTGATGCGCGGTACGTCGCGCAGAGGCGTCTCCAGCGACTTCTCGAGCAGCTCCTGCAGGTCGACCGGTGTCATTCCGGGGCGCAGGCGCGCGCGCAGATTCACCGCCTCGGGCTCGCGCACGGGCAGCACGGCGACGTTCAGCACCACGCTGTTGGGGACCATGATCGAGTCCTCTCCGCGCGCGAACGTGGTGTAGAGCAGGCCCAGCGAGCTGACCGTCCCCTCCAGCTGCCCGGCCAGCGGACCGCCCTGCAGGCGCACGCGATCGCCGACGCGAAAGGGCTGGGCGCTCAGCAGCACGGTGCCGGCGATCACATTGCCCAGGGTCTGCTGCGCCGCCAGACCGAAGATCACAGCCGTGAACGCGCCGCCGACGAGCAGTGTCCGCGCTTCCACGCCCGCGACGTCCAGCGCCACGAGCAGGGCGAGCGCGACGGTGACGAGGCGGATCAGGAAACCCACCGTCCCGGCCGTCGCCGGATCAAGGCGGCGGAACAGCGGCGGGCCGAGGCCGCGGCCGACGTCGCGCGCGAACGCCCAGCCGAGGATCAGCAGCAGGACGACGGTCACCACGCGTATCGGCGTTTCCCATCCTTCTTCGAGCGTGGCCGGATGGCCGTGCTTGCCGGCCGTGCCGATCAGGCTCAGGCGATTGTCATACAGGACCACGACGCCCACGAACAGCGCCGCCACGACGAACGCCTCGAGCCGGGCTCGCTTGACGACCTTGGGGTCGATCTGGCGCAGCAGGCCCACTTCCTTCCAGGCCTGGCTGCGGGTCTCGAACATCTTCGGAGGGGTTCTCGGGACGGGCATGGTCTCGAATGATGGTCGCAGGTGGCGGTTGGCGTTCCTGCAGGAATCCCGACAGCCGGCGGGTGCGGCGCGGGCTCAGGTGGCCGTGTAGATGACCATCGCGAAGCCGAACACGAGGCAGTAGATGGCGAACGGGACGAGCGTTTTCGTCTTGAACCAGTTGACCAGGAAGCGGACCGTGAACACGGCGGTGATGGCCGCCGCCGCGGCCCCGACGAGCGCCTGGCCGCGGACTCCGTTGCCGAGATGGCCAACCAGGTCGGGGAGCTTGACAAGGCCCGCGGCGAGGATGATCGGCGTCGCGAGCAGGAAGGCAAAGCGCGCGGAATCACTGTGATCCATGCCACGTGCCAGACCGGCCCCCATGGTGACGCCGTCACGGCTGATTCCGGCCACGAGCGCTGTCGACTGCGCGGCGCCGATGACGAACGCCTCGCGGTACTCGAGCGTGTCGAGTTCGCGCGCGCCGTCGGGCTTCGCGCCCTCGCGAATTGCGAGTTCGCGCACCTGCGCACGGCGGCGGAACAGCTCGGCTCCGAACAGCAGGCAGCCGTTGACCATCAGGAAGATCGCCGCCACCTCGGGCTTGGCCGTGAGCGTGCGCAGCTGATGCTCGAACACCAGACCGATGATCCCGGCGGGGATGCTCGCCGTGATGATCAGCCAGGCCAGGCGCTCGTTGCTCGTGCTCACTCGGCGCGCGGACAGCGTGTGGAAGAACGCCCCCACGATTTCGACCCAATCGCGGCGGTAGAAATAGAGCAGGCCGAGCGCGCTTCCAACGTGCAGCATCACCACGAACGCCAGCCAGAAGGACTCCGCTTCGGACTGCGCGTCGACGAGGCGGTTCCACCCGAACAACGTCGGGAACAGGACCGTGTGCCCGAGGCTCGAGATCGGGAAGAGCTCGGTCACACCCTGCAGCACGCCGAGCACGATTGCCTGGAAGTACGTAATGGCCGAGGTCGCGGTGATCACAAAGTGGCTCAGCATCAGGCCGGGACACTATTGCCTGCGCCCGCGGTATCGGCCGGCTTTCGGTGAGAAAGCGCATACCCTGCGGCCCATGCACGCGGACGACCCCGAGGTCGAGGTCTCGTTCGCCGACATATTCAGACAGTGGGGGCGGATCGGCTGCATCGGCTTCGGCGGCCCGCCGGCGCACATCGCGCTGTTTCGCGAGCTCTGCGTGGAGCGGCGCGCGTGGCTGAGCGATGTTCAGTTCGAGCGGGCGGTGGCAGCCACCAACCTGCTGCCCGGCCCCGCGTCAACCCAGCTCGCGATCTACTCCGCCTGGCGACTGCGCGGCGCCCGAGGGGCGCTGCTGGGCGGGCTGTGCTTCATCCTGCCCGGCCTGATCGCGATGCTCGCGCTCTCCGCGCTGTTCCTGTCGGGGTCGCCGCCTGCGTGGCTGCGCGGCGCGGGAATGGGGGCGGGCGCGGCCGTCGCCGCCGTCGCGGTGCGCGCCGGGCTGGGAGTGTGGGCGCCGATCTGGCGTCGCGCGGCGGACGGCCACCGCCCGGGCGTGGTCCTATACGCGCTCGCCGGAGGGCTCGCGGCGGCCCTTGCAGGCGAGTGGCTGGTGCTGGTGCTGCTCGGCTGCGGTGCGATCGAGCTGGCCCGGCGGCGGCTTGCGGGCGGCCCGCAGGGGCTGCACGGTTTCGCGGCGGCCGCACTGTTGGGCGTCGCTCGCGCCGGGAATACGCTGTTCGACCGCACGCTCTTCTCCTGGCCGCTGCTCACGAGCGCCGCCGAACCGGGTGGCACGGGTGCGCTCGCGTGGACGGCCCTGAAGGTGGGTGCGCTGGCCTTCGGCGGTGGCTTCGTGATCGTCCCGCTGATGGAATCCGACGCGGTCAACACCTACCACTGGATGACCCACGGCCAGTTTCTGAACGCCGTCGCGCTCGGCCAGGTGACCCCGGGACCGCTCACGCAGACGGTGGCCGCGGTCGGCTACTCGGCCGCGGGGCTTCCGGGTGGGCTGCTCGCAGCGGCGGTGGCGTTCGCGCCCTCGTTCTCCTTCATCCTGTTCGGGGCCGCGCGCTTCGAGCGCCTGCTCGTGAACGAGCGCGTGCTCGCGTTCCTCGCCGGCGCCGCCCCGGCGGCCGCCGGGGCGATCGTGGGAGCGGCGATACCGCTCGCCGCGGCGCTTGAAGAGACCTGGCAATACGTGCTGCTGGCGGTCGCGGCGATCGCGCTGCTCGTGCTCCGCCGAGGGGTCGTTCCCACGCTGCTTCTCGCAGGCTGCGCGGGCACCGTTGCAGAGTTGCTGGGCGCTCAGCTCGCCCACTGAGCGCACTCGTCTTCACAGATGCTTTACAGGATCATTCCCATCTGGTCACAAAAACAGGTCGTTTGCAGGGAAATCTGTTTGCTATGGATGCTACGGACGCGGCATCGGCGATGAGGGAGCAGGTTGCTCCTGTCGATCAGACCACACGGGTGGACATGCACTGTCACTCGACGGCTTCGCAGATCTCAAAGCTCGGCGTGCAGCGGGCGGTCGGACTGCCGGAGTGCGCGACGCCTCCCCACGAGGTCTATGAGCTCGCCAAGCGCCGGGGCATGGACTTCGTGACGATCACCGACCACGACACGATCGCGGGCGTCCTTGAGATCGCAGATCGTGCCGATGTGTTCATCTCCGAGGAGCTCACGGCCCACTTCCGCGGAGAGCCACAGGCGGTGCACGTGCTCTGCTACGGCATCACTCCTGAGGACCACGAGTGGCTGCAGGAGCACCGCGGCGACGTCGAGATCTGCGCCGCCTACATGTACGAGCGCGAGATCCTGTGCGCACTGGCCCACCCCTACTACACGGTCGGCGCGCCGCTCACGCCCCGCCACCGACGCCGCCTGGCAACACTGTTCGAGACCTGGGAGATTCGCAATGGCGCCCGCCCGCGCGAGTTGAACCGGCCCGCGGCCACCTACATGGGCACACTCGGCGGCGCCGGCATCGGCGGCTCAGACGATCACGCCGGCGTGGACATCGGGCGCACGTGGACCGCCGCACCGGCCGCGCGAACGCCGGCGGAGTTCCTGGACCACGTGCGCGCGGGCAACGTCCTCGCCGGGGGAGCTCAGGGCAGCCCGGCGAAGTGGGCGCATGCCGCGATCGCGCTGACCGCCAGGTCGCTGGGTCGCGGAGAGCGCGGCGCGAGCGCACGCCGACCTGATCCGCGCACGGTCATCACGATGGCCCAGCGGCTGCTGCGCGAGGGCGATGCGCGCGAGGGCGGCGATGGCGCCGCGGCAGGGTTGACGCCGGAGGACGCGCGCTGTCTGCTGCGTGCCTGGCTGACCGCCGTGGAGCTCGACCACCTCGACGAGGACGGCCTGATCGCATACATGCAGGATCAGCACTTCAGCCACTCAGACCTCTACCGGCGGGCCTGCCGCGTGCACGAGCGCAAGCTGCGCCTCGCCGTCGAGTACGCCGTTCGAGCGGCCGACGGCGAGGGCGATCTCCTGCCGGCGGCGCAGGGCCTGTTCGATGGCTGCATCGCCGCGATCCCCTACGCCCCCGCGACGGCGTTCCTGGCCAACGAGCGGGCCAAGCTCGACCCGCGGCTGAACGACGGCGAGGCGCCTCGCGTGGCGATACTCGCCGACGGCATCGCCAGCACCCATGGGGTCACGCGGGCGCTCGAGGAGATACGCGCTCGCGGGGTCCCGGGGTTCGAGATCGAGGTGGTCGGCACCGACGCGAACGTCGACCGGCGGCTGTCGGCGGTGACGGAATTCGACGTGCCGTACTACCCGGGCTTGAGGATCGGGGTGCCAAGCCTGTCGGCGGCCGTGCAGACGCTGGCCGAGGGAACCTTCGATCTGCTCCACGTCTGCTCGCCCGGCCCGGCGGGCGTGGTGGGCGCGCTCGTCAGCCGCGGGCTGGGAGTGCCGCTGGTGGGCAGCTATCACACCGAGCTCACGGCCTACGCCGGACTGCGCTCGGGCGAGCAGGCGCTCGCCGACGCGATGGCGCTGGGCGTGAGCGCCTTTTATGGCGCGTGTGACCTCGTGCTCTCGCCGAGCCCCGCATCAGATCAAGCGCTCGAGCAGATGGGTGTCTCGCCCGCGAAGGTGGCGCGCTGGGATCGTGGCGTCGATACGGCCCGCTTCGATCCGGCGCTGCGTGGTCAGATGGCCATGCCCGAGGCCATCAACGTCCTCTACTGCGGGCGCATCAGCCATGAGAAGGGCGCCGATCTGCTCGCCGAGGCGTTCCTCGAGGCTCGCGCGCTGAACCCCGCGCTGCAGCTCGTGCTGGCCGGCGGCGGCCCCGAGCAGGAGCGCCTGCGCGAGCGGCTCGGAGATGCGGCGACATTCCTCGGCTGGCTGGACGGCATCGAGCTGGCACGCGCCTACGCGGGCGCCGACATCTTCCTGTTCGCCAGCCGCACCGACACCTTCGGACAGGTGATCCTCGAGGCGCAGGCCAGCGGCCTGCCGGTCGTGGCCGTCGCCGAGGGAGGCCCGCAGTCGCTGATCTCCCACCGCGTCAACGGGGTGCTGTGTGCTCCGCGGGCGGGAGCGCTCGCGCAGGCGGTGCTCGAGCTCGCGGCCTCGCCGATGCTGCGCGAGCGCCTCGCGCAGGCCGGCCTAGAGTCAGTCAGGGGACGCACGTGGGAGCAGGCGCTCGAGCGCCTCGGCGACGGCTACCGCAGGGTGCTCGAGGGCGCCGGTTCCACGGAGGTTGCGCATGCGGCGTGAGCGCCCCCGCATCGCCGTCGCCCTGCACGACATCGAGCCGGCCACATTCGAACGCTGCGCGCTGATCCGCGACTGGCTGGACGATCACGGCGTCGGCCGCGTCACGCTGCTCGTGATACCGGCTCGCGACCTGCATCCGCTGGGCGAACGCTCACCGGAGATGGCCGGCTGGCTTGCCGAGCGGCGCCGGATGGGTGATTCGATCGCCCAGCACGGATTCCAGCACGAGCACGCGGGCCGGAGCGCCTTCTCGAGGCGGACGTTCCTGCCCGGGCGCAGCTCAGGCGAGTTCCTCGGCCTGGACGGCGACGAGACCCGCCGCGCGGTCGACGCGGGTTGGCGCGTGCTGAAGCTCGCGGGCATCGAGCCCGACGGCTTCGTCGCGCCCGCCTACGCCTACACACCGGCGCTGCGGCGAGTGCTGCCGCAGAAGTTCCGCTGGTGGGCGGGGCTGCTGCGACTGCACCGGGCCTCGCCGGTCTCAGGGCACGATCTGCCCCGGCAGCTCACGCCTGCCTGGGGAATCGCGCCGGCCTGGGGCATGGGCAGCGAAAGCGCCTTCCGCCGCGGGCTCTCCCCCGTTCTGATTCGTGCCGGGAGCCTGCTGTGCGGGAACACGTTGCGCCTGGATATCCACCCGGCGGACCTCCAGCACCCTCGTCACATGCTGGCGCTGGAGCGGGTCCTCAAGCGAGCGGGCGGCAGACGCGAGGCGATCACCTACGACGATCTCGCCGCGCTGCCCCACGCCTCAGCCGCCTGAGATCAGCCCCCTGGCGGTGAGCACCTCGAACACGCGGTCGGCCTCGCCCTGCACGGTTTCCGTGCATGCACCCAGCACGAGGTCCGGCCGGGCTGGCGCCTCATAGGGAGCGCTGACACCGGTGAGACCCTGGATTTCGCCGGCGCGCGCCCGTGCATAGAGGCCCTTGGGATCGCGTTCTTCGCACAGCTCGAGAGGGGCGGCGACGAAGATCTCGATGAATGCCAGCTCGGCGGCGGCGTGCAGCTCGGCCGCCTCCTTGCGGTCGGCGGCGTAGGGACTGACGAGGCCGACCAGGGCGATCGTGCCGGACTCGGCGAACAGCCTCGCGACGTGCGCTGTGCGGCGCACGTTCTCGCTGCGCTCGCGCTCCTCGAATCCGAGATCGCCGTTGAGGCCGTGTCGCAGGTTGTCGCCGTCGAGCATGAAGGCCGGCTGGCCGGTCGCGAGCAGGCGCTCCTCGACTGCGCATGCGATCGTCGACTTGCCGGCACCCGGCAGCCCGGTGAACCAGACCGTGGCACCGATCTGGTTCAGCGACGCCCAGCGACGCTCGCGCGTCATCTTCGAACACTGCCATCCCACGTTGGGGCTGCGAGGCCGTATCAGCTCAGGCTCGTGCAGCACGCCGTTCGCCGCTCCGTTCAAGCTGACCACGGTGGCTGCTGGAGAGGGAGAGCGCTTCGCGAAAGGCCGCTCGGCTCCGTTGATTTGTACGTCGGAAAGATCCGCGCTTGCGTGCCCTTTGAGGATGGTCTCATTGTATAGGGGGAATCCCCGGCAACCTCGGCCATTCCGATCCCATACTTATCCCATACTTATCCTGGGACGGGCGCCCGGAGCCCGCGGCGAGACTATTTTTTGGCGTTGTAGACGCTCTGATCGAACGTCAGCAGGCCCACAGCGCCCGCGTAGCCGAGGTGCGTCACCCCGAACAGGTTCTCGATGCTCGCGAGCAGCGAGAAGTGGTCGTATTCGCCGGTGACGTTGACGCTGGCGGGCTTCACGTACTGCGAGATCAGCAGCAGGCCGACCCGGCCTCCCCCGATCGGCGTGGCCGTGGAGGCGCCCGTTTCTCCGCTCGGCGCCGTCGCACCTGTCGCTCCCGTCGTGGAAGTCGCCCCCGCCGGACCGGTTGCAGCAGTTGACCCGGTTGCCCCGGTTGCGCCCGCGGGCATGTTCGGGTACGCGGGCGTGTTGCAGCATCCACTGGTGTCGGCGGTCGGGCCACTCTGCGGTGCCTGATCGAACGTGATCGCGATCAGCCCTCCGGCCTTGTAGGCGGGAGAGCTCTCGATCTGGGGTACGACCTTGGCAAGAAAACCGTCGGCGGCAACGAGGCCCGCCGGCTGACCGGGCGCGCAGGGTTCTTCAGAGCCGTCGTGACAGCGGTCGGGGATGATGTAGGAGAGCGAGGGCGTGCTGGCGGCCGTCGCGAGGTCAGGCGTCAGCTGAGTGAGTCCCACCACGCTGCTCGCACAGCTCGTGCTGTCGATCACGCTGTGGAAGTAGGAGAACGGGTCGCGCCAGCTCACGTAGGGGTCTTCGGCCGTGGGCATCTGATCGCCGTCGGCGCTTTCGAGCGTCGGGTGGCGGCAGGTCACCGGCTGGCCGGGGCCGCCACTGGCGATGTCCTCGTCATAGGCCTTCCACGTCTTTCCGCTCGCCGCCAGCTGATCGCCGACGGTCAGGGTCTGGCTCGGGTACACGCAGCCGCTGCCGAGCACCTGCCCTTCGGAGCCGGCCGTGCCGGGCGTGAGGTCCGTATACAGGGGACAGTTGGCCGCCGTCTGCGGGGTCGGCCCCTGGCCGCTGACGAGCGCGATCTCATTGGCCAGCTCTCCACCCGTGACCGCGTAGTAGTTGTCCAACAGCTCGCCCTGCCCGGTCAGGGTCTTCGCGAGGTACGTCGCCTGCGAGGCGGGGCCGAAGGCCGCGTTGAAGCCCTGATCGGAGAGCACGATCAGGAACACGTGCTTGATCGGCGGCCCGGCCGGGGTGCTGGAGCCGCCTTCCGGTTGCGGGTTTTTCTTGGTGCTCGTCGGCGGTGTGCTCGCCGGCGTGGTGCTCGCCGGCGTGGTGGATTCCGGTGCCGCTTCAGCAGTTGTGGGTGTTGCTTCCGGCGTCGCTTCCGCGGGCGCCGCCGGCGGGGTCTGAGCGCTGGGTGCCGGGGCGGCAGGCGCCGGTGAGTGAGTGACCGCGACCAACACGGGCGTGTCCGCGCCGCTCTCCTGCACGGGGCTCACGGCCGAGCCGAGCAGCACGCCCATCGCGAGCAGCGCCATCACCGCGAGCCCTGCCACCAGCGGCGAGGGCATTCCTATCTCCACGCGCGGGCTCGCCTCCTCGTCTGCGAGCTCGTCTGCGATCTGAGCGGCCCGGCCCACCTCGTCGTCCGGCGTGACGCCGATCAGTTGTGCCAGCGCGGGCGACAGCGGGCCGCGGCGCGTGCCGCACTCGACGCAGTAGCGCTGGTCACAGGCGAGCCGCGAGCCGCAATCTCCGCAGCGGAGCAGCCCGGCCGCGCGATCGCCGCCTGAAGTCGAAGGTGTCGCCACGTTAGGCCAGTATGTCGCCGCCCCAGGCGATCTGGGCGTCGGTAACAAGCTGTTCACATCTCGTCAGCTTGCCCGGCTGATACTCAAGCGAGCTGTCGTTTGGCACGTCGCCGGATCGAATGCGGCGGTCGCAACCCTCTACCGGTACGTCCACAGCCATGGAATCGAGCACTCGCACCGGAGAACTCGAGCCCGCAAGCATCGAGCCCGCGGACTTCGAACCTGTGACCCGCGCGCAGGAGTCCGCGCAAGCCGGTGACAGCGCGTCGATGGGCACCGCAACCCCGGCGATGCACGCGACCACGGCGGTGCACCCTTCGATGGTCGCAGCGGTCCGCGACGGATGCCCGGTGTGCGGCGCCGCAATGGCAGTCGATCAGCGCTATTGCCTGGAGTGCGGCGAACGCCGCGGGCCGCCCCGTGTGCCGCTGAAGGAGGTGCCGGCGCGACAGGTCGCGGGACGACCCCCCGCCGGCGGAACGCGGCGGCGAGCCGGCATGTCGGCCAATACCACGCTGATCGCCGGTATCGGCACCCTGCTGCTCGCGCTGGGCGTCGGCGTGCTGATCGGCCGCTCGGGCAACAGCTCGAGCGCCAAGAGCCCATCGGTCAAGGTCGTGGATGTCGGCGGTGCCGGCACAGCCGCGGCGGCAGCGACGGGCGAAACCGCTACCCCGGCGGCGACGAGCACAACAGCCGCGGCGGCGAGCAAATCCAGCAGCAGTGCGGGCACGAAGTCGTCAACGAAGGCGGCGGCCAAAAAGCCTGCCGTGCCACTGCCCAAGCCCGTCAAAGTGGGCTCCACAGGCAAAGGCAAGGGCTACGAACACGGGCACTTCACCGGTAACTTCTTCGGTGGAGAAGAAGAAAAAGAATGAGACGGACTGCCATATGAGCTCGCCCGAGCCGCCGCCCATCCCCGCCACATCGCCGGCGGAGCCGCAGGAGCCTCCGAGCGTCAACCTCGCGCAGCGCCGGGATGAGCTGACCGCGCGCTTTGCCGAATTGCAGTGTGATCTCGGCGGGCTGACCTATGAGATGGCGATCCGCAATCACATCCGGGTCGAGGTGCTGGTGGCAAAGGCGGCGATCCTGCAGGATGTGGACGCCGAGCTCAGCGAGGTCGAGCGCATCCTGCACATGGAGGAGACGGGCACGGCCGGCGCGTGCGCCACCTGCGGGTCTCCGCACAGCAGCGGTGCGGTCTACTGCTGGCAGTGCGGTCAGCCGCTGCTCGAGCACGTCTCAAGCGACGCGCTCAGCCTCTAGCTGCAGAACCTGGGCTGCTGCTCAGCCGAAGCGGCCGGTCACGTAGTCGCTCGTGCGGCGGTCCGCGGGCTGCGTGAACATCACCTCGGTGTCGTCGTACTCCACCAGCACGCCCGAGCGTTTGCCCGCGCTCACATCGAGGCTGAAGAACGCGGTGCGCTCAGCGACGCGCGCCGCCTGCTGCATGTTGTGCGTGACGATCACGATCGTGTAGCGATTCTTGAGCGTCTGCATCAGCTCCTCGATCGATGCCGTGGCGACCGGATCGAGCGCTGAGGCCGGCTCATCGAGCAGCAGCACGTCGGGTTCGATCGCGATCGCGCGCGCGATGCACAACCGCTGCTGCTGGCCACCGGACAGCCCGAGCGCGCTCTGGTTCAGGCGATCCTTGACCTCGTCCCACAGGGCCGCGCTGCGCAGCGCCCGCTCCACCCGCTCATCGAGCCCGTCCTTCATCTTGAGGTTGCGGGGGGCCCAGGCGATGTTGTCGTAGATCGACTTGGGGAACGGATTCGGACGCTGGAAGACCATGCCGATGCGCCGGCGCACCTCCACCCGGTCGACCTCGCTGCCATAGATGTCGTGCCCGTGGTAGAGGATCCTCCCGTCGATCCTGAAGCTGGGCACGGAGTCGTTCATGCGGTTGAGACTGCGCAGGAAGGTCGTCTTGCCGCAGCCGGAGGGCCCGATGATGGCGGTCACCAGGTTGCGATGGATCTGCATGTTGATGCCGGAGACCGCTTCTGAAGATCCGTAGAAGATCGACACATCTTTCACGTCGAAGATCGCTTCGCGTCCCTGCGTGCTCGCCCGGCGCTCAATGGCTCCACCCGGCCCGACGAGGGGAGCGGCATCGACCGCTCTGCCGTTGGCCGCGGGCTGCGTCGCCTGATGGGCCAGCGGGGCGGCATGAATCCGCACGCGGCGGCGCACGCTCGACGCGCCGTCGTCGGGCAGGTCACCCGAGTCCGGTGGTCTCATCGGGAGAGCGCTGAGCGGCGGCTGAGGGTCCTGCTGACGATGTTGGCGAAGAGGATAAACGCCAACAGTACGAATGCCGCGCCCCAGGCGCGAGCGAAGCCGTTGGCTTCGGCGGCCTCGGACGACGTGAAGATGTAGACCGGGATGTTCGGCAACGCTCCACTGAAGGGGTTGAGCGAGATCGTGTTCCCATAGATCGAGCTCAGGAAGATGAGCGGCGCCGTCTCGCCGGCGGCGCGTGCCACAGACAGCACCGTGGCGGTCAGGATGCCGCCCCGCGCGGCCGGGAGCACGACGCCCCGCACCGTGCGCCAGCGGCTCACGCCCAGGGCGTCGGCGGCTTCGCGCATGCCGGCAGGGACGAGCAGGAGCGTCTCCTGGGTGGCCCGCGCGATCAACGGCAACATGATGATCGCGAGCGCGACCGAGGCGGCAAAGCCGCTCTGATGGTGGCCGACGACGAGCAGCCCGAAGACGAACAGCCCGACGACGATCGTCGGCAGTCCGTTCAGCAGATCGAGCACCAGCCTGAACGCACGCGCCGTCCACGGACTTGCGAACTCGGTCAGATAGAGCGCGGAGAGGACTCCGATCGGCATCGCGATCACGGTCGCCAGCGCGACGATCACGATGGTTCCGAGGATCGCGGGGGCGATCCCGCCGCCCGATTCACCGGACACGAGGGGCGGATCATGCGTCAGGAAGCTGAGGCTCAGCACGCTCGCGGCTCTCGCCGTGACGGAGTAGATGACGAGCCCCAACACGGCCACCGCCAACAGGGCCGAAGCTGTCTGGGCGGCTTCGAAGAGCCGGCTGACCAGCTGCCTGCGCCGAAGATTGCCGGATGGGGTGAGCGGACCGGAGAGGTCGGGGAGATCGCTCGCGGACATGCCTGACGAATCCGGCTCCTGGACGCCCGGAAGAGATCGCTCAAAAGACCCGCCTGCCTCGGGCGGCAGGTCGGTCACATCCTGTGGACGGCCGACGGGGTCGTTCATCATGAGCCGACCCGGCGAACGTCGAAGTGGCGGGCGATCCATTGGGCCGCGACGTTCACCAGCAGCTCGATCACGAGCAGGATCAAGCCAAGGTAGAACAGCGACGCGATATGTAGCGCCGACGTGGCGCCCTGAAACTGATCGGCGATGCGGCTTGCCAGCGTGTCACCGGTCTGGAACAGCGACGCGTGGATCGCGTTGCCGGCGCCGACCACCTGCGTGACCGCGATCGCCTCGCCGAGCGCGCGCCCCAGGCCGAGGCAGGTTGCGGCGGCCACGCCCGATGCCGAAGAAGGGAGCACGACCCCGCGGATCACCTCCCAGCGCGTTGCCCCGAGCGCCGCTCCTCCCTCCTGGAGCTCTCGAGGGACAGACAGGAACAGATCGCGACTGAGCGACGCAATGATCGGAACCACCATGATCGTGAGGATCAAGCCCGCGATGAACAGCCCGGTGCCCGTCGTGGGCGTGGAACCGAAGATCGGCAGGAACCCGAGCACGCTGTGCAGGAACGGCTCGAGGTGGGCCTGTAGGAAGGGGGCGAGCACGATAATGCCCCAGAACCCGAGGATCACGCTGGGGATCGCGGCCAGCATTTCCACCAGCGGCCCGATGATCGCGCTCACTCGGCGCGGTGCCACCATGCTTAGATAAAGCGCGATCGAGATCGCCAGCGGCACGGCCAGCACCAGGGCCACGAGCGAGGTTACCGCCGTGCCGTAGATGAATGTCCCGGCCCCGAAGATCCCGAAGTTCGGCTCCCACGTCGAGTGCGTCAGGAAGCCAAGGCCGAACCGCGAAACTGAGGGGCTCGCCCCGGCGATCACCTTGTAGACGATCAGCGCGAGCGCGAGCAGCGCGAGCAGCGCCGCGCCCAGACACAGGCCGTACAGCACGCCATCCCCGATGCGATCTCCCAGGCGGACGCGGGACCTCGCGTTGCCGGGCAGAGCGCCGGCAAGTCTCGTGCTCGAACTCACCGACGGGACCCTAACGCGACGGTGCGAGCTTATTTCGCGCTTTCACGAGATCGCAACAGGGTGTTCACAACATCTACCCAATTGGCCCTGCAGCGGAGCGTGATGCTGCGGGTTGTGAAAATCCCGACATACATCTAGGAGGACCTTTGACGGCCAAAAGATTGCCAATCGTCGCCATCATGACGGTGTTGACGTGTATGACAGCGGTACTTGCGGTGAGCCCTGCAGGGGCCAGCGCGTACACGCTCACCGGTGCGGGCTCGACGCTGGTTCAGCCGCTCGAGACCTTCTGGGCATCGGACTTCCAGAGCAAATACGGCGACACGATCACCTACTCCGGCGTGGGTTCGGGCGCGGGGATCGCACAGGTCACCGCGCGGACGGTTGACTTCGGAGCGTCAGATGCTCCGTTGACACCCACCCAGGCGGCTGCCTGCAACGGATGCGACCAGATCCCCTGGGCTCTGACGGCGACCGGCATCGCCTACAACCTCGCCGGTGTTCACAACCTCGACCTGACCGGGGCGGTGCTTTCGGAAATCTTCCTCGGGAAGATCACCACCTGGAACGCTCCTCAGATCGCCAAGCTGAACAAGGGCAAAACCCTGCCAAGCCTCAAGATCACGCCCGTGTTCCGCAGCGACGGATCCGGCGACACATACGCGTTTACGGACTACCTCTCGCGCGTGAGCCCAGCATGGAAGAGCTCAATCGGCGGCGCCTCGACGACCGTCACCTTCCCGGCAGGAGTGGGCGGCAAGGGCAATGCCGGAGTGACGGCGGTCGTGTCCTCGACCGCTGGGGCGATCGGATACATCTCCGCCTCCTACATCATCGCCCACGGGCTCCAAGCCGCTGCGATTCAGAATGCGGCGGGCAAGTACGAGTACCCGAACCTGGCGCCGATCGAGGCTGCGGCAGCGATCGTCAAAACGGTTCCGGCGAACAACGAACTGCACATCGTTGACCCGCCCAAGAGCGACAAGCATGCCTACCCGATCTCGACGTTCACCTACGCGATCGTGCCGACGACGGCACGGCAGAAGGGGGCGCTCGCGAGCTGGGTCTACTACGCGATGACGGCCGGTCAGAAGTTCGGTGCGTCGCTCGACTTCGCGCCGATCCCGAAGATCGTCGTCGCGGCCGGCACGAAAACGATCAAGGAACTACAGCAGGGCTAGCAATCAGCAAGGAGGCCGCACGATGCGGGCCGGCGCAGCCGAAGGGGCTGCGCCGGCCCGTGCCTGTTCTCAGCTTGCCGGCCCCGCATCGGCCGGCTACGCAGCCAGCCTGGCGCTCGTGGGCGCGTCCTCGGGCTCGAGCTCCAGCGGCGTCACGCTGAAGGCACTGATCGCCTCGGGCGCCAGGCGGTAGCCGATGCCCCAGTGGGTGTGGATGTAGCGCCAGCCGGGTGACGCACGCTCGAGCTTGCGCCGCAGCTTGTGCACGAACACGTCGACCGTGCGGTCGTTGCGAGCCATCGCGGGACCCCACAGGCGCTGGAAGATGAGCTCGCGCTCGAATACGTCGTTGCCGGCACCGGCCAGCAGCTCGATCAGTTCGAACTCGCGCCGAGTCAGGCCGAGGCCGCGTCCGGCTACGAACGCCTGATACTGGTCGGGGCGGATTTCAACCTCTCCGATCTTCGTAGGCTCGAGATTTCGCTCGGGCCGGCGCCTGTGACCGACCACGGCCTCGATTCGGGCGACGAGCTCCTCAGGGTGGCAGGGCTTGCTGAGCCAGTCGTCAACCCCCATCTCCAGGGCGCGCACGCGTTCTGTGACCGTTGAAGTGCTTGTGCATACCAGGATGCGGAACCTCGGCCGCGCCCGGCAGAGGCGCTCGAGCCAAGACCAGCAGCGCGGGCCGAGAACGGCCGGGTCGACGATGAGCGCGTCGATGGCCATCGCGGCGATCCGCTTCGTGGGAACCGCCGGGGCCAGCTCACGGTGCTCCCATTCGAGGGCATCCAGACGCTTTGCGAGTACCAACAGAAACCCCGAGTCGCGGTCGAGAACCGCAACTCGCAGTGGCGCCACCCGAGTCGGATCTGGCCCGAACTCCTCCGCCGAGCGGGAGTTCCGTGGCCGCGGGGAGCGCTTGCGCCGCTGACCTTCCGACGGTGGGGCC
>Ga0302235_10001560_pt1 | contig 17032 bp, 13 predicted proteins | sample II_Palsa_N3_3_FD_193577 | JGI IMG/M metagenome (GOLD analysis project Ga0302235, IMG submission 193577) | Peat permafrost microbial communities from Stordalen Mire near Abisko, Sweden - II_Palsa_N3_3 | ecosystem: Environmental > Terrestrial > Soil > Palsa > Peat permafrost | place: Sweden... | reverse complement strand
TTCCCCGGGGGGGGCGGGGGGGGGGGGCCCCCCCCCCCCTACGCGGGGGGTTCCGGGGGGTCGCCCCCCCAAGCCAACACAGCCAGCCCCGCGCCACACCCGGCCCGTCACCCCGCCGGTCACCGGACCGCAGGCCAGGCCGGTCACCGGACCGCAGGCCAGGCCGGTCACCGGCGCGACGCCGCGCCCGCGCTCCCCCCGGACACCATTCATCCTGCTGCTCATCGGGCTGCTCGGCGGCGCCATGGTATCGCTGCTGGTGATCAGTACCACGCTCGCCCAGGGAGCGTTCCAGATCACCAGCCTGCAGCAGCAGAACGCCAACCTGACCCGCCAGGAGCAGACCCTCAACAACGCCGTGGCGCAGGCGGCTAACCCGGCGGTGATCGCTCAGGCGGCTGAGCAGTTCGGCATGCGGCAGGACCCGAATCTAAGCTTCATCGACCTGAAGACCGGGAAGATCGTCTCGGGGAAGGTTTCCAAGTCTGACGCGGAGATCAACGTCCCCGGGTATACCCCGTGACACCGCAGGACCCCACCCGCAGGCCACAGGCGAATCGCCGGGACGACCGGCGTCCGCAGCCGCGCGGCCACCCTTCACGGCCCGCCCGGCCAGGAACACTGGGCCCGGACCCGCGGCGCAGGGGGCCGACGGCCGTTGGCCGGCCTGGGGCGCGAGCCACGGTCCGTTCCGGAGAAAAGACGGGTGAACGGTCCTCGGGCCGCCCGACCGATCCGAGAGGCGGCCCGGGCGGCGGTCGGCCGCCACCGGCCCGACCCAAAAACCGTCTCGCGCCCCGGGGTGACCCGACCCGGCGGCTCGGGGTCACCCTGCTCGCGATCATCTTCGTCCTGACGCTTTTCGGCGGGCGTCTGGTGCAGCTCCAGGGGATGGAGTCCGGCACCTACCGCCAACTGGCGTCCGAGGAGCGCGACCGCACGGTCGCCCTGCCCGCGCTGCGCGGCAGCATTACCGGCGCGAACGGTCAGGTCCTGGCGATGACGGTGGAGACATACACGATCTACGCCGACCCGCTGACGATGACCAGCCCGAAGCTGACCAACGCGGTCGAACAGCAGCAGGTGGCCAACGCGCTGGCCGGCCCGCTCGGCATGACTTCGACGGCGATCCTCAACCTGATACAGCACCCGACCTCACCGCAGTACATGGTGCTGGCCACCGGCATCTCCGCCGAAGCCAGCAACCAGATCACGGCGCTTGACCTGCCCGGTATCGCGATGACCCCCAGCTACGCCAGGTCCTACCCGGACGGTGACATCGCGGCCAACATCATCGGCTTTACCGGTACCGACAACGGTGTGCTGAAGGGCGGGGCCGGCCTGGAGCTGGCGGACAACGCGCTGCTGGCTGGCCAGCCGGGCAGCGAGCAGGTGCAGACCAGCAACCAGGGCCAGCCGATCCCGCTCGCGGGCAGCAGCGTCAAGCCGGCGGTCAACGGCAGGGACCTGCGGCTCACGATCGTCCCCGCGCTGCAGTACGCGGCCGAGCAGGCGTGCGCGAAGCAGGTCGCCAAGACCAAGGCCAGCAACTGCACGGTGGTGATCATCCAGCCGAAGACCGGGTATGTGCTGGCGATGGCGCAGTGGCCGACGTTCAACCCGTCGACGATCACCAGCGCCTCCCAGGCCACTGACATTCCGGTGCAGAACGTGTTCCAGCCAGGCTCTACCGCCAAGGTCATCACCGCCTCGGCCGCGTTCGAGCACGGCGGCCAGACGCCGATGAGCGCCTACAACATCCCGGCCGAGATCGTCGAAGGCGGCCAGGTCATCCAGGACGCGGAATGGGCGCCGGGCGAGCGGTACACCATTGCGGGCATCATCGCGCACTCGTCCAACATCGGTATGTCGCAGGTCGCCAACCACATCAGCGAGCAGACGCAGTATGACTACCTGAAGGCGTTCGGCCTCGGCCAGCCCAGCGGCATCGGGCTGCCCGGCGAGAGCGCAGGCCTGCTGCCTCCAGTATCACAGTGGGCGGCGGATACCCGGTACACGCTGTCCTTCGGGCAGGGTGTGGCCGCGACCGCGATCCAGATGGCCGAGGTGTACGCGACAATCGCGAACGGTGGCCTGCGGGTGCAGCCGACCCTGATCGAAGGCACCACCAACTCCGCGGGCAAGTACACCCCGTCCGCGCCGTCGGCCACCCGCCGGGTCATCCAGGCCAAGACGGCGCGCGAGCTGCTGCAGATCCTGCAGCAGGTACCCGCGGTCGACGAGGAAGGCGCCCAGCCCTGGGGGATCATCCCCGGCTACGCCATCGCCGCCAAGACCGGCACCTCGCAGGAAGCGGGCCCCAAATGCGCGCTGTGCGTCTACGGGTCGAGTTACATTGGCATGGCTCCGGGCAACGACCCGCAGCTCGTCATCGCGGTCAACGTGCAGAACCCGCGCAAGGGCGGTTACTACGGTGACGTCATCGCCGGCCCGGTCTTCTATCAGGTCGCCAAGGACGCGCTCGCGGCGCTGGACATACCGCCGGACGGAGCCGTACCTGCCGAGGTACGCCTTAACGCGCCATGATTGGAGGTACCCTCACCCCGTGGCGATCCGTCCCGCTCATCAACCGCAGCGACCGCTGTCCGCGCTTAGCTCGCTGCTGGGTGTCCGGCTGGACCCGGATACCGCCAAGGGAAGTTCTCCTTCACCGAACGATCTGGGGTTCGTGTCCGGAGTCACGCTCGACTCGCGGGCCGCGTGCCCGGGCGACCTGTATGCGGCTCTGCCTGGTGCGAGGGTGCACGGGGCCGCGTACTGTGACGACGCGGTGGCCGCGGGCGCGGTCGCGGTGCTGACCGATCCGGACGGGCGGGCCAGGGCGATGGCCAGCGGGGTCCCAGTCTTCGTGGTCGCCGATCCGCGGGCCCGGCTGGGCGAGATCGCCTGCTGGGTGTACGGGGACCCGTCGAGCAAGCTGGGGCTGATCGGCGTGACCGGGACGAGCGGCAAGACCACGAGCACGTACCTGATCGAGGCCGGGCTGCGCGAAGCCGGCCACCGAACCGGCCTGGTCGGCGGGGTCGAGATCAGGATCGGAACGGACGTGGTGACCAGCTCTCTGACCACGCCGGAGGCTCCCGACTTGCAGGCGCTGTTCGCGGTCATGGCCGAGCGCGGGGTGACCGCCGCCGCGATGGAAGTTTCAAGCCACTCGCTCAGCCTTGGCCGGGTGGCGGGCACCAGCTTCGACGTGGCGGTCTTCACCAATCTGTCGCAGGATCATCTGGACTTCCACGCCGATCTCGAGGATTACTTCCGGGCCAAGGCGTCGCTGTTCGTCCCGCCCGTGGTCGGGGTGGTGAACATCGACGACCGGCACGGGCGCAGGCTCGCCTCGTCAGCGCCCGTACCGATCACCACGTTCTCGGCCGCAGGCGTTCACGAGGCCGACTGGCGGGCGGTAGACGTCCGTTCGGGCACGGATGGCAGCACGTTCCGGCTGATCGGTCCGGGCGGGGTCGAGGCCGACGTGTCGGTCGGCCTGGCCGGGGCGTTCAACGTAGCCAACGCGCTCGGTGCCCTGGTCGCCCTGGTCGAGGCGGGCGTCGGGCTGGACGACGCGGTCGCGGGGGTAGCGGCGTGCCCGGGCGTGCCCGGGCGGCTGGAGCGGGTACCAGGAGGAACCGTCCTGGACATCACGGCCTTCGTCGACTACTCGCACAAGCCGGGCGCGGTCGAGGCGGTGCTGCGGTCGCTGCGGGCAGTCACTCAGGGGAACCTGATCATCGTGCTCGGCTGCGGGGGCGACCGGGACAGGGCCAAGCGCCCGATGATGGGCGCCGCGGCCGCGTCCCTGGCCGACGTGGCCATCTTCACCAGTGACAATCCGCGGTCGGAGGACCCGCTGGCGATACTCGCGGCGATGCTGGACGGCGTGCTGAGCGTGCCGCAGGACGAACGAGCCCGGGTGATAATCGAACCTGACCGGGCGGCCGCGATCTCCCAGGCGGTCGCGCTGGCCACGCCGGGCGATGTCATCGTGGTGGCCGGTAAGGGGCACGAGACCGGCCAGTACGTAGCCGGCGCGGTGCTGCCGTTCGACGACCGGCAGGTCACCGCGGCGGTGCTCGCCCAGCGAGAACATGACCAGCGAGAACAAGATCAGCTGGGACCGGACCAGCTGGGACCGGACCAGCTGGGACCGGGGCCGCTGGGACCGGGGCCGCTGGGACCGGGGCCGCTGACCTCAGAGCTTGACCCATGGGTGGTGAACCGATGATCCCGCTGTCCCTCGCGCAGATCGCGCAGATAACGGGCGGCCAGCTGAACGGGGACGCCGCGGCCCGTGACCGCGAGGTCATGGTCACCGGCGAGGTCGTCATCGACTCCCGGCGGGTGGGCGCTGGCGGACTGTTCGCGGCGGTCGCGGGGGAGCGCTCCGACGGTCACGACTTCGCCTCCGCCGCCGTGGCCGCGGGTGCGGTCGCGGTGCTCGCCACTCGCCCGGTCCCCGTGCCCGCGGTAATCGTGGCGGACGTCCCGGCCGCGCTGGCCGCGCTGGCCAGGTTCGTGGTGGACTCGCTGCCCGAGGCGCAGATCGCGGGCATCACCGGATCATCGGGCAAGACCTCGACCAAGGACCTCGCCGCGCAGCTGGTGGAGCGCCTCGCGCCGACGATCGCGCCGGCCGGGTCGCTCAACAACGAGTTCGGCCTCCCGCTGACCGTGCTGCGCGCGGACGTCGCGACCAGGTACCTGGTGCTCGAGCTGTCCGCCCGGGGCCTCGGCCATATCGCTCACCTGTGCCGCATCGCGCCGCCCCGCTACGGCGTGGTGCTGAACGTCGGGCACGCGCACGCCGGGGAGTTCGGCGGCCTGGACCAGGTGGCGCTGGCCAAGGGCGAGCTCGTCGAGGCGCTGCCCGCCGAAGCCGCCGGCGGCGTAGCGATCCTGAACGCCGACGACCCCCGCGTTCTGGCCATGGCCTCCCGGACCGCCGCTCGCATCGTCACCTTCAGCACTCAGTCGCCCCACGGATTCCACCCGTCGCAGCAAGCCCTTCCGTCACACGCGCCCCAGGCGTCGGTGCAGGCGGCGAACGTACGGCTGGATGACCTCGGGCGGCCGAGCTTCACGCTGCTGACACCGGCCGGTTCCGCGCCGGTCACCCTGCGGTTGCATGGCGCGCATAACGTCCCGAACGCACTGGCCGCCGCGGCCCTCGCGGGTGAGCTCGGCCTTGGCCTCGCCGACATCTCGGACGGGCTGTGCACCGCGGTCGCGCGCAGCCGGTGGCGGATGGAAGTCCGTCGGCGCGCGGACGGAGTAGTGATAATTAACGATGCCTACAACGCCAACCCCGAGTCCGTTCGGGCCGCGATCGAAGCCCTCGCTCACCTGGCGCGGGACGGGCGCGGATTCGCGGTCCTCGGCCACATGGCCGAGCTCGGCGGCACCTCGCGGGCGAGCCATGAGGAAATCGGCGAGTTCGCCGCGCAGATCGCGGGTTCGTCAGGTTCCGGGCTGGCCGGGCTGATCGCGGTGGGCGACGAAGCGGCGCCGATCCTAGCCGGTGCGCAGCGGGTGCGGTCATGGCACGGCGAGGCGGTCGGCGTGCCGGACGGCGCCGCCGCGCTGGCCCTGCTCGGCGACCGGCTGAAGCCCGGTGATGTGGTCCTGGTGAAGGCATCCCGCGCGGCTCACCTGGAAGGCGTCGCCGCCGGCCTGCTCGGGGAGCTTGGGGGCGCCGACCGGTGAAGACTGTCCTGCTGTCGGCCGCCGTCTCGATGTTCGTCGCGCTGTTCGGCACCCCGCTGGCGATCAAGGCGTTTACCCGGCGCGGCTACGGCCAGGAGATCAGGTCGGACGGCCCGGCCGGGCACCTGTCCAAGCGCGGCACGCCGACCATGGGCGGCACGGTGATCATCATCGCCTCGCTCAGCGGGTACCTCATCGGTCATCTCGTCACCGGCGATCCGATGTCCGCGTCCGGTCTGCTCGTGCTGTTCCTGATGACCGGGCTCGGGCTGGTCGGGTTCGCGGACGACTTCATCAAGCTGTACATGCAGCGCAGCCTGGGCCTGCGCAGCGGGGCCAAGCTAGCGGGCCAGGCGGTCGTGGGCGGGGTGTTCGCGCTGCTCGCGATTAGGTTCCCGGACGGCTACGACCTCACCCCGGCCTCGACGCACCTGTCCTTCCTGGCGAACTTCGGCCCGCCGATCGGCACGGTGTTCTTCGTGGTCTGGGTCATCCTCATGGTGTCCGGGACCTCGAACGGCGTGAACCTCACCGACGGGCTGGACGGCCTCGCCACCGGCGCGGCCATCCTCGCGCTGGCCGCGTACATGATCATCGGGATCTGGCAGCTGCGGAACGACTGCACCGTCTTCATGGCCACCAGTTGCTACCAAATCCGCGACCCGCTCGATCTCGCCGTCGTGGCCGCCACCGTGATGGGCGCGTGCATCGGCTTCCTGTGGTGGAACGCGCCGCCGGCCAAGATCTTCATGGGCGACACCGGGTCCCTGGCCCTCGGCGGCGCGCTGGCCGGGCTGGCCATTACCACCGAGACCGAGCTGCTGCTGCTCCTGCTGGGCGGCCTGTTCGTGATCATCACGCTCTCCGTGGTGATCCAGGTCGGCTCCTACAAGATGACAGGTAAACGGGTGTTCCGGATGGCGCCCCTGCAGCATCACTTCGAGCTGGCGGGCTGGGCCGAAACCACCATCGTCGTGCGCTTCTGGATCATCGCCGGCATCTGCGTGGCCCTTGGCCTAGGCATCTTCTACGTAGGCTGAAACCCCAAGCACCCCGCCCTGCACACGTCGATCCGCAATGATGCTGCCCCTGCTCCCACTGCCCGAATTGCCGGGTTTGGCGCGCGGTGGCGACGCGCGATCGCACCCGCAGCCGCCATGCCCAGGTACGAAATGCTCCTTTTGTCCGGCTTGAAGCGGGCCGGGATGGTTATCGTGTGCAGTTACCCCCCATCCGGCGGGGGGTAGCTGCACACGATCAGCGAGCGCCCGGCACGCGAAGGCGAAATGCACCTAATGTCGGCGATGGGTCGGTCGTGGTCGCCACAGCTAGTGGTCGCGACAGCTGGCGGCTCAGGCGAAGGCGCCCAGGCGGTCGTCCAGCGGGGCGCCGGTGAGCCGGTTGGCCAGGGTGGACATCGTGTAGGTGCCGATCCCGAGTACTACCTCGAGCGCGTTCTGGCTGGTATAGCCGCTGGCGAGGAAGGCGCGCAGCGCCTCCTCGCCGACGTCGCCCGCGGTGTCGAGGACTCGGAGCGTGAACGCCCGGATCGCTTCGAGGCGCTCGTCGGTGAGCGGCCTGGCCTCAGGCCGACCCGCGGTCCGCAGCCCGGCGATGATGTCCGAGCCAGCGCCGAGCGCGGTCAGCCTGGAAGTGTGCATGGCTACGCAGACATGGCAGCCGTTTCTAGTGGCGATCGTCATGACCAGCGCCTCGCGGGCTACCGGGTCCAGCGTCGAGCTTTCGAAGATCGCGTTGAGCTTGAGAAAACCGTCGAGCAGGTGAGGAGAGGCCGCCATCCGGGCCATGGCGGCCGGGAGGTAGCCGAGGTTCTGCTGAGTAGCGGTCATCGATCTGCGGGCGCCCGGAGGCGCGGACTCCACGGTGTGCTCCGTGAACAGGCTGCTAGCCGATGTGCTCTGGGACATGACTGACCTTCCCCTACTATATAGACAATGAGATTGTCTAAACCGTAAACGAGGTTGTCAATCCATGTCAAATGACGAGCGGTCCGAAGCCTCGCGCGCTTTCGGCTTCGAGCTGCCGATGCTGTTGTTCGCTGGGTTCCGGTCGATCATCGACGAACTGCACGCCGAGCTGGCCCGCCGCGGGCATCCGGACCTGCGCCCGGCGCATGGGTTCGCGCTGCAGGCGATCGGCCATGGCGGGGCCACGGCCACCGAGACCGGCCGGCGGCTTGGCATCTCCAAGCAGGCGGCGGGCAAGACGATCGAACGGCTCGAAGAACTCGGTTACGTGCACCGGGCTGGTGACGAAACGGACCGGCGGCGCAAGCTGATCCGGCTCACCCCGAGAGGCATGGCGGCACTGGCCATGTCCGCGCTCATCTTCAGCGATATCCGGTCCAGGTGGGAAAGCGCGCTGGGCCCAGACCAGCTAGCCACCCTGGAAGCGGACCTGCGGGCCATGTCTGGTGGTGACACGTTCCGCCTCGACGTCCCCGGCTGGTTCGGCGCTTAGTGACGAGTGACCCCCGTGACCACGCTAGCGGCCGGAATCACGGACTAGCTGCCGCGGCGCCTGGCTCCGCCAGGCATCGGTGATCAGTTCCCGCAGCTCATCCTCGCCGATCGCAGGCAGCCTGACCAGGACGGCCGGAAAGCCGTTGTAGTGCGGCTCGGTGAAGAACTTGTCCGGGTCGGAAGCCAGCAGCATGGCCTTCTCGCCCTGGCCCGGCACCCGGACGGCGAGCACATCCGCCCTCGGCACGCGCGGTTTACCCGGCGTCACGCGCTCGTTCCACGCCCAGGCGAACTGCTTCGAACCGCTCTTGCTCGAGGAGTTCCGCACCCGGAATCCGAAGCCGTCCTCCGACTCGATGGTCTCCGGGAGCGACAAGGCGATACGGCGCACGTCAGCTTGATCTGCCACAACCCCATGATCCTCCATGACGGGCGTCAGCGCCCAAGCAGCGCTCGTTAACAACGCAATTCAGCCTAATTTCAGGCTAATTTCGGCAACCTTGAAGCGAGGCCTCCCCCGAGCCGAAGTCACCGGTAGGTTACTTTGCGTCCGTAGGTCGTGTAGCTGGCTCCTGGGAGCGTGGGTCCATGGTGCGGTCAGGGAAAAGGTTCACGAGGCTGGTCGGCATCGGGCTCGCCGCGGGCCTGGTCATCGGCGGGCTCACAGTGGGATCGGTGGCCGCGTCGGCGTCCGCGCCGTCCTGCGGCGGTTCCGGCACGGTGAGCACGCTGAACGGGGCGCTGGCCGACGGCGCGACCTACCTGATCCAGTGCCCGGCGGGTGCCTGGAACGGAACCCTGTACCTCTACAGTCACGGCTACGTCACTCCCGGTGCCGCGAACCCGGCGGAGGACGCCGGTGATCCGGTCACCGCCGGCTGGATGCTCGCCCACGGCTACGCGCTGGCGGGCTCCTCCTACGCCACCACCGGGTGGGCCATCGAGCAGGCGCTGCCGGACCAGATCAGCACCCTGAACGCCTTCGACCAGAGCTACGGTAAGCCGAAGACGACGGTCGCCTGGGGCCACTCGCTCGGCGGCATCATCACCGCCGGGCTGCTGCAGGACTACCCGAGCCGGTTCGACGCCGCGCTGCCGATGTGCGGCGTCCTGTCGGGCGGCGTGGCGACCTGGAACACCGCACTCGACGGGGCGTTCGCGTTCCAGAAGCTGATCGACCCCTCGGTCCAGATCGTCGACATCACCAACCCCACGGCCAACCTGGACAGCGCCGAGGCCGCCCTGACGGCGGCGCAGGCGACCGCGCAGGGCCGGGCCCGGCTCGCCTTGGTGGCGGCGCTCGCCGACACTCCCGGCTGGTTCACGCCGCTGTCGCCCGAACCCGCGGCCACCGACTACACCGCCCAGGAGCAGAATCAGTCCCTCTGGGACGCCGAGGTGACCTTCCCCTTCATCTTCGCCTTCCGCGCCGACCTGGAGGCCAAGGCGGGCGGGAACCCGTCCTGGAACACCGGCGTGAACTACTTCAGCGACCTGTCCAAGTCCACCGACGCGAGCGAAGTAAAGGCGCTTTACCGCAGCGCCGGGCTCAGCCTGGGCCAGGACGTGCAGACGCTGAACTACTCCAAGCGGATCAGTGCCGACCCGAAGGCCGTGGCCTGGCTGGCCAGGAACATCTCCTTCGACGGCGACATCTCGGTCCCGGTGCTCACCATGCACACCACCGGAGACGGCCTGGTCGTGCCGGAGAACGAGCAGGCCTACCGTGCCGTGGTCGACCGGGCCGGCCACGGCGCGCTGTTGCGGCAGATCTTCGTGGACCGCGCTGGGCACTGTGCGTTCACCCCGGCCGAGACCATCACCGCGGTCCAGACGCTGGAGAACCGCCTGTCCACCGGGCAGTGGAACGTCCCCGCCCCGGCGGCCATGAACGCCGAGGCCGCGGCGCTCGGGCCGCAGTACAACATCTACTCGCTCAACGGGACCGTCTACCCGACCGCGCCGGCCTTCACCGGCTACACCCCGGCGCGCTACCTGCGGCCGTTCGACCTGCCGTCGCGGCCCTGACACGCCACCCAGTAAAAGATCTTTTTTACCGAACGGCCCGGTGTGCTTGCGCAAGGTCACGTCGGCTTGCCAGCCAGCTGGCCTCGGCCGCGCCCATCGGGGTGCACGGCGGAGCTTGCACGAACGGCCAGATCTCCTCGGCGATGCAGCGCCAGTCCGCGGTCGCCGAGAGCTCGCCAAGCAGGGCGAACAGGCCGAGGTTGATCCGCTGCAGGATCACGTAGGACCTGGGGATCGCCGCATAGGCCGCGAGCGGGCTGCGGAAGTCGAAGAAGCGCCTGCTGACCGCGGCGGCGTACTCGCCGGTCATGGTGCGCGATCCCCGCTCGCGCACCGTGTCGTAGAACAAGGCCATGTGCTCCACGATCATGTCCGTGGGCAGCGGCGTGTCCGGCATCAGGAAGCCGGCCTCGACCATGGCCCGGCGGAAGCTTGAAGGATCATTCTCGACGCACAGGTGCTTAACCATCTCGACCAGCGGCCGCAGCTCGTCGTCGGTGAAGTGCTTGACCAGCCCGAAATCCAGGAAGGTGACCCGGCCGCCGCCACCGAACAGGTAGTTTCCCGGATGCGGGTCGCCGTTGAAGGCGTGCATCTCATACAAGCTCCGGAACACGAAGCGGTAGATCGTCTCCGCGGCCAGGTCGCGCTCGGCCTGCGACCAGCTGGCCAGCTCGGCGAACCGCGCGCCGTCCGCGAGGTCGCTCGTCACCAGCCGCCGGGTGGAGAGCTCCTCGACGATCTCGGGCACGTAAATGGTGGGGTGACCCTGGTAGTAGCGGGCGAACAGCTGCTGGTTGCGGGCTTCGGCGCGGTAGTCGAGCTCCTCGGTGATGCGCTCTCGCAGCTCGGCGAGCAGCCCGTCGACGTCCTGACTCGGCGCGGTGATCTTGAGCATCCGGCGCAGCAGGGCGACGTTACCCAGGTCGGCCTCGATGGTCTCGGCGATGCCCGGGTACTGCACCTTCACCGCGACCGCGCGGCCGTCCAGCGTGATCGCGCGGTGCACCTGCCCGATCGACGCCGCCGCGATCGGGACCGGGTCCCAGGTCGCGAAGGCCTGCTCGGGCGGCAGGCCCAGCTCTTCGGTGACCACGCGGGCGGCCAGCTCGGGGCTCATCGGAGGCACGCTGTCCTGCAGCCGGCTCAGGGTCCGGCGGGCGGCCGGCGTAAGCCCGTCGTCGACGTAGCTGGCCATCTGGCCCAGCTTCATCAGCACGCCCTTCATCGTCCCCAAGGTGGTGGCGACGTCCTCGGCGGTCTGCAAGGCCAGGTCGTTCCGCAGCTGCTGCCGGTGCTCGCCCGCGCTGGCGAACAGCCTCGGTGCGTTGCTCGCGTAGCGCGCGCCTCCGCGCGCGACCAGCCGCAGGGCCGTCAGCCCCCGCTCGACCCGCAGTTTGTGCGCCCGGCGCCGGGTGTCACCGCGCCGCCCCCGCCTGCCGTGCAGTAGCGTCAGCGCCGCGATCGACACGCAGCCCGCCACGACGGCAACAGCCAGCTTCCTGGCTTGTGACTTCACCCGTCCGTCTCCTCACTTGCCCCCGCCAGGCCCGGTGGTCGTTCTTGCCCCGCCTTTATCTCCAAGCTCCCCTTAGCCTGCTTTACTCCCGGCCGAACGCATCCGCAGGGCGAGCCGCTGCCGCGCCTCGAGTACCCCCGGTTCGGCCAGGAAGACCGCGTCGAGCACGCCGAGCGCCTGGCGGATCTCCGTCCGGCGCTCGGCCGTCACCGGGGCCGGGGCGGGATAGCCGTACATCTCTCGCGCCCAGTCGGGCAGCGTGGCGATCGCGGCGTCCCTGATGTCCTGCCACAGTTCCGCGATGCCGGAGTCCATGCCGGGCGGGTCGAGCAGGTAGCCCATCGACTCCGCGGCCGCGGCCGTACAGCGCAGCTCGGGGCGCACGTCGGCGAAGTACCGTCCGAGTTCGGCCACGCTCGCCGGGATGATCTCGTGCGGGACCCCGAGCAGCTCGGCCGCGATGGTCATTTCGCCGACGTAGGCGTCCGCGTCGGCGCCTGCCAGCGGCGTGCCGAACAGCGTGCTGGCGGCCAGCGCCGAGTCCACCAGGGCCGCGTGCACCCACAGCAGCAGGGCGGGATCCTCGGCCGCGTACGGCTGGCCGGTCACCGTGTCCACGCCGCGGACGCGGGTATGGATCGCCCGTACCCGCTGAGCGACCCGGGTGGCGCTGGCCCGGTCCCCGTAGGTGACGGTGGCTTCATAGGCGGAGGTAGCCGCGAGCCTGCCGACCGGGTCGAGCCGCCAGTCGCTGTGCTGGTCGACGCCCGCCATGGCGAGCGGGTGCAGCGCTTGCATGAGCAGCGAGCGCAGCCCCGCGACCGGCGCGGACAGGTCGCTGGTGATCCGCCAGGTCACGCTCGCGGGCCCGAAGAACCCGTCGTCCTGCGGCTGGCCGGGCACCGAGGATACATAAGCGGCGGCCGACCGTTCGACCAGGCCGGAGGCGGCCGCGTACGGCTCGGCGGTCATGATGCGGACCCCTCGCCCGCTGGCCGCAGGCCGGCAAACAGGTCATCTTCGGGCAGCGGAGCCCCGGTGCTGTCGCTGGCCCGGATGAAATGCTCGCGTCCGAAGGTCCCCTCCACGATGTCCTGCGGGATCTTGCTGAACCACGACTCCTGAATCTGGCTGCCGTGCGCGAACAGCGCGTCGCGCTTGCGGGCCAGGACCGGCCGGATGTCGACGGACGTCGTGATGCGCTGCTCGGACTCGGCCGCCTGCCGCCGTGCCTCCGGGTCCATGGCCTCGAAGTCAGGCACCTCTTCGCCGAGTTCGCGCAGCGCCTCCCAGATCTTCTGCCAGTCGCTGCGACGCATCGCGGTGAGGTAGAGCTTGGCCGCGATGCCGCTGCCGGCGAACGCCGCCTGCGCCGCACGGCTCGCATGGACGTGGTCGGGGTGCCGGTAAGGACCCTGATCGTCATAAGTGATCAGTACCTGCGGCCGGTACTGCTCCATCAGGCCGGAGATCCTCGCGGCTACGTCCGCCTCGGGGATGTTGCAGAAGGCGTCCGGCCGGTCCTTGTAGTCCCATTCCGGCATGCCCGAATCGTGGTAACCAAGCAGTTCGAGATCGGTCACGCCGAGGATCGCGGCGGATTCGCGCAGCTCAGCGAGGCGCTGGCGGGCCACAGCCTGCTCGTCATGCCCGTTGGCTCCGGGCTTGACCCCGCCGGGTGCGTCGCCGAACTCGCCGTTGGTGCAGGTTACGATCACCGTTCGGATGCCCTGGGCGGAGTAGGTGGCCAGCACGCCGCCGGTGCTCGACGCTTCGTCGTCGGGGTGGGCGTGGACGGCCATCATCGTGAGCTTTTCTGACATGCCTCCAGACTGCCTGACCAGCTGGCGGTTGTTCCCACCGGGGTAGGCGGGCGAGGCCGGCCGGATGGGTAAGAAGCGGTCTTATTGAGTCGTGAATGTACCTATCTCGCGGCTATCGCGGCGAGCATGGCGAGCATGAACGTGGCTAGAGCCGCGAAACCGTGGCCAACCGGGATCACCGGCTCCAGCCGCAGCCGAGGTCGTCGCCGGACTGGGAACGGGTCCGCGAGCAGGCGGGCGATCATCTCATCGGTGACCGTGACGGCTCCGGGGTCCTCTCGGGCGGCGGGCGGCGGCGCCGCGGTCTCCGGGACGGCGATGGGGTAGGGGGTCCAGAGGGTAACCGTGCAGATGCCGAGGGCGATAGCGGCGGCGATGAAGACCAACCCGAGCCAGGCCAGCGGGACCCAGCCCGCCGCGGCGTAACTGACCCAGACCACCAGCCCGGCCAGGGCGGCGCCGGCGTGACCGAACACGACCGCGGGCGGTACGCCCACCCCGGTGGCGCGCTGAGCGCGCAGACCGCCGCGGGTCACCCAGGTGCGCAGCATGTAAACGCCGATGCCTGCCGTGAGCAGCCAGCTGATGCCAGCCGCGATGGCCAGCGAGTGGCCGGGGAAACTCCAGGACGTATCCGAACTTGCCCGGGCGGCGGTCAGTGCGCCAGCGATCGTGCTCACATCCGCGCCGCCGGAGATCATGCCCACATCCGCGGAGCGTACTAGCGCGGCGGCGGTGACGGAAGCCCGCTAAGCGAGCGGTTTCTGGCGTGCCGGTCAGGGCTTCCGGATGCATCCGGTGGTAATGCTGGGTCAGCACCGTGCTCGCTTGACCGGGCCGGTAGGCGAGGGTACGTCCGCATATCTCGCAGCGGGTAACTGGCAGCCGGGTCACCGTCACCGGAAAACGAGAAGAATCTGACCTGCTCATTGGAGCACATCATGCCAGATAGTCAGGGCCGCCCTCAGCCGGCCCAGTCGGAATCTTTGGGCGACACGCCACGGATGTCCCGGTCTTGCCGCAGGCCAGCGAACAGACTTGGATTATGCATCACCCTGACAACCCCCGGTGGGCATGGCAGCTCTCGCGAATCCAGGGGTCCCGCGGATGACGGCACCCGGCGTGAGCTTCGGTGAACGGTCCTCGCCAGGCCCCGGCGACTTCGGGGTGTCCGGGGACGATGACCTGGCGGAGCTGGACGGCGAGGGGCTTGGCCAGATTGCCCCGGGCCTGCGCGGCCTGGCCGGCCTGCGGGACCGGATCGGTACCTGGCGCGGGCTGCTTGACCGGCCGCTCACGTCGTACTACCTCGTCCTTGGCATCACCGCGCTGCTCCTCGGGCTCGGCCTGGTCATGGTGGAGTCCACGACGTCCGTCGCCGACCTGACCGCCGGACTCCCGCCCCTGACCGACTTCAAGAAGCAACTGCTCGGGGCGGCCGTCGGCCTGCCGCTGATGTGGGCGGCGGCGCGCTCGTCGCCGCGGCTGTTCCGTGCCTTCGCCTACCCGCTGGTCGCGGTCTCGGTGGTCGGACTCGGGCTCACGCTGATCCACGGTGTCGGCGTTTCTGAGAACGGCGCGGCCCGGTGGATTTCCATCGGCGGGGAGCAGATCCAGCCGTCCGAGATCGCCAAGCTCGCCCTGGTGATATGGGGCGCCGACCTGCTGGCTCGCAAGGAGAGGCTGGGCCAGCTCGTTGACTGGCGGCACATGCTGGTGCCGCTGATGCCAGGTGCGGGGCTGCTGTGCCTGCTCGTGATGACGGGTGACGACCTGGGCACCACGTTCATCCTGCTGGTCATCTTCCTCGCCCTGCTCTGGGTCATCGGCACGCCCGCCCGCGTGTTCGCCGGCCTGCTGATCCTGATGGCCCTGGCCGTGGCGCTCATGATCGTCACGGAGAAGTACCGTTTCGAGCGCCTGACCGGCTTCTTCAGCACCCAGGGCGGTCCCACCGGCAAGCAGATGCAGAGTATCCAGGGCAAGTACGCGATCGGCTCGGGTGGCATCTTCGGGGTGGGCCTGGGGGCCGGCGGGGGAAAATGGGGCTGGGTCCCCGAGTCGACCAGCGACTTCATCTTCGCCATCATCGGTGAGGAACTCGGCCTCGTCGGCACGCTGTGCGTGACCTTCTTGTACGGCGGGCTGGCCTTTGCCGGGATCCGGATCGCCCGGCGCGTGCCCGACGTGTTCTCTCAGCTGGCGGCCACCGCCATCACCGCGTGGATCGTCATTCAGGCCGCGGTGAACATCGGCGCGGTGATCGGCGTCCTGCCCATCACCGGGGTGCCGTTGCCCCTTGTCTCCGCCGGGCTGTCATCGTTGCTGGTGACCTTGATCGCGCTCGGTATGCTCATGTCGTTTGCCCGGCTTGAACCCGGTGCCCGTGAGGCTTTGGCCGCACGCGGCCCCGGCTGGCCGCTGCGCGTTCTAAGCTGGCTCGGTCTATCAAAGCGCCGACGATAAGCGTTGGGCCGTTCAGGGACGAGACATGAAGGTATTGCTTGCCGGCGGCGGGTCCGCCGGCCACATTGAACCAGCCCTGGCGCTGGCGGACGCGCTGCGACGTATCGACCCCGGCGCCGAGATTACCTGCCTGGGCACCGAACGCGGCCTAGAGACCCGGCTGATCCCGCTGCGCGGGTACCCACTCGAGCTCATCCCGGCGGTGCCGATGCCTAGGTCGGTGACGCCGAAGTTGCTCACGGTCCCCGGCCGGCTGGCGGGCGCGGTCAACGCGGCCGCGGCTGCGCTCGACCGGACCGGAGCACAGGTGCTCGTCGGGTTCGGCGGATACGTCGCGACCCCTGCTTACCTGGCGGCCAGGCGCCGCCGGGTCCCGATCGTCGTGCATGAGGCGAACCCCAAGCCGGGACTGGCCAACCGGCTTGGCGCCAGGTTCACCACGCACGTCTTCACCGGCCATCCGGACACCCAGCTCAGGAACGGCAGCTACATCGGCATCCCGATCAGGCGCGAGATCGCCGAGCTTGACCGGCTGGGCCTCGGCGATAAGGCGCGCGCCCACTTCGGCCTTCGTCCCGACCTGCCCGTGCTGCTGGTGACGGGCGGATCGCAAGGAGCCCGCTCCATCAACACCGCGGTGTTCGGCGCCGCCGGCTGGCTCAGGGACGCGGGTGTCCAGGTGCTGCACATCATCGGCCCGCGCAACGGTCACGACGCCCCGGTGCAGGCCACCGGAGTGCCCTACGTGGCGTCGCCCTTTATCGACCGGATGGACCTGGCCTACGCGGCGGCGGACTTCGCGCTCTGCCGGGCCGGCGCGATGACCTGCGCCGAGCTCACCGCCGTCGGCCTGCCAGCCGCCTACGTGCCGCTGCCCATCGGCAACGGCGAGCAGCGGCTGAACGCCCTGCCCGTCGTCCAGCACGGCGGCGGCATGCTGGTGGCCGACGGCGAGCTGACCCCCGAGTGGATCCGCGACACCCTGTTGCCCG
>Ga0302235_10001558_pt1 | contig 17046 bp, 16 predicted proteins | sample II_Palsa_N3_3_FD_193577 | JGI IMG/M metagenome (GOLD analysis project Ga0302235, IMG submission 193577) | Peat permafrost microbial communities from Stordalen Mire near Abisko, Sweden - II_Palsa_N3_3 | ecosystem: Environmental > Terrestrial > Soil > Palsa > Peat permafrost | place: Sweden... | reverse complement strand
TGATGCTCCCGTCCGGCGCCATCAGCAGGCCCGTGTGACAGTCGGAGAGAAATGCGTAGTCGGCGATCGGCGGGAACGGCGAGGGCATCGCCGCGCTCTGCAGCACCGGTTCGTCCCGCGCGTCGCCCGCGCCCGCGTCGCTCGAGCCTGCCTTGCTCGGATTGTCCTTGGCGGACTTGGCGGCGGGGCTCATGACCGCACCCAAGGCCTGTTCGAGGCAGCGGGGCTCATGACTGCACCCACGGGCCGCGCCACTTGCCGAATCCCCGCACCAGGCCGTCCGCCTCCACGGGACCCCACGAGCCCGGCGTGTAGGGGTGGACCGGCGGTGGCTGCTCGAGCAGCGGTTGGAAGATCCGCCACGTCTCTTCGACCGCGTCCTGGCGGGTGAAGCGGGTGCTATCGCCGTGCATCGCGTCGAGCAGCAGCACCTCGTACGGCGTCGGCGCCTCCCCGCCCTGATCGGCGAACTCGACGTCGAGCGTTACCGCCTCCGGCCCGTCGGCGTCGGCGCGGTGGGCGTCGAGGATCACGCGCGTGCCGGTGCTCGGATCAAGCTTGACGACGAACTGGTTTGGCTCCGGTCTGCGATGGGATCCGTGCTCCATGAAGCCCAGGCGCGGCGGCTCGCGGAACACCGCGCGGATCTCGGTCTGCGTCGCCGGGAGCTTCTTCCCCGTGCGGATGAACCACGGCACGCCCGCCCAGCGCCAGTTGTCGATATCCAACCGCATCGCCGCGTAGGTCTCGGTTGTCGATTCCGCCGCGACGCCGTCGATCTCGAGGTAGCCGTCGTACTGCCCGCGCACGTAGTGCTTCGGATCGGCGGGCGGCATCGAGCGGAACAGCGAGAACTTCGCGTCCTTCAGCGTTTCCGCGTCATCGCCGGCCGGCGCCTCCATCGCGGCGAGCGCGACCACCTGCATGATGTGGTTGACGACGACATCGCGCAGTGCGCCGACCGGGTCGTAGAAGTGGCCGCGGTCCTCGACGCCGAAGTCCTCGGCCATCGTGATCTCGACGCACGCGATGTGGTTGCGGTTCCAGATCGGCTCGATCATCGTGTTCGCGAACCGCAGGTACAGCAGCTCGTCGGTGCCCATCTTGCCGAGGAAATGGTCGATCCGGTACAGCTGTGACTCCTCGATCGACTCGTGGATTTCCGCCGCGAGCGCGCGCGCGGATTGCAGGTCGTGGCCGAACGGCTTCTCGACGACCACGCGCGCTGTCTTCGTCAGGTCGGCGGTCTTCAGCTGCTTGATCACGGCCCCGAACAGGAACGGGGGAATCTCCAGATAGAAGACTGGGCTGTGCGCGTCGCCGACTGCGGCCGCAAGGCGCTCGTAGGTGGCCGCGTTGGTGAAGTCGCCGCTGACGTAGGACAGGCGCGCGGCGAAGCGCTGAAAGACCTCGGGATCGAGCGACTCGCCGCACCCTTCGATACACGCGCGGGCGTGCTCGCGCAGGTGATCGAGCGTCCAATCGTCGCCCGCGACACCGACGATCGGACAGTTCAAGAGGCCGCGCTTCTCCAGGCGATAGAGCGAGTGGAAGGTCATCACCTTCGCCAGATCGCCGGTGATTCCGAAGATCACAAGCACGTCTGCGGCCGCGGGCTTGCCGGAGTCGCCTCCGCGATTGCTCGCTCGCGAACGAGCTGGGTCAGCTGTGCTCATGCGTCCGGTCCTTTCGCTCGCGGCAATGTCAGGGATCTCGCGCAGACCATACCTCCAAGGGGAAGGGTCGACATCGTCCCAAGAGGATGAGTCCTAACGAGCCCGGGAACCGTCCCTGGCGCAACAAGTCAGTCGGAGAGGAACCGCGTGACCGTCTCTTGGTAGTCCGGGACGGTGAGCAGGAAGGAGTCGTGGCCGAGCGCAGACTCGATCTCCGCTTCGGTGACTTGCGCGCCACCTCGCCGGCGCAAGCCTTCCGCGATGCGTCGCGAGTGTGCCGCGTCGAAGCGCCAGTCGGAGCTGAAGCTGAGCACGAGCGCCCGGGTCGCGGGATCGACGCGTGCTCTGCGGTCGGCGAATGGATCGAAGCCGTCCATCACGCGTGAGAGCCACAGGTAGCTGAGCGCGTCGAAGCGCGCGAGGAATGTCTCAGCCTGGTGGTCGAGGTAGGTCTCGACGGGATAGCGGGAGCTCAGCCACTCCCGCGCGTCGGCTGCCGGCGCCGGATCGGGCTCCGGGGGACGGGCGAAGCGTGCCTCCATGCTCGCCTCAGCGAGGTAGGTGATGTGCCCGACACGTCGCGCGGTGGACAGGCCTCGCGATGGGCGCGTGGAGTACAGCGCGTAGGCGCCGGAGTGGAATGCGGGGTCGCTCAGGATCGCGTGCCGGGTCGCGGCTGAGAACGCGAGGTTCTGGGCGGACAGGCGCGAGCTGGCGGCGATGATCGCCGCGCGGGCGACCTGGCCCGGCGCGTCGAGCAGCCATTGCAGGACCTGCATACCGCCGAGGGATCCTCCGATCGCCGCATGCAGACGCTCGATCTCCAGGTGCGCGAGCAGCCGCCGGTGCACGGCGACGAGGTCGGTGATCGCGAGCGGCGGGAAGTCGAGTCCGTAGGCCCTCCCTGTGGCCGGATCGGTGCAGGACGGCCCGGTCGTTCCCGAGCAGCCGCCGAGCAGATTCGGGCAGATCACGAAGAAGCGCTCGGTGTCGACCGCCAGCCCCGGCCCGACGAGCGTGCGCCACCAGCCGTCGGGAGCGGCGGCATGCGCGTCGCCGGTGAGCGCGTGGCAGACGAACACGGCGTTCGAGCGCTCGGTGTCGAGCTCTCCGTAGGTCTCGAATGCGACCTCGACGGGCGCGAGCACACGCCCGTTGGCCAGCGTCAGCGGATCGTCCTCCGTGTACAGGACGACCCGCTGCGCAGCCGTGTCCGTACTCGACTGGCGCCGCGCCGCGTCGGTGCTGGATGCAGGCACCAGTCGTGAGCCTCAGGCGGCGACCGGCTGGCGCGCCCGCGTGAGGGCCTGGTCGAGGTCGGCGAGCAGGTCGTCGATGTGCTCGATCCCGACCGACAGGCGCACCGCATCCGGGGCCACGCCCGCCGCCGCCAGCTCCTCCTCTGAGAGCTGTGAGTGGGTGGTCGAGGCGTTGTGGATCGCCAGCGACTTCGCGTCCCCGATGTTCGCCAGGTGGCTGAACAGCTCGAGCCGCTCGATGAACGCGCGCCCCGCGTCGAGGCCTCCCTGCACACCAAACGTCACGAGCGCTCCGTAGCCGCCGAGCAGCGTCCGGCCGGCAACCTCGTGATAGGGATCCTCGGCGAGGCCGGGGTATGCGACCCAGCTCACCGCCTCGTGATCGTCGAGCCAGCGCGCAATCGCCAAGGCGTTTGTGTTGTGGCGCTCGATCCGCAGTGGCAGCGTCTCGATGCCCTGCAGGAACAGGAACGCGTTGAACGGGGAGAGCGCCGCGCCGGTGTTGCGCAGCAGGACCGTGCGCACTCGCCCGATGTAGGCCGCGGGGCCGAGCGCGTCCGACCAGACGACGCCGTGATAGCTGGGATCGGGTTGGGTCAGGCCGGGGAAGCGCTCAGCGTGTGCGGCCCAGTCGAAGCGGCCGGCGTCGATCACGACGCCGCCGATCGAGGTGCCGTGGCCGCCGATGAACTTCGTCAGCGAGTGCACCGCCACATCGGCGCCGAGGTCCAGCACGCGTGACCCGATCGGCGTGGGGACGGTGTTGTCGATGATCAACGGCAGCCCATGTGCGTGCGCTGCCTGCGCCCAGGTGGCGACGTCGAGGACGTTCAAACGCGGGTTGCCGATCGTCTCGCCGAACACGAGCCGCGTGTTCTCATCAACGAGCTCGGCGAGCGCCTCGGGATCGTCCGCATCCACCCAGCGCACCTCGATGCCGTACTGGGGGAGGGTGTGCGCGAACAGGTTGTAGGTGCCGCCATAAAGCTGCGAGACCGAGACGATGTTGTCCCCCGCGCGGGCGATGTTGAGGACCGAATAGGTGACGGCGGCCTGTCCGGAGGCGGTCACGACCGCGCCGATGCCGCCCTCGAGCTGGGTGAGGCGCTGCTCGAGCACGTCCCAGGTCGGGTTCATGATCCGCGAGTAGATGTTCCCGGGGACCTTCAGCGCGAACAGGTCGGCGGCGTGCTCGGTGTCGTCGAAGACGAAGGAGGACGTCTGGTAGATCGGGACCGCGCGGGCTTTAGTGGTGGGGTCGGGGGACTGGCCCCCGTGCAGGGCGACCGTCTCGGGTCGCAGGCTGATGTGGGGCATCTCGACGCTCCAGGGTTGGGGTTAGCTATATAGTATAAAGTCGATCGGCATTATGAGGATATAACATGTCTCTCTTCTCCTTTCCAGACCCGGTCAACGAGATCTCCGCTCGCCTCGTCGCGGGCGGGGTGGTGCTGCTGAGCGGAGCGACGATCGTCTTAGCGCAGCCGTGGCTGACGGCCGTGATCGCCTACGGCTTCCTCGCGCGCGTGCTGAGCGGTCCGACGTTGAGCCCGCTCGGGCAGCTCGTGACCCGTGTGATCACCCCGCGGCTGCACGTGGCCGCACGGCCGGTGCCCGGTCCGCCGAAGCGCTTCGCGCAGGCGATCGGCCTCGTCTTCTCGGCGTCGGCCGCGGTGCTCGCGCTCGGCTTTGGTCTGACGAGCGCCGCCTACATGGTGCTCGGGTTGCTGATCGTTGCGGCAACGTTGGAGTCAGTGTTTGGTCTTTGCCTGGGCTGCAAGGCCTTCGCTGTGCTGATGCGCGCCGGTGTGATCCCCGAGGAGGTCTGCGAGCGCTGCAACCACATCTCCGCCGAGCTGCCCCAGCGCGTCTGAACACGAGTTCGCCGGTAACCGAAACTGGTCAGCCGCTGCCGCCCTCGCCGCCGGCGCTGATCAGCCCCCGCTCCAGCGCATAGCCCACGAGCTCTGCGCGGGAAGTCAGCCTGAGCTTCTGCTGGATGTGCGAACGGTGAGTCTCCACTGTGCGCACCGACAGGTACAGCTGCTCGCCGATCTCTGCGTTGGTGTGCCCGAGCGCGATCAACCGCAGCACGTCGGCCTCGCGCTCTGTGAGATCGTCCGGCGGCCCGGGGGGCGGCTCGGCGGCGATCCGGGCGCCGAGTTTCGGGTTCAGATAGCTCTCCCCGACGGCGGCGAGTCGCACCGCTTGCACGAGCTCGTCGTCGGCGGCCTCCTTCAGCACATATCCGAGCGCGCCGGCGCGGAGGGCCTCGCGGGCGAAGGCGGGCTCCTGCTGCATCGTGAGCACGACGATCTCCGTGTCGGGCGACTCCTCGCGGATCGCCGGGATCGCTTCGAGACTCGAGCCACCGGGCATGTTGAGATCGAGCACGAGCACCTTGGGGTGATGGCCGCGAACGTAGCGTTGGGCATCTTCGATGTTGCTCGCCTCGGCGACGACCTCGAAGTCGCTCTCACTGTCGAGCAGCATCCGCAGTCCGCTGCGCACGACGGCGTGATCGTCGGCAAGGATCAGCCGGATGGGGTCGGTGGAAGAAGCTTCGGCCATGGACATCAAGCTACTGATCGCGGCGCGGCACGACAGGTCTCCTCGTTGGGATCTATTACACGCTAGACCGCGACGGTCTCAGAGCAGTGGGTAGAAAGCCGCAACGGAAGACGCACAAAGTCCCGATGACGAATGCACGGGCCAAATCTATATTGATCGGGTAGCACCACATTCAAGGGAGCAAAAAAAATGGCAACAGCCGATGATGCGGGCCTCTACTTCAGCCATCCGGCCTGCTTGGAACACGACCCTCGCGCGTACATGCCGGAGCATCCGGACACCCCGGAGCGCCTGCAGGCGATCGAGCGTGCCCTCGCCGCGCGCGACTGGCTTGGCTGGGAGCGACGCGAGGCCCCGCCGGCGTCGGAGACACAGCTCGAGCTGATCCACAGCACCAAACACGTGCAGAAGATCAAGGAGCTCGCGTTGGCCGGCGGCGGCGCGATCGACCCGGACACCTACGTCGGGGAGCCTACCTACCGCGTCGCGCTGCACGCCGCGGGGAGCGCCTGTGAGATGGCAAGGATGCTGATGGCCGGCGAGGCACGCTTGGGCTTCTGTGGGGTGCGGCCTTCCGGGCATCACGCCGAACCGGATCGCGCTATGGGCTTCTGCCTCTTCAACAACGTCGCGATCGCGGCGGAGTTCGCGATCGCAGAGCTTGGCGCCAAGCGGGTGTTCATCCTCGACTGGGATGTCCACCACGGCAATGGGACCGCCGAGGCGTTCCGTCGCCGCTCCGATGTCCTGTTTGCGTCCATTCACCAATCAGGGATCTACCCAGGTACCGGTCTGATGAGCGATCTTGGGTCCGGTCCTGGCGAGGGTTACACGATCAACCTTCCCGTCCGGGCCGGCTCCGAGGAGTTCCTGTGGCTGTCGCTGATCGAGCACATCGTGCTCCCCGTTGCTCGAGAGTTCAAGCCCGATCTCGTGCTGATCTCAGCCGGCTTTGACGCTCATCGCGATGACCCGCTCGCGGACGCTCGCCTGGACGCGGCATCTTTCGCGGAGATGGCCCGCCACGTCCGCGCCCTCACCGAAGGACTCGACGTGCCGCTGGGAGCCGTCCTCGAGGGCGGCTACGAACCCGTTGCGCTGGCGGAGTGCGTGCGGGAGACGCTAACCGCGCTCAGCTCAGATCAGCCACCGCGATCGGCCGCGCCCGAGCCGCTCTTGACATCGCGGGCCGCCTCTTATGTCAGCCACCATTGGCAGCTGTGATGGAGGCGGCGGTGTATGCATACAACCAGTCGGCGCCTGAGCTCGTGACGCTGCGGGATGGCTCGTCGGTGACAGTCCGCCCGGTGGGCCAAGACGATGAGGCATCCTTGGAAACGTTCCTGACGGGACTGTGCGCGAATTCGCTTCGTTTGCGGTTCTTCACCGGCGCCGCCAATGTAGCCGATGCCGCTCATTGGGCCGCACGCACGCCCGCGGATCGTTACGGACTGCTTGCCCACGATCAAGCGGGAGTGCTCGTCGCTCATGCTGTCTACGTACAGCTCGATCGGACGCGCGCGGAAGTCGCGGTCGAGGTCGCCGATCACCTTCACGGCATGGGTCTCGGGACGATCCTCATGGAGCGGATCGGCGTCGTTGCGCAGGAGCGGGGCATCATGCATTTCGTGGCCGAGGTGCTACCCGAGAACCGGGCGATGCTGGATGTCTTCCGGGACGGGTTCGACGCGCGCATCGCGTTACACGAGGGGATCGACACGGTCGAGTACCCGACCTCGTCCTGGCGACTGGCGCGCGAGCGCTTTGGGTCGGAATCTCTGCGAGCCGCGGGTCGGCTGCCGCTTTCGCCGCGGTGGGTAGAAAGCCGCAAGAGAAGGCGCGGAAAGCCCCGATGAACGATCGGCGAGCCGAACCTATGTTGATTGAGGTAGCACCCATTCAACAGAGGGAGCCAAAATGGCAACAGTCGCCTCGACACATCCCGCGAAACATCCAGCGCAAGTCCGCACTCGTGAGAACGCGATTACCCATATCGCCGATCGCGTCAGCTACTGGCTGATTAGCGCGAGTGTCTATTTCACGTTCGGGCTGTTGTTCTTCTTCTCCGCCAAGGAGAAGCTGATCGACAACAGCGGCACGATGCCTGCCGCTCTGGCTAAGACGTTTCATGGCACGTTCGTCACCTCGTTCCCCGGAACGAACACCGCTTGGGTGCTGATCGGCCTGCTCGAGGCGCTCGTGTTCGTGGTGATCGTGGCCAGCGTCCTGATGGGGGAGTTCCTGCCCACCCGCCGCAAGCCGATCCTGCTCAGCGGCCTGGCGCTTTCGATGTTCACCTTCGCGATGATCGCGTGGGGTGAGAACCTCACCGCCGGGTTCGCGACCGTCGCCGAGCTCTTTGAGTACCTCGTCGGAACCGCGGTGTTGATCGTGCTGGTCCTGCTGATGCCGCCCTACCGCAAGACCCAGTGGCTATCAGGACTACTGCGCAGCGAGCAGGAGTAATCATGAAGGCTCTCGTCTACCACGGTCCCGGCCAGCGCGGCTGGGACACCGTGGCCGACCCCACGATCGTCGACTCGACCGACATCGTCGTGCGGATCGACACCTCGACGATCTGCGGCTCGGACCTGCACATCCTCAAGGGCGACGTGCCCGAGACGACCCCCGGCACGGTGCTCGGTCATGAGGCGGTCGGCACCGTGCAGGAGATCGGCTCGAGCGTGAGCACGGTGGCGGTCGGGGACCGGGTGCTGATGTCGTGCGTCAGCGCCTGCGGGCGCTGTTGCTACTGCAAGGAAGCTCGCTACGGGCAATGTCTCGGCGGCGGTGGCTGGATCTTTGGCCATCTGATCGACGGGCTGCAGGCGGAGTATGCCCGCGTTCCGTTCGCCGATAACTCCGTCTACAAGGTCCCCGAGCAGCTCTCAGACGAGCAGGTCCTCTTCTTGGCCGACATCCTCCCGACCTCCTTCGAGGTTGGTGTGCTGAACGGCAAGATCACGCCAGGCGATGTCGTGGCAATCGTGGGCGCCGGGCCGATCGGACTCGCGGCGATTCTCACCGCCAGTCTCTATACGCCTGGACGGATCGTTTCGATCGATCTAGCCGACGGTCGGCTGGAAAGCGCCAAGCGGTTCGGCGCCGGCACGACGATCAACAACGGGCGCGAGAACGCGGTTGCGCAGATCATGGAGCTCACCGATGGCCTCGGCGCCGATGTCGCCTTGGAGGCGGTCGGCGTGCCTGACACGTTCGAGCTGGCAACCGAGCTGATCCGTCCCGGTGGACGCGTGGCGAACATCGGCGTGCATGGCAAGCCCGCGACCCTGCATCTGGAGAAGCTGTGGACGCGCGACGTGACGATCACGACGGGGCTGGTCGACACCAACACGATTCCCCAGCTGATGAGGCTGGTGGCCAGTGGTCGCCTGGATCCGTCGCTGTTTGCCACCCATCGCCTGCCCCTGAGCGACACGATGGCCGCCTACGACACGTTTGCCGACGCCGCCAACACCGGTGCCCTGAAGATCGTGCTCGAAGGTGGCGAGAGTGACCACAGCTCAGATGTCTTCGTCGGGGCGGCTGCGGTCGCATGATGCTGGCGCCGAGCCTCACCGTGACCGCGCCGACGGTGCCCCTCGCCTCGCCACCCTTGCCGATCCGCGTGGTTCTGGCCGATAGCCACGCCCTGATGCGCCGCAGCCTGCGGCTGCTGCTCGATGGCGAGGAAGGCGTGGAGGTGGTGGCCGAAGCCGACGACCTGGCGTCTGTTGTGCGCCACGTGGAGGGTGATCGGCCACAGGTGCTGCTGCTCGATCTGAGTATGCCCGGCGGGTCGAGCGTCGAAGCGATCGGCCGGTTGCGTGAGCGGGTGCCGGCGACCCAGGTCGTGGCGTTGACGATGGAGGACGACCCTGTGTTTGCGCAGCGGGCGTTTGCCGCCGGCGCCGTCGGGTTTGTGATGACGGAGCGATCCGATACCGAGTTGCTCCAGGCGATACGTTCGGCTGCCCGTGGCGAGGAGTACATCAGCCCACAGGTGGCAGCCCGGTTGGACGCTATTCGGCGTCGCCTCCGGGAGTGTCGCGGTGGTGTGCCGGCAGCCGGGCGCTGAGCACTGTTCCCCGCTCGCTCGAGTCGACGCTGAGCGTACCGCCGGCCAGGCTTACGCGCTCCTGCATTCCCGCCAACCCAAAGCCGTGGCTCGCGGTCTCGGGGTCAAAGCCGACACCGTCATCCTGTACCTCGATCCGCAGTAGCCCGTTGGCTTCACTGACCACGACGCGCACCCGGTTTGCGTGGGCGTGCTTGGCGATGTTCGTGAGCGCCTCCTGAACGAGGCGGTAAACGGTGGTCTCGAGATCGTCGGCGAGGCGTTGCTCGCCCGCCGAGGGGTCTGGCAGCGCAAGCTCCCCGTCGAGCTGGAACCCGCTCTGCTCGCGGTGGCGGTCGAGCAGCCCCTCGATCGCGCTGCGCAGCCCGAGCTCATCCAGTGTGGCCGGGCGCAGCTCGGTGATGATCGCTCGCAGGTTGTCGATCTCCTGCTCGATCTGCGCCACGGCCGTGCGCATCGCCTCCTGCGCGACCGGCAACTCATCGCGGCGCAGGGCGGAGGAGATCAGCACGCGCAGCCCGCCGAGGCTCTGCAGTGTCTCGTCGTGCAGCTCCCGCGCCCAGCGCCGCCGCTCGGCGTCCGCGGCCGCCAGCGAGCTGCGCAGCCGGTCGGCCTGCACGCTCTGCGCCAGCGCCACAGCCGTCGCGGCGCTCGCGGCGAACGTGCGCAGCATCTGCTCGTCCTCCTCGCTGAACTCGTCGCCGTTGCCCTCGCGATCGAATGCCGCCAGAACTCCCACGGCAACGCTTCGGTAGACCATCGGCACGAGCAGCGCCGTCTGCGCGCCGGGCACCCCGAACTTGCTGGGGTCGACCCGCAGCCTTGCGGCCACGTCGGTGATTCGCGCCGGCCGCAGGTGCTCCAGCACCTGCCCGGATGTGGAGTCGGCGATCGGCAAGCGCACGCCGCGTGCCTCCTGGACATGGCCGGCGCTTGCCTGCACGACCAGCTCCTCGCCGTCGCGCAGCATGATCACCACGCTCCTGGCGCCTACGAGCACGCGTCCCCGCTTGACGATCAGCTCGAGCACATGCTCGAGCGAGATCTCCCCGCCGATCGCGGTGACCACGTCGCGGGTCGCCTCGAGACCTCGAACCGCCCTCTCCGCCTCCTCGCGGCGGTGCTCACTGCGCTCATACAACCTGGCGTTGTCGATCGCGATCGCTGCCCAATCGGCGAGGATCACGGCCGCCTCCTCGTCCCGCTCTGAGAATTCGCCGCTCCCCTTCTCGGTCAGGTACAGGTTGCCCCACACCTCCCCGCGGATCACGATCGGCACACCCAGGAAGCTGCGCATCACCGGGTGCCCCGCCGGGAACCCGTAGCTCGACGGGTACTGACCGACCTCCGCGAGGCGCAACGGCCGCGGGTTATCGATCAGGGCGCCCAGCACCCCTCGTCCGCGTGGCAGATCTCCGATCGCACGCTGAGTCTCCTCGTCCACTCCCAAGGTCAAGAACTGCTCGAGTTCAGAGCGCTGCTCGTTCAAGATTCCCAGCGCGGCATAACGCGCGCCGGTGATCTCCCGCGCGGTCTCCAGCACACGATCCAGCACGACCCGCTGATCGAGCTCTTTCGTCAGTGCCCGACCCACATCCAACAGGTGGCGAATCCGCGGCTCCTCAGACGACGGGCTCATTCCCCATGAGCTTAAAGCAGCTCCGTAGTTTTCCCTGTAACCGCGACGGTTTTCCGGGGATGACGACCCGCTCGCTGCGATCTAGCCTGCTTCTCATGACTATCCAAACGTCGCATCCAGAGAAGCTACGCGTGGTCATCGTCGGTGGAGGCGTGGCTGCCCTCGAGACAGCGCTCGCGCTCGCGCAGCTCGCACCTGAGCTCACCGATGTGACCCTGCTCGCGCCCAACCCGGAGTTCGTCTACCGCCCGATGACGGTCCGCGAGCCGTTCGCCCACGGAGCGGCCGCGCGCTACCCCCTGCGGCGAGTCGCGAGCGACACGGGCGCGCGACTGCTCCCCGACGAGCTGGACTGGATCGAACCCGAGCAGAAATCGATTCAGACAAAGGCCGGCGAGCGGATCGAGTACGACGCCCTGGTGCTCGCGCTCGGCGCCCACGCGCATACGCGTTACAAGCACGCGATCACGATCGACGATCGCCACATGGATGAGACCCTGCATGGCCTGATCCAGGACGTCGAGGGCGGCTACATCCACAGCCTCGCGTTTGTGGCGTCCGACCGGATGGCCTGGCCCCTGCCGTTGTACGAGCTCGCGTTGATGGCCGCGGGGCGCGCATATGACATCGGCGTCGAGCTCGCGACGGCGATTATCACGCCGGAGGACAGCCCCCTGGCGATCTTTGGCTCCACGGCGAGCGAAGCCGTCGCCGAGCTGCTTCAGAACGCGCACATCCTGACGATCAACACTCCCCACGTGGAGGTGCCGAGCTCGGGAGAGGTGGTGATCGCCTCCGGCGAGCGTCACCTGCGGGTCGACCGGGTGATCGCGCTGCCCGAGCTGTACGGCCCCCCGGTGCGCGGCATCCCGCTGGGCGAGCACGGTTTCATCCGCGTAGATCCCCACGGGCGGGTGCCCGGTGTGGAGCATGTCTATGCGGCCGGCGACGCGACCGACTTCCCGGTCAAGTACGGCGGCATCGCCGCCCAGCAGGCCGATGTGGCGGCGCAGTCGATCGCCGCGCTGGCCGGCGCGGCAGTGACGCCCGAGCTGTTTCACCCAGTGATCAACGGCATGCTGCTGACCGGCGAGAAGCCTGTCTATCTAACTGCGGAGATCGCAGGTGATGAGGGGTTCAACTCCAAGGTCAGCGACACGCCGGTATGGTCGTCACCGCCGAAGAAGATCGTCGCTCGTTACCTGGCTCCGTACCTCGATGGGCTAGATCACCCGGCGCGCCGCGCCAGGAAGTCGACGAGCGCGCCGGTGGCGCGCTCGGGCTGATCGTCCCAGACGAAGTGCCCGGCGTCCTTGAGCAGCACGAGCTCCGAGTCCGGCAGCTCCTCGTGGAAGCGCTGAGCCATCTGTACGCCCGCGAACCTGTCTTGCTCGCCCCACAGGATCAGCGCTGGCAGGGCGAGCTCCGCGAGGCGACCTTTGTACGGGACCAACTTCTCGAAGTCGCCCGAGCGATACAGCTCGAGGTGCCCAAGGCGGCGGGCGTCGTCGGCGAAGCACTTCCAGTACTCGTCGATTGCCTCCTCGCTCATCCCGCTGGAGAGCGCGGACATCGCCCCGTGAAAGCCCTCGAAGGTATACGCGCGGATCAGGTTCTCGCCATCGCCGGGTGTGCGCATCACGTTCGCCAGATCGTGCCAGCGCCGGTCGGCGAAGAAGCCGCCGTCGGAGATCGTCAGGGAGCTGACCGCGCCCGGGTCCTCGCAGGCCCAGCGCAGCCCGATCATCACACCCCAGTCGTGGGTCACGAGCGCCACCGGGCCGAGCTCCAGCTCGCGCGCGAAGCGATCGAGCGCCTCGACGTGTCGCTCCCAGGTTCCGGCGCCCTCCCCCTCCTCCGGCTCCGAGTCTCCGTATCCGGGCAGGTCCGGCGCCAGCGCCCGCCAGCCGGCATCGGCCAGGCTGGGCAGTACGTCGTGCCACATGTACGAGGACTCCGGGTAGCCATGCACGAGCAGGGCTACCCGTTCGTTCGAGGTCCCCGCCTCCCGGTACGCAAGCCCCGCCGCGTGATCCAAACCGCCCATGCGCAGGCTCAGAAAGTCCGCACCCCGGGCACGGGCGCTCGCTGGCGGCGCGCGGCGGGCTCGAGATCCGGATCCTGCCAACCCGCGTCGGCCTGGCTGAAGTTTGTGCCCGGCGCGACGATCTCGTCGATCCGATCGAGCACGTCCTCGGACAGCTCGACCTCGACGGCGCCGAGCTGTGACTCCAGCTGCTCCATCGTGCGCGGCCCGATGATCGCCGCCGTCACCGCGGGATGGCGGATCACAAACGCCAGCGCGAGGTGGATCAGCGAGTTCTCCGACTCCTCCGCGAGCAGCGTCAGCGACTCGACCGCGTCGAGCTTGCGCTGGTTGGCCGGGATCGACAGGTCATAGCGCGCGGGCAGCCGCTGCGCGCGTGTCGAGGACGGCGCCTCTTTGCCCTTGCGCCACTTCCCCGACAGCCAGCCGCCGGCGAGCGGGCTCCACGGGATCACGCCCATGCCGTGACGGCGGGCGGTCGGTAACAGGTCGCCCTCGATGCCGCGGACCAGCAGCGAATAGGGCGGCTGCTCGCAGACGAAGCGCTCGAGGTTGCGCTCGCGAGCCGCCCACTGCGCCTCGACGACGCGGGAGGGTGAGAATGTCGAGGAGCCGAGATAGCGGATCTTGCCCTGGTGGACGAGGTCCGAGAGTGCGCCGAGCGTCTCCTCGATGTCGGTGTCGGGCTCGGGACGGTGGACCTGGTAGAGGTCGATCCAGTCGGTTTTCAGGCGCGTGAGCGAGCTCTCCACCTCTTTGACGATCCAGCGCCGCGAGTTGCCGCGCCGGTTTGGATCCTCGCCCATCGAGCCGTGGAACTTGGTCGCGAGCACAACGTCGTCGCGGCGGCCCGCCAGGGCTTTGCCGACGATCTCCTCCGACTCCCCGCCCGAGTAGACGTCGGCGGTGTCCACGAAGTTGATCCCGGCGTCGAGCGCCGCGTGGATGATCCGGATCGAGTCCTCGTGGTCGGGGTTGCCCCAGGCGCCGAACATCATCGCTCCGAGGCACAGTGGACTGACCTCGACTCCGGTGCGGCCAAGCGTGCGGTGATCCATGCCTCTCTCCTTACCCTCGATCGCTCATCGTGTATCCATGGCGCCGCTCAGCACGGCGTTGTTATTCAGCTCGTCGCCCTCGTACAGCGACCACAGCCCGTCGAAGCCGAGGTGCTCCCGGTGGGCGACCCGGCCGAGCTGCTCGCGCGCGTCGTCGAGCTCGATGCCGCAGACGGTCGCCACCTCGATGCTCGCGAGCGGCTCGCCGGCCCACGCGAGCACCTCCTCCACGCTCTCGGGGTCCTCACGACGCTGCGCCGAGGGCAGCAGGTTGCCGATCGCCACTTCGTAGGCCTCGAGCGGCTGGAAGCCGGGGAGCGACAGGTGCGCGCCGTCGGCGGCGCGGACGATCTCATATGAGGGGCACGTGTAGCGCCAGCCGTCCGACCACGGGGCGAGCTTGTGCTTCAGCGCCACCGCCTCTGGTGTGGGGTGGCGAGTCAGCTCGAGGTCCTCCGCGAGCGCGCGCTCGGTTGCCTGCTCGGACATCCACGACTCCAGATCGGCGGAGGCGATGCCGACGTCGCTCGCGGCCGCGTACAGCGTTGCGGGCTCGTCGAGCAGCTCGCCCGCGAAATGACGCACGCGCAGGCGACGCAGGATGGCGCCCTCCCGGGTTGGGTCGTGCAGACGGGTTGCCACCACGGCGCGACACGCGGGCACCGTCGCGCTCATACGCGGGCGTAGCCCGCTGTCCATCGGCATGTGATGGCGCTCGGAGAGCGAGCGCAGGCCAGAGGACAGCTTCTCGGGCGTGAAGCCGTTATCGGTGTAGTCATCGGGGCTGCTGGAGAGCCCGACCATCCGCACGCTCCACTCGAGCTGGTCTCCGTAGAGCCATTCCAGGCGCCGCCGGAAGGGCTCGGCCGACCACGCGAACGGACACGCCGGATCGGTGAACTCAGTGATTGCAAGCTCGGCCATGTAACCCACTCTGCTTAGCAGGTCGCGGCGGGTAGCCGCCCTGCGTTGCGCACCTGGCAGTAGCTATATCGTAAGTTGCAACTTATGATATAGTGATTTTGTGCGAGAGCTGATCGATCGTGAACGTGAGCAGCGTCAGATGCTGGAGGCCGCCGCTTCGCCGCCCGCGCTGATCGTCGTGATCGGCCGCCGCCGGGTGGGCAAGAGTTTTTTGCTGGCGCGGACGTTCACCGCTGCTCGGACAGTGTCTTTCCAAGGGGATGAGCAGAGCGAGCGTCGGCATCTCGATCTGCTGGCTGGTGAGGCGGGACGCACGCTGCTGGGGACCGACGCGCTTTCCTTTCCTACCTGGGAGGACGCGCTCAGGTTCTTTGGCGAGCAGGCACGGCGCGAGCCGCTGACGCTGATCCTCGATGAGTTCCAGTGGCTAAAGGCCGCGCAGGGCGCCCTCGACTCGATCATCCAGCGTCATTGGGATCAGTGGGACCGTGATGGCTTGCCGATCACGCTCGTGCTCTCGGGCAGCGCCCTGACACTGATGGAGCGGCTGCTCGACCGGGGTGCGCCGCTGTTCGGTCGCGCGACCGCAAGGCCCCGACTGGCGCCGCTCGACTACCGCGAGGCCGCCGCGTTCGCCGGCACAAGCGACCCCGTGAAGCTGCTGCGGCGGTGGGCGGTGCTCGGCGGCACGCCGCAGTATCAGCTGTGGGCCGGCAAAGGCCCATTGGAGCGTGTGATCGCCGAGCGGATTCTCGCGAAGGATTCCTCGCTCTATGACGATCCCCGGCACCTGCTGCGCGAAGGAGAGGGGATCCGCGATCCGGGTACGTATCTGGCGATCCTGGGCGCTGTCGCGAAAGGCGCTACGCATCACAACGAGATAGCCCAGCAGGCGAACGTGCCCACCGGCAATCTCCTGCGCAAGTTGGAGCGTCTGGAGGATCTCGGATACATCCTCCCTCGTTATCCGCTGGCGGCAGACGGTCACGAGGACCGCTCCAGCTACCAGATCGCCGATCCCTACTTCCGGTTCTGGTTCCGCTACGTGGCCAACAACCGCAGCCGTCTGGAGGCGGGGCGCGTCGATCAGGTTCGCGACGAGATCCTCGCCGACCTCGACAACATCATGGGCTCCTCGTTCGAGCAGTGCTGCCGACGCTGGTTGGGAACCTACGCTGAGGGGGACAGCATCGGCGCCCCCCAGCAGATCGGATCGTGGTGGTCGCGCAACGGTCAGATCGAGGTCGACGTTGTCGGCGTGCGCAAGCACCGCTACGTGTTGGTTGGATCGTGCAAGTGGCGGCGCGTCGCGGGCATCGACGTCCTCGAGGATCTATACGCCAAGCAGGAACAGCTCGGCTCGCGGGCAGCTCGCGCTCGGTGCGTGCTCTTCGCGCGCGAGGGCTTCACCGCGGGCCTGCGTGCGCAGGCCGACACAGACGATGTCCTGCTCGTCAGTGCAGCCGACCTCTTCGCCTGAGCCGGTGTCTGTCCTTGGTGGCTAAAACGAGCCGACTAAGTTAGCGGCGGTCATACTCCCCCCCATCTCCCGCGTCGACATCGATCCATCCGCTCTCGGCTCCGGCCCCTTCTACTCGTTCCTCACCTCGGTCATCGTCCCGCGGCCGATCGCGTGGGTCTCATCGCGCTCGCCTGAGGGGGTGGACAACCTCGCGCCGCACTCATTCTTCACCGTCTCCTCGGTGGATCCGCCGATCGTGCAGTTCACCTCCGTCGGGCGCAAGGACTCGCTGCGAAACGTCGAGCAGACGCGCGAGTTCGTCGTCTGTCTCG
>Ga0302235_10001552_pt1 | contig 17079 bp, 19 predicted proteins | sample II_Palsa_N3_3_FD_193577 | JGI IMG/M metagenome (GOLD analysis project Ga0302235, IMG submission 193577) | Peat permafrost microbial communities from Stordalen Mire near Abisko, Sweden - II_Palsa_N3_3 | ecosystem: Environmental > Terrestrial > Soil > Palsa > Peat permafrost | place: Sweden... | reverse complement strand
AGGGACCGGCAACTCGCTGGACGCCGGCAGCCCGGTCGCGCTGCGGCTGATCATGGACTCGCTGCGGTACTGGCTCACCGAGATGCACGTCGACGGGTTCCGGTTCGACCTCGCCGCCACCCTGGCCCGCCAGGACGGCGGGTTCAGCAGCATGTCCGCGTTCTTCGACCTGGTCGCGCAGGATCCGGTGGTGTCGCAGGCGAAGCTCATCGCCGAGCCGTGGGACGTCGGGCAGATGGACAGCTACGACCTGGGCCGGTTCCCGGCGCCATGGCGGGAGTGGAACGGCAAGTACCGGGACAGCATGCGCGACTTCTGGCGCAGCCAGCGGCGCGGCGCCCTCGGCGAGTTCGCCACCCGGTTCGCCGGCTCATCCGACGTGTACGGGGGCGACCGGCGCAAGCCGACCGCCTCGGTGAACCTGATCACCGTTCACGACGGCTTCACCCTGAAGGACCTGGTGTCTTACGACACCAAGCACAACGAAGCCAACGGAGAGTCGAACCGGGACGGCACCGACGACAACCGGTCCTGGAACTGCGGCGCCGAGGGCCCGACGATCGACCCGGAGGTGCTGACGCTGCGGGCGCGGCAGTCCCGGGCGATACTGACCACCTTGCTGCTCTCGTTCGGCGTGCCCATGCTGCTCGGCGGCGATGAGCTGGGCCGGACCCAGGCCGGTAACAACAACGCCTACTGCCAGGACAACGAGATCTCCTGGTTCGACTGGTCCGCCACCGATGCCGATCTGCTTTCGTATACCTGCAAACTCGTGTCGTTCCGTCGGTCTCATCCGGTCTTCCGCCGCCGCCGGTTCCTCAGCGGGATCGAGGCCACCGAGCTTCGCTGGTTCACGCCGGCCGGGAAGCCGATGACGCAGTCCGACTGGTCCGACGCCAACGCGCTGGCGCTCGGCGTCTACCTCGACGGCTCGGACGACCCCGATACCGGCCCGGACGGCCAGCCGATGCTGGACGACGACTTCCTCGTCCTGGTGAACGCGTGGTGGGAGCCCCTTGCCTTCACCGTTCCGGCGGACCGGGCCGGGCAGACCTGGCAAACGGACATAGACAGCTATGACCCGGCGGGCGCCGGGCCCGCCGGGCCCGCGCCGGGGCGCCAGGCCGGCGACCGGGTCACCGTCGGGCCCCGTTCGGTCGTGGTGCTGCGCGGCCCGCGGACAGCCAGCGCTTAGCCCGTGCTGGCCTTTGAAAACATGCTCGTGTGCGCCTGCGCCCACCGCCGGAACGAACGGGGCGGCCTGCCGGTAACGTCGCTGACGTCCGGCCGGACGTGCGACTCGTCCAGGGTGCCTTCTGAGTAGAAGCTGAAGAACGCGTCCACGTACTCGGCGGGCATGCTCTTGCTCATCTCCGCCCGGGCTTCGTCGTCGGGTTGACTTTCGAACGTGAGGTCCCGGCCGAGGACCTCGCCGAGGATGCGCACCCGGTCGGCCGGCCGCAGTGGCCCGGGACCGGACAGCGTGTAGTGACGGCCGTCATGACCGGCCGACGTGAAGGCGACTGCCGCCACCGCCGCGATGTCATGGGGATCGATCATCGCGATCGGCACCTCAGCCCACGGCGCGCGGACGACGCCACCGGCCTGAAGCTGCGGTACCCACTGCAGCGTGTTGGACATAAAGCCAAACGGCCGCAGGAACGTCCACGCCAGGCCCGATGCCCGGACTGCCGCCTCGGAGTCCATCATGTAACGGGTGACGGCGTTGCCCGGATCGCCGCCTTCGACGGAGCTGCTGGAAACCAGCACCACATGCTCAACACCGGCCTGCCTGGCCTCCTCCAGCGTGCCGGGCATGTTCTGGTATCCCGGCAGCAGGAACAGCCCGCGCACCCCGGCCAGAGCGGCCCGCATCCGGTCAGGTGAGTTGAGGTCAGCTGCCACCTGCTGCACGTCAGGCGGAAACGCCGGCGGCCGGTCCCCTCGGGCCGGTGCTGGCCTGACCAGGGCTCGGACCTGCTCGCCGCGTTCGGTCAGGGCACCGATCAGCTCGCGGCCGATGTTGCCGGTGGCCCCTGTGACCAGGATCATCAGACCTCTCCCTCATGTTAGGGATCGTTCCCTAACATGCACGCTATGATGGCAGGCACGATCACGCAAGGGGATTTGAGGCATGTCGCGCAGTTCGGCTGATACCCGTGAGCATGTGCTTGGCGTCGCGCACGAACTGTTCTACTGGCACGGGATCCGTGCCACCGGCGTTGACCGGGTGGCAGCTGAGGCCGGAGTGGCTGCCACCACCCTGTACCGGCTGTTCGCCTCGAAGGACGACCTGATTGCCGCCTACATCGAGCGAGCCGACCGGCTCTACCGCGAATGGTTCGACGCGGCGGCAGGCGCGGGCGGCGCCGATCCTCGCCGGGCGATCCTGGCCGTATTCGACGCGCTCGGCGAGCAGGTCCAGCCTCAGCATTGCCGGGGCTGCCCCTTCCTGATGGCCCTGGCGGAATTCCCCGATCCCGTGCACCCTGCGCACCGGGCCGCGGTCACGATGAAAACGTGGGTCCGCGGCCGCCTTGGTCAGCTCACCGCCGAGTTGGCCAAAGGGGGCCGGGTCGCCCGCCCCGAACTGGTCGCGGACCAGCTTTCTGTGATCATGGAGGGGGTGTACGCGTCGGCCCAGGCGCTCACCGCCGAGGGTCCGGCCCGGCACGCGCGGACCGTCGTCGAATCTGTCCTGGGCGTGAGCTGACGCTCCGGATCCGGCATGGCCGCAGTCACGGCCAGCCCCGGTGCCTGCGCCGCGGCGTGGTGCGGTAGCGGGTGGGTCTGGGAAGGCGCCGCCACGATCATCAGCACCAAGGCCGCGGCGAGAATCAGCAGGCCGGCCGCTCCGGTGAGCCACGTCGCCCTGGCCCGCTCACTGTTTACCACGGTCGTCATTCTGGCTACCCCGTTTCCCCGATCACTGCTGCCCTGCGCACCTCTCACGCTAGGAATCGGACGCTGAAACTACGACGGTGCGGCCCCCCGAATGTCATCGGGGGTTTTCCTCCGGTCCGCTGGGAACGAGCGAGATCATGGCCCGCATGCGGCAGTTGGGTGCACGGCCGGCCGCTTCAGCCGGACGGGATGATGCCGGAAGGGCTGATGCGGCCATGCCGACCGCATGCAGCCGTTCTTCGGATACAGTGATAAGACCAAACCTGCACCTGTTTGTGGACCTCGGCTGGTCTGAAATCTCGGCGGCTCGATCATGGTGCAGTTCGGCTGGCCCGTGGCGATGCACCCGGTGTCCCGCCAGGGGCTGGAACGCTCGCGACCGAGCCGGTCTCGTTTCCCGCGATTCCGTGGTCCTGGCACGGACCGCGGGGCCTATTGAGAGACCGAGAGGACGAGCTGATGACGTACGTCATTCCTGTGATCGATCTCCGCGCCGCGAGCGCCGGCAACACCTCGCAGCTTGGCGCGGTGCGGGCCGCCACAGAGGAACTAGGCGCCCTCCAGGTGATCAACCATGGCGTGCCACACGAACTCATCAGCGACCTGAGTGCCCGCACAGCCCGGCTGCTTGGCCTGCCGCAGCCGGAAAAGGCCAAGCTGGCCAGCCCGCACCCCTATCGCGGCTGGCGGCAGTGGCCGGATGACTTCGGGCGCCTTGAGCTCGAGCGCTTCAACGTGGCCCAGTACGACGACATCGGGGCGGCGCGGGCGGCGGGCCTAAATGAGGAGTATCTGGGCCTGTACGCGCACGCCAACGTGTGGCCGGCCGATGACCCGGGGCTGCGCGAGGTGGCGCTCCGCTATATCGATGCGTCCCGCGGTCTGGCGAAGCGGATGCTCTGGCTGTACGCCAAGGCCCAGGGCCTGCGCGAGGACACGTTCGCGCTGGGCTCCCTGCCGCATCTACGGCTGACCGTGAACGACTATCCGACCTGGGCTTATCCCGAAGCCGCGGATGAGGACAAGCTGCTGCTGCTCGAGCACGCGGACGACTCGGCGGTCACGATCCTGGCGCAGGAAGGTGACTACGAAGGGCTGCAGATCCAGGCGCCGGACGGGAGCTGGATCGCCGTGCCGATCATCCCCGGAGCGCTGCAGGTGTTCTCCGGATCGCTGCTGACCCGGTGGACCGGCGGCCGGATGCGAGCCGGCCGTCACCGGGTAGTGGCGGGCGGGACCGTGACGCGGCGATCGACCGCGGTCTTCGTCTACCCGGCGCTTGACAAGGTGGTCCGACCGCTCGCGCCGTTCGCGCCGCTGGTGGCGGACTGTGACGGCGAGCCGGTCCTGGTGTGGGATCACGTCAAGAACCGGGTGGCCGGCTACCTGGCCGAATACGGACGTCCCGAGCAGATCGCCGCCTGGCGCGACGGCAGGCCGTACGTCGCCGAGCTGGCCGAGAACTCAGCCGGCCTGTAACCGGACGGCCGGGGTCTGGGCGGACCGCCGGCGGCTACAAGCCCAGGTCGCCCAGTTCCTTGTACAGGTCGGCCCGCGGATGGCCCGGGCTCACCGGCACGGCCACGGTGGAGCCAGCCGATCCGCGGCCGGAATCGCCGCCGCGCCCGGTCTGGCCCGGGCCACCGGCGCCGCGCCTGGTCCGGAAGATCCAGCCCGCGGCCAGCCCGCCGACCAGGCCACCGAGGTGACCGGTCCAGCTCACCCCGGGGGTGCCGGGTATCGCCACGGTCAGGATGTAGGCGTACGACAGGGCCATCACCACCGCGGCGAGCGCGTCGATGAGATTCCTGTCGATGACCCCCCGGGCCAGGACGTAGCCGAAGTAGCCGAAGATCAGGCCGCTGGCCCCCACCGTGAGCTCATCGCTGCCCTGGAACAGCCAGACCGCCAGGCCGCTGGTGACCGCGACCAGCACGGTCACGCCGAGGAACCTGACCACGCCGCGGTAGGCCGCGAGCAGGCCGAACACAAACAGCGGCCCGGAGTTGCCCTCGATGTGATCCCAGGAGAAATGCAGGAACGGGGCCGTGAAGATGTCCGGCAGCCGAGCCACGTGGTGCGGCAGGATCCCGTAGCTGACGTCGAGCCGGTAGTGATCAGCCCAATTCACGATCTGCAGTGCCCAGATCGCCGCGATGAACCCGACCATCAGGAAGAAAGCCTTCCTGGCCTCGTCGACGTCGATCTCAGCGGCCCGGCGCCTCGGACCTCGGGTGGCACTCCGGGTCGCCGTCGTCGGCGCGGAGGCAGACCCGGAGGCAGGTTGACTAGCCATGGACATATCTTCGGTGCTTTCACCGCCCAGGTCCACTCGGGCCCGGGGGGTGGGTTCGGGGGCGGGCTGGCTTTTACCCGGCTATTGCGAGACGGCCGGGAGCCGGCCCGTGGCCGCCCGGCGCAGGACATGCCGGCGGAACAGGTCGGCGGCGGGGAGCAGGCGGCGTTCGGCCGACCAGATCAGGAAGATCTCCCGCACCGCGCCCGCGTCCATGATCTCCCGGTAGACCACGGGCCCGGCCGCCGATTCGGGCGATCCCGCGCGCGGGGCCGGGACGACAGCGACGCCAAGCCCGGCGGCGACGAAACCGCGCACGTTGGACAGATCGTCGCCCTCGAAGATGACGGTGGGGCGGAATCCGGCCTGATCGCACAGGTCATCGGTCCGCTGGCGCAGCCCCGAGGCCGGGCGCAGGCCAATGAAGGGATCCTCGGCGACGTCGGCAAGCCGGACGCGTGACTGGCCGGCCAGACGGTGCTCGCGCGGCAGCGCCAGGCGCAGCGGCTCGATCGCGATCAGCCGGGTGTGCACGGCCGTATCGGGTTCGTGCGGTGAGGTGTTCCCGGGCCTCTCTGGGTGCCCGGTTCGGCGGGTGCCGAGCTCGAGGTCGGCGTTCCCGCCGTCAAGTGGCGCCGAACGCAGCTCATCGCGCACCTGGGTGAGCTGGAAACCGACCAGGGGGTGCGCGCCGCGGAAGCTGCGGGCCAGGTCCGGGACGAGCCAGGTGCCCAGCGATTGCTGGAAGGCCAGCGCCACGGTGCCGGTGTCGGGATCGATGAGCTGGCTGACGGCGGCGATGCCGTCGTCGAGATGATGCAGCATCGCGTCCAGGTGCGGCTTGAAGACCGCCCCGGCGTGCGTCATCCGCAGCGTCCGGCCGGAGCGACGCAGCAGCGGCGTGCCGATCTGCTCCTCCAGCCGGGCCAGCGCCCGCGAGACGCCCGACTGGGTGACCGGTTCCACCTCGCTGACCTCGGTCACCGTGGTGCCGTCGGCCACTTGCTGAAGCCAGCGCAGCGCATCGGTATCCATATCCATGACTTTAGATCATGCTTTAGTTGCAATCTAATCATTGGACGCATAGTTCATGACAAGTAACACTGGAACACGAAGGAACTTTGCTACCACCAGAAGGACACAAGGCACATGCAGACGACGGCTCACCGACTTACGTCACTGTGGACCACGGTCCGCACCCAGCTTCGTGACGGCCGCGACGCGCACGCCGCGCGGACCACGCTCGAACGGGAACTCGCCAGCTACAGCACCCCAGATGACCTGAACGACCTGAACGCGATCCTGGACCGGCACAGCGATTCCGAGACCGCGGACATCCGCCGCATCCTGGCCTCCCAGCGCAGCGCAAGCAACTGAGAGAAGCCGCGCAGCCACTGAACCGGGCTGAACCTGGGGCAGCGCCGCCTCAGTCGGCGCTCAGCACGGCCTGAGTCTGGGCGGTGTCCTCGGTGCCGCGGTAGAAGCAGATCTTGCCGTCGCGGAAGCGCCACCAGTGATGGATGTCCATCGCGACGGACTTCCCGGTGGCCGGCGCGGTCGCCGCCCAGCGCGTGACCACCATGACGTCGATTTCGTTCGACGCGAACGACAGTGGCGTGAAGTCGGTGATCTCCAGGGTGCCGCCCAGCGCTTTGAAGAAGCTCGGGACCTCGGCCTTGCCGCGGTGGATGCCGTGCCAGGGGGCGATGTCGCTGTCCGGGCAGGAGGCCCAGTCCACGTCGTCGGTGAGCTGGTTGAGGATGAAGTCGATATCGCCCCGGCCGAACGCGTCGTACACGCTGCGCACCGTCTCGATCTTGGGGTCAGACATGGTATCCCTCCGATGCGGGGTCGTCGTTGCGACGATGCTCACATCGGGGCGCGGCCGCGCGCATCACGGAAACTATGTAGTCAGGCGTTTACTCAGCCGGCCAGGCCGCGGCGATGCGCCCAGGCCGTCGCCTCGGCCCGGTTCCGGACGGCGATCTTGATGAAGATGTTGGCGACGTGCCGCTCGACGGTGTGCACGCTGACGCCGAGAACGGCCGCGATCTCGGCATTCTCCCGGCCCGCTGCCAGCAGGCTGATGACCTCGGACTCGCGCTGACTCAGCGGCGCGGTGAGCGTGTCCCGGCCGAGGCCGGCCAGTGGATCGCCGAGCCCGGCGGCACCCCACCGGCGGTGCAGCTGCTGCGCCGTGGCACCGTACCGAGCCGCGTCAGCGGGGCGGCCGAGCAGCCATTGCAGCCGCGCGACGTACCAGGCGGCCGCGCCCCAGCCTACCGGTACGCCCTGGATCAGGTTCCGGGACTCATACGGCGCCAGTTCGGCCAGGATCGGCCCGGCCGACCCGGCGACCCGGCAGGTCACCGCCGCCTCGGCCAGGATGGCCAGGCTTGCCAGGTAGAGCGAGTCCCGCGGTAGCGCGGCGAACCCGCGAGCCGCGAGCGCCTCGATCTCGCCCACGGCGGCCGCGCGGCGGCCGGCCACGGCGTGCCCAAGCGCGCGGATGCAGCGCAACGTGACCAGCCCGGGGAAGCGGACTAGCGCACTTTCGATGTCATCGGTGAGTTCGGCAAGCCGTCCGGTGGCCCAGTAGATCCGGCTCAGCTGCCCGATCCGGTACGCGTCCGCGGCCGGCAGGCCGAGCCGCCGCCCGAGCGCCGCGGCCTCGTGGGCCAGCCCTTCGGCCTCGGCGTTCCGCCCGGCGAAGCCGGCCAGCAATCCGCGGTAGATCAGCACCCACCAGCGCTGCAAGGGGTTGCGGCGCGCATCGGCGATCGCGGCCATGGCCTCGACATCGGCTGTCACCAGGGCGAGTTCGCCGCTCTGGAAGCGGTCAGGCACCAGCCACTGATGCGCGCGGAACAGCAGATCCTGGTCACCGAGACGGGTGGCGATGTCGAGCACCGCCAGTCCGGCCGCCAGCCGTTCGTCCAGGAAGCCGGGACCGCGCAAGGTGAACTGCCTGGCGATCAGGGCCGCGCCCAGCGCCTCGGTGTCACCCGCCTGCTCGGCGAGGGTCACGGCCTGCGCGCTGACGCGCCGGCTCTCGTCCTGCCCGGCGGCCTGCCAGTATGTCGCGATGGCGCGCCGGGCGGTCAGCCGGGCCCGCGGCCCGGGCGCTACCCCGGGGTGGCGAAGCGCGTGATCAAGCAGGGTAACGAGCCGGTGGTCGGCCGCCACCTCGGCTACGGTGTCCCCGACGGCCAGCGCGGCGGCGGCCAGGGTCATCCCGTCGCCGGTTCGGACGGCCTCTTCGGCCGCCGCCTCGAAATGGGCCCGGGCCTGTTCGACCTGCCCGGCGAGCAGGAGGCTCCGGCCGAGCCTCATCTCCAGGTCCGGGTCCATGCCGTCTCGCGGCCGGCTGAGCGTGATCGCCGTCTGCCACCATGTCGCCGCGTCTTCCCAGGCCAGCAGGCGGTCGGCGGCCTCGGCCGCGGACCGGGCGGCCTCGGCCGCGGTCTGGTCACTCACCCTGGGCCGGCCTTGGACGGCATGGTGGGCCAGGTCGGCCGCCTGTCCCCAGCCCGTGTCCCGGAACGCGGCAAAGGCCCGGGCGTGTAGGTCAGCACGCCGGGACGGGGCGAGCTGCTCCTCGACCGCGTCCCTGATCAGCGTATGTGCGAAACGGTAGGCTCCCCCTCGCCCGCCGACCGGGCAGACCAGCTTGGCGTTCACCGCCGGGTCCAGGGCTGCGACCGCGTCCGCCGGGCTGATCTGGAGAGCGGCGACCAGCGGCGGGTACTCGAAGTCACGGCCCAGCACCGATGCCATCTCCAGCGCCTCCCGGCAGGCGGGCGGAAGCGGCGCCAGTCGCTCCCTGATCACTTCCGCGACGCTGCGTAGTGGGGCATCAGGCCGTGACCCGCCGGTGAGCAGCTTGATGCTTTCCGAGATGAACAGCGGGTTCCCGCCGGTCCGAGCGTGCAAGCCACCCGCATCGACGCCAGCCAGACCCGCGGCGTCAAGCCATTGCGCGACGCTGTCCTGGCTCAGTCCGGCCAGCTCGCACCGGCGGCTTTCCGAACCGCGGGCCAGGCCGGCGACGACGCTCGCCACCAGCGATGCGGGCGGCACCTCGGTGTCGCGGTAGGTGACGATCATCCCTATCGGCGCCGGCCACAGCGTCTCGCTGAGATACGCGAGCAGGCGAAGCGAGGCTTCATCAGCGCGATGCAGGTCATCGATGACGATCAGCTGGGGCTTGTCTTGCGCCTGCGCGGCGAGCGTATGCTCGATGCGCTCGTAGAGGCGGTACCTGGCGACCGCGCCCTCGGCGGCGCTGACGGCGACCCCCGGCCCGCCGAGGTGGCGTATCACCTGCAGCCATGGCCACAGCGGAGGGGCGCTCTCACTCTCCCGGCAGGCTCCCCAGGACACCGCCGCTCCGGCGGCACGTTCGGTGCCGACCCGGGCCAGGCGTGTCTTGCCGACGCCGGGCTCGCCGGTGAGCAGCACGATCCCGCCGGCCCCGGCCGCAGTCTGGGCGACCAGCGCATCAAGGACGGCAAGCTCTGTGTCCCGGCCTACGAGCACGCCCGGCTCAGGCCGGCGGGGCCGGGAGTTAGAACTGGTCGGATGAGGTGATCGCCTCGGTAATGGTGATCTCCGGCGGGGCTGGCGCGGCGCCGACCGATCCGATGAAGGCCTGCAGCTCGGGGTTAGCGAAGAACTGCTGGAACTGCTCGACGCTCTCCCATTCGTCGACTAGCACGACGAAGCCGTCGCCGATCCCGAACCTGTGGTGAATCGCGCCCGCGGACCGGGACCCCTCGGCGATCTTGGCGAACTCGTCGGCCCGGTCGGTAAGAGCCTGGCGGAACTGGCCGACGTCACCCTGAAATTTCCCGATGACCAGCACACTCATGTCGGAACCCCTCCCATGATTCTCGGCCTCTGTGTCACATACGCTCCGGACGCTAGCGCGGTGGCCGCTAAGGTGCAATACCTCCGGCCCAGGGGGCTTTTAGGGGATGCTGGCCGCGGACATGACCCGGCTGAATTCCACGGTCACGTCGAGCTGGGACAGGTCGTCGGGCCAGGCCTGCACTTCAGCTCAGCAGGCCGTCGCGGGTGCCCTGTGGTAGGTGGTCCAGGACTGCAACGCGATCATGCGTTTCGCCGCCAGACGCAGCGCACGCCGTTACCGGCGGGAGCGAGTGGCTGGCTCAGCGGCCCGCGAGGTGATCGCGTAGCTCGGCGAGGAATTTCTCGGGCTGGTCGAGATGCGGGCCGTGGCCCGCGTCGTCGATCACTACCTCGCGGAAGCGGCCGCCGGACGCGGCGTAGCCGAGCAGCACCGACCGGGTCTGCGCCACCATGGGCTGCGGCGGCCAGGTCTGCTCGCCCGGCCAGCCGGGGATCGCGCCGAGCGAGCCCAGGTAAGCCAGGTCGTACAGGGACGTGTCGGAGACGATGACGTCGTCGGCGCCGCGCACCCACAGCACCGGCGGCTTGGGTTCCACCCCAGACAGATCGGCGATCCGGAACACGGTGGGAGCCATGGTGTTGAGCACACCGCGATCGCCGGGCGCGAAGCCGGGCCAGGCCTCGGCGGGACGCGAGGTGCCCGGGTAGTGGTCATCGCCGATCCGGGTGGACAGCATGGACTCCACGAAGATGTCCAGGTGCTCGGGCACGTGCGGCGGCTTGACGTAGTGGGCCAGCAGCACCTGCCGAGGCGACAGCGGGCTGTCGCCGCTGCGGTCCCCGGCGGCCAGCCGCTCCACGAACTCCGGGTTGGCACCGCCTGCGCCGGTACCGGCGGCCCGGGGATCGCAGAGCGTACCGTCCAGGCCCCGGGTCCCCCCGAAGCCGAACGGGGAGACCGGATCCTCCAGCGTCACCGAGGCGACCCGGTGCGTGCCCGGCCGGTCCACCAGGTACTGCAGCACGACTCCGCCGCCCATGCTCCAGCCGATCAGGTGCACCGATTCCAGGCCGAGCGCGTGGATGACGGCGGCCAGGTCGTCGGCGTAGTCCCGGAGTCCGCGGGTGGCGTCCACCGGTTCCGGGTCGGTGTCACCGAAGCCGCGCAGGTCGATGGCCAGCGGCCGGTGCGACTCGGGTAGCGCCAGCATCAGCGGCTGCCAGAACAACGAGGACGACACGTTGCCGTGCACGAACAGGACCGCGGGGCCGTCGCCGCGTCCGGCCACGGACAGCACGTTGACCGTCAGGCGGCTGGTCGGCACCCGCTTGGTGATAATGCCGGGCAGCAGCTTGTCCATGGGTTCTCCTCCGGGGTTTCGCGGCCAGGTCAGCGTACTAAGAGAAGCTGTAGCGCGTCTGGCTGAAGGCGCCCTTGGCGAACGCGAGGATTTTGGCGGGCGCGACCTTGAACACCAGAGCCCTCCCACCGCCATCGCCCTGATTCTGGAAGCTGCCGTCCTGCACCTGGAACTGCCACTGTCCGTCCCACTTGGCGGCCCAGGCCTGAGCGAGGGACCGGAGCACGGCCTCGTCGGTGACCGGGACGGCGTCACCCTCGACCACTACGTCGAGGCCCTCCTCCCAGCGGTTGCAGCCGGTCATCAGGATCACGTGCGGGTTGCCGCGCAGGTTGACGGCCTTCTGCTCGGCAGCGCCGGTAGTGAAGTGCAGAGCCTCGCCGAACCACACGGCCACCAGCGGGGTCAGGTGCGGACGGCCGTCGGCGCGGACCGTGGCGATCCAGGACAGCTCAGCCTGTTCCAGCACCCGGCGGGTCTCATCCCAGGTGGCGGGCGCCGCGGCGGGATCGCTGAATCGGCGGTCGAGTTCGGTCACGGGTTCGTTCATCTGTCCTCCTGGAATCGGTACGGCCGGTGGTTTTCACGCCAGCAGTTCGGCGCCAAGCGCATCGAGCCAGTCGCCAGTGCCGTGTTCCCGCCAGCCGGGTTCCTCCCGGCCGTCAAGGAACGTGCCCTGCTCGGTGAGCATCAGCTGGGTGCCTTCCCCAGCGAGGCTGAGCTCCACGGTGGTAACGGAGACCGTCACGACGTCATCCCCCGCCGACAGGGTCGACGAGTAGACGATCCGCTCACCAGGGACGATATCCCGGTAGAACGACTCGAACGTCATCACCGGCCCGCCGTCCGGACCGCCGTGAACCACCTCCCGGCCGCCGACCCGGAAATCCAGCTGGTGCCCGGCGGTCGGGCCGGGGGCGAACCAGCGGGCCTTCGCGGCGGGATCGGCCCAGGCCGCGAAGACCTGCGCCACGGGCACCGGGTAGACACGCTCAAGACTGAACGTGGCGTGTGTGACAAAACGGTCCATGATCAGATCACTCCTCTGTCGATGAAGGCTCGGCCAGGTATTCGCCGAGCCGGTCCAGGCGGCTTTCCCACGCGGTGCGCTGCGAACCGATCCAGTCCTCGGCCGCCCGCAGCGCGTCCGGCTCGATGTGACAGGTCCGCACCCGTCCGGCTTTCCGGGATCGGACCAGGCCACAGGCCTCGAGCACCTGCAGATGCTGCATCGCGGCAGGCAGCGACATGGCGTGCGGGCGGGCCAGCTCGGTGACCGACGCCGGACCGCGGACGAGCCGCTCGACCATGTCCCGCCGGGTCGGATCGGCCAGCGCCTGGAACACCTGGTCCAGCGAACCCGATTGGTTAGGCACTTGCTTAAGTATTCGCCAGACGGACCAGATAGTCAAGTGGTTGGTTAACTTTCGGGGTTTCGAGCTCGCCGGAACTCAGCAAGCGCGAGAGCCGGCCGGCTCCAGGCCAGGAAGGTGCGTTCGTTGGCGCCGGTGGGACATCATGGTGGACTGGGGGGAAGCACCACGGTTCGTTCCGGAAAAAGATCTTGGTCTTCGGTGTCCGCGGCGGTTCGGACGGCCGAGAACGCGGTCGCGATCGCGTCTAGGCGCCAGTGTGCGTTCAAACCACTCGGGTTAGGCAGGACCCAGACGCGCGGGCCGGTCGGCGACGGCGGCTGCGGGCCGGTGACCGCGCGGGGGTGACCGAACGCCGTCCGGTAGGCGGTGACGCCGGCGATGGCCAGGATGCGCGGGCGGTGGCGCTCGACGAGAATGGCCAGCCGCTCGGCGCCAGCCTTCAGTTCGGCGTCGGCGAGCTCGGAGGCCTGTCCGGTGGGCCGGGCCACCAGGTTGGTGATGCCCAGGCCGTAACCGGGCAGCAGGTCCTGCTCGGCCGGGGCCAGCAGGCGCGGAGTGAACCCGGACAGGTGCAGGGCCGGCCAGAACCGGTTGCCAGGCCGGGCGAAATGCCAGCCGGTCGCGGCGGAGTACAGGCCGGGGTTGATGCCGCAGAACAGCACCCGGAACAGTTCCCCTGGCGCAGGCAGGATATCGGGGATCGTGCGGTTCCTGGCCGCCTCCAGGTCCGCCGGGCTCGGGCGCGTGGTCACAGGTATCAGCATGCACCATTCGGGTGCTATCGGCTTCAGAGCCAGCCGCGTTCGTCGGCCAGGCGGACGGCCTCGGTGCGGTTGCGGGCACCGGTCTTGGCGATCGCGGTGGACAGGTAGTTGCGGATGGTGCCTTCGGACAGGTAGAGCTTGCCGGCGATCTCGGCCACGGTCGCCCCGGGGCGCGCGGCGACCAGGACATCGCGTTCCCGGGCGGTGAGCGGAGAGACGCCGCTGGCCAGGGTGGCGGCGGCCAGCACCGGGTCAACGACGCGCTCGCCGGCCGCCACCCGGCGGATCGCGTCGGCGAGCTGCTCGGCCGGGGCGTCCTTGACCACGAAGCCGTAGGCGCCCGACTCCATCGCGCGGCGAAGGTAACCGGGGCGGCCGAACGTGGTGAGGATGAGCGACCGGCACTGCGGGAGCTCCTGGGCCAGGACGCCGGCCGCGGCCAGTCCGTCGATGCCGGGCATCTCGATGTCCAGCAGGGCGATGTCGGGCTGGTGCGCCCGGGCCGCGGCGACCACCTCGTCGCCGCGGCCGACCGACGCCACCACCTCGAAGTCGTCCTGCAGCGCGAGCAGCGCGGCCAGGGCGCTTCGGATCAGCTCCTGGTCGTCGGCGAGCAGCAGCCGGATCATCGGGCCGGCCCCGCGAGCTGGACCCGCAGCCGCCAGCCCCGCGGCTCCAGCGGCCCGGCGTCGACCACGCCGCCGACCGCGGCGACCCGCTCGCGCAGCCCGGACAGGCCGTTACCGGGTGGCGCGGCGCCGCCCACCCCGTCATCGGTGATGTCCACGCCGGACGCGGAGAGCCGGATCGCGCACGAGCTGGCGTGCGCGTGCCGGACGATGTTGGTCAGCCCCTCGCGCACCACCCAGCCGAACAGTTCCTGATACGCCGGGTCGACCATGTCCACGGCGCGGGGCAGGTCGGCGGCGATGCCGGCCGCCCGCAGCAGCTGCCGCCCGGTGGCCAGCTCCCCCGCCAGCGTGACGTCCCGGTAGTTCGCCACGGCGGCCCGCACGTCGGTCAGCGTCTGCCGGGCCAGCGTCTCCACCTCGGCGATCTCCTGCCGGGCCCGGGCCGGGTCGGCATCACCCAGCCGGGCCGCCAGGCCCGCCTTCACGGTGATCGTGGTCAGCGAGTGACCGAGCAGGTCGTGCAGGTCACGGGCGATCCGGAAGCGCTCGTTCTCGGCCGCCAGGCTGGCCAGCTCGGCCTGGGCCTGGGCCAGTTCGCTGTTCTTCTGCAGCACCCGCAAGACGGCGAAGATGCCCAGCGCCACGACCGGGATCGCGAGTGGGGTCACGTCGCCGAAGGCCATGCCGATGCTGGTGTGCCAGGCCGGGATCGCGGGCGGCACCAGCAGCGAGGCCAGGGCCAGCACGGCCACGACCGGGAAGGACCGGGCGCCGAGGCGGGCCACGGTGCTGATCGTGAGGAACACGGCCAGTACGAACGCGGCGGCGTGCGCCAGAGGGAGCTCCAGCACCAGCAGCGCGGCCATGACCCCGTAGAGGGTCCAGAACCGGGCCGGCGGCACGAAGAACGCGTGCACGAAGACGAGCCAGCCCGCGGCGAAGACGACCAGGCCGAGGTAGCCCAGGACCGCGGCCGCGCCGTGCGCGTCCTGCCTGATCGCGCCGACCACGTAGAGCAGATAGACCAGGGCCACGGCGCGGCTGGCCAGCAGCCGCCAGCCTGCCGTCCACCTGCCGTGGCCGGCGTCCCAGTGCGCGCGGTACGGACTTAGGGGCCCGGCGTCGACGTCCACGTCAACCCAGCCTAGTAACCACCGAGGGCCTCGGTGAGCTCGGCGTGGGCGCGGTCGCGGAGCCGGCCGACCGCCCGGACCTCGGTGGACCGCCCACGGGCGTCGAAGGTGAAGGTGACGCCTTCGTGCTGCCAGCGGCGGATCAGCCAGACGAAGACCAGGCCGACGAACTTCGGCCGGTAGTCCACCCCGCCGGCCGCCGCCCGGCGGGTGTAGCCGACGGCGCGCAGCCGGTCGTCGACGCAGTCCAGGATGCGGTCCTGGGCGTCGGGCATGGGCTGCTCGACGGTGACGGTGAGGTCGATGTCTTGCATGGTCTCTCCTTCGGGTCTTTGGGGGTTCAGACGCGGCTGGTGTCGCGCCGGTAGACGCGCACCGCGAGCGGGACGAGGACGACGGTCCAGGCGGCGATCACGATCCAGCCCTCGGCGGGCCAGTCGTGGCCGCCGAGCGCGGTCTTCCCGGCCTGCACCAGCCAGTACGAGGGCAGCGCCTTGATGATCGCCAACACCGGGCCCGACGTGGCCACCTGGAAGCCGTACACGCCGCCGAGCAGGGCGAACAGCGTCACGATCCCGCCCGTGGCCAGGGCGGCGGCGTCGGCGCCGATGAGGTGCCCGAGCAGGATGCCGAGCACGGCGAACGGGATCAGGCCGACCAGGAACAGGCCGAGTACGGTCAGCCAGCCCTGGGCCGGCAGCCGCACCCCGAACGCGGTCCCGGCCAGCGCCAGCAGCACCAGGGTGAGCAGCGCCCGCAGGTAGCCGACGACCACCTTGGCGCGGAAGTAGGTCCAGGCCGGGAGGGGCGTGATCCGCATCTGGCGGGTCCATCCGGTCGCCCGTTCGGTCGCTATGATCGCGCAGCCGGAGATGACCGCGGCCATCGTGCCCAGCGTGGCCATGGCGGTCATGAAGTAGACCGGGAATGCGACGCCTTCGAACTGCACGTGCCGGTTTACCGACCCGATCAGGAGGTACAGCACCAGCGGGAAGGCCAGGGTCAGGAACAGGAACCGCCAGTTGCGGAAGTTCCTGAGCACCTCGTAGCGGAGGTAGACGGGGTAAGTCATCGGACCTTCTCCAGTTCGTCGTCGTTGTCGTCCGCGGTGAGCGCCATGAACGCCTCCTCGATCCCGGCGCCCGCCACCTCGATGTCGCGGGCCGCGGGGAACCGGCTCAGCAGCGCGCGCAGCGTCAGGTCCGAGTCGGCGCAGGTCAAGATCACGGCCTCGCCGTGCCGTTCGGCGTTGGTCACGCCCGGCAGCGCGGCCAGGGCGGCGGTGTCCGCGGGGCCGGCGGGGCCGGCGGGGCCCGCGACGGGGATCGTGGCCCGGATGATCCGCCCGCTCACCCTGGCCTTGATCTCGGTCGCGGGGCCGTCCGCGACGATCCGGCCGCGGGCCATCAGCACGATGCGGTCCGCGTAGGCGTCGGCCTCTTCTAGGTAGTGGGTGGCGAAGATGACCGTCTTGCCCTCGGCCGCGACGGCCCGGATCGAGGCCCAGAACTCGCGTCGACCCTCGACGTCGATGGCCGCGGTGGGCTCGTCGAGCATGAACAGGTCGGGGTTGGACACCAGGGCGATGGCGAAGCGGACCCGCTGGGTCTGGCCGCCGGAGAGCTTGTTGGTGCGTCGTTCGGCGAACTCGGTCACCCCGGCCAGCCGCATCGCGTGCTCGACCGGGAGCGGCCGGGGGTAGACCGAGGCGACCATCGTGACCAGCTCGCGCACGCTCAGG
>Ga0302235_10001551_pt1 | contig 17081 bp, 18 predicted proteins | sample II_Palsa_N3_3_FD_193577 | JGI IMG/M metagenome (GOLD analysis project Ga0302235, IMG submission 193577) | Peat permafrost microbial communities from Stordalen Mire near Abisko, Sweden - II_Palsa_N3_3 | ecosystem: Environmental > Terrestrial > Soil > Palsa > Peat permafrost | place: Sweden... | reverse complement strand
CAGGCCGTCTAGGTGCCCGGCGCCCCAGATCTCGTCGATCTGCCGGTTGCTGAGGATGTGCGGGTAGACCCGGCCACGCAGCCGGATCGTGTGCAAGATGGCCGGGGTGCCGGCCGGGAACCCGTAGTCAGCCGGGTTTGTCTTGGCAATCCGGTTCTCGGCTGCGGCCTTGGTGCCGACGTGCGTCCACTCGTCATGCGGGAAGCCGCCGGGGTACGGCGTCGCATGGTACAGGTGACCCAGAGCCGCTGAGGTGCCCGCAGATGCTTTCTGCTGCCGCAATATGGGTGGATGCGGGGTTTCCCCGTTCAGCCGCCCTGGCCCGACGCTGACGACGCGAAGCGGAGCCTCTGATTTCCACGACTCTGGCTCACCGCGGTCCACCTCGAAGTCGCCGGTCGGCTCGACGACGTGGATCCAGCCGTGACCCAGGCCGTCCCGCATGTCCGCCGCGTCCTCGGCGACTTCCCGGCTGGTGGTGAAGAAGTTGTGCCTGGCCCGGCCATGGCTCAGCGGCATCGCGTCCTGGTGGATGAAGCCCCCGGGCTCGACACGATTCGGGCCGCCGTGCAGGTAGAAGGGGCTCGCAGCCGGGCTGCGGCGCTCGCCGGGGGCTCCGGGCCGGGCCTTCTCCTGCGGCCTGCTTGCACCCGGCTTGGTCATGTAGTCATACAGCTCGAAGGGATCGCCGTCTTCGAGGTGGTAATCCCTGAAGCCTCGGCTGCCGTAGTACTCGCGCAGGTCGTCTTCGTCCGGGTCGCCGTCCTCGCCGGTCGGGTACGGCTTGAGGCGCAGCTCGTGACCTTCGAAGTGCTCGGCGGCGTTATCCAGGAGCCGGGAGCCAATGCCCTGGCCCCGGTACTGCTGGTTCGTCCACAGCCGTCTGATCTCGGCATGCGGGCCGCCGGGTCCCCGCTGCTCGATGACGTGGGCATGCCCGACCTCGTCGCCGTCGTGCTCGGCGGAGAACCAGTGCTGGCCTCCCTCGTAGCGGGCATAGTGGTAGGTGAACGAGTCCTCGTCGGCATGCTGCCGGTCCGGCCCCGCTGGATGTCCCCGCAGCACTGCGTCCTTCCGGTCGTTCATGTCCCGGGCCTTCTGCTCGCAGCAGAAGCCCGGATCGCTTGGTCTGTTGCAGGAATTCCCCGGAGTTTGTGGTAGCGGCCGGACCGTTGCATGGGCCGGGAGGACTGGGATCTGCCCCACTTCGGTGCTGTCAAGGTCATCGCCCCCGTCCCCGGGTTGTGCGCGGACCGGGCTGAGGCGCCTGCCTGGTCGCCTCATGGCCGCCCCGGCGGGGAGGGCTGGGCTGTACTGGGCTAGGGAAGGAGACTGCGGACAGCCGGGCAGCGTCACTGCCGCTAACCGCGGCACCCTGGGCTGCTGGCGCGTGCGCGGCTGTTGCCTCGGCGTGGAGCTGGGCGGCTTCGGCTTCGTGAGGTGGTTGCGGGATCAGGCCCATGCGCTCGAAGTGGGTCCGGGTCTCCGGTGAGAGACGGTCCGGGTTGATCACGGTGGTACCGTCCGGGGCCACGCGAATTCCCCACAGATGGGGGGTGCGCCCCCCGGCCCGGCGAAGCAGCTGGCCGGCGTCGGCGCTCGGGTCCGCGGCGATTTCCGCCGCATATGCCGCCTTATACTCGGCGTGCTCCTCCGGCGTCCATGGAACCGGGGACCGTGACTCACCCTGCGTATTCTTCAGCGTGCTCATCATCCGGCCTCCGCTGCGCGGATGGCCTGGTCTGTGTCGTACAAGGCGTATTCCTCGCCGACCAGGGACAGCTCGACCGGGATTCCGAGTCTTTCCCCCGTCTTGATGAGGTATTTTCCGCGGCCGGGGTGTTTGGCGCCGGGCTGCCATGAGTCGGGTGCCGACCATGAGGTGACCAGCTCCTGCTCCGGGAAAGTGAGCGGCGTGATCTCGCAGACCCGCGCGAGTTCGCGGGGTGGCAGGCCGCTCATGACAGTGATGGCGCACCGTTCGACGAAGCCGCGGGCCTTGGCGCGGTCTTCCTCACTCGACAGCGCATCGAGATCGGCGAGGGAGTGGGTGATCATGATGGTGCCCATCCCCTTGGCCCGGTTCAGCCTGGTAAGCGAGTCGGCGTACTCCACCAGCCCCGGCGCGCCGCGCAGTGCCCGCCACAGCTCGTCCATCACCGCCAGGTAAGAACGGCGGGGGGCGAGGTGCTGCTCGGCCAGGGCCGCGGCGGCGTCGACCATCGCATACCCGTGCGCCCAGGTGCACAGCATCGCGGCGGTGAGCAAGTGGTCGCCTGCCGCGCCGACCCGGCTGATGTCCACGCTGACCGCGGGCGCGTCCAGGTCGACCGGCCGGGAGGTCTGCCCGTCGAACACCCCCGCCAGGCTGCCCGTGCAGAGCAGGTCGAGAGTGAAGACCAGGTCCGCTACCCGGGCGCGGAACCCGGCCGGGGTATCGGTGCGGGCAGCAGAGCGCAGGGTGTCGGGACCTTGCTCGATGATCTCCAGCACGTCGGTGACCGCGGGCTGGGCCGACACGAGCCGCTCATCGAGCAGGTCGATGGCGCGGCCGAGGATGACTTCCTCGGCGTTGACGATGGGCGTCCCGCGGATAAGCGTGCACAAGGCCATCAGCAGGGATAGGCGGCGGGAGCGGACCTCCCACCGCAGCGCCTGTGCGTCGGGACCGCTCATCTGGCGCAGCGCTGCGCCCAGGGGGCCGGAGTCGAGCGGGTTGATCCGGTCCATGCCGCGGCCGACGCGGATCACCTGGCCGCCGAGATGCTCGACCAGCATGCTGTAGTCCGGCTTGGTGTCCCCGAGGACCAGGACCCGGGTACCGGTGGCGACGGCTCCGGTGAGCTGCCTTTTGACCAGCGTGCTCTTGCCGGTGCCCGGCTGGCCGAGGACGAACTCGCCGGGGTTGACCACCAGCCCGGCGCGCAGCCAGGCCAGCGGGTCCAGGCACACCACCTCGCCGAATAGCTGGTGCCGTCCGACCGGGGTGCCGATGGCCGGGGTGCCGGAGCCGGCGGTGAACGGGAACAGCCCGCAGACCTGGGTGGTGGTGGCCTGGTACTCCGGTGCCGCGGCGACGTGCGCGGCGCGGCCTGTGCCGGGGATCTTCCATCCCCATGGCGGCGGGACCGGTGCCTGGCGTGCTGGGTGACCAGCGCGAGGGCCTGCCGGCGGCCAGCCGGCCGGCTGGCCTGGGCGCTCTGCGGACCTGGGGTACCGGCCGGGATGCAGCGATGTCATGACGGCTCCTGGGACTAGTGAGGCATCCGCCGGGCCAGCTCTGCCGGGCAGATCCCGCACGGGAGGGTGGCGGCCCACCCGGCGGCCTGGCTGTAGGTCATCCGTCTCATGCGGATCTTGGAGGACTCGGCGGCGGCCTCGGTCTCGGCCGCTGCACGGGGCAGCTCGGCGTCGCTGGTGACGGTGACGGTGACGTACAGGGAGACCAGGCACACCCCGGCGCCGGCCGCTTCCTCAGCCGCGGCCTGCCGGGCGCGGGCCTGGTCGTAGTTGTCCCGTGCGGTCTCATCGCGCCCGGTGCGGCGCTTGTAGACGGCGCGGAACTGGGCCGCGTTGACCTCGCTTTCGAGCACGCGGGTGGCTTCGGCGGCAGGGAACGGCCTGTATTGCAGGCTGACCCGTTTGGGGTGGCGGCCCGGGGCGACCAGGCGGGCGAGCACGTCGGCGGTCACGTTCTGCCGGGGCGCCTCCTGCCATGCCCAGGTCACGCTGATCCCGCTGTCATGCCGGTAGCAGCCTGCTTCTTCCTCGGCGCCGACTGGCCCGGCGTCGGTCCAGCTCAGCTCTGCCGCTGGCGGGGCGGGCGGGGCGAGGATGCGGTTAACTTCACCGCGGGCTGCCGGGTCGAACGCAGTGCGCACGATCCCGGCGAGTTCGGCGGCGCTGGCCCGGCCAAGCACGGTCACCCCGCACGTGCCCAGTGCTGATTCCAGGCTGTGCATGGTGCGGCCGACCTCGGCGGCGGCGGCAGTCAGGCCGGCCGGGGCGGCAGGGCTCAGCTTGGGGTCGAACGAGATCGACACCCGGGTGTCGACGTCGGCGGCGGCGGCCGGAGCGGATTCCACGAGCTGCCCCATGATCTGCCGGGCGGCCAGCGGGGACGCGGGGTCGAGGGCAGCGGCGACCGAGTCGGCCAGGGAGGTGCCGGGCTCGGGTGCGGTGTCGATGGTGACGGTCACGTGCCGCACCATGGGCAGGTAGCCGAGCGAGGCCAGCCAGCCGCCCCAGTTCGCGACCCACGTGTCGGCGTCCTGGCGGTTGGCCAGCCAGGTGGAGGCGGGGATTACCCGCAGGGTGGGGGTCATCAGCCCGGTGCGGCGGTCCAGCACGATGCCGTAGCGCCCGCCGTACCCGTCCTCGCAGTCGAGCAGGGTCAGCGGCGCCAGCACCCCGGGCAGCTGGAACCCGGGGGAATGCTCGGCGGCCACCGCGGCCCGGTAGCGGGTCCAGTTCCGCGCCGAGCCGTATTGCCAGCGGATCCGCCGCAGCGCGGCCAGGGCCAGCGGCTCCCCGCCGATCCTGGCCAGGCCGAGCCCGCCGGCCAGCAGGACCGGGGGCGCGAGGTACAGCAGCGCGGCTGCATCCGCGGTGGCCGTGATGATCAGGGCGAGCAGGGCGCCGAGCACGGCGGCGGTGCCCGCGGCGCCGAACCCGAACATCCCGATGCCGCGGCGGCGGCGCCAGCCGCCGTAATCGCGGGGTGTGTTCGTGTCGTGGTAGCTCACTGGTCTCCTCCTGGGGTGCCGGGCGGCTGCATGGCCTCGGTTGCCTTGCGGCGTGCGCTGGCCGCGCCGGCCGCGAGCCCGGCGACGGCGATGCCGGCCGGGCCGGCGGTGCTGGCGGCTGCGGCGGATCCGCTGCTCGTGCCGGCGGCTGCGGCGCCGGAAGCCGCGCCTGCCCTGGCAGCGGGGGCCGCTGTGGCGGAGCCTGCTGCCGTGCCCGGGGAGGCCGCGGGTGCGCCGGCAGCGGGAGCGGGCGGCGTGCCTGACCGGGCTCCGCCACCGGACGACGACGCCCCGGACGGGCCGGAATCGGCGGGGCCGAGCCTCGCGCTGACCATCCGGGCCTGCTCGACCGGGCCCGAGCCGCCCGCTCCGCCGGACATCCCGCGCAGCGCGCCGATGGCCACGGCTCCCTGGAGCGCGGTCTGGAGGAAGCCGCCTCCGCCGGAGGCGTCCGCGACGTGCCCGGTGGTCCAGGTAAACAGCCGCATCAGGACCGGCAGCGCCAGCAGGGACAAGAACACCATCATGAAGCCCATCAGCACGGTGCGCGGGTCCTTGCCGGTGCCGATCATGGTGAACGCCGTCGCATACACCATCGCCGCGGCCGGCTTGTAGAAGATCAGCGCGAGCATCCAGCCGGTGACGCGGGGGAACCAGCGGCGGGTGGCCGGGGTCAGCATCCCGGCAGCGGCCAGCGGCAGCATCCCGGCGAGCACCAACAGGGCGCCCTGCCGGAACAGCATCAGCACCGCCTGGACGGCGGAGATGATGATGGCGACGATGCCGAGCACCACGATCACCGACGCGGTCGACCCGCCCAGGGTCAGCACGCTGACCAGCCGCTGGGTGAACTGGCCCCCGGTGGATGCCTGAAGGACCCAGGTGGACCACGCATCGCCCGCTTTGAGCAGCAGCGAGGGCAGCAGGACGCCCACTGCCGAGGTCGCGGAGATGACAGCCAGCCCTGAGCCGACGTCGATGAGCGGGTTCGCGCGGCGGGTCAGCGCCATCTTCCCGCCCGCGATGATCAGCCCGAGCACGGCGACCGCGACGGTCAGCGGCAGCATCCACTGCTGGAGCTGGCCCACAGCCGGCTCGCCGGACAGGTCCGGGGACGGGAGCTGCACCCACCAGGTGGATGTCTGGGTCACCATCCAGGTGATCCCGGACTCGATCGCGGCGGCGATCCCGTTGAGCGCGCCGGACGCGGCTTTACCCGTCGCAGCGCCGACTATCGGGCCCACGACGAGACAGTCTGGGGTGATGAGCACGGGACAGGCCATCAGCGTCCGCCTCCCTGGCCGGGGAAGACGGTGTACCCGGCCAGCGAGGACAGCTCGGCGGCCGAGTTGCCCCAGTCGCCGCCGGGCGGCGCGACCACCTTCCAGTCCCCGCCGTCCCAGACGACCTCCATCTGGACCGAGGCGCGTACCGTTGCGCCGTTGCTGCCGGGTCCGGCGCTGACCAGGTCGAGGATGGCGGCTGCCGGGGTGTAGGCGACCCAGCGGAACGCCTGCTCGGTCACGTCCACGGTCCCCAGCGGCTGCCCGCCGGCTACCTGCCCGGACTGGGCGGCGTGGTCGTAGGCGGCCTGGCAGCCGGCAAGCAACGCTGCGGTATCAGGTCCGGTGATCTGGCCACGGATCACCGCGGTGAAGATCCGCGGGCCCCATTGCGCGTTCGCGCGGACCCCGATGTTGACCGCGGCCAGCAGCGCGCCCAGCGGGGTGTGCGCGAAGCCTGTCGCGATTCCCGCGCTGGTGTCGTACGGTCCCGCCTGTGCGGAGATCGGCAGCTCGACCCCGTAGAAGCCGCTCCACCGCACGCTGGCCAGGCTCACCCCAGGTACCTGGGGCTGGCCCTGGCTGACCGAACCGGCAGCACCCGCGGGACGGGCCGTTGCCGTGGCGGCCGGCTCGCGGGACGCCGGCGGGCGGCCTGTCAGGGCGAACGCCAGCCCGGTTGCCAGGACGATGGCCGCCACGGCGGCGGCCGGGAGGATCAGGCGCCGGGCACCGGGCGTGCCGATCACAGGAACACCCCGGCGATCGCGGCGGCGACCGCGGCCAAGCTCAGCCCGGCCAGCACCCACGGGACGCCGGTCGCGCCGTCCGCGGCGAAGGTGGCCCGGTTGCGGTGCCCGATCGCCATCTTCCCGCCGCAGATCAGCAGGCCGGCGACACCGCAGACCAGCACGCCCCATTTCCCCCAGCCGAGGATCGTGTTGACCGGGGCGCTCAACCCGGGCGGGGCCTGCGCCGGGGGGTTGGGGGCCCCTCCGGCGAGGTACTGCCAGGCCTGGTGGGCGGTGAGGTATCCGGCCATGGCGGCGTGAGCTGCTGCTGCCTGGAAGATGAATCGCATCTGCTTCTCCTTACGGTCTTGTTACGGATTCCGCGTATGGCTGCTCGCCGGCGAGCGCGCGGATCTCGGCGAACGCCTGCCGCGCACGGCGCGGCAGGGTGACCGACAGCGGGTCTGCGGCCAGGCGGAAGGCGGGGATGAACGGGACGCGGACGACCGCGCCGACCCGGCCGTCCAGGACGCGGAACCGGTACCGGGCCTCGGCCGGCTCGGGCAGGCCGTCGCCGATCACGGCCAGGACCGTGACCTGCACGCCCTGAGCGGCGAGCAGCCCGGTCGCGGTCACCGCGCGGGCCGCCGCGGCGGCCGTGCTGCGGGCTACCAGCACGACCGGCCTGCCCGCAGGCCGCAGAGGGCGCTGGCCAGGTCCGGGGCGCCTGGCCACGCCCATGTCCCAGGCCGGGCGGAGCAGCCCGGCCAGGGTGGTCACCCCGGCGCCGCCGTGCGCCCCGACGAGGACGACCTCGCCGGGCGGGGCATGCCGGGGCGCTGGCCCAGGGCCGGCCTCCCGGGGCCGGGGATCGGCCGTCATCTGGTACACGGGTGCACCCTCCTTCACCGCCAATGAGCTGCGCCGGCGCCCAGGCCGCGGCCTGGGCGGGCCACCCGGCCCCGTGGACGGCGGGGGTCTCGGCGCTTGACTGGTCACATTAAGATGATTCTCAGTTGGCTAACGAACAACATGAGTTGAACCTCGCGGGCAGCATATGCGTACATATGGGTGTGCTGTCAACTTCAGGCAAGAAACGTGAGGTTTGACATTGATTCAGTGCAAGACTGCGCCCGTGCAGGGCCAGCGTCCCGAGACGGCCGGAAACGCCCGGCGGCGTCGCCGGGCACGCCGGCCGCTGACCCGCTCCCGGCGGCGGCTATCCGGGGCATGGCTGGCGGCCGTGCTGGCCACCGTGCTGGCCGCCGGCTGCACGGCCGGAGTGGCGTCCCCGCGCCCGGACGCCACAGCCAGGCGGCCCGCGCCCGGCATCGCGGCGCCGGCGGGCTCGCTGGTCCGCGTCCCGCGCCCGGACTACGCCCGGCCCCCGTCGGTGGCCGCCGCCTTCTACGTCGCGTGGGCGAGCACCGACGCCGTGCACGACCAGCCCGGCACGTACCTGGCGCTATGCGCGCCCCTGGTCACTCCCGCGCTGGAACGCCAGCTCGCCGCCAGCCAGCCCGCCCCCGCCGCCTGGCAGGCCATGCGCCGCGCCCGCCTGGTCAGCCTCGTCCGCGTGCGGGCGGTCACCCATCCGGACGGCGCCCCGGCACCTGCCCCGGCCACGGTGTACCTGCGGGTCTACGCCACCCGGGTGACCACGACCTCGGCCGGCCGCCAGGTAGCCAGCGACGGCGTCACCGTCGAGCTGACCCATTCCGGCGGCCGGTGGCTGGTCAGCGCCGTCCTGTTCTACTAGGAGCGCGCCGTGACCAAGGCCCTCGCCGCAGCGGCATCAGTCCTCGTCGCGTTCCCGCTATTCCTCATCCTGCTCGTCACCGCCAGCACCGGCACCCCCGCCCAGGCGGCCCCGGCCGCCACCGGCCTGACCGGGACGCCGACCGCGCTGGCCACGTCCGGAATCCCCGCGGACTACCTGGCCTGGTACATGGCCGCCGCGAAGACCTGCCCCGGCCTGCCCTGGTCGGTGCTGGCCGGCATCGGCGAGGTCGAATCCGACCACGGCCGCTCGGACCTGCCCGGCGTCCACTCAGGCTCCAACAGCGCCGGGGCCGAAGGCCCGATGCAGTTCGAGCCCGCCACCTTCGACCAGTTCGCCGTCGACGCCGACCCCGGCCAGCCGCTCAGCCCCTACGACCCGGCCGATGCCATCTACACCGCCGCCGCGATGCTGTGCGCCAAGGGTGCCCGCGGCGGCAGCGCGGCCGGTCTCCAGAACGCGGTCTTTGCCTACAACCACGCCAGCTGGTACGTCAGCGAGGTCATGGCGTGGGCCACCCGGTACGCCACTCAGGGCGGCAGCAAGGTCGTGACCGCCGCCATCGCCTTCGCGATGGCCCAAGTCGGCAAGCCCTACCAGTGGGGCGCGGCCGGGCCGGACGCGTATGACTGCTCCGGCCTGGTCTACGCCGCCTACGCCGCCGCCGGCATCCACATCGCCCGCACCACCTACCAGTGGCAGCAAGACGGCCCCGTCATCCCGCTGTCCCAGATACAGCCTGGCGACCTGCTGTTCAGCGCGGGCAGCGACGGCACCGCGTCCGACCCGGGCCACGTCGTCATGTACCTCGGCAACGGCCAGGTCATCCAGGCACCCCAGACCGGACAGGACGTCCAGGTCGATCCGGTCGACCTGGACGCCGTCGTCGTGGCCACCCGCCCCGCAGACCTGACAAGCCAGCTATGACCAGCACCGACCCGCCCCAACCCAGCCCAGGAGGAACCCCGATGCCCACCGAGCCCTCACCTGCGCACCAGCCGGCAGCCCACCCTGCCGTAGCAGCCGCGCAAGCACTCAGCCATGCCGCCGGCGCCGTCGCAGCCGCGTGGGAACAGCCGATGGGCCCCAACGCCTACAGCCGGGCAGTCAGCCAGCTGTACTCCGTCCTGCGCGACCTCGGCATCGCTATCAGGGGACTCGCCCGCTATCGGGTCATCCCCCCCGCCCCGCCTGGCCCCTCCGACCGCGGCTTCGCGCAGCATGCCACCACGAGCGCTGCCTGGCTGCTGGGCGCCTGGCACAGCCTCGACGGCGTCCTGGCGGCCGAAGGGCTCGGCCCGCTCCCCGGCCCCGCCCGTCCCGGCGACGTGCTGTGCCGGGCGGCACGCGACGCGATCACCGCCTGGCGGCAGCCATCAGGCACAGCCGCTGACCGCGACAGCACCGCCGGGCAGCTCATCACCGCGATCGTCTGCCTCTCCGAGGCAACCCTCAGCCTGGCAGGCTACGCGCCCAGGCACCGCGCTATCGACCTGTACGCGGTCGGCGCCGGCCTGGCCGAGGCGCGGGTCGCCCTGGCCAGTGCCATCCAGACCCCGGCCGGCCAGGGCATCCGGCACCGCGGCAGGGCCGCTACCGGCCATCCCGGAGGCCGGGAATGAGCGACGGCCAGATCACCAACGGGCAGCGCGCAGCCCACGCCGGGACGGCATCAACGCCATGCGCGGTCATCGGCCGCGCGCCCGGAATCAAGCAAACGGGAGGCAGCACCGATGACGGCGCACGATGACCAAACACATTACGAGCAGGAAGAAAACCGCGCGAAGACCGGCAACGGCAAATGGACCGCTGAAGCGATCCGCGCCCTGGGAGCAACGACAGACCTCCAGACGCTCGCCGACATTTTCGCGTGCAGCGGGTGGTCCTCCCGCAAGATGGCGCGGACTGGTGAATGGGAGCGGCAAGGCATCAAGATCTTCCGGATCGGCGCCCGCTACCGCGTCGGCGTCCAGTCGATCCTCGACGTGCTCGGATGCAGCTCCGGCGACTTCATCACCCCCGCAACAGCCCACCCCGGCGAACTCAGCCAGGCTGACGGGACCGCCCCGGACAGCGCGGTCACCCAGGCACCCGGGCCCGTTGCGGCCGGGGACCGGCGATGAGCGGCTGGCTGAGCGACAGCTCACAGCCGGAGCAAGCCGGGCTGGCGCAGGCGCTGCACGATTTCGGCGACGTCACGGATCAGGCAGTACGAGCCTGGGCTGGTCAGCTCACCATGTGGCAGGCACTCGACATCACCTACGTCCTCACGGACATCCTGCGCCTTCTCGGAACCACTGCTGAACGGCTAAGCCATTATCAGACGGGAAGCAAGCAAGTACGTGACCATGGCGCCGGGCCGAATCAGCCGAATGAGGAGATAGCCCAGGCACATGCGAGCATTAGCTCGGCGCGTGCTGCACTGGTGCATCTGTTCCGGGAGGCCTACCGCGCATCAGGCAGCTGGCCGGAGCCTGGCGGTAATCCTGCCCGGGACGGCACCGCGGTATTCCTAGCGCATCTCCTATACCGCAAGATAAATATCTTCGATAAGCCGTGGCCGGAACTTTCTGGCACAGACGAGTCCAGGGATTATCTCGTCGAGGCGCTGATCTGCGCGATTGACGGACTCGCATGGGACATCCAGAACCTTGCCCGCGATGCGCCCGCACCGATGCAGACCGGCCTCACCGAGGCAGTGGCGCATCTTGATGACACATTCGGGCACCTGCGCGAGTCTCTTATCTGCTCCGCGAAGCGGGACATCGCAGTAACTGACGCCGAGGAGCTCGACCGCCGCCTGCGGCTTGCCATCCCTCTTCCCGGACGCGCCCAGGCCCTTCGCGCTAGAAATGCCCGCGGTGAGTTGCACCCCGCCCGCAGCGCTGCCCGCGATTTCCCGTGCTCCGCTGCCGACTTCGCCGCGATGCGGTCCCCCGCGATGACTCCGGCGGTCGGCGCCATCGCCGCCGCGCCCTTGCACCAGTCGCGCCGATCCGGGCCGAAGGAAGGCCATGGACATCTCTAATGACCAGCGGATGAGGCTCCCAGCCAGTGCGTACCGCGCTTACACCACCGCCGACGTCTTCGACCGCGCCCGCCAAGCCACCCAGTAACCCGCTACCGCGCGGATCATTTCGGCGCATCCCGCGCCAAAGGAACGGCACAGCCACGTGCCACGAAAGGGAAAAGGAAAATGAGTCACCCAGATCCAAGGCACCCGGCCGAGGCGAACGTAGCCTACCCACACGAGCTGCCCGCACACGACTCTGCCATCACCAGCACGGGCGCAGGAATGCCCGGTAAAGACACCCGGCAAGACGAGGAATGGCACCATGCTGACCCGCCGCCCTACGGGACTGGCAGCTGGGACGCCATACAGGAATTCGGCCCGCCATCCGACTGGACCGAAGGGGGAGTATTCATTGCCGGTGACGACGACGGCCAGCCCGAGTGGGATACCGGCCACGCGTCATCAACTCCGCCTTACGGGATACCTCGCCACCATCCAGCCCGACGGCTCCCGGCACGGCTGATCGCAACCACGACGCTCGTACTCCTGTGCATCGCTGCCATCACGTTCGTGACGTTTCCCCGGAACCACGCGATACGCATCTCACCAGCCGACAACCCCGCCGCGACAGCGAGCCAGCCGACGCCTGGCGTCCGAAGCGGAGGCACATCCCCCGCCGCGGCGGTGCCAGCCGCACTGACCAAGGCCGCCGCCGAGCGGATCCTGGCCAGCTACTGGCAGGTGAACAACGCGGCCAACGAGTCACGGTCAGACACCCTGCTGAAGACTGTTGAGGCAGGCAGCAGCTACAGCATGGACGCCGGCACGTACCAGATGGACCGGGTGACCGACCCGGCCAACCGCCAGTACACCGCGTTCACGGCGGAGAACGCGACGTACTACATCCCCCGCCAGCCGGCCGGGGTGTACCCGCGGTGGTTCGTCGCCAGGGTCACCTATGCAAACCTGGCTGCTCCCCAGCACGCGACCGGAGCCGGGTACGTGCTGTTCACCCAGGAAGCCATGAACGCCCCGTGGAAGAACGACCTGGAACCGTACATGCTGAAGGGCGCCGGGCCGGGTCCGTTCGTCGAGACCGACTCCCACGGCTACGCCATCGCGGCCAGCGCATCAGACGAGGCGGGGCTGAGCGTCACGTCCGCGCAGATCCAGGAAACGACCGCCGAGTCCCTGGACAGCAGCTCCGCCGCGGTCAAGAATCCCGGCAACCTCGCCGACCTGAGCGACGAAGCCTACTTCTCCGGGAAGCTGCCCGCCGGATCGACCGACACCGACAAGCACTCGACGTCGGGCCGGGTCTTCGCCCTGAAGACGGCCGGCGGCGGCGTCCTCGCGTTCTACGCCCTGAAGGCGCAGCTCACCCTGGCACCCCCGCCCGGCCAGACCTTCCAGGTCAGCATCCCCGGCTTCTACTCCTCCAGCCAGACCCTGACGTCGGCCACCATCGGCTACGCCGAGCAATTTGCCACCTATCTCCCGCCGGATCAGGCGAGCCCGCAGATCCTCGCCGACGCGTCCGGCATCACCGGACGCGAGTAGATGACCGGCTGCGCCTTACCGGCCAGCAATTCCCGCAGCTCGCTCGGGGCAGGCCGCGCATCCGGAGGAGACTGACCCGCCGGATGCGCGGCTGAAGCCCGGCGATCGAGGACCAGGCCACCCGCGGCAAACAATCCGCCAGGAGATAAGATCGATGAACAGTCACGACACGCAGCACGACAGAGCCGCCGCGCAGCAGATCATCAAGGCCCTGGCCCTGCCCGCCCAGAGCAGGACACCTGAGCCGCCGCGCCCGATGCCGCTCAGCCACCTCCCCCGCCTGCCGCGCGAGACTTCCATGCTGTACACCATCGGGCGAGTCGACCGTTCCGGACGGGTCAAGAACCGCGAACTCACCGACGCCGTCCGGTGGCAACCCGGCGACCGGCTCGCGATGACCCTCACCCCCAGCGCCGTCGTCTTCTGCCCAGCTCCCGACGGGCTCCTCCGCGTTCCGCCCAGGCCCTGCATCGCGCTCCCGGTGACCGCGCGCCGGCTTCTCAGCATCACCCCCGGCGACGAGCTGCTCCTCGCCGCGGCCCCCGAGTACCGCATCGTGATCACGCACACGATGCAGATCATGGAAGACATGCTCGTCTCCTTCTACGCCCAGATCGCGGCGGACGAGTTCCCGCAGCCATGACCGGCACCAGCGAGCACGGCACCGGGTGGAGTGACCTGGACACAGCCCGCCTTCTCCTCGGAAAGCTAGGAGTCAAGCCCGCCGACCTGATGGCAGCCCCGGCCAGGGCCGAGGTCCCGCTGATCGCCGACTACATACCGCTCGTGGAGCGAGCGGTCACCACGGGAACCCGGCGCGTCTACGGCCCGTACTGGGCCAAAGTAGTCCGGGAATGGGGACACAGGCACGTCAACGAGCCCACCGCGCTGGAGATCAGCCAGCTCGCCGAGCAAGTCCGGGAAGGCGCCGTGCAGCGCAGGAACGCCCGCGGAGGACGCGGCGCCGCCGAGCACCTGATCGGCGCGCTGCGGTGCATGTACGGCTACCTGGTCGCCGACGGCATCCTCACGCAGGCCGAGAACCCGGCCGCACGGGCAGCGAAGCCACGTAGGCTCCGCAGCGCCCGCATGGCACTGCCCGATAGCCGACTCGGTGAACTGTGCCGGGTCGCGGCCACGACCGGCAACGACCCAGCCCTGGACGCGCTCCTGCTGCGGCTGCACATGGAAACCGCATGCCGCCGCGGCGGCGCTCTGGCGCTCACGCCACACGACCTGGACCCGGAGCAGTGCCTGATCCGGCTGTACGAGAAAGGCGAGACAGTACGCTGGCAGCCCGTATCACCGACACTGATGAGCCACCTCCTCGCCCACGCCGAGAGCCGGGGCGGACTCGGCAACGGCCAGCGCCTGCTCCGCTACGCCAACGGCAGGCCGATCACCAAGAAGCGCTACGAGCATCTGTGGCGGCGCCTCGGCGAGCACCTCGCCTGGGTCGAGACCCTCCAGGTCAGCATGTACTGGATCAGGCACACAACCCTGACCTGGGTAGAACGCAACTTCGGCTTCGCCGTCGCCGAAGCCTACGCCGGCCACGAGGACAACGGGAGAGGATCACGCTCCATGGGCGCCATGGCCACCTATGTCCGGGCCGGCCTGCCCGAGGTAGCCACCGCCCTCGCCGCCCTCACCGGAGAACCCCACCCGCTGGCCATCAAAACCCCGGCACAGGCCCCGCAGGCGAATGCCGACTGTCCCGTCTCCGATAAGTCTGCTCTGTCCCAGTGATTCCGGCCCATTAGCGCGGACTTCCGTGCTCGATAATTGAGCCTCCATCGCGGCCGTCCTGGAGCGAGGACGGTGACGCTCGCCCGGTGCTGACCTGCGAACGTGCGACTTCCTGGGTTCCTGCTGGGACAGCATCCGGCGGTTGATATCACTGTCTTATGTACGGATCAGCCAGAAGTGTTATGAAGCAGTACCTGAGAGATACCGACCTGATCGTCCCGTTCCTAGCCGACTGACCAGGACGATCAGGCTGATACGGGGCTGACATGCCGTGTCCGGGCCTGCGGCCGTCCGCAGGGCGGTTCTGGTAGACCGGGCACGTGGCAGCGAATCCGGCCCCCGGCGCGGAGTACTTCACTGTCCCCCAGCACCCGAACCAGCGGCGGTATGAGGCGCTACGCGCCTACTTCACCGAGGGCCTGACCGTCGAGCAGGCCGGCGCCCGGGCCGGTTACACCCGCTCCAGCATGGCCAGCTTGCTGCGCGACTTCCGGACCGGGCGGCTGGAGCTGTTCGCCCCGCCCGGCAGGCCTGGCCCCAAGACCGCCCCGGCCAAGGACCGCGCCCGCGCCCGGGTGCTCGAGCTGCGCCGCGAGGGCCTGTCGGTGCACGAGATCAGCGCCCGGCTGCGCGCCGAGGGAACCCCGCTCAACCGCACCGGGGTCGGGCAGATCCTCGCCGAGGAGGGCTTCGGCCGGCTGCTCCGCGGCCCCGCGCCCGAGGCCAGCGCCAGCCCGGCCACCGCCGGCCGGGACACCCAGCTGCCCCGGGCCGCGGTCATCGACTTCGCCTCCTTCCCCGCCCGCGCCGAAACCCGGCTGGCCGGGCTGCTGCTGGCCGTCCCGGACCTGGTAGCCCTGGACCTGCCCGCCCTGACCAGCAAGGCCGGGTATCCGGGCACCTCGATCATCCCGGCAGTGTCATGGCTGCTGTCCCTGCTCGCGCTGAAGCTGACCGGCACCCGCCGGGTCTCCCACGCCGATGACCTGCTTACCGACCCGGCCAGCGCCCTGTTCGCCGGGCTGGCCGTCCTGCCGAAGAAATCCGCGCTCACCGACTACTCCTACCGGCTCGCCCACGACCACCAGCAGCGGCTCCTGGCCGCCCTGGACGCCAAGATGATCAGCGCCGGGCTGGCCACCGCCACCGAGGCGATCTTCGACCTGGACTTCCACGCCATCATGCACTGGGGCCAGGACCCGCTGCTGGAAAAGCACTACGTCCCGTCCCGGTCCCAGCGGGCCCGCTCGGTGCTGACCTTCTTCGCCCAGGACACCGGCAACTGCAACCTGGTCTACGCCAACGCCGACATCTCCAAGGCCACCCAGAACCGGGAAGCCATCGCGTTCTGCGACCACTGGAAGGCTGTCTCCGGATCTGACCCGAAGATGCTGATCATGGACCAGAAGGTCACCACCCAGGCCATCCTCGGCGAGCTCGACGCCCGCGGCGTCAAGTTCGCCACCTTGCGCATGCGCTCCGCCTCCCTGATGAACCGCATCAACAGCCTGACCAGCACGGACTACAAGACCATCACGCTGGACCGGCCCGGACCCTACAACCGGCCCCGCGTCCACGAGGACCCCGCCGTCACGCTGACCAGCTACCCCGGCACCGTCCGCCAGCTCATCGTCACCGGACTGGGCCGCGACGCCCCCACCGTCATCATCACCAACGACGACCAGATCAAGACCCGCGCGCTGATCAGCCAGTACGCCCGCCGGATGACCATCGAGCAGCGCCTCGCCGAGATCATCGGCGCATTCTGCGCCGACGCCCTGTCCTCCACCGTCAACCTCAACGTCGACCTCGACGTCGTCTTGTGCGTCCTGGCCCAAGCCCTGCTCGCCGCCTTCCGGACCCGGCTCGGCCCCGGCTACGCCACCGCCACCCCCGACACCCTCCAGCGGCGCTTCCTCGACACCGCCGGAACCATCACCACCGACGGCGACACCATCACCGTCACCCTCAGCCGGCGCGCCTACTCACCCGTCCTGCGCCAGTCCGACCTGCACACCGACACCACCATCCCCTGGTGGCAAAACCGGCGCCTCCGCTTCCAGTTCAGCTAGAGCCGGAGGCACGATTCGCTGCATGGAAATCCGCGTTAGATCGGGTACCTCGTCGGCTCGGTGATGTGCTGCCGTCCGGAGGGCATGGTCCACCGGACCTGGCCCCCGGGAAGGTGCTCAGCTTTCCAGCGGGGGTCCTGTTTCATCC